>Ga0190275_10002070_pt1 | contig 14558 bp, 10 predicted proteins | sample Popmic550T_FD_133745 | JGI IMG/M metagenome (GOLD analysis project Ga0190275, IMG submission 133745) | Populus adjacent soil microbial communities from riparian zone of Yellowstone River, Montana, USA - 550 T | ecosystem: Environmental > Terrestrial > Soil > Riparian zone > Trees stand | place... | reverse complement strand
CGAAGCTCTCGTTGAAACCCTGTGTCAGTGAGTCGTGGCGTTCATCGGCCAAGGGAGGAAGTCCAACCCAGACCACGCGGCCGCCTTTGTCGGTCGCGGCTGCAAGGAAGTTGTCCACACGGTTCTCGTAGACGTCCGTCCACTCCTCGCTTCCCTCGGGGACGATCCCTCCCCCGGGGAGGATGATCGACTGGTCGTCATTGACTCCGATGAGCACGACCACGACGTCGGGCCGGAAGCGATCCGTGATCTGCTGCATGCCCTTGATCCAGTTGAAATAGTCCGAGCGTGCCAGCCCCGTAGAGAGGCGAGCCTGATCGACGAACTGAACGAGGGACGGATCGAAAACGCGGCCGAGTGCGATGCTCAAGCCCATAGCCAGGGAGTCACCGACGACGACTACCCGCAGCTTGTTGTTGGTTGCCGGCTCTCGCAGCGCATAGGCGGGGTCGTACTCGAGATCGTCGTCGGCTGCGTCTACGCGCTCGGGATCGATGCTGGGCAGGGGATCGGGTGAGGCGAGGATCGAGGGGTCGACTCCGAAGTCCGCCGGTACAGCCTCGGCTTCCTCGCCAAAGAGCTCGCCTCCGGGAGGAGCATCGGGGTCCCGTCCGAGGGCACGCTGCAGCGAATCGCTCGCCTCCTTCAGTCTCAGCATGTCGCTGATTGCGGCGAAGGGGGACAGAAGCGCGAGCGAAACCGACCTCCTCACCCCATCCGGGGAGGCTTCCGCCGCACTTTTAAGGGAAGGGGCTGCGAGGAGTAGCCACAAGAGGAGCCCCACGAGCATCACGATAAGAACCCGCCCGGCGGGAGCGGCCCGGCGCCCGGGAGGGCGACGCCTCCGCCTGCGCGGGCTCGCCTCGTCCATTCTTTCTGTCTCTGGCGCCTCTGGTCTGTCCAGCGTTTTCATTCAGATACCAAACTAGAACTGAAAGTAGATGAATGGGGCGACCCCCTGGGGGCCGAGGGTGGTGATGATGAACAGAACGAGTGCCAAAAACACACCTTGAAGCGCGGGCGCCATCCTCGAGAAGACTACCTGGACCCGTCCGCTCACCCTCCCCGGCAGCCACTGCAACAGGATCATTCCGACAACAACTCCGATGAGGAGCGATGACAAAAGGTCCGCTGGCTGAGCCCAACCGGTCAGGAGCCGGCCCAGCACATCGAAGGCGCTTCCAATCGAGTCCGCTCTGAAGAAGACCCAACCCAGGCAGACGAGGTGGAAGGTCACGATGCGCTGTCGTGCGATAGCAGCCGGCGCGTTCGGCTGGGGAGTCAGGCCGGCAGCTATCCGGCGGGTCCGCCGAAAATGCCCGGCCGCCTGGCCCGCTCCATGCAGTGCGCCCCAGACTACGAACGTCCAGGCGGCGCCGTGCCATAGCCCCCCCAGAACCATCGTGATGATGATATTGACGTACGTACGTCCCTCGCCCTTCTTGGACCCACCGAGCGGGATGTAGAGGTAGTCGCGCAACCAGCGAGACAGAGTGATGTGCCAACGACGCCAGAAGTCCTGAAGCGAGCGAGCGCTATAAGGACGGTTGAAGTTCTCGGGAAAGCGGTAGCCGAGCAACATCGCGACGCCTATCGCGATGTCCGTGTAACCGCTGAAGTCCGCATAGATGACGACGGCGTAGCCGTAGATCGCAAGCAGTACCTCGAGTGCCGCGTGTCTACCCGGATCGGCAAAGACCGGATCCACGATCGTCGCCGCCACATAGCTGGAGATGACGACCTTCTTGAAGAGCCCGCCGAGGATCAACCATGCACCTCGTGAGAAATCGATGCGTCGCTGATTCCGGGGTTGTTTCAGCTGAGGTATCAGCTCGTTGCCGCGGACGATTGGTCCTGCAACGAGGTGTGGGAAGAACGAGAGATAGAGAAAGAAGTTCATCCACCCGGTTGGGACGATCTCGTCTCTGTAGATGTCGACGATGTAACTGATCGCCATGAAGGTGAAGAACGAGATCCCAACCGGCAGGGTGATCTGAAGCAGCGGCACGACGGGGCCCACGCCGACGCTGTCCAGGGCATTCGTGAGGTTGAGGGTGAAGAACGAGTAGTACTTGAAGTAAACGAGGGGGAGCAGCGTAGCGGTGACCGCTCCGACAAGCGCGATGCGACGGAAGCGCTCGTTCTGTGTCCGCCACACCACGATTCCTCCAAGCTGGGCGATCAGGCTGACGCCCGCCAGAAGGGCGACAAAGCGGGGATCCCACCAGGCGTAGAAGACGTAGCTCGCCAAGATCATGAAGACCTTCCACGGGGTGGTGGACGGTCTCAGCAACCAGTGCATCAAGAAGACGATGCAAAAGAAGATCGCAAAGTCTGTGGTCGGAAAAAGCATCGTTTGTTGTCAGCTGCTCCGCGCTCACGACCCCTCGGCCTCGAGCGGGCAGTCGCTCCCTTACGTAGATAAACCCACACGTGTCAATGACTGCTCAATAGCCTAAGAAGGGCAAAAGCCGCCTGGAGCTTGATCTGCCCATGATCCTTCGTCGACGAGGATCGTGCACTTAGTTCCGCAGGACGGAACATGACGCACAACCTTCGAGAATGCGTGAGTCATCGGGACCGATGCGGAGCGGGTGAAGGGAATCGAACCCTCATCACCAGCTTGGAAGGCTGGAGCTCTACCATTGAGCTACACCCGCAGGTTCAGCAGGGAAGCGTACCGCTGCCGAGTCGAAGTCGGGGCGGGCGGATTCGAACCGCCGACCTCTTGCTCCCAAAGCAAGCGCCCTGCCAAGCTGGGCCACGCCCCGTTGAAAGGTCTCCTCTACAGCAGGTGTTTGGCGAGGAGCAGGCTAATCCTCGCACGGGCACAACCCCATCGGGTGCGATAGACAGGAAATCCGCACTCAACAGAGCAAGAGGTGATCGTGGTGAGAATTCGGTCCGCGCTGGGCGGGCTCGGTCTAGCTGGTCTTGCCGGCCTCGCTCTCTACTGGCGGAAGAACCCCTCCGCCTGTCCCTACGGGGCGCGCTCTTTCCTCTCGCTGCCGAGGCCCATCATCACGAACGGCCGCCTACTCGAGATCCTGGCCCCCGCGCCGGGCGAACGTTTGCTCGAGATCGGACCGGGAACCGGCTACTACACGGTTGATGTCGCCAGAGAGCTCAGGCCCGACGGGACTCTTGACGCGTTCGACATACAGCCGAAGATGCTCGATCGCACGATAGAGCGCGCCCACCGAGAGGGGCTCGCGAACGTCGTCCCGAAGGTCGGCGATGCTCGGATGCTGCCGTACCCGGACGATCAATTCGACGGAGCTTTCCTTGTCACCGTGCTTGGGGAAATCCCCATGCAGGATCAAGCGCTGGCAGAGTTGCACCGCGTTGTGCGGCACGACGGCCGGGTCGTGATCGGGGAGTTGTTCGGAGATCCCCACATGGTCGCCTACCCACGGCTCATGGACCGAGCGGTGCGACTGGATCTCCAGCTCGACGAGCGCATAGGGGGTCGGCTTGGGTACTTCGCCCGTTTTCGAGTGAATAAGCCGGGAAGGGCGTACGCGGCACACGTAGACAATTCTTAACGGAGACAAAAAAGGGTGCGACAGAGTCTTGCCCTCTTGAACGCCTTGGGCGCAGACTGCGAATAAGATAGCTTCAGTGGCGATCGTTACGGCGGTCGATTCCTTAGGTAGTACCAGGACGAGATTCCCCCGTTGCAGGGATGCCTCGGCTGGGGGCCAGGGGCCGTCATCCCCACTTCGTCCGCCTAGCGCGGTCTCTGGCTCCCAACCCAGGTAGCCCTGCGGGGCGCGGCCCCCAGCCCCCAATCTCATGGTTCTCCACGCGCGCGAGCGTCCCTCTACACGACTGCGGATTGACGGCCCCAGCGCATCCAGGGGTGTCATGCCCAGCCCATAGGATGAAGTCCATGAACATGTCCCTCACCACAACCGCCGAACGGCTCGAGGCCAACAAAGCCAAGCTTCGGGTCGAGGTCCCCGAGGCCTCGCTCAAGCCGGCGCTCGATGCCGCCTACCGTCGGTGGGCCAACGAGATCAAAGTCCCGGGCTTTCGCAAGGGAAAGGTTCCGCGTCAGCTGATCGACCAGCGCGTGGGGCCCGAGGCCATTCGCGAGGAGGCCCTACGCGATGCACTGCCCGAGCTCTACGTCTCCGCCCTCGAGTCGGAGGAGCTCGAAGCGATCGCCCCGCCCGAGATCGAGCTCGTCTCGTTCGAATCGGGCGTTCCGATCGTCTTCGAAGCAACTGTTGACCTGAGGCCCGAGGTCGTCCTGCCCGAGTTCTCTGCGATCACCGTGGAGGCGCCCTCGTCCGAGATCGGGGACGAGGACCTGAACGACCAGCTCGACCGCCTCAGGGACCGCTTCGCAGAGCTCGAGACCATCGGTCGCGAAGCCCGGTCGGGTGACTTCGCGGTCATCGACCTCAAGGGGTACAGGGGAGGCGAGCTGGTCGAGGGCATGAGCGCTCCGGACCTCCTCTACGAGGTCGGATCTCGTCAGGGCCCGCCCAAGCTGGACGATGAGGTCGAGGGCGCGAAGCCGGGCGACATACTGAAGTTCAACGACACCGTGCCCCCGAATCCCGCCGAGCAGGCCGTCCCGCAGGAGCAAGTCGACATCTCCTTCACGGTGTTGGTCAAGGAGGTCAAGGCCAAGAAGTTGCCGGATCTGGACGACGAGTTCGCCAAGAACGTCGGCGAGTTCGAGACTCTCGAAGAGCTCAAGGACGATCTCCGCCAGAGGCTCGGCGACTACCAGTACCAGCTGGCCCAGCAACAGGTCCGCAACCTCGCGCTCGAGCGTCTTGTCGAAGCATCCGACCTCGAGGCTCCTGAGCGACTCGTTGTCGACGAGGTGAAACACCGTATGGAGCACGTCGAGCAGGATCTTGCGAGCGCCGGCATCACGCTCGAGCAGTACGCCGAGCAGACCGGCACGACCGAACTCGAAGTGCGGTCGGACATTCGCGATCAGGCTGCGATGTCGGTCAAAGCCGAGCTTCTCCTCGAGGAGGTCGTGAGAACGGCCGATATCAAGGTGGACGACGACGATCTCGGGCGCGAGATCGCCTACCTGTCCGCCCAGAGCGACACCGAGCCAGGCGAGTTGGCGAAACAACTGGCTTCGTCGGGGCGTTTAAGAGGAGTGGTCGCAGATATCATGCGCCGCAAGGCCCTCGATCATGTTGTCGAACAGGTCAATGTCATGGGTCTCGAGCCGCCCGCAGGTGCTGCGGAGGATTCCCAAGAGGATTCCAACCAAGACGAGTCACACGAGCAACAGCAGGAACAAAGCGAGGACTAATACCGTTAGGTGGGACACTTAATGGTTCCACAATCGAATCAAAGGCTTGGAGGCGACAAGCGCAGATGAATCCATCAGAGCGCTACCAGAACTATCTCGTTCCCATGGTGGTCGAGCAGACCAGCCGCGGGGAGAGAGCATTCGACATCTACTCGAGGTTGCTGAAGGAGCGCATCATAATCCTCGGCACCCCCGTCAACAGCGAGGTCGCAAACTTGATCGTGGCTCAGCTCTTGCATCTCGAGTCCGAGGATCCCGATAAGGACATCAACTTGTACATCAACTCGCCCGGCGGTGAGGTCTACGCCGGCATGGCGATGTACGACACGATGCAGTACATCAAGCCCGACGTCTCGACCATCTGCGTCGGCATGGCGATGTCCATGGGGGCAGTCCTCCTCGCCGGCGGAGCACCCAGCAAGCGTTACGCGCTGCCCAACGCGAAGATCATGATCCACCAGGGCTCTGCGGGCTTCCAGGGCACGCCCACCGATATCGATATCCAGGCTCGCGAGGTGCTTGCGCTTAGACGGCGGATGGCCGAGATCCTGGCCCACCACACGGGACAGTCGATCGAGCAGGTCGAGCAGGACATCGACAGGGACCGTTTCATGACCCCCGGCGAGGCCAAGACCTACGGCGTGATCGACGACATCATCTCGAGACGCTCGATTGCCGAGAAAAGCAGCCCCCTGATGGCTGGTGAACCAGCTAGGCTTGTGGATGCACAGGAGCCAACACCTCAGGAGAAGCCCGAGGCCGAGTGACTATTGCTCCGCGACTAGTGGAAGAGGGACTCATCGAGAAGCTCACGGATGTAGACAAAGAAGGGAGTACCGGTGCCGAAGTTTGGTGACGGTGGGGACCTGCTCAAGTGTTCCTTCTGCGGCAAATCCCAGAAGCAAGTCAAGAAGCTCATCGCCGGGCCCGGTGTCTACATCTGTGACGAATGCATCGATCTCTGCAACGAGATCATCGAGGAGGAGCTGGCCGAGACCCCCGAACTCAAGCTCGAGGACCTTCCCAAGCCCAGGGAGATCTACGAGTTCCTGAACGACTACATCGTCGGACAGGATCAGGCCAAGAAGGTTCTGAGCGTCGCGGTCTACAACCACTACAAGCGCATACAAGTCGGTAGTCAGGCCGACGGCGAGGTCGAGCTCGCCAAATCCAACATTCTCCTGCTCGGCCCGACGGGCTGCGGCAAGACGCTCCTCGCGCAGACGCTCGCACGGATGCTCAACGTCCCGTTCGCGATCGCGGATGCGACCGCGCTGACCGAGGCGGGCTACGTCGGCGAGGATGTCGAGAACATCCTGCTAAAGCTGATCCAGGCCGCCGACTACGACGTCAAGCGAGCCGAAACCGGAATCATCTACATCGACGAGGTCGACAAGATCGCTCGTAAGTCCGAGAACCCGTCGATAACGCGCGATGTATCCGGCGAAGGAGTTCAGCAGGCGCTTCTCAAGATCCTCGAGGGCACGACCGCCAGCGTCCCGCCACAGGGTGGCCGGAAACATCCGCATCAGGAGTTCATCCAGATCGACACGACCAACGTGTTGTTCATCTGCGGTGGTGCTTTCGCCGGGCTCGAGAAGCTCATAGAGAGCCGAGTCGGAAGCAAGGGCGTTGGGTTCGGAGCCGACGTGCGAAAGATGGAGGACAAGGACCTCGGCACCATTCTCCAGCACGTGCTTCCGGAAGACCTGCTCAAGTTCGGACTCATTCCGGAGTTCGTCGGCCGTCTCCCGGTCATCACTCACGTTCACAACCTCGACGAGAAGGCTCTTGTCAAGATCCTCACGGAGCCAAAGAACGCGCTCATCAGGCAGTATCAGCGCTTCTTCGACTTCGACGGTGTCGAGCTCGAGTTCGCGGATGACGCTCTCGCCGCCGTCTCCGAGCAGTCGATGCTCCGAGGGACCGGGGCGAGAGGCCTGCGCGCCATTCTCGAAGAGGTCCTTCTCAACGTGATGTACGACCTACCGAGTCGACAGGATGTCGGCAAATGTGTCATCACTCGCGAGGTCGTGCTCGAGAAGGTAAACCCAACACTCGTGCCGCGCTCCAAGGTGCGAAGAGAGCAGGCGGCGCGCGAGCGCTCGGCCTAGCTCCGTGGGTCCGCGTTCAGACAGGCGCGGATGAGTGAGATAGAAGCTCGAATTCCGGACTGTCATCCAGGTTGTTCAAGTAGGAATCGAATCAGGGACCGCTAGGTGGAGGTGCCATGAGAACTAGAGTCGTCATCCTGGCCGTTGTGGGGGTGCTCGGCATAGCGGCGGTCGCCGTCGCCGGTACTCTCGCCTACCAGATGTTCTTTGGGTCGGCCGAGGACGATGCCGTGAGCCTCGTGCCAGCCGACGCGGTCGCCTACGGCAGTATCTTCCTCGATCCCTCGACGAACCAGAAGCGTGCCATCGAAGACCTGCTCGAGAAGTTCCCCGAGGCACCGAACGCGGATGAAGCGCGCACCAAGTTGGTCGAGCTCCTGGATCAGGGCCTCGCCGAGATCGACATGAACTTCGAAGACGACGTCGACCCCTGGTTGGGCGACCAGATAGCCGGCTGGGCCCAGATCCCCGATGATTTGGTGAGTGGCGGGACCGCGACCGAGGTCCCCACACCTCCCGCGGCTTTCTTGATCGCGTCCGACGACGATGACGCGGCCGTACAGTTCGTGGAGGACGCATCCGCCAACAGCGAAGACGAGCTCACAGACAAGAGCTACGAGGGTGCGGACTACATGCTGAACGAAGCCGAAAGTTCGGCCGCGGGTGTTGTCGATGGATTCCTCGTCATCGGAACTGAAGAGGGATTCAAGGCAGTCGTCGACGTGTCGGGTGGAGAGGACAGCCTGACCGACAGCGAGACCTACACGGACGCGACGGACGAGCTCACCGAGGACCGTCTCGCCACCTTCTATTTCGACGGCACCGCTCTTGTCGAGGCACTCGAAGAAGGCGGTGGCCCTGCTGGGGCCATGGACTTCGGAAGCTTCGGAATGTTCGGTGGTGCGCTGTCTCCGACCGCGGGAGCGCTGTTTGTCGAGAGCGACAAAGTCGTGTTCGAAACGACGAGCACGCCCGGCGACGAGGACGGCCAAGAGGCCCCCGAGATCTCCGACGGACTCCTGCCGGACCTTCCCGCCGACTCGTGGGGAGCCTTCGGCATCCCCGATGTCGGCGCGACGCTCGAGACGGTGTACGACGGCCTGATCGAGTCCTTCGCTGCGGGCGGGATGAATCCCGAGGACCTCGATGCACAGTTCGAGGCTCAGACGGGCCTGGACCTGCGCGAGGACCTGCTTTCGTGGATGGGCGACGCGGGTCTCTTCGTATCGGGCACCGACCCATTGTCGGTCGGAGGGGGAGTCGTCATCGAGTCGAGCGACCCCGGGACCTCCAGCGCAACTGTCGACCAATTGGCAACCCTGCTGGAACAGCAGGGGATCCCCACCGAACCCCTGAACGCCGGCGGTGCCGAGGGCTTCGCAGTCGAGATTCCGGCCCCCGGAGTGACGCAGAGAGCTGTCGTGCTCGCCGGTGAGAGGGTCGTGATCGCATACGGCGAGGACGCGGCAGTGAAAGCCCTGGAGGGGTCGGACCCGTTGTCCGAGTCGGAGGCCTTCCAAACCGCCACCGAGGGACTTGGAGATGACTTCACCGCGGCGGGATACTTTGACGTGAATGCCATGCAGGAGCTGGCCGAAGCCGCGGGGGCAAGCCAGTTCCCCGAGTACGAAGAGGAAGTCAAGCCGTGGCTGGAGCCGTTCACGTACGTGACGTTCGGGTCGCGTGAGAACGGGGGCCGGTTGGTACAACGGTTGGTGATCGGTATCGACTGAATGAGGGTGAAAACCGGAGAACATGGAAGAGATCGAACAGAAGTGGAGAACTTTCTGGGAGGAGCAGGGGACCTACAGGTACGATCCCTCGCGCGGGCGTGACGAGACCTTCGTCGTAGATACGCCTCCACTCACGGTAAGTGGGTCCCTTCATCTCGGTCACGTTTTCTCTTTTACCCACACGGACCTCATCACCCGCTACAAGCGAATGCGCGGGTTCAACATCTTCTACCCCATGGGTTGGGACGACAATGGCCTGCCGACCGAACGGCGCGTCCAGAACGTGTTTAACGTCCGCTGTGACCCGACTCTGCCATACGACCCAGAACAGAAGCTCGAGTTCGGACGCGCGGGCGAAACCATCGCCGTATCGCGCCGCAACTTCATCGAGCTGTGCGATGAGGTCGTCAAGGAGGACGAGGCCAAGTTCAAAGAGGCATGGCAGCAGCTCGGTCTGTCGGTCGACTGGAGTTACACGTACGCGACGATTGACGAGCACTGCCGCTACGTGAGTCAGTACTCCTTTCTGAGAGTGCTCGAGAAGGGCGAGGCCGAGCTGCGCGAAGCGCCGACCATGTGGGACATCGACTTCCAAAGCGCAGTGGCGCAGGCTGAGGTCGAGGATCGCGAGCGAGACGGCGAGTTTCAGCGCATCCGTTTCGAGACCGAGGGCGGCGGCGTGGTCGTCGTCGCAACTACCAGGCCCGAGCTATTGCCGGCCTGCATCGCGGTCGCCACGCATCCAGAGGACGAGCGCTACCGCGACCTGATCGGAACGACTGCCATCACTCCCCTTTTCAAAGCGCCCGTTCCGATCGTGGCGGACGAGAACGCCGATCCCACGAAGGGCACCGGCATCTTGATGATCTGCACCTTCGGCGACACAGCCGACGTCGAGAAGTGGCGGGAGCTGGGCGTTCCCGCGCGCGAGGTGATTGGGCGCGACGGCCGAATAAAGCCCGCGCCTTGGGGTGAGGACCACTGGGAGTCGACCGACCCCGATGGCGCGCGCACGGCCCACGACAAGCTCGCCGGACTCTTCGTCAACCAGGCGCGGCGCGAGATCGTCGCTCTGTTGAGTGATTCGGGCGCCATCGAAGGCGAGCCGGAGCCAACCCGCCGCATGGTCAAGTTCTTTGAGAAGGGAGACCGCCCGCTCGAGTTCGTCGTATCGCGGCAATGGTTCATCAACGTCCTCGACAAGAAAGACCTGCTGATCGAGCAGGGTCGCAAGATTGAATGGCGCCCAGATATGTTCCGCAAGCGCTACGAGGACTGGGTCGCCGGACTCAACCAGGATTGGTCCGTCGCTCGTCAGCGATACTTCGGCGTCCCGATTCCGGTGTGGTACGAAGTGGATGTCGAGGGGGCCATCGACTACTCAAAGCTCATACTCCCGAGCAGGGAGGACCTCCCGATCGACCCGTCCGCCGAGACGCCACTCGGTTTCACGGAGGATCAACGCGGGGCGCCGGGCGGATTCGTGGGGGATCCGGACGTGTTCGATACGTGGGCAACGTCGTCGCTGACGCCCCAGATCACCAGTGGCTGGCCGGACGATATAGAGCGTCACCGCAAGCTTTATCCCACTGACCTGCGTCCGCAAGGTCACGACATCATCAGGACGTGGGCGTTCACTACCATCACTCGGGCGTACCTCGAAGACGGCTCGATTCCGTGGCGCAACGCCGCGATCTCCGGTTGGATCCTGGACCCGGACAGAAAGAAGATGTCGAAGTCCAAGGGCAACGTCGTCGTGCCCACCCAACCTCTCGAAGACTTCGGCGCGGATGCGGTCCGTTATTGGTCCGCATCGGCGCGACTTGGAGTCGACACGGCCTTCGACTCCAAGGTCTTCAAAGAGGGAAAACGCCTCGTCACGAAGATGCGCAACGCCGCGCGACTGGTGCAGAGCTACGAGGGCGAGGGCGGCGAACCCGAGCAACCGCTGGACCGTGCCCTGATTGCGCGACTCGGAGCACTCGTCGACACGGTCACGGCGAGTTGGGAGAACTGGGATCATGCCAGTGCTCTTGCTGCGACGGAATCCTGGTTCTGGGGAGACTTCTGCGACAATTACCTCGAGCTGTCGAAGACCCGTTCGTACGCGGGCGATCCATCTGCGATCGGAACCCTTCGCACCGCACTCGATGTGGTCGTCCGGCTCTTCGCACCAGTCCTTCCATACATCACCGAGGAGATTTACAACGCCGGTAAAGATGAGCTCTCCTCCGTGCACCGGGCAACCTGGCCGTCGGCCGACGAACTCCCAGCGGCCGACGACGATGGCTCGTTCGACGCGGGTGTGACCGTGCTCACGAAGATCCGCAAGGCGAAGTCCGAGGCCAAAGTCTCACTGCGGGTGCCCGTCGAACGGGCTGTCGTGCGAGGCTCTCGAGAGCTGCTCGATCTGTTTTCACGAGTGCAAGTGGACGTGGCTTCAACGGTGAACGTTCAACATTTCGAGCTCCTCACCGACGACGAGACCGAGGAGCTTGCCGTCGCCGTCGAGCTCGGGGAACCAGAGCCGAAACGATGACATCCTTCGACGAAGCGCAAACCTATCTCGACGCGCTCGGGATCGACGTCATGAAGAAGATGCGACCGAACACCGCTCGTATCGAGGCGTTGTGCGAGGTTCTGGATCACCCCGAGCGTTCGGCACCGGTGGTGCATATCACCGGCACCAACGGCAAGACCTCGACGGCTGCGATCGCGACGTCGGTGCTGGCCGCGACCGGCCTGAGCGTGGGGACCTATACGTCACCTCACCTCCAGTCGGTCCGGGAGCGCATTGCTCTGAACGGGCAGCCCGTCGCCGAGGAGGATTTCGGTGGGGTTTTCGACCACATCCGGCCGTTCATCGATCTCGTCGAGAAGCGCCTCGATGACCGACTGACCTACTTCGAGGTCATGACGGCCATGTTCTTTTTATGGGCAGCCGAGACGCCGGTCGACGCCATGGTCGTCGAGGTCGGGCTCGGCGGACGATGGGACGCGACGAATGTCGTGGACGCACCGGTCGCCGTCATCACGAACATCGGGCTGGACCACACCGGACTCCTCGGAATGGATCGAGAGACCATCGCTCGTGAGAAAGCAGGAATCATCAAGCCCGAGGCGCAAGTCGTCACCGCCGAGCGCACACCGTCCACCCTTCAGGCCATCGTCGACGAAGCGAACGAGCAGCGAGCCTCAATGTCGGTCCTCGAGAAGGACTTCTCGGTCCCGGACAACCGCATTGCCGTGGGGGGCCGTTACCTGTCGATCAGCACTTCGACGCAGACCTATGAGGGGCTCTTTCTGCCACTGCACGGAAGCCACCAGGGAGTCAACGCTGCCGTGGCTCTCGAATCCGGATCGCGGTTTCTCAGCAAGCCACTCGACCATGAGGTCGTGTCTCAGGGATTCGCGGAGGCCAAGGTTCCCGGTCGGCTCGAAACGATCCGCTTGCACGGGGACGAGGCCATTCCCCTCATCGTCGATGTCGCGCACAACCCTGATGGAATGTCGGCTCTCGTAACGAGTCTGTTTGAGGCGTTCGCGTTCGAGCGAGCCGTCTTCATCGTCGGCATTCTCGCCGACAAGGACTACCGCGGAATGTTGACCGAGCTAACCCGCGTCCCGTGCTCGATAGTCTCGACGAAGCCCAACAACGTGCGGTCCGTTGACGTGGACGAACTGGCCGCCGTCGCGGCCGAGTTGGGACTCGAGTGCGTTGCGGAGCCCCAAGTCGCTGCCGCAATCGACATGGCGCTGGATGAAGCTCCTGGGGCCGGACTGGTATGCATCACAGGCTCTCACTACGTCGTCGGCGAGGCCCGCCAGATCTTGGTGGGCGCCGACTAGGTTTCCGCCGAGGGAGGCGGTTCGAGCGACAAGACGAGACTGCTACCGTTTCAGCGACGGCCATCCAGGAGGCAAGCTTGTCCGACAATCAGAAGACGTTCGTAATGGTCAAACCCGATGGCGTTCGTCGCCGGCTCATCGGAGAGGTGGTCCGACGCATCGAGGCGAAGGGCTACGACGTTCGCGAGATGAAGCTCTTCGTGATCGACAAGGAGCTCGCCGAGGAGCACTACGGCGAGCACCGCGAGAGACCCTTCTTTGCCGAGTTGGTGACGTTCATCACATCCGGACCGGTCGTCGCCATGGTCGTCGAGGGCCCCGCAGCGGTCGCGGGCATGCGCCAGATCATGGGCGCGACGAACCCGCTGGATGCCGCCACGGGCTCGATCCGCGGCGATTTCGCCACGATCATTGGCGAGAACATCGTTCACGGCTCGGATTCCCCCGAATCCGCGGATCGCGAAATCAAACTCTTTTTCGGCTAATCTGCGTGGTGGGCGACATGACCGGGCGATGTGAACCGGTGTAAGAGAGGTCGCGACAGAAGCACTAAAGAGACTTTCAGGAGTTTGAAATGGATAACTTGTTCCAGATAATCGGCCGCGATATGGCGGTCGACTTGGGGACTGCCAACACACTCGTTTATGTGCGTGGACGCGGGATCGTGCTGAACGAGCCCTCGGTGGTTGCGATCAACACGAAGAGCGGGGCGATTCTTGCCGTGGGCTCCGAGGCCAAGCAGATGATCGGCCGGACGCCTGCACACATCGTCGCGATCCGCCCCTTGAAGGACGGAGTTATCGCCGACTTCGACGTCACCGAGAAAATGCTGCGCTACTTCATCCAGAAGGTTCACCGGCGCAGCTTCTTGGCGAAACCTCGCTGCGTTGTGTGTGTGCCGTCGGGAATCACCGGAGTCGAGCAACGGGCCGTAGAGGAAGCAACCATCTCAGCCGGCGCGCGCAGCGCGTTCATCATCGAAGAGCCAATGGCAGCCGCGATCGGCGCGGGACTTCCCGTGCACGAACCAACCGGAAACATGATCGTCGACATCGGTGGAGGAACGACCGAGGTTGCTGTGGTCTCTCTCGGAGGAATCGTTACCAGTCAGTCGATTCGTATCGGCGGCGACGAGCTCGACGAGTCGATCATCAACTACGTCAAGAAGGAGTACTCGCTGATGCTAGGCGAGCGCACCTCCGAAGAGATCAAGATGGCGATCGCGTCGGCCTTCCCAATGCCCGAGGAGACGAACGCAGAGATTCGCGGTCGTGACCTCGTAACCGGTTTGCCGAAGACAATCGTCATCTCGGCGGAGGAGATCAGGCGAGCGATCGAAGAGCCGGTCAACCAGATCGTCGACGCGGTGAAGAACACACTCGACAAGTGCCCGCCCGAGCTTGCCGCGGACATCATGGACAAGGGCATCGTTCTCGCGGGTGGGGGATCGTTGCTCAAGGGTCTGGACGAACGACTCAAGCACGAGACGGGAATGCCTATTCACATCGCCGAGGACCCTCTGTTCGCGGTTGCCGTGGGCTCTGGAAAGTGCCTCGAGGAATTCGAATCCCT
>Ga0190275_10002069_pt1 | contig 14559 bp, 16 predicted proteins | sample Popmic550T_FD_133745 | JGI IMG/M metagenome (GOLD analysis project Ga0190275, IMG submission 133745) | Populus adjacent soil microbial communities from riparian zone of Yellowstone River, Montana, USA - 550 T | ecosystem: Environmental > Terrestrial > Soil > Riparian zone > Trees stand | place... | reverse complement strand
CAGACAGAGTGGACCTCAATGAGCTTATGCTTTGCGTCGCCACAACGGGTATGCACTTCGCCTGGCGCGAGAGCGCAAAGAACTTCTCGTCGCCCGTTGGATCACTCTCGCCGCAGGTCGCGAACGACTGATACTCGTCACAGAGGAAGAGAACGGGCCGGAACCGGGCGCTTTTGTCCTGCTCCATCTTGGGAATGCGGCCGATCATTGCTCGTTGGAAGTCTTGCTTTAGCAGCGTACCGATGGTCCGAGCGAGGCCCGGATTGGCGGCCACCGGAAAATTAAGTGCAACGACCTTGCCCGATTCGATCAGTTCGGCGAACGGCGGTAGCGGTTGGCCATATTTTCCGTCCCGGTTCTTATCCGGATCGTAGGCCTCCTTCGGAGGGCAGAACGTGTGCTTGACTGAGGGATTGTCATCGAATAAAGATAAGAACACTGAAATACCTTCCACGATCGAGGTTCGCAGCTTTGGTTCGATCCTCATCCAGTCGTTGTCGAACCATCGCTTGACGGCGGCAAACTGAGCCCGCTTCCGGGGATCGCCGGCGCTGGTTTGCGCACCACTTTCCGTCATCAGCTCGTATTGGATGCCTCTCTCCTTGAGCAGAGCCTCCAACTCGTCCGTCTGGACGGCCCTCATGCGGTGCGCCGGCTCCACGACGTCCCATTGGAACCGGTCCAGCTCCTGGTGGGCGAGAACGGTATCGATGTCTACCAGCACTTCAAAAGTGCTGAACATTTCCTCGCCGCGATGTATCCGATCCCGGAGCAGGGCCGGATTGATCGCGCATTCGTATACGTCGAACAAGGTGACGTAGTCGAATAGTGTCTTGTGAAGCAGAATGATAAACTTGACCAGGTTCGTATAGGCCTGCTGCCAGAAGGGCTCCTTGCCTTTCCCAAACAGATTGTTTAAAAGCGACGCAATGCCGTAAGCAAGGGCGTACGCGTCCAGGTCGTTGTGGAGTGGGTTGTACCGTAATTGGGAGTCAAGGCTGACCTCCAAGTAGTCGTCGCCGCGGCCGTAGCGCTGCAGGAGATCCTTTACCTTGTGGCAGAAGTCGCCTTTGACTTCAAGTACCAGCCCGCCTGGGCGGCTTTCCGGATCGAGCGGGCGGAATCCCAGGATCTGTTCAGCATATGGATACATGCAGCAACTGGTCTTACCCGAACCTATCGCGCCGAATACTGCGATGCCGGTGTACAGCCCGCGTTCTGGAATGGCAAGCCATTGGGGCGTTTCGACGGGCTCTCGCTTCTTGGGGTGGTGTACCTCCCCGATAACAAGGAACAGTTTGTCGCGGGTTCCCGGTGGAGGGTAGAACGGCAGCTTTTGCACGTTCAGTTTGCGGTTTTGCCCGAGGACGAAGATGTAGGCAAAAGAAAGCACCAGGGAGCACGCGAAGTATGGCGTCGAAAAGAGCATAGCTGTGTAGGCCCAATGCAACCCTTGGTAAATGCCGGGCCTTTGGGCGGCTACAAGCTGCACGATCGGGTTCTCGGAGGGGAATGGATAACGCGCGAACAGAAGCGTGCCCGTAACCACCGCCAAGACCAGACAAATGAAACCTCGATTCTCGACCAAACCGCGCAACACCGGTACCCCCTTTTAGACTGCTTGCGCGGCTGGTGTCGATGCCTGCAGCCTTCTCGAGTTGGGCGGTGCGCCGGGCGTAGGCTCGATCGTGCCGCGCCGGCCCAGCCAGGCAGTGAATGCCTTATCCTTTCGAAGTGCCTTGCGAATCACCTCGGTGACCACGTAACTCTGAGGACTCTGTAGGAACTCGCAATAATCCTTCAAACCACGTGCGACGTCTCTATCGACGCGCACTTTGATCTCGTCTTCAGCCGACTTTTTTAGCGGCTGGATGTACGTCCGCATATGTTCTCCTTTTCAGAAGTAAGAATGATCAAGACAGCCTGGGGCGACCCCCACAGCGACGGTGAGGAGCGAGGAGTAGGCTTGTGGCGGCGCAGCTGCCAAAAAGCCGGGGTCGCCCCAGGCTGTCCCACGACCCCGGCCATGGCGTCTTCGCCACGGGCGGGCACCGCTAAAAGAAGCGCACAGCGCCACATAGCTAGCACAGCGGCGAGAGAGATCGATAGAGGGCGCGGTAGAGCCGTCCGTGCACCAGCATGCTCTATCATCCGCACGCGGTACCTCGCCAATTGCCGTTGCTAAGCGTTCCAAAAAGCTGGTAGTTGAACCGTAGGATGTGCGTCTCAAAAATGATGGCTGGACGTGCGTTCGATGACGCCTTCAAGCCCAGGCATCCAAGTACTGCCTCATCCCCGCCGCACTTCCAAGCCTGAAACATACGCTCATAATTCGATCCGTCAAACGAAGCGCGATCCTCGCGGAACTGAATCAGTTTGGCTTGCGTGAAGTCCTTCAAATCGCGTCGCTCGAAAGCATCTCGATTTCGGAAGTAAGCCAGCAGTCGCGCAACCTGCGGATCGAGGGGCGCAGTGGCGCCTAGCGCTTCGGCGAAACGATCAAAGACGCGCCGCGCCTTCGCACACTGGTCTGTAAAACACGCCACGTACAACATGCGAAAGCCCGGCAGGCGTCGCAAAAGCGCTTCATACTGATGCAAGTACCCTTCGAATCCCGACGTGCTGTGCAGGCCCTCGTCGATGTAGCAGAAGTGCACAGCGGAATCGGCATCGGTAACAAAGATTGGATACTTGTCGACGAAGTACCGGGTCGTGCTGTTGGCACTGGAAGTAGCCCGATATAGCTTGGCTGGTAGATGCTCGATATCAATACTGAATCTGCCGCAAAACAAATCAAGCTTCTCGCGTTCCGTCGCAGCGAACTTGCACGTACGATGCTGCAGAACGAAATCAAGGGCCATCACGCGGCACTTGATTGTGAATACCTGGTGCTGCCGTCGATTGCGGTTGTCCGGCTCACCGATCAAGTCATACAGTGGCTTCGAACCGATATGGTAGAGAATACGGTCAGCGCGGTACGTTGTGGCTCGCACATGGTTGTTCCCTAGCGCACGTCGAAGGAAGTTCTCGTCAAGTTGACCGCTGTTTTTGCCGATGAAAAGCGAAAACTGACGCCTGACGAAGTAGCCACTGTGTAGCGCCGCCAAACAGAGAAATGCGGCTTCTCGTTCGGTATAACCTGCGGATTGGAGGCTTTCGATGCGCTCTTCGTTCGTCACGGTTTTCTATATTGCGATCAGACCGGCAATGATTTCGGGATCTTCCAGCGCGGCACTCCGCGGGCGGCTGTCCGGCGCGTAGAGGGCTGGTCCGCCTGAGCCATAAATCTTGAATCCGGCAGCCTGTTTCGCTTGTACTTCCGAGCTCTTGTAATCGCCAGTCGCAAGTTCCAGGTCGACTTTGTCGAGTTCCTGATCGCGAGTTTCGAATTCGATACGGAGATCAGGGAACTGTATACGACCGTTCACCAATTGCAAGCCGTTTTCTGAGGCGATCTGCTGTTTTCGGGCGCTGTAATCGGCTTTAGGATGGCCGCCCTTGCTATTCAATTTCGAGAACACTTTCCTTTTCAGTTCGTAGTCGAGAACCACTCGGCGGATCTTGCCGCCCTCCCCCTCGATCCGCGCAGCTTCCACCTGGTACATGCGGTATATGCCCGCGTCGTGAGGGACCTCATTCGGCTTCACAAATCCTGCGTAGAACTCCTGAGGGCCGCGTCCCGCGTGCTCTCCGGCCTGCACCCGTTCCGCTTGCTTTCGCCCGCGTCGAGTTAACACCAGAACAGTGAACTGTCGGCCTGATTTGCCATGCTTCACCGTCCTTTGATCTACGAGGCCAAGGCTCTTCAGACTGCGTAAATCCTGTTTAAACGCGGTTTCCCGGCCATCGTACTTGTGCCGGATGATGTCCTCGGCATTGACCGTACGGAACCGTCCCACTTCGGCGAGCATCGCCTTCTGTTCGTCATTTACACCCGTGCGGGGATCCCGAAGCCGTCCAGCGCGCCCGATATCGCCCTCGAGCCTCCTATCCTCGTGCGGAATATCCAGCGAGACACGCACTACGCCGGCTCGTTCGGCTGCCGCAATCATTAAAGCGGCATCCCGGCTCGCATCGTATCCGACACCTTTCTTTTGCAAGCCCTTCGCGCTGTACTCACGACCGATGGCGGATCCGCGCACAGTTTCACCTTTCCATCGGAAGGAGAAGCCGTTGAGCCGCCCGCTCGATTGCATACTCGGAATGACAGTCACCCCTCGTCCTGCCAGCCGTGCGACGAACTCAGGAGCGGCAGGGCGTTCCGCAGCAACGGAATCGATAATTTGAGCAAGCTCGTTTAGTTCAAACGAGCGCTCAACTGTCGGGTCCGCGCGCCTGGAGGAGCGAGTTCCGGCCGCGCGCCGCTCTTGAAATTCTTCGGAAGAGCCGCCGGAAACTCGCCCGCCAGTGCCACTAGTACCATTTCGGCGTGACTCGTCCCAATCTTGTTCGTAGTCCCTGTTCGGAATGCCGCGGCTCATTTTCTACTCCGAAAGTTGGTCAGTCAGTTCGGCGGAAATGCTCGAACCGGTGCGCAACTGCTTCTCGACGTGTGCCAGCTTCCTTCCCGTGTCTTTCAAGAACATCTTGCGGTTGACCGTGTACGTTACAGCCGCGATGTTCACGAACAGGACGCAACAAAATGAGACGATCGGCGCTGAGTAGCGGGCAAGGATGAGATCGCGATACGGCGCAAGAAACGACAGTTCAGAGAGTACGTACATCGCTACTGCAAGCCACACGAGCGATGCCACAAAAACAGAGTTCGCGATCATCGTACTGGTTCAGCTCCGAACGCCTGATCTTCGCGGAAATAATTGATCATGATGCCGAGAGGGTTGATAGGAACAAGGTTGTTCGGCACCACATCTCGAATAGAGAACACGATGCTGCCAACATACTTCTCGCGGCGGGCTTCTGCCCTAGCGGGACCGCTCAGGAAAACTTTCTCGAAGTCAACCGTCGCCCGGTATGGCGGCTTACGAAGATCATGAATGATGATGTTGCGTACATTCACTTCGATCTCATCTCCCGCACCTACAAGAAAGCTCTCAATCTCCTTGGTCTTTCGGTTCTGCTCCATCTTCGATTCGGCGAGCTGTCGCTCCAAGAAGTAGAGGGATCGAGAGAAGTCGTCCCGGACAGTGATCCGATTTCGACTATAGAAATCGTGGACGAATTGCGTCAGGAAGTACTTAAGCTCTGCCTCGCGTGGCGTGTACTCCATCGCGTTGTACTGCACCACTTCCGCGCGGCCGACATCATTGATGCGAATGATCAATGGCTTGACGTTCTGAAATGTCGAATGCGTTTTGTAGCTTAGGAGTACAGTCCCGGCGGCAACAACGGACAAGCACAGCACCGCGATTCGCAGGTAGGAGTTCGTCACCAGCGCGGAGCCGTACTGCTCCATGTACTGTCTCTTTGCGTCGTTGAAATCCTTCGAGGGCGGAGGCAGCAATTGCGTGTTCATACCAACATTCCTCACTTCCACCAACCAATTCCGGGGAACGCATGGTCACCCGCTCTACCGCCGAAGATGTTCGCGGCGAGCGATGGAATCTTTAGTAGCCCAAAAATGAACGCGATAGACATAAGAATGATTTGAAGGAATAGGCCGGCGATGTCGCTGGCACTAAAAGGAGGCCGGTGCGCTTCGAAGAAGTGTAGAACAAGCTCTCCGTACACGTACACGAATGCGTTGCCGACGACAGGGTAGAAGGCGTATTGCAGAAGTGATTTGAACCAGCCCCAGAACATCCATTCCATGTGAGGCACGATGAGAAACGGGATGAAAACCGGCCCGATCAGAATGCAGACGGCACCGGCAACGAAGCCGTATGCAATCACCGCGAGCACAGCACCCTGCGCTAGGGAAAGAAAGATTATCGTTGTGTAGTACCGGACTACTTGCATGACGTCCCAGATGGCTGGGCCACTTGGTTGCTCCAGGCTCACGTACACCTCCGACAGTCTGGTCGAGATCTCCTGCAGCTGTGCAGCTTCTATTTGGCCTGCCAATATGGCGCCCTGATCCGTAATCAGGCGATGAAAGTTCACTCCGATTCCGGGCAGCGGAGTGTTGTAGAACGAAAGCATCGCGTACGTGAATGCGATGGCCATAATCAGCCCTGCAAAACGGTCCATCCGCGGTGCGCCTCCCGAGGCTGCTCCTAGCGCCACGGACACTCCAGTCCACGCGATTAGAATTGCGACTAAGCCTCTGAACAGGTTCATTCCCAACGCGGCAAAGACGTCGGAATGCGTCGTCAGAAGGTCAGTTGTGGCTTGCGTAATCCAGACGAAATAGCTGTCAGTCGGCACAAGTACCTCGTTACGGCAGTCTGTACGTAGTCAGCACGGCCGTCGTGCCAGTAAAGTGCTGAGTGTTGAAAGCCGGCGCATCTCGGCGCAATGCCACATCGTTGTTGACCGATTGAACCTGGGCATCGCGCCGGCCCTTCGCGTCAATAAGGCTGTGCTCCAGCACTGCAGCAAGCAACTTGTTCGTATCCTGCGAAGTGCGCGTCGCGATCAGAGTAGCGGCATTGATTTTGTTTAGAATTCCGACTTCCGTATTCAGTTCTGGAGAATCCGAAAGGGAATCGTTTTCGAGTTGCATGATGGCGTTTTCGACGGCGCGGGCGTTCCCACGGATCCCGCCAACGGTGCTTAGAGCGTTCACGCTCGTGCCATCCGCAAGCTCTAACGTTCCGTAGTCTCGCGAGATTCGGTCTTGCGATGAAGCAGGCAAGGTGCTCCAGACAGCGCCATAGTCCTGCAGGCGAATCACGGCCCGCATGTACCCGTTCGCAGCATTCAAACCGCTCGTCGCTGCGGACATCCAGTCAGCTGTAGTTCCGTACGTATTGGTCGCCCTCGGGAAGTTCCACGGTGTGAGAACCGCACGCCACCGCGCCTTATTTGTGATCATCCGTGCATTGATGAGCATCTGGTTGTACTGATTGAGAACGGTGTTGTACGTGTCCACCATGGTTGTGTACTGTCGCCGCAGCCAGTTGATCTGGTCGACTAGCCGTGCGATCGCTGCGACATCGATCACCGGCCATTGTGCGGACAACGAAGAGGTCAACAGCAATGCCACAAGCGCTGCCGTGGCTACGATTCTTTTCATTTCGGCTTCTCCTGAGGTTTCCGCGTCTTCTGTTCTGCCGGAGCTTGCGACGCTTTTGGCCGTTCGCCGTAACGGAAGTTCTTTAGAACCTCCGTCGTTCCCTGAAGATGGCGAGTGTTCACGTCCTTATCGGCGACGCGCCGTTTCGTGGCGGGGTCACCTCCCGAACGTGAGCACCCGGCAAGATACGATACGGCCGCCAGTACAAGGATCAATTGCACTCGCATCACCGCGCCTCCCTGCCATTCGAGTGGCGATGACGTTCATGTTGCTCCGGCGATGAGCCGACCTCAATGAGAAAGCCGAGACCCACGAGTGCCAAAAGCAACCAGAAGAGAAGGCCTGCAAACAAGCGGATTCCGCGGAATGCTCTGGGCGAACCGGCCCGGAGCAGCAGTAGATCAGTCAGCATCATCGCTCCTTTCGCTCGGGGGCTGACCGTTCGAGGCAGGAGAGAAGAGGAAAGCCGTTGCGATCACGCCGGCCAGTATGATGGCCACCTGTACGGCTTCCCTAAGTAGCGGCTGCTCGACCGTCTCCCCTAGATTTGTGGAGATCAGCATCCCTATGCCGATAATAGTCAAGCCACAGGCCTGCGTTTTTGATGCGCTGCCGACCCGCCGGATTACTTGCAACGTCCAGTTCATTGGTCCTCCTATAAATCACCGACCAGGCGGTGGTTTGCGTAGTCCGGGAGCAAAAGATCATTGGTCAGGTAGACCTTTACGCGATGCCCCTCTCTTACCGTGAATGTGGGCAAGATGTTTAGGTACCGATCAAGAATGCGGAGACTCGATTGAGAAAGGCTATTTGAGACGCCCTGGCGATACGCGTCGGCACCGGTGACATCGAAGCCATACTGCGTGTTCGCCTGCGCGAGTCCGGCAAGCGCGCCCACAGCGATGCTGACGCCGAAAGTTTGAAGGTAATGGCGGTTTACCTTATCGCGGAGGCCGGTCTCGCCGATCTGGTTAAGCCCTTGAAACTGGTCCAAGCTCGCGGAGTACCCGTCCGGCATGATCATGCGATGAAAGGACACGGCGAGACGCTGCTGCCCAAACGAGTTAATGCGCTGAACCTCGCCCAAGATGCGGGTCCCCTGCGGAATCAACAACCGCTGGCGATCGTGCGAGTACACGGACGTCGTGAGCATCACATTTACGGGTCCGCTAAAGCTGCCGTCAAGGCGATTCGTAAGAACACCCTCGAGGACTGTGCCCTCGAACAGGCGATACTTCTTGCCACTGGCACTCTGCAACTCAGGGTTGTCGGCCGCCGCTTTGGTAGCTGATGGGCTGGCAACGTTCGCCCTAGCGGCCTCGGCGGGCGTGTCGGCTGGGTGATGAGACTCGGTGCGTTGGCCGCCGGACGAACCATTAGCACCCTGCGTGGAACGAAGAGCGTTTAGTTGCGCCTCGAGCTGCTGCAGACTTTGGATACTCGTGTCATCACCAGCGGTGGTCAGTTGGGCCGTCTGCTTGCCCGGTTGATCCTTGCGGAAGCTGAGTGCCACGTTGGAGCTGAACAGGCTGGCATACTCGCGCTTCCGACGCTCATTCTCTAGTGCTGCGCGTTGCGTCTCTTCAGCTGACGGTGCCGGCGGACCATATCCGGTCTGCTGATACGGCCCCGGTGGAGGGCCGCCGTAGGAGGAGCTCAAAGGTTGTTGCTGCTGCATCTGCATTGCCGTTGCGGCAGCCTGGACCTGCGCGCGTGCTTGTTCGGCCTTCTGCCTTTCTGTCGCGAGTCGTCGAGCTTCTTCGTCGACCATTGCGCGGTACTCATCGATGCGGTTCTGAGTCGCAGTTGTACTGGTCTGGCGATTGGCGCCATCACGTACCTTTGGCTTTGGTGCTCCCGCGTTCGAAAAGGAGATCACCAGGATCATGAGTACGGCGACCCCGAGCACGATCCAGGTTTGAGCATTCTTCGGCGGATGCCCGGTGGTTTCGACGTCTTGTTCTGCACCTCTGGCACTGCGCTTGAAGCAAAACTGTTGTCCGGTTCAGCCATAGCGCCTCAGTTGTGAGCTCGGTAGAACGGCAATCTCTGTTTGCCGATTGCGAGATAGCCTTCGTCCATGACTTTATCCACCACGTACGTGCCCTCGTTAAACTGGAACTGGACGAGATTAGGCTTGCCATCCTTCACTTCGTAGAGCGCCGGAACTTCCTGCGGCTTCGCCTGGATGTAAGTAAACCTGCCGTCGTGAAACATACCCGTCACCATGAAGGGTCGCTGGTTCGCTTGGAACCGGTAGTCGAACCGCATTTGTGTCGGGTACTGTGATCGAAAGCTACTCACCTCGCTCTCAATGGCGCGACCGGCCGCTTGCCGAGCCTCACGGGTTTCGGCCTTGGCAATTTCCACCTGCTGCCGATAATCCTCGACTTGTCGGGCTGAGAAAAATCTGGGAGCGCCGTTCGCGGCTGAGATCATCGACTCGTCCCGAGGCTCCACGAAGACTTTTAAGTCTGGTTCGGCGTCGGTTTCTGTGAGCACGAAGGAGTACACGTTGCCGCTGGCGGTTACGAGGTTCAAGTTCGTCCGGCCACCGGCCTTCGCGGGTTTCACGTAGGCGAAGTTCTGTGCGCCATTGACGACCCAATACTCTTTATCTCCGCACACAAAGTCGAGAATCTGTTCCGCTTTTGGAAGCACGATCAGCGTGGTGAACCGCAGTCGCGCCTTGACCCTTACGACATCGCGCTCGCCGTAGTGCACGGTTCGTGCTGCGTCGGCGGCCTCAACGAACAGTTGCGATTGGGCAATGTCGCCGCCCCTAGGGACATCCTTCGCCCCTTCAGCTGGCTTGATGTTCTTGCTAACACGTTGCTTTACTCCCGGTGGCTCTGGTGACGCACTGGATATCGGAGCATCGGCCGCTTTCAAGAAGCCACAAAGGGCGACTGAGAGAAGAATTTGTGACATCGTCTGGGTTCGCATAAATTGTCCTTTGCCGGTTAAGCGGCGGCGTGGCTGCTGCCAGCCTGCTTCCCGATAAGTTGTTCGCCTCCTCTGCGTTCGTTCGCGAGAAATGCGAGTCCGCGTTCAAACCCGAGCCGCTCAAATACCGAGCGCTTGTGCTCGTTGTCGAACGCCGAGTTCGTGTAGAGCCAATAGTCCTTGTCGCTGACGTTCAACTGGACGACTTTGGCGAGATCTGGCCTCTTGATGAGCATCTGCTTCTTCGGCTCAAGGCCGGCGATCAGTTGTGCTTCTGCATCGTTCAGGTGAAACAACGTTTTGTATGCCTGCTTGTCAATGCGAGGGTTTGCAAGGAACATCAGCGTTCCGCAGCTCTCGGCTACGATTTGCAGCATCTCGTTGCGAGTGAGATCGACGCTCGACTGCGTCGCAAGAACCATGGCCGCGTTCCGCTTCCGCCATGTCTTGAGAGCTTCCACGATGTAATCCTTGATCGTGGGGTTCTTCAGGAAACGCCATGCTTCATCCAACAGGAACATCTTGAACGTGGTGGCGAGCGCCGGATCGTAGATCGACGCGTTCGCGCGGTGCAGGATGTAGAACAGCAGTGGTTCGAGTATCTGAGGGTATTTGTCCAGGCCTTCGAAGTCGAACGTCTGAAAAGGGGCAAAACTCAGATTGTCTTCGACGTTATCGAACAACGCGCCGTACTGCCCGCCCTGCACCCAGCGAGCGAGGTGCGGTTCCAGATCCTTCGGCAGAATATTCACCAGCGTCATGAGTCGCCGCTGCTGCGGGTCTATTTGGTACATGCTGGCGACCTGCCCATACAGTTCGCGCTCATGCTGGTCCTTCATTCGGAAGGTGCCCGACGACTCAATTAGCACCTTTACAAACGAAAACAGGAAGTGGAGATTCTCCTCCGTTGGCGCAAGGCTAAACGGATTAATCGTGAAGGACCGTCGTTCGATGCCGACCTGCATGTAACTGCCCCCAAACAACTGCGTCAGCATCCGGTACGATCCGCCCAGATCGAAGATGAAGGTCCTGGGCTGATACTTCTGCGCATGCGTTACGAGAAAGTTGCACAGGAAGGACTTGCCGCTGCCGGTCATACCAAGAATCAGCGTGTGCCCGACGTCCTGGAAGTGGAGATTCAAGTAGTAGGGCGTTTTCTGATTCGACTCCAGCACCGCCAGGTATTCTGACCTCAGGTGCTCGTTCGTGGGCTCCCCGGCCTGCGGTACGAACAAGAACGAAAGATCCGCGTAGTTGTTGTTCAGCAGGTACATGCGACGGAGGTTGTAGCGCTCATTACCGGGAAGCACCGCAAGAAACGCATTTAGAAGGTTGTAACGCTCCTCATAGAGGGTGGCGTCGACAGTTGAGAAAACCTTAAACGCCTCCGCAACCGACTCCGCAAGACGCTCCTTGTTCCGGTCGTACAGCACGATCGTTAATGAGAACCGTCCGAAGTAATTGCTCTTGACCTCCATTTCGGTGAGACAAGATCCAAGCTCATGCACGAGGGCGTTCGCGGCGTCATCGACCAGCATCTGGTCGGGCACCTGCGGGTTGTTCCCTTGTGTAACGTAGCTGAGCGCACTCGTTTTGGAATTGTAGAAGTGCCGTCGTTTGTGCTGGATGAGCTTGCGAACCTCATAGTTGTCCTCGCGCTTGAACTCCGAGGCAACAACGCATTGAGAGGGTAGCTCCAGCAAATAGCGAAGGAGATTCGGCGTTGTCTGCGCGGGTGGTTCCTTAAGTGTCAGAACCTTGGCGTAGTGGTCATCAATACGGAGGTAGCCCCGGTGGCACTCGATGCCGGAGTCCGCCACGAAGTAGTCGAGAAAGCCGTTGTGCTGCATTCGCACGAGGTCGGCCTTGGTCTGATCAAAGTTCAGCAACCGCCGGAAGAAGGTAAACGCGTCCGCTTTGGCGAGAATGACTACGTTCACGTAATCCCGAAGCTGAACGACGAAGCTGTTCACATTGTTCACCAGCGCCTGCCGTCCATCATCAATACGCTCTTCAATAAGCAACATCCGTGCGTCGGACGAGAGCAAGGTTGCAATGCCTGCCAAGGGCTTCTTGGTGAGGAGCTTCAACTTGTCACAGAAGCGGAGCGTGTGTCGTGAGCCCTCGTACAGCACCACGATGTACGCATCGAGTGTGTACATCTGGTCTGCCTTGGCCTCAAGGTACTCGACACGGCTAAACACCGCTTCTCGTACGACGGGACTGGGATACGCTTCCTGATGAGGTATTCGAGCACTGTCGCGCTTGACGATGTACTGGTAGATTCGGAAGTTCTGATCGAACGCCCTGATCGTAGCCTCGAATCGTCGGCAGATGTGATTGAGTTCCGGGAAGTCCAGACATTCATAGTCGCGACCCTGAAGTTTCAGCACGACTCCAAGATCTCCACTCTTCGTTAAGAACACGTTGTCGTCAACGAACCCAAACAGGTTGACGAGCGAGTTGACGGCCCCTGATTCTTGGTAATCCTTAACGATGCGCTTGAGCCTGACCATAGCGAATTGCCTCGACTGTGTAGTGTGCTCGTTTGAGCGGGTCGTACTGAGGTTTGAAGCGGGATGAGTTCAGCAGAACTCGCAAGATCTGTGGGTCCGTGCGAGTTGCATGCTTCGCGCAGAGGAACAGGGCTGTAAACATCAGAATGGCCCCGAGCAGGCTGTTGAAGCATGAGAAGGTGGCTGCCCCTACAACCATGGCAACGAAAAACAGACGTCTCTCAACGCCCCATACAGTGAGGGGCTTATTCATTGATTTGTAGACCGGATTGTACGTGGGCACGTTCATAGGGACAGCCTCTAGAGCCGTTCCGGTTAGGGAAACAGCCAGGTCATGAAGTTGTTCGCGGCCAGCGCCGCCCCGCAGCCGAAAAGGATTCCGGCGAAGGTCTTCTTGGCCGCACCTTCGCTGTAGGCGAACATCAGTCCGCCGATCACGATCGCGACGAGTGACAAGCCGCGGGCGATAGGACCCGTGAAAGATGTTTGAAGCTGGTTGACCGCGTTCTCCCAGGGCGACGCCTGTCCAAATACCGGCCATGTCGCCGCCGTGGCGACCATCACCAGCATGAGGAAACGCGTGAGCAGAGCCCTATTGAAGCTTGTCGGAAGCGCCTTCATTGGAGGGCACGGCCGTGATTGACGTACGTAGATCAATATCATATCTCCTTACCGTTAAAAGCATATGCGCACAAAATGCTAGCTGCTACGCTGTTCGTCTCGATAGTTGGTGTCGGATCACCCCCTCTCGCGCTAAACTCGATGCTTGCGGCGACGTTCGGTTCCGCCAGAGAATCCGCAGGTCACGGGCGGCAAAAAGCGATGGGAAGACGTTCCCCCAGAGGAACGTAGCGCGCTGATGCGTAAGGCGGCACGGGCACGCTGGGGCCGCCCGAAAAAGCACGTCCGGCCGAACCCCGCCGCCTCCAGATTGGCGTCACTACGCTGGTCAAAACTAAGCCCGGAGGAGCGCGCTGCAGCAATGGCCATCGTTAGACAGGGCCGCAAGAAGCGGAAGCCGAAACACGGATGAGCCTGGGCCAGCTGAGCTCGCATAATCTGAAGCCTTTGTTTTGCCTTCTGTTATGCACGAGGGCTGGTCCCGGCCAAATCTGACAAGAAATTTGGGCAGGCGAAACAGAATTCTCGGTAGCGAGTCTGATTACAGTTTGGTACGCTATTGATCATCAGTACTGGTGCCGGAGTTTTCGGATGTCCCCTGTATTGCCCTTTGAACCATCCCCCACCCGCGAAGCTTTTGAACCCTTCTTCTGGATTCGGAATGTGGATGACCGGGGCAACGCTGTCGATCAGCGTTTCGTGGACGCAGCCTATCAGAAAGTGGCCGATTTCCGCCGCTACAGGCGCAACGATTTGCGCGACGATGCCGTTCGTGCAGAGTTAGTGGAACAGGCCGTCTATCGATCCTCTCGCGCCCAGAAGAACGAGCCGGTGCGCGACGTGCCCGGGTACATATTTCGAACGTTCATGCGGCTCATGGATGAGCACATTGGGCGAGAGAACCGTCTGGAATGTCACGACGCACCGAAGCTCGATCAACTGCTTCAACGCGAGGGCAATTCAACGGTTACAGACATCGAAACGTCCATAGCGCGCCGTGAAGTGCTCGATGCAATGGACGCTGAGACCCGATGGGCATGTACGCGACGTCTGTGCGGTTATGAGGTACAGGAAATTGCAGCAGAGCTCAATATCAGCCCGGACTGCCTGTCGACGCGCCTGCGCCGAGGCATTCGCGAAGCGGCCGAAAAGCTGATTCGTCGCGGCCGAATGAGCGACAATAGCGTAGCTCATGGCCGAAGAGAGTCGACCAAGTGATGAAGAGCGCCGGTTCCTTGAAATTTTGGAGCAGGCGGCTCTTCACCATTACCCCAATCCCGAACGCAAAGGGTGCCCCGGCAGCGATTTCCTCCGGACGTTGGCATTCGACCGGAAGTCGAT
>Ga0190275_10002068_pt1 | contig 14560 bp, 18 predicted proteins | sample Popmic550T_FD_133745 | JGI IMG/M metagenome (GOLD analysis project Ga0190275, IMG submission 133745) | Populus adjacent soil microbial communities from riparian zone of Yellowstone River, Montana, USA - 550 T | ecosystem: Environmental > Terrestrial > Soil > Riparian zone > Trees stand | place... | reverse complement strand
GCCGTCGCGATAGAAGAGCATGGTGCCGCTGATCCCGGCGGCGAGCGTCGCCGCCACGGCCAGCCGGCGGGTCCAGGGAACGACCTTCCGGGCGCCGAGCGTGCTCTCGGCAGTGCGGACACGAACCTGCTGCATCACGCCACCGACAAAAGCATCGACACCGCCGGGCGGGATCATCTCCTCGCCACCGAGAGCCCGGAACATCACGTCCGGATCCTCGTTCGCGGCAAAGTCGAGGCAGCGGTCGCAGGTGCGCAAGTGCGCCAGCAACGCCGCATCCTCGGTACCGGCGTGGAAGCGCGTCCGGAACGAATCGCAGGAGATCATCGCGCCCTCCAGAGCTGCGCATACTCGGGGAAACGCTTCTGCAACTGCTGCTGCATCAGCTTGCGCGCGTTGAACAGGTGATTCCGGACCGTCGACTCGCGGCAGCCGAGGATCTTCGCGATCTCGGCGGACGGCAGGTCCTCCATCTGATTCATCACGAAAATCGTCTTCTGCTTCGGCGAAAGGACGTCGGAGATCTCGTTGAAGACGTTCTCCACTTCCTTCCGCTGCACGATCACACCCTGCTCCGCGTCCGCCGCGGTCTTCACCAGGCGGAGGTTCGAGTTCACGGCGTTGTCGCGCGACTGCTTGTTGCGCATGAAGTCGATGGCCACATTCGTCACCATCCGGTACAGCCAGGTGTCGAACGCGTACTGGGGATCGTACTTTTCGAGGTTCTCCCACAGCTTGAGGAAGACGAGCTGGGAGATGTCCTTCGCATCCTCCCCGTTCCCGATGATCCGGTAACAGAGGGCATAGACCTTCGTAGTCTTCCGGCGGACCAGCGTCTCGAAGGCGTCAGTATCCCCGCCGCGGATCGTCTGCACGAGCTGGCGGTCATCAGGCTCGACGCTGGGTGTCGTCGGGATCATCAGGCGGAGTCCAGTGGACATTGACCCTTTCTACGGGGGCGGATCGGAGAACGTCTAGGCCGCCGGATTTCATCCGGCTATGAGGGCCAAGGGCTGAGGGCCGAGGGCCGAGGGGCTCCCCCCGCTGTCATCCTGAGCCCCAGAATGTCCCTCGAAGCCAAAAGCATGGCGGCGAAGGACCTGGGGGGCGGGGGAGCGATGCACGCTCATCCCGCCCCCCCCCGCCCAGGTCCTTCGCCGCCATGCTTTCGGCTCGAGGAACGGACCTCGGGCTCAGGATGACAGGAAAACTTCTCTGTTCCTCTCCCTCGGCCCTTAGCCCTCGGCCCTCGGCCCTTAGCCCTCAGCCCTCGGCCCTCGGCCCTGCCTCTCCAACTGCTACAATCCACGGAACATGCGTGTTCTCGTCGTCGGTCAGGGTGCGCGTGAGCACGCGCTCTGCTGGAAGCTCAAACAGTCCCCCCTGGTGCACGAGCTCTACGCGGCGCCGGGCAATGCCGGCATCTCCGCCGTGGCCGATTGCGTCCCCATCGGCGTCGCAGACATCATCGAATTGGCCGATTTTGCCGAGAAACTGAAGATCGACCTCACCGTCGTCGGCCCCGAGCTCCCCCTCACCCTCGGCATCGTCGACGAGTTCCAGAAACGTGGACTCCCCATCTTCGGCCCCACCCTCCTGGCCGCCGAGCTGGAAGGCTCCAAAGTCTTCTCCAAAGAGTTCATGCGCAAGTACGGCATCCCCACCGCGGACGCCACCGTCGCCAACTCGGTGGACGAGGCCAAGGCCGCTCTCAAGAAGATGGGCTTCCCGGCCGTCCTGAAGATCGACGGCCTCGCCGCCGGCAAGGGCGTCGTCATCGTCGAATCGAAGAAGGAAGCCGACGAATACCTGCAGATGGTGTTCGAAGAGAAGAAATTCGGCACCGCCGCCACCCGCATCCTCGTCGAGGAGTTCCTCACCGGCGAGGAAGTCTCGTTCATGGTCATCACGGACGGGACGAGGTCCCTCCCCCTTGCCCCGGCCAAGGACTACAAGAAAGCCTTCGACGGCGACACCGGCCCGAATACCGGCGGGATGGGCGCCCACTCCCCGGCGGTCGTCCTCAGCGGAGAGACTGCCGCCGAGATCATGCGCACCATCATCGTCCCGACCGTCCAGGGGATGAGCGCCGAGGGGCGGCCGTATACCGGCGTCCTGTACGCGGGCGTCATGCTGACCGCGAACGGCCCGAAGGCGCTCGAATACAACTGCCGCTTCGGCGATCCCGAGACGCAGGTCCAGATGATGCGGATGGAGGACGATCTCGCCGACATCTGCCTCCGCGTCGCGAACGGCTCCCTCGGCGACGTCAAAAACCTCACCTGGAAAAAGGAAGCCGCCGCCTGCGTCGTCATCGCCGTCGACGGCTACCCGGACGACTTCACCAAAGGGCAGGAAGTGGAATTCGACCCGGTCGACGACGAGTCCGTGGTCGTCTTCCACGCCGGCGTCGTCAAGAGAGGCGGGAAGCTCGTCAACCAAGCCGGCCGCGTCGTCAGCGTCTGCGCCCGCGCGGCCACCCTCTCCGAGGCACTGGCCAAAGCGTACGAAGCCGCCCCGAAAGTCCGCTTCGAAGGCGCCCGCTACCGCCGCGACATCGGATATCGTGCACTCGAGGCACGAGCCGCATCGACATGAGCAAACCGTGGGTCCAGATCATCATGGGAAGCGATTCCGACGCCGAGGTCATGTCTCAGGCGGCGGCGGCCCTCGACGAAGCCGGCATCCCCTACGAATTCGCCGTCGCCTCGGCGCACCGGAGCCCGGAGCGCGCCAAAACCATCATCACCGAGGCTGAGGCCAACGGCTGCGCCGTCTTCATCGCCGGCGCCGGCATGGCCGCCCACCTCCCGGGCGTCGTCGCCTCCTTCACCACGCGCCCGGTGATCGGCGTCCCGCTCGCCAGCGGCGCGCTGCAGGGACTCGACGCGTTGTACGCCATCGTCCAGATGCCCCCCGGCATCCCGGTCGCCAGCGTCGCCATCGGCGGCGCCCGCAACGCCGGCATCCTCGCGGCGCAGATCATCGCCACGGGCGACCCCGAGCTCTCCGCGAAACTGAAACAGCAGCGCGGCACGATGGCCGAGCAGGTGGCGGCGAAGTCGAAAAAGGTGGAGAAGTCGACGCGGTGATGCGATGGCGCACGGACACGCCCATCATCACCACCACCATCACGACTCCGTATCCCGAAAACTGACCATTGCCACCGCGGCCAACGTCCTGGTGGTCGTCGCCGAGATCGCTATCGGCCTCTACGCCGGCTCCCTCGCCCTCATCGGCGACGCCCTCCACAATCTCACCGACGCCGCCGCGCTGATCATCGCCCTCGTCGCCGTCCGCCTCGAACAACGCAAACCGACCAGCTCCAAGACCTTCGGCTACCAGCGCGCCGGCATCCTGGCCGCCTTCGTCAACGCCGGCCTCCTGGTCGCGTTCACCTTCTTCATCTTCCGCGAGTCGTGGGAGCGCCTGCAGAGCCCCCGCACCGTCGACACCGTGCTGATGCTGGTCATGGCCGCCATCGCCCTGATCGTCAACGCAGCGACCGCAATCTCGATCCACCACGAGAGCCGCGAAGACGTCAACCTCCGCGGCGCCTTCATCCACATGGTCGGCGACGCCGTCTCCTCGGCCGGAATCATCGTCGCCGCCATCCTGATCCGCCTCACCGGCTCCCCGCGCTGGGACGCCGGCATCTCCATCCTCATCGGCGTCATGATCCTCGCCAGCAGCTACGGCGTCCTGCGCGAGTCCCTCAACCTCCTCCTCGACGGCACCCCCTCCGGCATCGACCCCAACGCCGTCACCGAAGCCCTCGGCCGGATCGACGGCATCCAGGGCGTCCACCACCTCCACATCTGGGCCCTCGGCCCCTCCAGCCCCGCCCTCTCCTGCCACCTCATGGTCGGCGACGTCCCCGTCAAGACCACCGCCGGCCTGGTCGAAGAGATCAACACCATGCTCGCCCGCGAATACCGCATCGTCCACACCACCATCCAGTTCGAATACACCGAATGCGCCGCCGACGACCCCTACTGCGTCCCCTTCAAACGGACCTCGCAGAAATGAACGTCAAGCACTTCGCATCGCAGGCCGCCTTCCGCAAATGGCTCGAAAAGAACCACGACCAGGTGCCCGAGCTCTACGTCGGCTTCTACAACCAGAAATCCGGCCGCGGCGGCCTGACCTACAAGGAGGCGGTCGACGAATCCCTCTGCTTCGGCTGGATCGACGGCGTCCGAAAGAACGTCGACGAAGAGAGCTACACCAACCGCTTCACGCCGAGGAAGGCAAAGAGCTACTGGAGCGCGATCAATACGAAGCGTTACCAGGAGCTCGACGCCCTCGGCCTGGTCGCCCCTCCGGGGCGTTCCGCCTTCGAGGCCCGCGACGCGACGAAGACCGCGCAGTACTCCTTCGAGCGGGAGAGTGCGGACCTGGAGCCGGCCATGCGGAAGAAGCTCGAAGCGAACAAGAAGGCGGCGGCGTATTTTGACGCTCAACCGCCGTACTACCGGCGGCTGGCGTCGTGGTTTGTGATCGGCGCGAAGAAGGAAGAGACGCGCGAAAAGCGGCTGGCGTTGTTGATCGAAGTGTCGGCGAAGGGGGAGCGGTTGCCGGGGTTTGTGCCGGCGAAGAAGAAGTGACGTCTGCGGTGGTCCGCCGCCTCCCCGGAAGCCAAGTCGCGGGCGGCAAGGATCATCGCGTCACCTAATCAACGTTTCGTCGGAGCAGTGATACATTCGCAATGTCAAGCACTCTGGGGAGGTTATGCGCGCCGCTATCTGGGACGTGTTCATTTCTCACGCGTCTGAAAATCAAGCGGCTTTCGTGCGACCGCTGGCGGCAGAGCTACAGAGGCGCGGCCTATCAGTATGGTACGACGAGTTTTCACTGCGCGCGGGCGATAGTCTTCGTGAGTCGATCGATCGCGGCCTCGCGCACTCCTGGCACGGCGTCATCATCGTCAGCAAAGCGTTCATCGCCAAGCCGTGGACCAACTGGGAGACAAACGGGTTGGTGCAAACATGTCTCGGGCATGCGTCACGCCGGCTGATCCCCGTCTGGTATGACATCGGTAGCGACGACGTAGCGGCATGGTCGCCTGCGCTGGCCGATATCAAAGCGGTTGTCGAGCGTGACCCGCGCCGTGCGGCCGACGTGATCTGGACAGCATTGAAGGGCGACGACGTCCTGTTCTATCGCGAACTCGCGAAGGAGAACGACTTTAACGTCCAGATCATCCAAGGATCTGATGCGGCAATCCGCCTCCTCTGCGACGACCCAAAAGACGTCATTTACGCCCTCTACCGCGTCGAGCGGCGACGCGGGTCAGTGATGCCGAGTCTGCGGCAGGTGACGTCGCTTCATCGCGACGCCATCGCCGACTTTTTCTATCCCGTGGTTGCCGAGCGTGACGTCGAGACGCTGCTCGGACTGCGTGAAGACTATCCAGTACTCACGCCCAACGATCCGAGCTTCTCGGCGTTGATCGACCCTGACGGCCAGTCCACTCCAACCCACGCCGCGCTGCTGCTCCTCGCGTTACCGTCGAATTCCACGGGCGTCCTCGACGACGCGCAGGCTTACTCGGTCCAACTGGTGCTCGCCATCCTCGCGCCATCGCCTGCGGTGTTCCGCCGCGATGCGCGTGAGTTGGCAGATGTGGCCCTGCTGCTCGGCAGTATGTTTCAGCCGTTCTTTCGTCCGCGTATCTGATCGGGCATGAAGGCGACGCGATCCGGCCGCCTAAGCTACGCCGGTGCAACGCGCCACCTCGGAGCGCAGCGGGGCAAAGTCGTCTCTGTCACATCGTCGTGCGTGCACCCCTTACCGATGGCTCCATCGTTACCGTGCACGCGAGAGGAGGAAGCAGCCGGGTCCCACCTTTCTTCTTCGCAGGGATGCGGGCACATCTCGCGTCCAACGAAGAGAAGAAGAAAGCTCTGACCCACCTTCGCCTCCTGTCGGTACATGGCGGAGCTATCGAACAGGTGAAATGACACGTTGCGCGTCCAGTACAATCGCACCAGCATGCAGAGGGCCTCCTCCTTGTCATCCTGAGCCAGAGGAACTGCCGCTGAAACGGGAAGCATGGCGGCGAAGGACCTGGGCGTGTGGGGGCACGCAGCACTCCACCTCCCGCCCAGGTCCTTCGCCGCTATGCTCTCCGCCTTGAGGCCAGTTCGTGTGGCTCAGGATGACAGGAAGAGGTAACTGAAGACCGTTGCCATTAGCCTTACGAAACACGAGCGACGTTAGAATGGGTCGAGAACAAACCGCAAGAACTTAGCGGTAAATCCATTTGTCGAGAACTGAAACATATCTCCGGTCGGGCTGCGAGTCGGCACGCCGTTAAGAAGGCCTGCCGCGTGAAGATGTCGGAAGGCGACTACTAGCTCTGCGGTCATGTCGTTTACTTCTGCCGAGCTGGTAGTGTCCGGTACACCCAATATGCGGCATGCAAACGTGGAAATCATCCCTCCTATCGTCACTGGTTTCGTTACCCATTCCTCAAGCGAGGATGATCCGGCAGAAGGAACTACCATCCTCATAAACTCGACAAAATGCTCATGCTCGCGAAACGACAACTCGTCGATGAGACGTAAATAGCGTTCTTTGTCCGGTTCTCTACTCGTTGGCAGAATGACCGCGTTGATCAGAAAGTTTCGGATATATCGTAATTTCTGTTCTTTCTCGCTTTTCGCCGCCGTATCACGTGACCTGACGTACAAAGCTAAGAACTCATCTGTTTTGACGGTCTCGTCGAACCGCTCTCGTAGTCGTTCATCGGCGAGAGCGTCACGCACAGCATCGTCAAGGCTTCTTGTGCGAGCACGAATGTTCTCCATCACCGAGGCAGCACCAACACCGAAAAGCGCGATTGCAGCACTGACCTCATCCCCGATCAGAAGTGCGGGCGCCGCTGCCGTAATCGCGGCGACCGATGCACCGATCTGCTGAAGTTTGGAATCTTTGTCCTTCGCCATCGACGCAATTATACAAGTGCGGGCTCGCTCTGAAGCTGTTGCGCTCCAGAGCAAGCAGAGGGGGCACACCTTTCGTGTTCGCGCAAGCTGGGCCGACAGAATAACGTCAAACTGACACCTATCCGCGTCAATTACGCCACCTTTACGGCCTCAATTCCGAGTGGTACTGTCTCGCGCCGAGAGGTACCTATGGTTCCCACCAGAGACAAGCCGCCCGATGCGGACGAGGATGCGTATTACGAGCGCTATTTCCCCGCTCTCGTCATCCTCGGCACCCAGGAGCTTCAGCTCTCGCAGGAGGCGGCCGAAGCCCTCGCCCACGAGGTCCTCATGGCTTCGATTCGCCACCTGGAAACCACCGAGGATATTCAGTTGTGGCTCTACCAATCGATGACGGCCGCCGCCGAGCGCCTGAAGGCGGAGTCCTAGATGGCGCGACGAACGAACCCTCTGCTCGCCTCGCAGCACGCCACGGCCTTGAAGAGAATCAGGGCCGAGCGCGAAGCGGCATCGCGGACCGTGGAGAGAATCCTGCGCGATACGCCCATCGAGAGCTGGCCGGCTCTCTCCGGACACCCGGACCTTCAGACATGGGGAGCGATGACGAGAATCGGCCGGATCTTCACCGACACGCTGAACCGCGATCCCAGGCACGCGCTGGACCTCGCCGAGCTTGGCGTCTCCCTCGCCGAGGCCATGCCTGACGCGGCCTATCCGGTTCCCATCCCCGCCCAGATCCGGGCCTACGCCTGGAAAGACCTGGGAAAGGTCTTCAGTGCTCTCTGCCGGTATCAGGAATCGGTTGACGCACTCGAACGGGCAGAGTCCCTCATCTCGAATTACCTCACCCTCGCTTACGACCGCGCCATCGTCCGGTTCACCCTCGCCGCCACCTACCAGGAGGTGGGGCGATACGCAGACGCCTTCAAGCTTCTGACCGAATGCAAGGAGATCTTCCGGCTCTACGAAGATACGAGGCTCCTCGTCATGAGCAGGATCGCCGAGGGTGTCCTCCTTCAGAGGCTGCGTAGATACCGAGAGGCGAGGGAGACTTACCTCCTGCTCTTAGCCTCAACTCCGGACATGGAGAAGGACAGCCGGGCCGCCCTTCACCTCGTCATCGGGTTCTGCTCCATCGAGCTCGCCGACTTCGACGACGCGGAGTCGAACCTCAAGCAGGCCATCAAGATGAACCAGGACCTCGGCCAGCCGATCGAAGTCCTCAAATCCCAGGCAGGAATCGGCCGGCTCATGATCCGAAGAGGACGGACCGACCAAGGCATCTCCCACCTCAGGCCTGTCCGCCGCGGATTTCTCCAATCCTCGATGCCCGAAGAAGCTGGAATCTGCGCCCTGGACATCATCGTGGGGATGCTTCAGAGAGGCAACGCCTCCCAGGCAGAGACCCTCGCCCGAATGGTCGTGAACGAGTTCACCTCGGCAAAACTGAACACCCGGGCGATCACCGCCCTCGGATACCTGACCGAAGCCCTCGCGGCGAAGAAGGCCACGACCAGGCTTGTGACGGACGTCCGCGAGTACATCCTCTCGCTCCGAACCAGGCCGGAGCGAGAGTTCACCCCACACGCATGAGCTATGGTTTTGGAATGGTCAAGAGATCCCCGAGCGACCGGATAACCTTCTTCACCACCTTGACGACGGGATGCCGCCGCTCCTTCTCCCGAGGCTCACCGCCGATCGTCTCCGCGGCGAAGAGACCTCCCGAAAGCACCACACTCAGGGACAGAACAGACACACCCCGGCCCACTGCACAAAGAACACGTCGCATATATCTCCTCCTCATCCGGCCGAACCGGTTTGTCAGTTGAGGAGGGATCCCTCTTCACCAGGAGCAGCGAAAGCCTCGCTCCCGCCTCCCTGGCAGGGTAAGTATCGCGCATTCGCAGCTCACCGACGACCGCGTCGCTCAGGAGTACCTCGCCAACTCCAGGAAGGTCCAATGAGCGCGCCGCGAGGCGCAGACAGAGATCAGCGACGCTGTCGCTCATCTTCACGGGATCTAGCCGCGATTGCCCATCCGATTCGGAAGTGAGCTCGAGACCGTTTATACGTATCCGAGGAATTCAGAGAGCGGACACACCCTGCGCGCGCTTCGTTGGAAGCTATACTGCGACCACATTGCAGCCGGGTGACGATAAGTTTTCTGAATTCCGTGACGCCGTATCCAGGTACTTCACGCCGCTCGCCAGTGATTTTGCGCTTGGGTCCGTCGTCGAGCAAATGTTCGATCTCGAAATCCATCTCGAGTTTTCGTCTGCATCGTCTCGGGTCGATATTGCGCTCGAGACTGGAGGCGGCGCGCCGTGGGTCTGTGTCGGTATTTTTACCGAAGGGCGCGAGCATCATTTCGGTTTGCACACGCTCGTAGAAGACGCCGATGGAACATTCGAGCCGGTCAGGCAGGTCGAGACGTTGCCCTCCACGGACGCGCAAGTGTGCGCGCTCGCGAGCATGACACGCCGCTATGCCGCAAACCTCCTGAAGGGGGACCACAGCCGTCTGTCGCCGCTCCGAGTATTGCGCGCAAAGGCGTTTCGCGAGAGGAATCGTAATGAGGCTGGAACGCCTACCGGCGCGCCACCCCTCGATCATCGTCCGACGCTTCCGGAGTTGTTCGGCGAAGCGGACGAAGCGGAGTTTCCTGCCGACGTACGACTGGCCTGTGTCCGTTCGGCAGTGTGGGATCACGGATACTCGGCCGATGAAGTGGCTACGTTCCTGAACCTCGCACCCGATGAGATTCAGAGAATCGTAGACGCTTTAGACAACGTGGCCGACGATTCGCTCGACGCGCTGCGCGCACTTGTAGGTACTGGCAAATGACGGGTCAGGCCTGGACGGCGAGGTCGAGGAGAGGGGGAGGCCTCCCTTTCCTGTCATCCTGAGCCGCAAGAGCTTTCCGACCGACGCAGAGCATGGCGGCGAAGGACCCCCCTCCAAGTGACGAGGTGCGCGAAGAGCTCGATCGACGGCTGGCTGCCTATTACTCCGACCGGTCGTCCGCGCGTCCGTGGGACGAGATCAAAGCAAAGCTGTTCGGTACGGAGTGACTCTGCAGTGTCGAACAAACTTCTTGCACACCGGCACAGGAGACGAGATGCTGACATTCTTCATCTACATGGTGTTGATGTTCGCCGGCATCGGTATTGGCGCTCTCATCAATCTCGTTGGCAAGCAGCGTGTCAATAAAGGGATCGCCGGAGCTGTGGTTATGCTCCCTATGCTGCTCCTGCAGATCGCCTTCTACAGCAGCACGGATTTATCCACCTCTGATTTCGTGAACTTCACGGTGATTCCTGCATCTGCAGCCTATGCAATTACCTCATGGTGGATCATTTGCGAGAAGAAAAGCCGAAAGCAAACCGCCGCCTAGGTCGCACGATGCTCTCTATTGGCACATCGAATGGTGTGCATGTGGTCGGCTTCTATCGGATCGCTCGCTTTGCCCAAAGCGCCAACTACACAAGATCAGTGCTACCATCTTGGGAGTCTAAATCACATTGCGGGGGCCGAGTATGGATCGTGCAAAGATTTTCGTGAGCTACAGCCACGCGGACAGAGCATGGGCCGATCGAGTTCGGCTTCACCTCGCCGTTCTTCAGCGCCTCGGTCTGGTAGACGTTTGGTCTGACCAGCGCATACGCATCGGTTCGAAATGGGAAACGGCGATCGACCGCGCGCTGGGTGAGGCGAAAATTGCCGTTCTGATTGTCACTCCTAACTTTCATGCATCCGACTTCATTTGGGACAAAGAAATGCCTAAAATCGAAGCGCACATGAAGGAAGGCTTGATCGTATATCCACTTATAGCAAGACCATGCGCGTGGCAACTGGAGCCGAGCCTCGCAAGGTTACAGGCATGGCCAGGAGATGACCGCGCCCTATCGGAAGGAAACGAAAGCGATATCGATTTCGACCTGAGTCGTTTCGTGTACGAGCTTGCTAAAGAACTGCTCGTGGCATTACCTGCGGAAACAGCGAGCGTGTTAGCTACAACCGAATGGCCGCAAGGGCGGTCAACGGGAATTCCAGCGAAGGCTGAGCCTGTAGAAGTTTGGGAGGGAGCATACGATCCCGATCGGCAAGTTCGGCTAACCATCACTCGAGACTCATCGAATAGGATTCAAGGGCAGTTGGAGTATAAAGACGAAGATACGATAACCCTGGTAACTGGCGAAACACTTACACAATGGAATCCGGCCGATAAACCTTGGTCGGAAGTATGCGACCGCGGAAACTCGCGTCGCTCCTCAGCCGCTATCACCTTCCGTGAGGTCGAATATCAGAAGCATGGAAGATCGATTGAGTTTGGCGGCGAATATCACGTCCTCCAGACTGGGAATCGATTAGCCGGAGCTTGGTTCAAGAATGGCCAGAAGTTTGGGCAGATAGCTCTTGTGAAACAGAATCGGTGAAGGGCGCGGCCTAACTCCGATCGGAACGAGGAACGAAGCTCTGACCCCATCTCCAAAGGCATACTCGAAGCCGCCGACGGCGGCGAAAGATCTGTAGGCTCGCCCTTCAGGGCGGGCACCCAGCGCGAGTCACCAGGCAAGCCCGCGTAGCGGGCGGCAGGTTAGTCACTCCACCAGGTACCCCTCATCGAAATCGATCCCGTGCCGGCGCAAGAGACGGACGAGCTCTTCCTCAAAGATTACCTTGCGGTGGTATTCCTTCTGGCCTTCATCGTTTTCTGCCGCCCGCTTCGCGGGCTGGTCCCTCTTGGGGGCCTTCGTTGCCCGCCCTGAAGGGCGGGCCTACAGGTCTTTCGCCGCCTTCGGCGGCTCCGAGTAGCGGCACTTACCGCGGAAATGCGGACGCCGGCGCATCCGCGGGCATCGGAGGAAGCAGAGGGGTCACACCTTTCTTGCTCGCGCAAGTGGGGACGCACCTTGCTTCCACCGCAGCAGAGAAAAGGAAAGCTCTGACCCCGAGAGGCGTTGGGCTCACTCCCCCTCTGCTTCGTCTTGGAATTGCTTTTGCGCCGGGGAGCCGGCCCGGCCGCCTCGGCGCGCTGGACGGCGTCGGCTTCGTCGTCGGGGATCTGGAGGATCTCCTCGGTCTCTTCGGGAGTGATGCCCAGCTGGCCCTGCACGACCGCCGCTATAATTCCCTACTGCTTGCGCCTGAAGGCGAGGCCCGTGATGATCGGAATTGTCGTAATCGTCGTTGCGGTGGCTTATCTCGCGTGGACGGCACGCCGGTCGGCCCGCCGCGGTGAGCTCGGTCTCTGTGTACGCTGCGGCCGTAACGCGAGGACGATGGTTGGTGAGACCGGGCACGCCGGTGTTGGAGAAATGTGCGCCGGGTGTGCCGCCACGACGGAACGAAATCACCGGGCGGGATTCTGGTTTTTTATGGCACTCCCTGTAATCGGAGTGTTCGCGGTTGCGGTCGGTCTGATTTCCGACCTGCGGGCCGGATTCGGCTTCAGCTGGACATATGTCCCGATGATCCTGGCGGTGGCCGTCTTGCCCCTCGCGATCGCCGCTTTCATCCGCGCGTCATCCAATCGTTGAGCAGAACGCTTCTCGGTCTCTGAGGTTCGACGCGATCGCGAAGCATTCTGATCCGGAGTGGGGTCAGAGCTTTCTCTTTCGCAGCATGGGTCAGGCGCTGTTTTCTGTCGCCCGCTTCGCGGGCTGGTCCCGAGGGACGACCGGGTGCCCGCCCTGAAGGGCGGGCCTACAGGTCTTCCGCCGCCTTCGGCGGCTCCGAGTAGCGGCACTTACCGCGGAATGCGGACGTCGGCGCATCCGCGGGCATCGGGAGAGCGCCGACCTCACTCCTCCTCTGCTTCGTCGTGGAATTGCTTTTGCGCCTCGGAGTCGCCCGCTTCGGCGCGCTGGAGGATGGTGGTGATGACGGCGTCGGCTTCGTCGTCGGGCAGTTGGAGGATCTCGTCGGTCTCTTCCGGGGTGATGCCGAGCTGGCCCTGCATGACGTAGTGGGCCTCGTCGAGCTGGCGGAGCTTCTCGGGACCGATCGTGCGGCCGGCGTTGTGGGCTTCGGCGAGGTCGCGGACGATGTCGACCAGGGAGGAGAAGGCGCCGTGGTAGCGGCGTAGGACGGCGTCCGCGGTCTCGTTGCGCTGGACCTTGGCCGTGACGCCCTGGATCGTAAACGACTCCAGGTTCGGCAGTTGCGATAGCACCTTGGTCAGGGTGGAGAGGGTGACGTTGCCTCCCCCTTCAAGGGTGGCGAGCTGGCGCCGCTGGATGCCGGCCATCTCGGAGAGCTTCTTCTGGCTCAGCCCCAGCTCGGCCCGGGCGCGGCGGACTGCTTCACTGAGTTGCATGGGCGTTAGTATAGCACATAGTGTGCGCAGTTGCCACTATTGACGGTTGACACCGCTTCGGATCAGGCGCATATTTGCGCTCACGATGCGCTCCAAGGGAGCAGAAGACGCCGAAACGTCGAAAGGTAACGAACCTTCCGGAGAAGGTTACGAACCTTCGGTGGAAGGTTACGAACCTTCCGAGGAAGGTTACGAACCTTCGGTGGAAGCTAACGAACCTTCCGAACAAGCTTACGAACCTTCCGAGGAAGGTTACGAACCTTCCGAGGAAGGTTACGAACCTTCCGGGGAAGCTAACGAACCTTCCGAACAAGCTAACGAACCTTCCGTGGAAGGTTACGAACCTTCCGAGGAAGCTGACAAACCTTCCCTCGACGTTCCCAAGCCGCGGATCGAAGAGCGCGACCGGGGGCCGCCGCGACCCTCCCGCACTCGCAGAGTCGCCGATGAAGAGAAAAGGAGAAGATGTCATGCCTCTCGAATTGGAGACCCTCGAGCCTTCGTCGCCGCACGCGACGGCGGCGCAGGATTTACTCGACCGGATCGATACGATCAAGCCGGAGGTTCGCGAGCTCACCCACGGCTCCAAGCGCGACGCGAGGCGCCTCGGGCAGATCGCGGCGATTCCGGATGCCGCCCTCGAAGCGGTGAGCTCCATGGTGCAGCGCAACGAGCGCCTGATGCAGGTTGCCGGTGCGCCGGCCGAGAAGATGCGGGACGCCATGGCGTTCGCGCTCGCCCACGAGCCGGTGGTGCAGGCGCTGTTCGCCGCAGGCCGCGCGCTCGCGCATACCATCCGCGCGGCACGGGCCGAAGCGGGATACAGCGCCCGCGACGTCTACGTCATGGCCACCCGCCTGAGCACGCGTCCGGAAGGGGTGGAGCTGATCCCGTTCGTGGAAGACCTGAAGAAGAAGATGAGCCGTGGGAAAAAGCGGAAGACGGTTGCCGACCCTCCGTCCGCCACACCCGCGGACCCGGCCACGCCCGCGACCCCTGGCAAGAAGTAAGCGACAGGCAACAGCAGTATCAGCAGGAAAGGGCGGCCGCAGGGCCGCCCTTTTTTCGACGGATCAAAGGGTCGAGAACGGCGAATCGTGGTCGAGCCTCGGTACCCGCTGCACGGGCGACTTGCCGCGGCGTTTCGTATAGTGACTGCATGGTGCTAGAGCTCGGGCAGGTTCGCGAACTGGTGCGCTATCCCGTCAAGTCGATGGCTGGGACGGCGACGGAGTCGGCATTTCTCGGGTGGCACGGGCTGGATGGGGATCGGCGCTTCGCCTTCCGGCGG
>Ga0190275_10002067_pt1 | contig 14560 bp, 14 predicted proteins | sample Popmic550T_FD_133745 | JGI IMG/M metagenome (GOLD analysis project Ga0190275, IMG submission 133745) | Populus adjacent soil microbial communities from riparian zone of Yellowstone River, Montana, USA - 550 T | ecosystem: Environmental > Terrestrial > Soil > Riparian zone > Trees stand | place... | reverse complement strand
CGGATCGGCCGCAGGGGGCGCGGCGGCGGAGGAGGTGGCAGCCGCGGCCGAGGATGAGGCGGCCGACGTGGTCGCGGCGGCCGAACTGGTCGCCGGTGTCGTGGTGGTCGGGGTCGTGCTGGAACTGCAGGCGGCGGCTGCGGCGAGTACCGCGGTGCCAGAGGCGGCCAGGACGGTGCGGCGGGGCAGGGTGCGAGGCGCAGGGGTCACGGCGGGTGTCCTCCAGGTTGGTTCGGCGGGCGCGGCAGCCCGCCGGAATGGTCACTCTTACTAGTTGTTCGTTGCCGCGGCCCAGGAGGTTCGGTACAGCAGCTGAATTTTACGTATTCGTCATCTGAATGATTCTGAGAATTTCTGTGCGACAACGTTAGGCAGACGTAAGAACTGCTCGTGGCCGCGCCAAATTGCGACAATAGAGTCGTTTTCGGGCGATTGTTATTCTCTTCCGGCCCGGAGGTCGCGAGGCGAGCACAGTGGGGCACATGAACAGACTGTTGATTCTTGCCGGCTGCGTCGCCGGGGTCACCGCGAGTGCGGTCGCCGGTGCGTTGGCCACCGACCCGGACGGGGTCTACTACCGCACACTCGACAAGCCGAGTTGGCAACCGCCGCCACCGGTGTACGGAATCGTCTGGACCCCGCTGTATGCCGACACCGCGCTCTCCGCCGGGCACGCCATCTCCACGCTTGACCAGCAGGGCCGGGCGCACGAGCGGCGGAAGCTGATCGGTGCCCTGGTCATCAACCTTGCGCTCAATACCGGTTGGTCGTGGTTGTTCTTCCGGGGCCATCGCCCGTGGCTCGCGGCCGCAGAGTGCGCGGTGCTCACGGCCAGCTCGGCCGACCTCGTTCGCCGGGTCGGCGCTGCCGACCGGCGGGCCGGGTTGGCACTTGCGCCCTATCCGGCGTGGTGTGCGTTCGCCACCACGCTCACGGTCGCGATTGCGCGGCGCAATCCTGTGACGGCGATCGCCGCCAGGCTTCATCGAGGGTGACCCGGACCCTCGGCGCGTCGATTCGAGGAAAGGATTCGCCCAGGCCCGGAGCCCGCGGCAGTCACCGACGAACGATGGGTTCGGCGGCCGCTCCCCGATTGGCGATTGCAGTGCGGGCGAAGATCAGCTCCCGGTGCGAGCCCGCCGCCGGCGGCGGATGGGCGGCGGGCCGACGGATGCCCGGACCCGCAGCGGCATGGGAATCCGCACGACGCCGGTCGGTCTGTCCGGGGTGAGCAGCAGTTCGACAGCGCGCCTGCCCAATTCGAAATGCGGAATCGCCACACTCGTCAGTTGCGGCGACAGCCAGCTGGCGAGGTCCGAGTCGTCGAACGATACGACCGAGAAGTCCTGCGGCACTGACATTCCCAGCTCACGCCCAGCCTGATAGGTACCCATCGCGATGCGATCGTTGAGGCAGATGAAGGCGCTGGGGCGATTGCCCGCCAGCAGATAATCGCGGACGGCCTGATAGGCGTATTCGGGCCACCACAGGGTGTCGATCGAACCCGCAAGTTCGGCACCCTCCGCTTGCAGCACTTCCTGGACCCCGGCCAACCGTTCCGCCCCGGCCAGCACGTGGGGTGCCTTTTCGCCGACGATCACGATCTGATCCCGATGTCCGTTCTGGAGCAGTTCACGAACAGCGGTCTTCCCGCCCTCCCGTTCGTCGGGAATGACCGAGGGGATCGCCTTGCCGCGCGCCAGGCAGTTCAGCAGGACGAGCGGTTGTTCGCGCAGGGTCTTGGAGATCCGTACCTGCTGGGTGTACATCGCGGCGTAGACGATGCCGCCGACGCCGCGATCGAGCATGCTCTGCACGAGCCGCTTCTCGACCTCAGGGTCACCCTCGGTCTCGCCGATGAACATCAGGTGATCGTGCAGCAGCGCCGTCGACATGCTGCCCCGAACGAGCTCGCCGGCGAATACCTCGGTAGCGATGACGTCGGAAACCAGCCCGATCGTCTGGGAAAGGTTGGTTCGCAGGCTCCTGGCCAGCAGACTCGGTCGGTAATTCAGCTCCCGCGCGGCCTTGCGGACCCGTTGTTCCGCGTCGCTGGAGATGCGCATGTCGCGTCGTCCGGTCATCACAAACGATGCTGTCGTTCTGGATACCCCGGCTCGCTGGGCGACGTCCATCAACGTGACTCTGGGCGTGGTCACCCGATGAGCCTCGTCATGTCACCCTCCGCGCCGGTTGGAACCAAGATCGACATAATCTCACCTGCGGCACCAGGTCACAATTTGGTGAAGGCGGCAGGCCTGCTGTGGCCGAACTCGCCGGTGAGCCCCCCGAGCGTACGGCTCGTTGGCTGCAGCAGCTACGGGCCCAGGACGAGGTCCTCGCCGGACGTCGTCAGGTACAGCCCGACCCGACGGGCAGTGTCGTTCCCACATTCCCACTGCGATGGATCGTTCAAGACTGGTTGGAGGTCGGGATCGCATAGGTCCGGATAGCCGTCTGCAATACGGTAGAAACCGATCAATCCAAGTTGGTGGAGACGACCAGCCGCCCGCACCGTCATCTCGATATCTCCACGTCGCAGCGGCTGTGCCGCCCAGGATGCGCAGGCCCCGTCAAGTGTGTGCTCGCGGGCTGCGACGGCCAGCAGACTTTGTTCGACCGCGTCGAGGTCATCCCAGACTGCGACCCGGCGACGCGGCGCCCTGCCCATCGATACCGGAGCCGTCGGTTCACCGGACGACGCGGCTGACGCGCTGTGGTGGCCGAGAGACCACCGGCTCGTTGGCTGGGCCGAAAGTACCCGTCTCCTGCTACGACGGACCGGACTCAGCATCGCCGCCTCCTGCGGGCGTTGGGTTGGGATGGTCAACGCCAAGCCTCTCGTCGTTCTGGCCGGAAAGCACGCTGTCCCCAGCGACTCGCACACCGTAAGAAGGTCCATGCGTGGTGTCAATACTTCGCGACTGTGGCGGGAAATCGCTTGCCGGACAATGGCTCGCGACGGCTCACCTCGATACATGAATATTCATACAATATAGAAATGTTCAGATGGCGGTACTGTCCCCGGATGAACAAAAGGCCGGGCAAGCCGACGCTGGCCAGTATCGCTGCCGAGTTGGGAGTATCCACCGCGTCGGTGTCCAACGCACTGAAACGTCCGGATTTGGTGTCGGCGGACCTGCGAGCCCGGGTTCTCGGGGTGGCCGCCCGGGTTGGCTATTCGGGGCCCGCCGCGGCGACCCGAATGCTGTCCAAGGGCCGGGCGGACGCGATAGCGGTGCTCTTTACCGCTGACCTGCCGACGGCGCTGCTGGATCCGGCGGCGGTCGCCTTCCTGCATGGACTGTCCGCAGTATGCGAGGGGGCTGGGCTGAGCATGATGCTGCTCCCGGACCTGGCCGCCCAACCCGGCGCCAGATGGGCAGCGGTGAACGACGCCGTGGTGGACGGTTTCGTGGTGTATTCGCTCCGCGACGGCGATCCGCTACTGGCTCGGGTGCTGGACCGCGGGGTGGCCACAGTGGTGGTCGACGCACCGCGCACCGTGCAGGGCGCCGACTGGGTGGGCAGCGATGATCGCGCGGCCATGCGCGGACTCGGTGACTTTCTCGGTCAGCTGGGACATCGGGCGGTTGGGATCATCTCGCCGCAGCTGAACGAGATGCGGCACAACGGTGCCGCCGAGCCGCTCCGCTGGCGGCGCAGCGGGTACGCGCTGATGCGGGAGCGGATCGAGGGGCTGGCCGATGGCTTGGGTATGGATGTCGATGCGATGCCGATCGAGGAGCGCTTCGACCCGTCGGTCGCCTCCGGTGCGGACGCCGTGAACGCTTTGCTCGACCGGCGGCCCGACCTGACCGCAGTGTGTGCGCTCACCGACGTGCTGGCGCTGGGAGCACTGGCCGGGGCTCGACAGCGCGGCATCGCGGTGCCCGCCGAGCTGACCATCACCGGGTATGACGACGTCCCCGAGGCCGCGCTTGCCGGCCTCACCACCGTTGCCCAGCTGCACAGCGAGAAGGGCAGGACGGCCGGCGAGCTGCTCGTTACGGCAGGATCCTTTGCCGCCGATCGACGGCGATTGCTGCGCACCCACCTGCAGATTCGCGGGAGCAGCGGCCCAACGAGGGGCTAGCTGCTCCCATCGTCCGGCGGCGGCACACACAGCACCGGCCGGCTCGACCAGTGCAGCAGCTTGTGCGGGGTCGAACCGAGCATCGCCCCACGTAGCGGGCTCTCGCCGTAGGTGCCGACCACGATCAACCGGGCGTCGTGCTTGTCCGCGGAGTTCAGCAGCGCATGCGCCGGCTTCTCATCCACCAGTTCGACGACGGTGGCAACCCCGGCGGCAGTGGCCTGCTCGACGGCGTGATCCAGCGCAGCCTGGCCGCGCTCGGCGATCGCCGCCAGGTGGGTGGCCAACTCGTCGCCCATCCGGCCGGGTGGTTCCGCGCCGTAGACCAACACCAGGGTGTCGTCCAGCAATTTGGCCAGATCAATGGCATAACGGAGGGCCCGCTTGGCGCCGGGGGTCTCGTCGTAGCCGAGGACAATACTCACTGGTCGACTCCCGACTCGTTCCGCTCCTCGGCGCCCCGGGGGCGCCTGCGATGCTCGCTCGCCTTCGTCTCCGCACTCACTGGTCGACTCCCGTCCGCGAAATACCGCTCGCACTCGCGATCATCGGACCACCTCGTTGCCGTCGGCGTCCCTGGTCCAGCCGGCGGCGAGCACCGGATCGGCGACACTCGGCTTTTCCTGCCAGTACCGGCCGTCATGGATCCGCCAGAAGATCATGAACAGCACCCCGATGACGAAGACCCCGACACCGATCACCAACGGCGGCCCGACTCCGAACCAGGCGACGCCGGTGTAGGAGTTCTCCGGGTCCGACATGTCGATGATCGACTCGACCAACAGCCAGAACAGCAGGACCGCCCCGATCACCGGACCGACCCCGATCAACAGGAAGTTCTTCACGCTCTTGGTCAGCTCGCGGCGGTAATAGATCGCGCAGGCGAGGCCGGTCAGCCCGTAGTAGAACGCGATCAGCAAGGACAACGCCGTCAACGAGTCGAAAAGGGCGTTCTCGCTCAGGGCATCGACCACCAGGTACCAGACGATTGCGATGACGGCGACCGTCCAGGTCGAGACGTCAGGGGTGCGGAAACGGGGGTGGATGTGGCCAAGCGCCCTGGGCATCGCCAGCCGCCTGGCCATTGACAGTCCGGTCCGCGATGCCGGGATGATGGTCGTCTGCGTCGAGGCGATCGCCGAGGTGGACACCGCCAGCAGCACCACCCACGACCAGCCGCCCATCACCTGGTCGGCCAGGATCCCGAAGATGGCTTCTTCCTCCTCGGCGTTGTCCGCCAGGAAGTCGACACCGGCGTACGACACGACCGCGACGGCCACTCCCACGTAGGTCACCAGGAGCACGAAGGTGGAGGCAATGGCTGCCCGGCCGGGAGTCGAGGATGCACCCTCGGTCTCTTCGTTGAGGTTGACCGCGGATTCCCAGCCCCAATAAGCGAACACCCCCAGCAGCAGGGCCCCGGTCAACGCCGCTCCGCCGGCTCCAAAGGGATTGAGCCAGCCCAGTTCCGGGGTCGTGGCCACAAAGTCGCCGAGGTCGGTCGATGCCGTGCTCGTCCCCGAAAGCCCGCCGTACAGGGCGGTGACGGCGAAAGCCAGCAGCGCCAGCACCTGAGCAATGATCAGGACGTCCTGGAAGTGCGCCGACAGTTCGGTGCCGATCACGCAGATCGCGGTCATCACGATGATCAGGGCCACGGTGAGACCCTTGACCACCCAGTCGTTCTCGACCAGGTCGTCGAGGCCGAACGCGAGGAGGCCGTACGTCACACCGACGTTCGCCAGCGAACCGACCACGAGCACACCGGTCATGCCGATCGCCCACCCGCCGAGCCACCCGAACCATGGCCCCATTGCCCTGGTCACCCAGGAAAATGTCGTTCCGCAGTCAGAATCCACCCGGTTGAGGTAATAGAAGGCTGAGGCAATCAACAACATCGGGACAAATGATGCCAATAAAGCTCCCGGAGCGAATACTCCGACCAATGCCACCATTGGTCCGATGATCGCGGCCAGCGAGTACGCGGGTGACGTGGACGCCAGGCCGATCACCATCGAGCTCACGAAGCCGATCGCCCCCGGCTTGAGTGTCGCTGCCGCTGGCGGGTTTTCGCCAGGAGATTGCTTCGCCATGATGCCCTCCGGGTCGGGCCCGAACCGGGCCGTAGCTTTCTCGCGCGGCGGACCGACGGCGCGGGAGCGACGCCGGGTTCGACCGCAAGTCATCCGATTGCCCGGGCTGTCGCTCCGGTTGGGGTTCATACTGTCACCAAACGGCCCAATTTGCGCTAGTGGGCGTCTCTCAGTGTAAGAATTTCTGTCGAAGGGTTGTTCCATGCGGGTGTTACTTGTTGGTGCCGGCGGAGTGGGCGGGTCGATCGCACTGATCGCCGCCCGCCGTGAATTCTTCGATTTGATGGTGGTGGCCGACTTCGACGCGGCCCGGGCGGCGGACGTCGCCGCCTCCACCGGGGACCAGCGATTCGTTTCCGCTCAGGTCGATGCCTCGGATTCGGCCGCCGTCACGGCGCTGCTGGCCGAGCACCGCTGCGACGTGCTGATGAACGCCACTGATCCGCGATTCGTCATGCCGTTGTTCCGGGCTGCACTGGCCGGTGGGGCCAACTATCTGGATATGGCGATGTCGTTGTCCAAGCCGCACCCCACCGAGCCGTATACCAAGACCGACGTGAAACTCGGTGACGAGCAGTTCGAGTTGGCCGACGACTGGGCCAGGGCCGGCCAACTGGCGCTGGTGGGGATGGGCGTCGAACCGGGGATGGCAGACGTCTTCGCCCGCTATGCGGCCGACGAGTTGTTCTCCGAGATCGAGGAACTCGGTGTCCGCGACGGTGCGAACATGGTCGTCGCCGGGTACGACTTCGCGCCCAGCTTCTCGATCTGGACCACCATCGAGGAGTGCCTGAACCCACCGGTGATCTACGAGAAGGATCGTGGCTGGTTCACGACGGCGCCGTTCAGCGAACCCGAGGTCTTCGAATTTCCCGACGGGATCGGGCCGGTGGAATGCGTCAATGTCGAACACGAAGAGGTGCTCTTGATGCCCCGCTGGATCGACGCGGGCCGGGTGACCTTCAAGTACGGGCTGGGCGAGGAATTCATCACCGTGCTGAGGGTGCTGCACAAGCTCGGTTTGGACAGCACGACGCCGGTCGACGTCGGCGGGGTGCAGGTGTCACCGCGGGACGTGGTGGCGGCGGTACTGCCCAACCCGGCGCAACTCGGCGACCGGATGAGCGGAAAAACCTGCGCCGGTCTGTGGGTCAAGGGCACCGGTAAGGACGGAGCGGCTCGTCAGGTCTACCTGTATCACGTGGTCGACAACGAATGGTCGATGCGGGAATACGGCACCCAGGCCGTGGTCTGGCAGACCGCCCTCAACCCGGTCGTTGCCCTCGAACTGCTGGCCACCGGAGTATGGTCGGGTGTCGGTGTCCTGGGCCCGGAAGCGTTGCCGCCCAAGGCTTTCCTGGATCTCGTCAATGTCTACGGGTCGCCATGGGGGATGCGCGAGGACTAACCCGGGCAACCGGGACGGCCTCGGCTGCGCTTCCCAGTGACAGCACGTCGCGGGGAATTTCCGGCTATTGATCTGCCTGGTCGGGCGGCATCGTCGGGCGAGCCGCCCTGGCCGCGGCCGCCATGTGCGTTGCCCCGGTCATCGCGGCGCGCCGCCACGGCGCCATCCCCTCGATCTCGATCTCCAGCGAGAAACTCAGCACGGTTCGGATCACGACGATCAGGCCCAGCACCAGGACGTTCTCCACGGTCGGCTCAACGGCGACCGTGCGGATCAGGTCGGCAGCGACCAGCACCTCGATGCCCAGCAGCAACACACCGCCGATCGACCGCCGCAGGGTGCCGTACGCCTCCTTGCCGCCTTTGGATCGCCAGACCCCGATCGACAGCACCGCCGCCCAGATCAACCCGATGACGAGCACCGCCACGCTCAGGATCTCCACGGCGCGCGCAAGCTGCTCCATCACCTCGGTGAAATGCATCCCCGATCACTTGTTCCAGTTGAGGCGCTGGCCGCACCGGGCCGTCGTTGCCACTCGGTGGCTGCCGGAGTCCGGCCCAGGAAGATCCACCAGTGCATTTTGGCCGCTGCACCCCTCAATGTCCGCGCGACCCGCAGGAGGATGATGCGCCAGGTGAAGATCATAGTGTTCGGCGCGACGGGAATGATCGGTCAGGCCGTGCTCATGCAGTGCCTCGGGGACCAGCGGATCGAATCCGTGCTCGTCGTCGGACGCACCTCGGTGCGGCGGCAGGACGATAAGCTCCGCGAGGTCCTGCGGGACGATTTCTCTGACTTTGCGGACTGCGCGGATGATTTCGCCGGTGCGGATGCCTGTTTCTTCTGCCTCGGCGTCTCATCGGTCCGAAAGAGCGAGGCCGACTACCGACGGGTGACCAAGGGCATCACGTTGGCCGCCGCGGATGTGATGGCCAGGGTCGCCCCCCGGATGGTGTTCGTCTACATCTCCGGGATGGGCACCGACAGCACCGAGCATGGTCGGCTGATGTGGGCCAGGGTCAAGGGCGAGACCGAGAATGCCCTGCTCGCCATGCCCTTTCGCGCGTACGGGGTGCGCCCGGGGTTCATCCAGGCGGTCGGCGGGGTGCAGAGCCGGACCAGGCTGTACGCGATCGGTTACCGGCTGGTCGGCTGGGCCTATCCGGTGCTCCGCAAGGTCGCGCCACGACACGTCATCAGATCCGACGAACTGGCCACGGGCATGATCGAGATTGCCCTCCAGCGACCGGTACAGCGTGTCCTGGAAAGTGACGACCTTCGCGTGTTGCTCTGATCCTGTTGATCGTCCGCACCACCGAACTCCGCCACCGCCGAGAACGCCGGCCGACCATCCGCAGGGTCGCCGTGCGTCAACCGAGATCTGGCCGATCGCTGCCAATTGCTTTCGAGCGTCTCTGCTCGCCCCTCGACATACGCGGCAATCGGCACGACGCCGAGTTCTGCATCGAAATTCCACCCCCGGCCGCGGACCGTCATCGAGCGAACGGCGAATTCACCGCCAAACTCTTCGGGATACCACTCGTCGATGACGAAGCCCCACTGCCAGTCGCCGAACTTGTCCGAAGCCGGCTTGACCACACTGACCGCATGGTCGCGATCCTGGAGGTGAATCACTGCGCTGGCCGTCAGGCTCCAATGCGGTACGACCGCCCTCATCGGCGCTGACGAAGACCCACCGGTGTGCTCCATCGGGGTTGCTATTCGGAATGGTCCGGCGGGAGGTTATCCCGCGCCCAGATCGCTGCGCTCGTTCTGTCCGCGACGCCGATGCGCCGGAAGAGGTGCCCGACGTGCACCTTCACCGTTCGCTCGGTGATGCCGAGGGTGCGTCCGATCAGCTTGTTCGGCAACCCTTTTGCGACCAGCTGCAGCACCTCGAGCTCCCGGGCACTGAGCGAATCGCTGACCTTGGGTGTGGTCGATGGCAACAGCACCCGAGCCACCCGCGGGTCCAGCGGTGCATGCCCGGATGCGGCAGATCTGATCGCCGACAACACATCTCGTGGGTCGCAATCCTTGAGCAGGTAGCCAACGGCGCCGGCCTCCAGCGCCCCGGCGACCTGGCTCTGGTCGTGGAACGAGGTCAATACCACCACGTGCGTCTGCGGCCGCAGTGCCAACAATCCGCGGGTGGCCTCGACGCCGTTCATCCCGGGCATCGACAGGTCCATCAGTACAACGTCCGGCTCGCATTCGTCGGCCAGCCCGATCGCCTGTTCGCCGCCGGACGCCTCACCGACGACAACAAGGTCATCGGTGGAGGCGATCAGCGCGGACAGCCCCGCGCGGACCAGCGGGTGGTCGTCGACCAGCAGCACGGTGGTGATCGGCGGTTCAGTCATTGCGGGGGAACCCGAAGCTGCCAACGGGTGCCGGCGCCGGGAGCACTGGCCAGCCAGAGTTCGGCGCCGGCACCGGCAACGACGTCACCGAGGATGCGGAGTCCAAAGTGCCCCTCCTCCGGATCGGCAAGCACGGATGCGGCGTCGAAGCCGACTCCATCGTCGTCAATCTCCAACAACACGAACTCCTCGGTCCGCCGTAGTTGCATGGTCACCGTGCCGGCCGAGGCATGGCGCGCGGCATTGGCCAGGCATTCCTGGGCGACCCTGAAGACCAGCCGCTCACCGGCCGGGTCCAGCCCGGTCTGCGAGCTGACGTCCACGGTCACCGCGATCCCCCTCGAACGGACGCTCGCCGCGAGATCCTCCAACGCCGCGGCGAGCCCGGCGGCGGCGAGGCTTGCCGGATAGATGTCGACCAGCAGGGAGCGTAGGCCACCGATGCTGGTCCGCACGGTACCGGCGGCCCCCCGCAGGTCGTTGGCCAGTGCCGGTTGGCCGACCGATTCCGCCCGCTCCGCCGCCCCGGCGACCGTGAATGACGTCGCGGCGAGATCCTGCACCACGCCATCGTGCAAAGCACCGGCAATCCGTCGGCGTTCCTCCGTCGAGGCGTTCAAAGCGCGTTGCAGTAGGTCCTCGCGCTGCTCCTGGGACCGTTTGAGCCGATCAAGAAGCCGCCAGAGCACCGGCATCATCAGGACGACCAGCAGCAGAATGCTGCTGAGCGTCACCCCCGCGAACCCGCGCCAGAGCTGTGCACTCCGCTTGTCGACCTCGTCATAGAGGAAGTACGTCTCGAACAGGAGTTCTTGGGCTCCGTCCTGTGTCCACACCGGCCGGTAGGCCTCGAGGAGCTTGCCGAACTCCTGCTCGAACTGATTCTCCGGAGCGGTCAGGTCCGACACGTCGGCCCGGGTCTTGGGGTCGCTGAAGACCTCCAGCTCCTCGTCGTCGAGTGGGAAGGTCTGACCGATCAGTCTGTCCTCGTCGGAGTAGATGATGCGGCCTTCCGAGTTCCAGATCTTTACCCGGACGATGGAGTCGGCCAGGACGTGTTGCCGGATCGCTTGGTCCAAGGTCTCGAATGCGGCGGGATCCTCGGTGATCAGAGCGTCGGTGAGAGCGGGCTGCACCACGGTGTCGGCCAGTAGGTCTGCGGTCTGCGCGGCGTCGTTGATCGCTTCGGCCTCGGCGAGCCGACGAGCGGCAACCACCCCGACCAACGCGACGGCGATGATGACGATGATGGCGCCGGCGATGACCTGGATGAAGACCCGTTGTCGGCGGATCGGAGCGTCCGGGCGCACGGAAGTACCCGCCGCGACCTGGATCCACGGCGGGCGCACCCGAGATTCAGTCGCGCTCATGGACGATCGGCACCGTTATCCCCTCCGTGGCCTCCACTGTCGCCGGGTCCATTGTCGTCGCTTCCGGAGCCGGAGTCATCCGAGCCGGAACCAGAGTCATCCCCACCCCCGGAACCACTGCTGCCCGACCCGCTTCCGGATCCGCCGCCCGACCCGCTTCCGGAACCGCTGTTGTTGCCCGACCCGCTGCCGGATCCGCTGCTGCCGGATCCATTGCCCGACCCGCTCCCGGACCTGCTTTCCTCAGAGCTCGGCTGGCCGCCGTCGTCCGAGCCGCGACCGCTGTTGTCCTCGCTCGGCGTGGTCGCTTCGTCGGAGGATGTCCCGCCGCGGTCGTCCCCGGAAGTCGTCGATGCGTCATCGGTGCCCCGGCCGCCGCGATCGTCGCCCGGTTCGGCCTCGCCTCCGCCGCCAGGCCCGCTGTTGCCGCCGTCGTCACCGTTGCCTGCACCGCTGTCGTCGGGGCCGGATTTACCCCGGCCGCTGCTGTCATCGGTGGACGGCGCGTTCGTCGTGCTGGACTCCTGCTGTGCGCTGGAGGCACTGGTGTGCGCCGAGCTTGTTTGCGACGAGGTGGTCGTCGTCGGCGCGGACGTTGTCGAGCTCTCGGTTGATTGCACGCCGGCGTTGTCGTTGGATCCGCTGCGATCGTCGATGAGGGTCGCCCGGGCAGGGATATGCACGGGCACGCTCTCGCCGAACGAGGCGTTGCCGATCAGGCCGATCGCGGCGGGGAAGGCAGCCAGCACAGCGATGGCGGCGGTCAATACGATGCGTTTCATTGTTCTTTCCTTCTACCTGGTTGTGATTCACATTTCACCTCGGCAGAGGGTCCTCCACGCCATCGGACCTTCGTACTAGTACCGAAACCTGGGGCGCTGACCTGCGGTTATTGCCAATGGCAAACGTTCGCGCGCAGCTGGACCAGCTGATTCACGGGTCGCCCGACCGACAACCAGGGTCGGCTCAGCCGACTCGCCCGATTTGGCTGGGGACGCCCTTCGAGGCGGCTAGCTGAGCCCGGCCCAGCAGCAGCGCATCTACCGCGCCCGGAGAGAGCACGGCCTGAATGACCATCGCGCTGGCCCCTCTGACCCCGGCCCGGCTCCCCGTGTGGCTCGGCGAGATCCGCAGGTGCTGCGTGGCCAGCGGCGGCGAGCGGTGGTAGACGACCTCGCGAACACCGGCCAGCAGATGTTCGCCCGCCTCGGCGAGCGGCCCGCCGATCACGATCACCGACGGGTTGAGCAGGTTGACGCAGGTCGCGAGGACTGCGCCGATGACCCGGCCGGCCTGCCGGACCTCTTGCAGCGCAGCGGCATTGCCGGACCGGATCAGCTCGACCACGCCCGCGGTGGAGTCGACGTCGACCCCACGGGCACGCAGCCGGGCGGCGATGGCCGGGCCTGCGGCAACGGCCTCCAGGCAGCCGATGTTGCCGCAGGTGCATTCGTCGTCGTACTGACCCGGCGTCTGCACATGACCGAGATCGCCGGCCGAACCCTGCGCACCGCGATTGAGCCGGCCGTCGGCGACGATGCCGGCGCCGATGCCCGTGGCGATCTTGACGAACAGCAGATGCCGGACGTCCCGCCAGCCCTCGTCGAACTCACCCAGCGCCATCAGGTTGACGTCGTTGTCCACCAGCACCGGGGCGTCGACGAAGCGATGCATGAACGCCGGAACGTCGAAGCCGTCCCAGCCCGGCATGATCGGCGGATTCGTCGGCCGACCCGTGGCAAATTCCACCGGACCGGGTACGCCGATGCCGACGCCGGCGACATCATCGGCGGTCCGGCCGGCCCCGGTCAGGATCTTCGACCAGATCGTCCACAGCCGGGTCAGCACATGGTCGGGCCCGTCCGCGATCTCGATTTGTTCGGTCAGCTCGCCGACCACCATGGCGCCCAGGTCGGTCACGGCCAGCGTGGCGTGCGTCGCGCCCAGGTCGGCGGCGAGGACGACCCGCGCGTGCGGAGCAAAGGCGAACCGGGTGGGCGGTCGCCCCCCTGATGAGCGGGCCTCGCCGGCGGCGGTCACCAACCCCGACGCGATCAGTTCGTCGACCCGGGCCGCGATGGTGGAACGGGCCAGGCCGGTCAGGTCGGCCAGTTCCGATCTGGTGCGTCCACCGCCGTCGCGCAGGAGCTGAAAAAGATCTCCAGCGGCGAACGAAACTGGCATTCGGCCAGTGAACCACACACTTCCGCTACCGGCGTTGGCAACTTGTCAGTCACGGTTACCGGGTTTTGCTTGACCAACATACGAAAGTGTGGCTACGGTCACCGCATGTCCCAGGTCGATGAAGACCAAGCCACCGCACCCCTGCTGGAAATGCGCGGAATCGTCAAGGTTTTCCCCGGCGTGCGCGCGTTGGACGGGGTGGACCTTCAGGTCCGCGCCGGCGAGGTGCACTGCCTGCTCGGGCAGAACGGCGCCGGAAAATCGACGCTGATCAAGGTTCTCGCGGGCGCTCACGCGGTCGACGCCGGCGAGGTGCTGTGGCAAGGCGAACCGGCATCGCTGGGCTCGCCGGTGGCGGCCCTGAAGCAGGGCATCGCCACCATCTACCAGGAGCTCGACCTGGTCGACTGGCTGTCGGTGGGGGAGAACATCTTCCTCGGTCATGAACTGGCCAAGGCCGGCTTTTCGCAGCGCGCCGCGACCCGGCAACGAGCGCGAGAGCTGTTGGTGCGCTTGGGACATCCCGAGATCTCCCCGACCAGAGAGGTAGGCACGCTGTCCGCCGCCGGCAAGCAGATCGTCTCGGTCGCCCGGGCGTTGTCCCGGGACGCCCGGCTGATCGTCATGGACGAGCCGTCGGCCGTGCTCGACGGCGAAGAGGTGGAGAACCTCTTCCATATCGTCACCGACCTGGCGGCCGCCGGAGTTGCCGTGGTTTACATTTCGCACCGACTGGAGGAGATCCGGCGGATCGGGGACCGGATCACCGTGCTCAAGGACGGCCGCACGGCGGCGACCGGTCTCGACGCCAGAACCACCAAGACGTCGGAGCTGATCCGGCTGATGACCGGCCGGTCCATCGAGTACGTCTTCCCGCCCCGGTCGGTCACCCCACCCGGACCCGACGTGCCGCCGTTGCTGTCGGTCGACGACCTGTCCCGCCAGCTGGAGTTCGAGGCGGTCAACTTCCAGGTGCGGCCGGGTGAGATCGTTGGGCTTGCCGGACTTGTCGGCGCCGGCCGCAGCGAGATCATCGAGACCATCTT
>Ga0190275_10002066_pt1 | contig 14566 bp, 16 predicted proteins | sample Popmic550T_FD_133745 | JGI IMG/M metagenome (GOLD analysis project Ga0190275, IMG submission 133745) | Populus adjacent soil microbial communities from riparian zone of Yellowstone River, Montana, USA - 550 T | ecosystem: Environmental > Terrestrial > Soil > Riparian zone > Trees stand | place... | reverse complement strand
GCGGGCGATCGACTCGCCGATCGAGGTCTTGCCGGTGCCGGGCGGTCCGACCAGGGTCAGGATCGCGCCGTTGGCGCGGCTGTCGTCGTCGCCCTTGCCGCGCTCCTGGCGCAGCTTGCGGACGGCGATGAACTCGGTGATCCGGCGCTTGACGTCGTCGAGGCCGGCGTGGTCGGCGTCGAGCACCTCGCGGGTGTGGACGGGGTCGAGCTTCTCCTCGGAGCGCTTGGACCACGGCACCGCGATCAGCCAGTCGAGGTAGCTGCGGATCATCGAGGACTCGGGCGACTGCTCGCCCTGGCGCTCGAGCCGGCGCAGCTCCTTCTCGGCCTGCTCGGCGACCTCCTCCGGCATCCCGGCCTCGGCGATCTTGCGCTCGTACTCCTCGATCAGGTTGCCCTCGTCCTCACCCAGCTCCTTGCGGATCGACTCCATCTGCTTGCGCAGGAAGTAGTCGCGCTGCTGCTTCTGGGCGCCGGACTCGACGTCGTCGCGGATCTTGCTCCGCACCTGCAGCTCGGCCAGCCGCTCGCGCTGCAGCTCGACCGCCACCTGCAGCCGCTCGCTGACGTCGAGGGTGTCGAGCAGGCGCAGTTTCTGCTCGGCGGAGAATTCGGGGCTGAGCCCGGCGGTGTCGGCGAGCGCCCCCGGCTCCTGCACTGAGCGCAGGAAGGCGGAGACGCGGCCGTCGTCGCCGCGCAGCTCGAGGATCTCCTCGACCACGGCCCGGTACTCACGCGCCAGCTCGCGGGTGTGCTCGTCGTCGGGGTGGCCGTCGTGGAGCTCCTGGATCTCGATGCGCAGGGCCTCGGGGTCGTCCTCGCCGGCGACGGCGGCGCCGGCCAGCCCACGGTGCAGCCCGAGCACGGTCGCGACCGGGTTGCCGCGGCGCGACTCGCCGCTCTCGATCACCTCGGCGACGACGCCGACCCGGGCGAACTCGCCGTCGCTGCGGGGAAGCAGGAAGACCCGCTCCTCCGCGCCGACGTCGATCGGCAGGGTGGCGGTGATGGTGGGGAAGACGATCGCGTCGTCGAGCGGGATCAGGAGATAGGCCATAACCAAGTCCACTTTCTGTAGTTAGTCCTCTAAGAGGATAGCGAGCCCGGATCTCCGGCCAGGGTTGGCGAGGAAGCGGCTGGGGTACGGTGTCCCGATGGATTCAGAGCGCGCACGTCAGTTGCTAGCCGCCGAGCGGACCAAACTCGAGCAGGAGATCGCCGCGGTCGAGCGCGATAGCCCCGAGGAGGGCGACGAGCGCCGCGAGCCCGGCGACTTCAACTCGGAGGGCCTCTACCAGGACGAGTTCGACGCCGGCCGCGCCCAGGAACTGAAAGACCGCATGGCCGCCCTCGAGCGGGCCGAAGCCCGGCTCGCCGACGGCACCTACGGCGTCTCCGTGAAGAGCGGCGAGCCGATCCCCGACGGCCGGCTCGAGGTCAACCCGACCGCCGAGCTGACGGTCGAGGAGCAGGACCCCAGCGCCCGCGCCTGAGCGGCCGTTTGACAAATCGGTCCGCGAAGTGCTGTTGCATCCCGTCATCGGCTCCTCGCCCGCACTAGCCTCCGACCCGCCGTTCGAGAGCGTCGGCCTGACCCTGGCCGACGGCGCTCGCACGACGCTGCGGGTCGCCCGCTTCGACCGCGCCCGCTTCAGCCTCCGTGCGGTGGCGATCGACCCGCCGTCCACCCTGCTGGCCTGGTGCGCCGCGAACGAGGCCGAGCACGCGATGATCGGCGGCTTCTACATGCGCCCCGGCGGCCCGCCCCTGGGCGACCTCCAGATCGACGGGCGAGCCCTCCCGACCCAGCCCTTCGACCCGCCCTGGGGGGCCGAGCGCGCCTGCGTCCACGCGATCGACGGCGAGGTGGCGCTGGCCGCCCGCAGCGAGCTTCCGGCGCGGCCGCGCGGGGACCTGCTGCAGGCGGGGCCGATGCTGGTCGCCGCCGGCCACTCGCTGATCCACCGCGGCCAGGACCTCGAGGGCTTCTCGGCGGGATCGCGCCAGTTCGACTCCGACATCACGGCCGGCCGCTACCCACGCGCCGCCCTCGGCCTGGCAGACGGGGAGATGATCGCCGCCGTCAGCGAGGGCCGTGCCGACGACGAGGCCGGGCTCACCATGGCTGAGCTAGCGACGGCGATGATCGGCCTCGGCGCCACCCGGGCGGTCAACCTCGACGGCGGCGGCTCGGCCTCGCTGGTGGTTGGCGGCCGCCTTCGCAACACCCCGCGCGAGGAGCACGGCGAGGAGCTGGTGGGCGGCCGCGAGATCGCCACCGCCCTCCAGTTCGTCGCGCGCCAGGGCGGTATCTAAGGGGTGTGAGCACGCCCCAGTAGCCTCGTTGGAGATGCCATCTACTCCAACCAGGTTGTTGATGGGCATCTACTTCTATCCGCGCGGCGGGTCCGCCCACGTCTGTCGGGCCCTCGCCCACGAGCTCGGGCGCAACGACCTCGAGGTCACCGTGCTCTCCGGCTCGCGCTCGGATCTCGGCGAGCACGCGCTGGCGGCGAGCTTCTATTCCGGCCTCGACCTGCGCGCCGTCGACTTCACCCCGGCCTTGGACAGCGACGACTCGCTGCGCTTCGAGGGTCCGCCGGGAACCGCACCGATGCACGGCTCCTACGAGGATCGTCCCGGCGCCGAGGACCCCATCCTCGCCTGCCTCGACGACGAGGCCTTCGAGCGCCAGGTCGAGGCCTGGACGCGGGAGTTGAGCCGGGCCGGGGCGGCGGCGGCCGACCTCCTCTACCTGCACCATCTGACCCCGCTCAGCGAGGCCGCCGCGCGGGCCTTCCCCGCGACCCCGGTCGTCGGCCACGTCCACGGCACCGAGCTGCTGATGCTGGAGCGGATCGCCGCCGGACCGCCCGCGAGCTGGGCCCACGCCGAGGCCTGGCGCGAGCGGATCTGCAGTTGGGCGGCGGCATGCGAGCGGATCGTCGTCGGCAGCCCCAAGGGCCTGGGCCGCGCCGCCGAGGTCCTCGACCTCGACCCCGATCGCTTCCTCTGCATCCCCAACGGCTTCGACCCCAGCTTCGCCCCGGTGCCGATCGACCGCCGCGCCCACTGGCGCCGGCTCCTGGTCGAGCAGCCGCAGGGCTGGCGGCCCGGGTCGCCGCCGGGCAGCGTCTCCTACGAGGAGGCCGACCTGGCGGCGCTAGAGGGGACGGTGCTGCTGTACACGGGGCGCTTCACCGAGGTCAAGCGGCTGCCGCTGCTGCTGGAGGCCTTCGCCCTGGCGCGGCCGCGCTTCGAGGGCCCGACCGCCCTGGTCCTGCTCGGCGGCTACCCGGGCGAGTGGGAGGGGGAGCACCCGGTCGAGACGATCGAGCGCCTCGGGCTGAGCGGCGTCTTCCTCGCCGGCTGGCACTCCCACGCGGAGCTGCCCGGCTGCTTCAACGCCGCCGACCTGCTCGTCCACGCCTCGGTCAGGGAGCAGTTCGGTCAGGTGCTGGTCGAGGCGATGGCCTGCTCGATCCCCCCGATCGCGGTCGACCGCGGCGGCCCGGCGACAATCGTCGACGACCCGGCGACCGGCTGGCTGGTGCCCCCAGAGGACACCGGCGCCTTTGCCGCGGCGATGGTCGAGGCGGTCAACGACCCCGGCGGCCGTCGCCGCCGCGGCGAGGCCGCCCGCCGGGAGGTGGGCGGCCGCTATGCCTGGAGCCAGATCGGCCGCGATCTGGCCGACCTGGTGGATGAGGTCAGCGGGTTGCCCCGCTGACCTCGGCGCTCAGGCGCCGAGCAGCTTCGCCTTCTGCGCCGCGAACTCCTCCTCGGTGAGGATGCCCTGCGCTTTCAGCTCGCCCAGTTCCTTCAGCTGATCGATCGTTGAGCTCGCCGGGGCGGCCGCGGGCGCGGCTTCGGGCGCCGGAGCGTAGGCCTGCTGCTGCGGTGCTTCTTGCTGCGCCCAGCGCTCGCCCTGGCGTTTCGAGACGCGGTTGCTGACGGCGGTCGCGGTGCCGGCGATGGCGGCGGTGCGCGCCACTCCTCTCAGTAGTCCTGGCATGGCGGTCTCCTCTTAGGCGTTGGCCTCGGCCGCGTCGAGCGCGGCGAGGATGGCTTGGACGGGAATGCGGCCACTGGCGACCAGCTGACCGCCGCTGCGGCGGACGGCGCTGGCGAACGGGCCCGCCCAGGTGTTCTCGAAGACGAGGAGGGCGGCGGAGGTGCCGGGCTCGAGGGCACTGCCGGCCTCTTCGATGTCATCCTCGCCGAGCAGGCCCGAGGCGGCTCCCTCGAAGACCGCGAACTCGGCCACGGCGTCGCCGAGGTCGGCGATCTCGATGCCGGCGACAGAGCCGTCCTCGCTCTTGACGATGAAGGCGAGGTCGAGGATCCGGATCAGCCCGCGGTCGACCAGGTCGACCAGGTGCGGCATCGCCTCGCCGGTCGGTTGCTTCCCGGTCCACTCGACCAGGATGTAGTCGATCGGACCCATTTCGTTCAGCTCATCCTCGCCCACGCCGACCCTTTCGTCGTTTGAAAAAACTTTCCGATGGAACTCGCTGAGCATCACCCTAGCGCGCCTCCACAATAGGCTGAACGGATGAAGAAACCGCTCAGCTCCGCCGCCGACGCCAAGCTCTACGGCAACCGCTTCCTGACCGAAGACGCCCCGGACAAGGAGTTCCCCGCGTCCGGCATGCCCGCGCTCGACGCGATGCGCCTGGTCGACGAGGAACTGGTGCTGGAGGGGGACCCGTGGCGCAACCTCGCGACCTTCGTCACCACCTGGATGGAGCCGGAGGCCGAGCGGATCATCTCCGAAAACCTCTACCGCAACTTCATCGACCACGCCGAGTACCCGATCAGCGCCGAGATCGAGCAGCGCTGCATCCGCATGCTGGCCGACCTCTACAACGCCCCCGGCGAGACGACCGGCTGCCGCACCCAGGGCTCCTCGGAGGCGATCATGCTCGGCGCCCTCTCGCTGAAGTGGAAGTGGAAGCAGCGCCGCGAAGCGGCCGGGCTGCCGGTCGACAAGCCGAACCTGGTCTTCGGCGGCGACGTCCACGTGGTCTGGGAAAAGTTCTGCCGCTACTTCGACGTCGAACCGCGGATCGTCCGCCTGCGCGAAGACAAGTACGTGATCGGGCCCGAGGACGTCGAGCCCCACGTCGACGAGAACACGATCGGCGTCGCCGCCGTGCTCGGCACCACCTTCACCGGTCACGCCGACGACATCGTCGGCATCAACGAGCTCCTGCTCACGATCAAGAAGGAGCGCGAGCTCGACGTGCCGCTGCACGTCGACGCCGCCTCGGGCGGCTTCGTCTGGCCCTTCCTCTACCCGGACTCCGAGTGGGACTTCCGGCTCGAGCAGGTGCGCTCGATCAACGTCTCCGGGCACAAGTTCGGGCTCGTCTACCCGGGGATCGGCTGGCTCGTCTTCCGCGAGCAGAGCGACCTCGCGGAGGACCTCGTCTTCTACGAGAACTACCTCGGCAAGACCGACGCCACCTTCACCCTCAACTTCTCCACCGGCGCTTCGATGGTCCTGGCCCAGTACTACAACTTCGTCCGCCTCGGCCACGAGGGCTACGCGCACGTGATGAAGGCGATGCAGCAGAACGCGCAGGCGCTGGCCGCGAAGCTGGAGGAGAACGGCAACTTCGAGCTGATCGGCAAAGGCAAGGAGCAGCTGCCGCTGGTTGCCTTCAAGCTGAAGGAGGGCCGCGACTACGACGAGTTCGACGTCTCCTGGCAACTCTCGGCCGAGCGTGGCTGGATGCTCCCGGCTTACACCATGCCCCCCGACGCCGAAGAGGTGAAGATCATGCGGGCGCTGGTCAAGGAGACCCTGGGCCGGGCCCAGATCGACCGCCTCGCCGACGACATCGCCGAAGCCTGCGAGACGCTCGAGAAGAAGGGCGGCGCCCACCCGACCGAGCGCAAGAAGATGAAGGCCAGTCCCGGCTACTGAGCCGGGCCGGGGTCGCGCGCGGCGAGCCGCGACGGCCACCAGGTGCGGTCGCCGAGCCGGTAGGCGATCGCCGGGATCAGCAGGGCGCGGACGACGAAGGTGTCGAGCAGGACGCCGACGGCGACCGTGGCGCCGATCTGGACCAGCTCCTCCAGCGGCAGCAGGGTCAGGGTGGCGAAGGTGCCGGCGAGGATCAGGCCGGCGCCGGTGACGACCCCGCCGGTGTTGACGAGCGCGACCAGGATCCCCTCGCGGCTGCCGCGGGCCGCGGACTCCTCCCGCGCCCGGGTCATCAAAAAGATGTTGTAGTCGACGCCGAGCGCGACCAGGAAGAGGAACGAGAGCAGGACCAGGTCGAAGGCGATCCCTTCGCTGCCGAGCGCGGCGAAGGCGAAGGTGCAGAGGCCGAGCGTCGCCGCGAAGGAGGCGACGACGGTGACGATCAGGAAGGCCGGCGCGAGGAGGGCGCGCAGGACCAGGGTCAGGATCAGGCCGACGACGAGCAGGACCAGCGGCACGATCAGCTTCGTATCGGCGGCGTTGGTCTGCTCGATGTCGTAGTTCTCCGCCGGGATGCCGCCGAGCAGCCCGTCGGGGGCGACCTGATGCAGGCGCTCGCGGATGTCCTTGACCGCGTCGGCGGCCTCGCCCGAATAGGGGTCGCCGCGGAGGACGACGACTACCGCCGCCTCGTCGTCGCTGCTGGTCGGCGGCACCGGCAGCGCCAGCTTCACCGTGTCCAGCTGCTTCATCGCGGCGACGACCGGGTCGAGCTCGCCGGCCTTGACCACCGCCGTCAGCGGCGAACCGAGGCCGGGTGGGAAGTGTTCGTCGAGCACCGCGGTGCCGCGGCTGGAGTCCGTCGGCCGGGTCTCACCCTGGCCGAACCCGATCGTGCCGTGGTCGCTGAAGTTGCCGAGCGCGAGCACGACCAGGCCGCTGGAGACGAGCAGGACGATCGCCCGCGAGCGCCGCCGCACCACGTCGGCGACCCGGGCCCAGCGACTGTTCGCCTCGCTCCTCGCGGTCGGCCGCCCCGGCCAGAAGGCGCGCTCGCCGAGCAGCGAGAGCAGGGCGGGGAGGAGGGGGAAGGAGGCGAGCAGCATCACGGCGATCCCGATCGCCAGGATCGGCCCGAGCCAGTGGGTCGACTGCAGGTCGGCGACCAGCAGGACCAGCATCGCCGCGATCACGGTCCCGCCCGAGGCGGCGATCGCCGGCACGCTCTTCGCCAGCGCCGCCGGCAGCGCCTGCGCCGCCGCCGCTCCGCCCTTCAGCTCCTCGCGGTAGCGGTGGACGAGCAGCAGCGAGTAGTCGGTGCCGGCGCCGAAGATCAACACCAGCAGCAGGAAGGTGCCCTCGGCGTTGACCGTGATCGCGCCGGCCTCGATCAGGAGGTAGGCGATCCCGGTCGCGACCAGGTAGGCGGTGCCGACGACGAGCAGCGGCGCCAGCGCCAGCGGCGGCGCCCGGTAGACGACCAGCAAGAGGATCAGGACCAGGCTCAGGGTCGCGATCAGCAGCGTCCTGCCGGCGTCGTCGGCGACCTGCTCGAGGTCGGCGGCGATCCCACCGGGCCCGGTCACGTAGGCGCTCACACCCGGCGCCGGGTGGTCCGCGAGGTAGGCGCGGATCGTCCTGACGCCGTCGAGGATCGCCTGGCGGTCCCCGGCGTCGATCGCCAGCACCACCAGCGCCGCTTCGCCGTCGCGCGAGAGCGGCCCGATGCCGTCGGCGATCTTCGCCACCGCTCCCAGCGGCGCTTCCGAGTCGGCCGAGAAGGGGTCGACGATCGGGGTCGCGCCGACGATGTCGAGTTCGTCGAGGCCGTCGCCGATCCGCCCGATCGCCTTCAGGTCGGCTCGGCTGAGGCCGCCGTCGCGCTCGAAGACGATCACCACCGGCACCTCTTCGCCGCCGCCCTCGCCGCCCTCGCCGCTCTCGAGCGCATCGAGCGCCCGGGTCGATTCGGCGTTCGCCGGCAGGAAGCTGCTCTGGCCGGCGGCGGTGACGTCGTCGATGTGCGCGCGCCCGAGCAGCCCGGCGGCCCCGATCAGGACCCAGACCGCGATCGTCAGCAGCCGCCCGCGCGGCCCGGTGACCGCCGCGGCGAAGCGGCCGATCAACGCGTGCGTGGCTCGACGGCGATCACCGGCGGAAGCCTAGCCGCGGTGGCCGAGCGAACCCGGCGCTTCTACTTCTTGGCGGGGGAGCGGAACTGCAGGATCTCGACCTTGATCGGGAAGGTCTCCTGATCGCCGTCCGCGCCCCGTGCCGCGATCCGCCCTTGAATCTCGAACAGCCCGTCGACGGTCCCGTCGAGCAGCTTGATCACTTCCTGCCAGCCCTCCATATCCACAGTCATCGGCGAGCGGCTGAGGTGGTTGTCGTCCGGCTCGAAGAACGTGCCCTTGGACATGGCGCTGTTCACATCCTCGGAGACGAGGCGCATAAGCGAGATGACCACCTTGAGCTTTTCTTTTTCGCCGAGCTGATCCCAGGCGTCGGCGTCCAAGTACACCCTGTCCGCTGCCTTGTAGAGGTGCTCCACGACGCGCCCACCCGCAGCGGGCTCGACGCTGATCAGGCGGATGCAGCCGAAGCGTTTGAGGATGTCGATGTGGTACGCGACGTTGCTGACCGATTCATCCAGCTCGGCGGCGATTTCCGCGGGGGTTGCGGCTCGCTGGATCAGGATCGTCATCGCCCCTATTCGCGTCGGATGAGACATCGCCGTGGCGATTACAGAGCTGAGCAGATGTGGGGCAGAGGCGGGCAAGGAAATCCTTTGAAAACTTTTTAGTTAGTCGGGGACACATATTTAATCGGACTCTTCGGCGCGCGCTGCGAAGTCTTCTCGATATTCGTCCGATTGTGAGGGCATATCTGAGTAATCCTCCTCTGTAAGGGCAATGGCAGGGGCGCTCGATGCGTCCAGCTGACGCCAGGCCCGTCAATCAGACGGAGGAGGTGAAGCAATGAGCGCGACCCAGACTGCGCAGCTGGCCCCGGTTGGCCGGATCAAGAAGTTGGCCTGAATCGAAGAACCAGGCCGGGCCCGGCGGCCCAGGTGGCACGATCGGGTCCGGCCTACATTGATCAATGCTCAAGGAAATTCGTACAATCGGCCGATTGTTGCCACAACAGGTCAAGAACGCGCAAAGATTGCGGAGTAGCCCGGACGTCTCGGAGTGAGCCGGGACGTATGTCCAAACGAGCAAGGAGCCCCCCACCCATGGCCGGAAAAAGCAATCAGATCATCGACCAGCGTCTGGTCCGAGCGGTCTCCCACCCCCTGCGCGTCGAAATCCTCGAAGCGCTGGCCGGCGACGAGGAGCTGAGCCCGACCCAGATCGCCAAACAGCTCGACAAGAAACTGGGCAACGTCAGCTACCACGTGAACGTGCTCCGGGAGTGCGAGGTGATCGAGCTGGTTCGGACCCGGCCGCGGCGCGGCGCCCTCGAGCACTTCTTTCAGCCCGTCCCCGCCATGCGCGGCTTCATCCAGCTGGCGAAGTCGACCTTCAGCTGAGCCCCCCGGGCCCAACGGCACCTGCGCTCGCTGATTGCGCGGAGCGAGCGCGGGTAGCCGGGGCTCATGAAACTGAGACTGCTGCTCGCGCCCGCCCTGCTCGCCCTCGCCTTCGCCGCCTGCGGCGGTGACAACGACGAGGAGACCGCGACCGACGGCGGCGCGGCCGCGACGGCCACCGAAGCGGAAGGCACCGAAGCGGAGGAAGCGGGCGGCAGCGCCCCGGCGCCGAGCGGCGAGGCGCAGCGCTCGGAGAAAGTCGAGATCGTCGAATTCGCCTACAGCCCCGACCCGGTCACGGTCCAGACCGGCGGCAAGGTGATCTGGCAGAACCAGGACACCGCTCCGCACACCGCGACGGCCGACGACGGCAGCTTCGACACCGGCACGCTCGAGCGCAACAAGCTCAAGTCAGAGACCTTCAAGGAAGCCGGCACCTACCCCTACTTCTGCGAGATCCACCCGACGATGCGCGGCACCGTCGAGGTGGTCGACTGAAGTTAGCTCTCGGTGGCCGGCGCGCAGCCGATGCCGCCGACCAGCATCCCGGAGCCGAGGTGGGCGCCGAGCACGGGGCCGACCTGGGTGCAGAAGAGGGGGTCGGTGCCGAATGTCTCCTTGCCCGCGGCGACCAGGGCGGCGGCGTCGTCGACGGACTGGGCGTGCTGGACGATCCAGCCGCTGGCGCCGCGCTCCTGCAGCTCCTGCAGGTAGGCGGTCATCCGCTCCATCGCCCGCTTCTTGGTGCGGACTTTGCCGACCGGGGCGATCTCGGTGCCGAAGGTGAGGATCGGCTTGATCTTCAGGGCCGAGCCGACCAGCGCCTGGGCGGCGCCGATGCGGCCGCCTTTGCGCAGGTACTCGAGGGTGTCGAGGCAGAACCACATCGCGAGGCCGGCGCGGGTGCGGCCGACCGCCTCCACCACCTGCTGCTGGCTCTGGCCCTGCGCGGCCGCTTCGGCCGCGGCGAGGACCAGGCAGCCGAGCCCGCCGGCGCCGGTCTGGCCGTCGACGACCTCGACCTGGCCGCGCAGGCCTTTGTCGGCGATCACCCGGGCCGCCTCGCGGGCGCTCTCGTAGGTGCCGGAGAGGCCGCTGGCGATGTGGATCGAGACGATGTCGCGGCCCGCTTCGGCCAGCGGCTCATAACAGGCGAGGAAGTCCCCGACCGAGGGCTGCGAGGTGGAGGGGAGGTCGTCGGAGTCGCGCAGGCGGGCGTAGAACTCTTCGAGGTCGTACTCGGGCTCGGGCCGGTGGTCGCCGGCCCAGCCGACGTAGAGGCTGACCTGCTCGATTCCCCAGCGCTCGATCAGCTCCGGCGGCAGGTAGGTGGTGCTGTCGGTAACGACGGCGACGCTGCGGTCACCGGGGGCGCTGGCGTCTGGAGAGGTGCTCATGGGCAGGAGACTCTATGTTGAGCGCATGAACGACGAGTGGCGGTTGCAGATAGACGTCGAGGACGGGGGCGACGGAGGGTCGCTGGCACGGCAGCTCGGCGCCGCCGATCTCGAGCACGAGCTCAGCGAGGCCTTCCACGATCGCCTGATCCTCTCCGGCGACGGGCCGCGGGTCTTCGTCTACGCGGGGAGCCGCGAGCAGGCCGAGAGAGCGCGCGCTCTCGTCGCCGACCTGGCCGCGGTTCACGGCTGGGGCCTCGACGTCGAGCTGACCCACTGGCACCCCGAGGCGGAGCAGTGGGAGGACCCCGACCTGCCCCTTCCCGACAGCGACGCCGCCAGGGTCGCCGAGCACGAGAAGCTGATCGCGGTCGAGCGGCTGGAACTGGGGGAGCGGGGCGTGCCGGAGTTCGAGGTCCGCGTCGACCTGCCGTCCCATCGCGACGCGACCCGCTTCACCGAGGTGCTGCGCGGCGAGGGGACGCCGGTCGTGCGGCGCTGGAAGTACCTGGTCGTCGGCGCCGCCGACGAGGACAGCGCCCGGGCGCTGGCGACGCGGCTCGAAGGCGAGGCGCCCGCCGGCGCCACGGTCACGGTCGAGGGCAGCGGCCAGGCCGCCTGGGCCGAGCGCCCGCGCAACCCGTTTGCGGTGTTCGGCGGCCTCGGCGGCTAGTTCCCTGGTGCGACCGGCGTCGTATCCAGCTTTGTCCCCGCTATAGGAGGGACAAACCTGGAAGCGCGACTCACCAGACCGCGTCGTGCTGCTCCATCACGCCGAAGCCCTCGGCGAGCGGGACGCCGGCCAGGGAGCCGGAGAAGGTGCCGAAGCGGTGGCGGTAGCGGGAGCGGACGAGGAGGAAGTTCTCGTCGCGGGCGTGGCGGGACTCGGTCGCGAAGTCGAGGTGCTCCTCGCCGCCGAGGTCGATGCCGTCCATGCCGCGGAAGCGGACCGGCGCCGGCTCGCGGGGCTGGCCGTCGACCCAGATCGCCCGCTCGCTCTTGCGCTCCGGGTCGTTGACTCCCTCGACCAGGTTCCAGGCGAGTGCCTGGCCGTCGGCGCCGCGCCCGACCCCGGCCGACCAGCGCCAGCTGGTGTGGCGCTGGTGGTAGCCGGCGGACTCGTCGTCGACGCCGTGGGCGGCGATCTCCCAGCGCCTGCCGGGGACCTCGACGGTCCCCTCGATCGGCATCCCGGCGCGCTTGCGGGTCCAGCCCCAGCCGGAGCCGCTGGGGCAGATCGATTCGATCGGGGCGACCTCGCCGAGCCGCAGGCTGGCGCGTAGGCCGGGGGAGTCGATCTCCAACCGGGGACCGTCCATAGTCACCTCGCGGCTGCTGGGTCGCAGCATCGTGCGGGCGTCGTGGCGGCGCCCCTCGCGGTCCCACATCACCCAGAAGGACTGGCCCAACGGTCCGACCTCGGCGCGGGCGGCGCAGAGCATCAGCTCCGGGCCGAAGACGCCGATGTAGCGCCAGCGCTTGCGGGTCTGGCCGTCGCGGCGCAGCGGCATCGGGCCGGGGGGGAGGGGCAGATCCGGCCGGTCGCCGCCCGGTCCGCGCCACGGGATCTGGGCCGCGTTCACCCACCCACCGTACTCGGGCGGGTCTAGTCTGCGGCGATGGACCAGGTGATCCAGGTCATCGGCGCCCTGCTGATCCTCGCCGCCTTCGCGGCGGTGCAGTTCGAGCGCATGCGGCCGGACTCGCGGCTCTATCTCGCCCTCAACTTGGTCGGCTCGGTGATCCTCGCCGCGCTCGCGGTCCACTCCTCGCAGTGGGGCTTCGTCCTCCTGGAGACGGTCTGGGCGATCGTCTCAGGCTGGGGGCTGGCCCGCGCTCTGCTCGAGCCGGTCGGCTAGCCGGTTCATGCCGCGCTCGCGGGCGGCCGCGGCGGCGCCGGCCCAGTCGGTCTCGCGGTCCGGCGGCGGGTCTACCCCGGCGTCGCGCAGGGTGGCGATGTCCTTGAAGGCGAGCAGGTCCTCGCGGGCCTCGATCAGGGCGGCGCGCAGTTTCGGGCGCTGCTCGCGGATCGCGTTGTCGAGGACGGCCTCCAGCGAGCCGTGCTTGCGCAGCAGCTCCGCCGCGGTCTTCGGGCCGACGCCCTTGGCACCGGGGAGGCCGTCGGAGGGGTCGCCGCGCAGGGCGATGAAGTCGGGGACCAGCTCCGGCCCGATGCCGTAGCGCTCGCGCACCTCGTCCGCCCTGACCGCTTCGGCTCCTTTGCCGCCGGTGCGGACGTAGAGCACGGTCGCCCCGTCGCCGGCGCACTGGTACATGTCGCGGTCGCCGGTCAGCAGCAGGGAGTGGCCGCCGGCCTTCGCCTCGCGCTCGGCGTAGGTGCCGAGCAGGTCGTCGGCCTCGAGGTCGTCGCTGGTCGCGACGGTCCAGCCGAAGGCGGCGAAGAAGTCGCGGCAGGCGGCGAACTGCGGCGCCAGGTCGTCCGGCATCGCCGCCTCGCGCTCGGCGTGGTAGGCGGGGTAGAGGTCGGTCCGGTAGCTGGCCGCATCGGGCCCGAAGCAGAGGGCGACAGCCCGTGGCCGGTGGATTTCGACCTCTTTCAGGATCAGGTTCGCCGTCCCCAGCAGCGCGTTGACCGGCTTCCCGTCGGGCCCGACGATCGAGTCGGGCAGCGCGTAAAACGCACGGAACAGCATCGAAGGCGTGTCGACGGCGAGCAGGGGGGCGGCCATCAGCCACTTATATCGGGCGTGTCTGAGTTTCGGGGGTCATATAGGCCCCTTAGCTCAGACACGTCTCCGAGAGGTCGACTCCCGGCGCTCAATAGATTGATCGCCGTGAGCGACAAGGCCCTGCACATCACCGACCTCGTCAAGCGCTACCCCGGCGGGGTGGAGGCGCTTCGCGGCGTCTCGCTCGACATCGAGCCGGGCGAGTTCTTCGGCCTGCTTGGGCCCAACGGGGCCGGCAAGTCGACCTTGATCCACTGCGCGACCGGGCTGGCGGCGCCGACCTCGGGGGCGATCCAGGTCTTCGGCCACGACGCGATCGACCACTACGGCGAGGCCCGCCAGGCGGTCGGCCTGGCGCCGCAGGAGCTCAACATCGACTGGTTCCTGACCGTCGAGGAGACGCTCGATTACCACGCCGGCTACTTCGGGATGCCCAAGCGCGAGCGCCGCGAGCGCACCGCCGAGCTGTTGGAGACCTTCTCGCTGACCGAGAAGCGCCACGAGCGCACCCGCACCCTCTCCGGCGGCATGAAGCGGCGGCTGATCCTCGCCCGCGCCCTGATGCACCGGCCACGGCTGCTGATCCTCGACGAGCCCACCGCCGGCGTCGACATCGAGCTGCGGCTGGAGCTCTGGCACTACGTCCAGCGGATCAACCAGGAGGGGACGACGATCCTGCTGACCACGCACTACCTGGAGGAGGCGGACCAGCTCTGCAGCAAGATCGCCTTCATCAACGACGGCGAGATCGTCGCCCAGGGCAGCAGCAAGGAGCTGGCCAACCGCTTCGGCGTGCCCAACCTCGAGGACGCCTACCTGGCCCTGGTCGGCCGCAAGGAGCTCTCGCGCTCGCACGTCGACGCCGAGGTGGTCCCGTGAGCAGCGCCGCGCAGATCCGCCTCTTCACGCTCTGGCGGCGCGAGGTCAGCCGCTTCATGAAGATCAAAAAGCAGACGATCGGGGCGCCGCTGCTGGAAACCTTCCTCTACATCTCGGTCTTCGGCGCCGCCCTC
>Ga0190275_10002065_pt1 | contig 14575 bp, 13 predicted proteins | sample Popmic550T_FD_133745 | JGI IMG/M metagenome (GOLD analysis project Ga0190275, IMG submission 133745) | Populus adjacent soil microbial communities from riparian zone of Yellowstone River, Montana, USA - 550 T | ecosystem: Environmental > Terrestrial > Soil > Riparian zone > Trees stand | place... | reverse complement strand
GGAGGCGCTGGGGATCGTCCGGCGGCATCTCGCCCCCGATGGAGCGGTCTATCTCTTCTGGGACGCTCGCCACACGCAGCCCGGCCGAGCTCGCGACCTGGCGGACCGGCTGAGCGAGAGGATCCGGCTGGCCGAGTTCTCTGTGAACCAAGTGCTGGTCAAGGACCTGCGCCCGGTTCCCGCGGTTTGCGTGATCGGGCGGCCCTAGGCGCGCTGCTATGGCCGACGGGTGATGCGGACTCTCGGGATCAACACTCGGGAGGGTCTCCGACCGATCCTCCGACAGGACTAGACGAAGAGTCCCCGCGGTCGGTACGCCCCGCTTCGCCTGGCACGCGAGCAATTTGCAGCTCCCGCTTCGGACGACGACCAAGAGCCCAGCCCACACCCGAGCAGAAGCCTCCCATCCCATAAGGCGACACTCCGAGCGGGGCCGGTCGCGGACTCGCCCGATGCTTCCCGAACCGCGTAAACGCGCCAGCGCGCAGATCATTGGGCTACGGCGGGTGGTACCTACCAACCTCTCGTAACGAAACGTGACGGGCGCCGGGGCGGTGACGTTCACCGGCCCGGAGGGGCTGTCGTCCCCGAGCCCTGGTCGATGCGCCAATACTGTTCGGAGTGCGCGCGGGAGTTCGAGGAGATACCAGGGAGCTGAGGGTGAAGGGCGAGCGAAGGTCTAACGCTCGGAGCGTTCCATGACCGTCCGAGTGTCTCCAACCGCGATCATCACGACGCGGTTAGCGCTGCTCTTTGAGGTCATGCGAGCGCCCTGATGCGGCCGGTTCTTCTCTGCCGTGTCCTGCTTCGACTGCTTTTCGGCTTCCCGTACCTTCTTCCAGCCGTGCCGCGTGAAGTAGCTGACGAGTTCGTGGAGTGCGTGTTCAGATGCCCGGTCCGTAACCTCAACGAACAGGTCGACGGAGCCGAGCGCACCCCCCTTCTCGCTCGGCGACTCGATGGCCGGCTCGAACCCTCGGTCCGTCATCGCGCGCGCGAGGTCCTCACATTCCTGTCGAGAATCATCCGATGCACGCGTCGGCCTGATGATGACGTCGGGCATCAAGAGAAGACTATCTCGCAAGGGTCGGGCACATGAGCGCGCTGGGCGCTTCTGCGGAACTCGCTCGATGGTCAACGGCAAGACGCCCGCTACGAGCTGCGGCTCGGCGAGCACCGCTTCCGCGTCGAGGTCGCCTAAGGCCGGATCGAGCTCGGCCGCGGGGGCGTCGACCAGCCCGATGCGACCAGGCGGCTGTCGCCAGGGGGCCTGCCCTCAGCTGCCGCGGTCCCCGCTGACGGGTGCGGGGGTTTCGGCGAGCACTAGGGGCTATGAGTGCCTGCATATGAGGCTAATGGCAACTACTAGTGCTTGTGCTGCGGCCTATCCTCGCTAGCCGAAAACGCTAGGACCCTCCTAGTCGAACCGCGGTGGCTCCTCAGGTGCTGGGACCAGGCTGCTTGCGAGAGTTGCCAATGCGTCGACATCCAGCTCGCGCGAGCTCATGACGATCGTGGTCAGGTCTTGAGTCAGGGTTATCTGGCTCTCCCCCCACTCGCTGGTGCGAGCGCGTGCGTGCATTCGCTGGCCGTTTCTGAAGATCTCCTCGGCCGCAGGGGTATCTGGTCCTTCGGCCACGTCAAGGGGACCATCATGCGCGGTTTCGATGATCATGAGACCCGCGGTGGCGTCCCGCGAGCGATACGACACGACAACGCTCGTCGGAATGTCCGGGCGCTCCATGCCTTCCACGAATGTGACCCTAAGTGTCCAGTCGTCAGGGACGCGAGCCGGGATGAAGATGCCAAAGGGCGATCGCCGCACGGCCTCATGAATCGGGAGGTCGAACTCGGATCTTCCACTGCCGTGGATTTGCTGCACCGCCTGTCCCGAGGGCGCCTCGAATGTAAATGTCTCCGGTGAGATCGGTTCGTCGAATGTGATGCGCACCGCCTCCAGAATGGAGAACGGGAGTCCGTTCAGCCTCGCCTCAACTCTTAAGAGCACCCCACGCTCAGCGTCCACCTCGAGCTCGTATTCGTCGGCACCCTCGCCGAGATCCTCCACCAGCCAAGAGCCTCGGCTGCTAGTGCGAGGGCGAGCGTGCGCGAGAACCACCTCGCGGCCGGCTCGCATTCCACGTCCTCTTGGCTCGAGATCAAGCAGACCGATGGAGCGGCCTGGATCGACCAACCATGTGAGGTCTTGGCAGTCGAATGGGTCAAGGTCGCCGGAGTCGCCCGAGAATGCACCGTCCTCGTCGCTGTATTCCCACCACCGATGGCCTACTCGCACGGTGATTTCCACCCCGTCGTCGCCCTCGCTTTCTTCGCGCAGGCGATCCCTGCCATCGACCCAGATGCGAGATAGCCCCTCCCGTTCTGGTGACTTCGTTTGATCTGCGTTGTCCTGGTCATCGCCTGACTCCAGAGCGGCAACGCCCACTACGATGTCGTTTGCCTTCTCATGAGCTGCTGACGCCTCCTCCTCTCGCTCGTCGTGGCGCCAGGTACGAAAGTGGGCGTGGAGGCGCTCAAAGCGGGATGACGCGCCGTGGAGAAGCTCGAGTAGCTCGCCAACTTCGCTCATGCGATGACCCTAACGCGCAGCTGCAGCCACCTGTGTTTCGCCGGTCCAACTTCAACCGGAAGGCCGCCAAGTGGCGCTGTCCTACCGCGGAGTGCAGGCCCGCCGAATGAGAAGATCTGGTGAGCCTCGCTCCAGCGCGGGGACCGTACACACCTTTCAGGAGGACTGAGCACCATGCCGGGAGCAGCTGTTGCGTGGGCAGCGGTGCTCGCCGCACTCTTCGTCGCAGCGGCTCCCGCGAACTCCTACACGGCGGCCTCAGCCGACCTTGCCCTCAATGGCGCGGTGGTGATCCAGTGGCGCGGCGATGCGGCGCGCGGTTGTGCCGCTGCTGGGGTCTGTGAGGTCAGCGGATCCTTGACCTACCGCCCCGGTCGCCGGGGCAACCTCGAGCTTGCAGGGCCCAACCGGCGTTCGCTACTACCGGAGTTCGGCGGGCTGCTAGACAGCGAGCCACTGGTCGTACGAGTGCGGCGTGACCCGTTCCCTGGCTTATGTGTCGATCTGGCCGACAACGATTTCGCCGACTTCTCCCTGACCCGCGTCAGTGGCCGCCGGGTGCGCGTCGGGCTCGGCGTCGGGGAGATGTCCGCGGCGCGCTGTGCCGGCCCGAGACCCAGCGATCTCGCCCCCGCGATGCCTTCCGCGGTGTTCGGCGTGCGGGCGTTCCGCAAGGGCAGGACGCTTGACTTCTCTGAAAGGTCCACGTTCACGGCCGGCCCATTTGCGGGCCAGGCAGTCTCGACGGTCAGGATGCGTGTGGGGCGTCTGGGGCGCTCCGAAATAGGAGAGGCGCTCGACCCAGGTCCTCCGAGGTCCCGAGGGGAAACGCCCCCGCGTGATCGCCCAAGGCGCGATCTCGTGCGCTTGCGCCTCGCCGCCCTTCGGTTCGACTACGGGATGCCCCCCATCCAGGCCACACTGTCGTGGGACATGCGCGGGCTTGCGGACCCGGACTGCCGCGTTCTCGATAGCTGCGGGGCGACGGGGTTGCTCACCTACGAGATGAGCCATCGGGGCGGCGCGATGGGCGTTGTAGCTGCCCGGGTCCTTGGACGCCGCGAAGATCCCACGCTGCAGCGTGAGCTCGCGTCGTTGCAAGGCGGCGGGCGCTACCTACTGGGGATCGAGCAGACCTTCACCGATGGAGCGGCGCGGGTCAGCCAGCGGCTCACACCTGCTGTAGGCCCCACATGCACGGACGCGAAGTCAAGCACGCTCGCTCCGCTTCACTTCGGCGGGGTGCGCAAGCTGGTCGTGGCGTTCCGGCGCCCCACGGACAGCCAGGAAGCCGACAACCCCGAGGATCCCTTTCGGACGCGGTGCCCCGGGCCGGCGATGCTTGACGTACTCGGTCGAAGGCCGCTGGCCCGCGCCGCGGTCGACTCGCGGGAGCTTGGGAAGGATATCCGCGTCGCGCTCGTGGCAGCCACTCCGTTCGCGGCGGGCGGCTTCACGGGTGCGGCACGCGGCGGCCCTGTCGTGTACCTCGACCACACGCGCACGCGCCTGCGCGTGCTCGAATACATGGTCCCCAAGTCTGTCCTCAAGCAGCTTCCGCGATGAGGAGCACGGCCGCGATCCTGCTCAGCTTGATCATTGCGACCGTGCCTGGGCCCGCGCCGGCCCAGAATCTCGACTTCGCCGAGGGCCTGCGGGCGAGGGTCGTGCGTGAGATCAGGATTCCGATCGCAGCTCACGGGCAGGTGACGGTCGACTTCCACGGCGAGCAAAGCGCGGGCTGTGAGGCGATCGGCCTCTGCACTACCTCCGGCACGGCAACGTGGAACCCCGGCACCCAGGGCAGTCTGGTCGTGGTCGAGTACTCCGACCGCGGACAGCGGTGGCTCGAGGGCTCCTTGGCCTTCGATCAGCGCATCGCTACGGAAGGGGTGGGCAGGACAGGCCCTTTGACGGTGTCAACGGTCGGGCGCTTGCTCCCAGCTGGCCAGACGAGCACATGCAGCGATGCCCGCGTGAACGGCTTCTTCGATGTGAGAACAGATCCAGTCTCGGCATCGGTGCTCGACATCCGACTCGCGGGGCCGGGCAGCTCTGCTCCCGCGACGGACCTGATCGGGACACGCTGTGCAGGGCCACTCCAGGCAGACATCGCGCCGCTGCTGCCCGTGAAACGCATCGAGAGCGCCGCACTGCTCGCCGGCCGAACCGCGCTCGACATGTCGGCGACGCGACCGTTCGCAGTGAAGGGACTGGCCGGGACCCTGCACTCATCGCTGACCCTGGAGCTCGGCACGCCGACGCTGCTGGGTGCCGCTCAGCTGGCGAAGGAACAACGCAGGGTCTCGCGTGCGTTCGGTCCCCAGCGCACAGTGGCGATCGAATACGAGGTGGAGCGCGTCAGCGGAGAGGTGCTTGTCGACTACGTCGGCCGGGCCGAGCACTCAGAGTGTGCTTCGCTTGACTCTTGTGGGACGCGCGGCACGCTCCGGGTGGCACCCACGACCACGACCGGGAAGGCTTACCTTTCCGCGTCAGGCCCGAGCGATCTTCCGCGACATCGCTTGCGTGCCGCACTCGGCCTCGCGCGGGGTCGGGTACCGGACAGCGTGCTGGCGAATGGCGTCGCGTGGTGGAGCGACGGGATCGGCACGGTCGCGCAGGCGGGCCTCCAGGGCGGTGAGCGCTGCAACGACACCGCGCCGCTGAGAGCAGACGAGATCGCACTCACTCCGAGCCGGACCCATGTGAGCGCGACCTACTACACGTCGAACCCCTCTTTTGACCAGCTGCAGACGCGCTGCGCCGGGCCCTCGGTCGTCGGCCTGGAGGTTCCCCCATTGGCCTCGGCAAGGGTCCCCCTGCGCCGCCTTGCGGCTTCACGTGTTCAAGTGCGGCTCAGGAGCGGGCGGACCTTCACGGCGAACGGCTACGCCATCAGCACGCGCCCGTCGCTCACGCTCGTGCTGAAGCGGAAACGCATAATCGATTCAGCCGAACCCATTCGCGACGGAACTCTCTGACGCGCGAGCTGCAACTCCCGGCGACAATGCATCGGCTCCCGTAGCGCGAACACGCTTCACTTTCGATATCAGGCTAATGACAACTACTAGTGGTAGCTCCCAGGAACCCTTTTCCCGGTCAATTGCCTCATCGCCGCTCACGCGGTCGAGTGCCGTCCCCGGCCACCATTCGGGGCCTGAGCCGACTTGTCTCTCCGCAGGCGGTCGCTCACCACGACCCGCACCGCTCGGCCGAGGGAGCGAGGCGAGAGCAGCTCGCGGAGCCCGATCAGGCCCTCGCCAAACGCGGTGAAGCGGCGCGCCATGAGGGGGTCCTTGGCCGCGCTCGAGAGGATGAGCCGCTCGTGAGGCAGAAGCCTGCGCGCGGTCGAGAAATTTGAGCTCTGGAAATAGAAGCCGAAGAGCTCCGAGCGGTGCTTCCTGCGGTAGCGCGCAAGGGCGCGGTCGATGTCTTCCTTGCGGGAGACGAGCGCTGCGGTCGTACAGTCGACGAGCCATGCGGCCGACTGGAACGCCGCGCCGCATCCGACCGCCCACAGCGGATCGGCCGTCATCGCGGCATCGCCGACGAAGGCAAGCCCCGGCACGGCCACGCGACGAGAGCTGTTCGGCATCTCAAGCTTGCCGAGCAGCGGCGAGACGCGTTCGGCGTCGGCGATCTTCGGGCCCCTCGGCAGTGCCTCGATGAGGCGGACGAAGCTTCCCTCCGGGTCTCTCTTGAACTCGGACAGGCTGCTCCGCTCGACGAAGCATGCGACAAGGGTGATCTCGTCATCGTTGGGATAGGCGATCGCGGTGTTGGGCTCGAGGAGCCACAACTGGCCTGTCTGGCCTGAGGTCAGCTCGAGGCCGCGGTAGTAGGCGAAGTAGGTGAAGCGGTTATTGGGCTTGACGCGCGCGCGAACGCCGGCGAGGTCCCCGACCTCAGAGTCCCGCCCGTCCGCGGCCACCACGAGACGGGCCGAGAGTTCCTCCTCGCTACCGTCGCGGCCCTTGACCACGACTCCGGTGAAGCGTCCGTTTTCCGAGGTCAAGCGCGCGGCGTTCTTGCCAAGCATCAGCTCGACCCCCGTGGTCCCGGAGGCGAGGACGCGCAGCATCGGATCGAGTGTCTGGCGGCGGACGCTGTAGCCGTAGGGCGTCGTGCTGCCGTCTTCGGGCTCTGGAACGCGAATCCAGCCCCAACGCGTCCAAGTGTCGAGGGAGTTCCGAACTCCGCCGGCCTCCTCGATCAGCGGGGCCAAGCCGAGCCGCTCGATTACCGGCGTCGCCGAGGGTTGGATGAAGTGGGTGCACATCCGTTTGTAGTCGCCGATGTGGCTGCGGCGATCTACGAGGGCCACGCGCAGCCCTTTCTGCGCGTAGAGCCTCGCCGCCGTACCGCCGGCGATGCCTGCCCCGACGATCACGATGTCGTAGTCCTCGCGCGCGGTGGTCATCGCCCGAGCCGCGCCCGCAGTCGCTGCATGCGGACGAGCACCCGCTCCCCGCCGCTCCCACGGGCCGGCACCAGTCCGACGCGCCGCGCAAACTCGAGTGCGTCGTAGTGCGAAGCGACCTGCCGCACCTTGCAGTCACTGCGCTGGAGCGCCCAGACATCGAACCCCTCGAGCGCGAACTTCTTCCCCGTCGGCGCGAAGCCGGGCGGGTCGATCGGGCCGAGCGCGGTACCGCGGCAGGCCCAGGGTTGGCCGACCTTGACGATCTCCTTATCGTCGTCGAGCGAGATGAAGAGACCGGCCGGCATCGCCCAGGCGATGTCAGGAAAGGCGCGGAAGATGGACTCGATGTACGGACGCGCGTCGGCGAGGCCACGCGCGGTGCCGTCGAGTGACGGGTCCTCCCACGTGATGTCCTCGGTGACCAGCGCGAGGATCCCCTCCACGTCGTGGGCGTTCCAGCGGCCGACCCAGCGCTCGGCGAACTCGACGACCTCGAGCTCGAGAACCTGCTCGACGACCATCAGGCGGCCCTCAAGAGACTGTGCACCGTCTGCTTGCGGATCCGGATCCCGCGGTCCTCAATGGCGGGCCTGATGTCGGCAAGCGTGATGAGCTCATCGATGCTCCGCAGCCCTGGCCTGCCGTCGGGAGCATCCGGTCCGAGCAACGCCTCTCCGAAGGCAACCGTTGCCGCGGCCGTCATCCGGTAATAACCCTCGCCCGCGAGCGTCTGCTCGGCCAGCCGCGTACCACCCCGGCTGATCGCGAACCACTCGCAGATCGCCTCCTCGGTGAGTTCTGCCGGAACCTTCCGGCTACCGGCCGTGAAGAAGGCGGTCGGCATCAAGCCGATCAGCCGCGCGCGGTTGAGCGCGAGCAGCATCGCGTGTAGCGAACGGGGCTGCATGCAGAGGTAGTGGCGGATCGGCACCTCCCCCACCCTCTTGCGAAGCCCGCCCTCCCGGTCGGCTCCCACCTCGAGGCAGCGGCGCTCACCGAAGGGCTCAGGGAATGGAACGATCGTGGTCTCGTGGTGGGACGAGCCGGTGAGCAGCGCGTGGGCGAAGATCGCTCCAGCTCGACCAGACGAGCCGCCGGCCGAGAACATCAACGTGTACTCGGCCGCGTCAGCCTCGGGATGGTCGCGGAGCATCTCCGCGATCGCGAGGTAGGCGATCCCGCTGAAACCGGTGTCAGCGACGACCAAGCCTCTGCCCTCGGCCCCCTCACTCGCAAGCTGCGCACGCTCGGGTTGGGTGAAGTCAGTCAGGTTGATCAGCATTCCGCCTTCGCGCAGGACCGTCCGCTCGGGCGAAAGCCGGCGGTGATGGACGGTGTTCACGACGAGATCCACTTCCGCGCACGCCTGGCGCAGATCCGCAGGGTCGCTGAGGTCGATGAGACGGAAGTCGGGCGAGTCTTCATGACGGCGACCAGCGCGCGTCACCTGCCAGCCGGCAGCGGAGAACTCTCGTGTGATGAAGGTTCCGAGCACCCCCTGGGCGCCGATCACGAGGACTGTGCGTGCCATGTAGGCGACGATGACAGCGCAGTCGCGAACCTACAATCCGCCGTATTACCCGATCCGACTACCTAACCGGGCCGAGACAGACGCTGGTGGGGCGTGACGCCGAGCTCCATGTCCTCGATCGGCTGCTCGACGCCATCGGCGCCGGCGAGCGCGCCGTCGTCGTCGTATCGGGCGAGCCTGGGATCGGCAAGACCTCCCTGATCACCGAGGTCCTGCGCCGCAGCGAACACCGGGGATACACGACGGCGTCAGGCCGCGCCGCCGAGTTCGAGCGCGACCTGCCGTTCGCCATCTTCGCCGAGGCACTCGAAGGTCCCCTGTCCACCTTGGACATCAATGAGCTGGACCTGATCGAGCAAGGCGACGTGGGGCTCTTGGCAAGTGTCTTCCCGTCACTCGGACCGGCCGGCGAGGGAGTACCGGACGAGGTCCTGCCCGACAAGCGGCATCGCCTGCTGCGCGCGTTGCACGCGCTGCTCGAGGCGCTCGCGCCAGACCGTCCGCTCGTCATCGCCCTCGACGATCTCCACTGGGCCGACTCGGCCTCGATCGACCTCGTCTGCCGGCTCCTGCACCGCCCGCTCACACGGCCCTCCCTCCTGCTGCTCGCGGCGCGCCCCGCGCAAACGGAGGGTCGGCTGCAGACCGCATTCGACGAGGCCGAGCGGCACGGCTATGGGCGACACATGAGTCTCGCGCCGCTGTCGGTGGCCGAAGCAGAGGAGCTGCTTCGCGGCACACTGGAGCCGGAACTGTGCGAGGTCCTCTACCGTGAGAGCGGCGGCAATCCGCTCTATCTCGAGCAGCTCGCCGCCACCAGCGCGCGCGGTGCCCTCGTGGGGGCGCAGCACGACACCGCCCCCGGCACCGGCGTGCCGGCCGCGGTCAGCGCCGCGATCCGCGCCGAAGTCGACGCGCTATCGGCACCGGCTCGGGCCCTGCTACAAGGCGCCGCTTCGGTCGGCGAGCCGTTCGAGCCGGATCTCGCCGCGGAGGCGGCCGGAATTCCCGAGGAGGATGCGCTCACTGCACTCGACGAATTGCTCGCGAGCGACCTGATCCGTCCAACCGACTCACCACGCCGCTTCCGCTTCCGTCATCCGATCGTGCGTAACGCGGTCTACGAGACCGCCGGCGCCGGCTGGCGCCTCGCCGCCCACGGCCGGGCCGCCGTGGCGCTTGAGGCGCGTGGCGCCGCTGCCTCGGCGCGTGCCCCCCACATAGAGTGCTCGGCGCGGATGGGCGATCAGGCGGCCGTCGCTGCGCTCACGGAGGCCGGCCAGGAGACCGTCCGGCACGCGCCGGCGAGCGCAGCGCGCTGGTTCGAGGCCGCACTGCGCCTCATCCCCGAAAGGGAAGAAAGCCTCGACCTTCGACTCCAGCTGCTTGCCCAGCGCGCCGCCGCGCTCGGGGTCGCGGGCCGGATCGAGGACAGCCGTGACGCGCTGCAAGAGTTTCTCGCGCTCGCGCCCAAGGAGCCGAGTGAGCTGCGGCTCCAGGTCACCGTGCTCACGGCGATCCTCGACGAGCTGCTCGGAAGCCATGACACCGGCCGCCGGCTGCTGCTGGAGGAGCTCGCCCGGCTTCCCGATCAGGCCGGCCGCGAGGCGACCGAGCTGAAGCGCGAGCTTGCGTTCACCTGCTTCTTCGACGCCGACTGGGCCGCGACGGCCGATTGGGCACGGCAGGCGCTCGCCGGGGAGTGCGAGGGGATGGTACGGGTGGGAGCCCTTGCCGCTCTTGCCCTCGCAGAGTTCGGTCTCGGTGACCTCGACGAAGTGGGACGGGCCGTCTCCGATGGAGCCGGGCTGTTCGACAGCCTCTCGGATGAGCAGGTCGCAGCCCACCACCCGGGAATCGCGATCTGGCTCGGTTGGGCAGAGGTGTGCACCGAGCGCTTCGACGACGCGATCCGCCATCTCGACCGCTGTATCGCCGTCTCCCGCACCGTGGGGCAACGGCATCTGACTGTCGGGTTGCTGATCGTGCAGGGGCAGGCGCTTGCGCTCACGGGCCGCGGCGAGGAGCTGAACGCTGTGGCCGAGGCCGCGACCGAGGCGGCACTCCTGTCCGCGAGCGACCTCTTTCTCAGCTGGGCGATGACGCTGCGCTGCCAGGCGAGCATCCAGGCCGGCGATCTCTACGAGGCCGTGCGCTCCGGGGAGCGCGGTGCTGGCGCCGCCGCCGCCGCGAGTAGCCCGCTCTCGGGGATCGCGCGCGTGCAGCTGGCCTCGGCACTGCTCGAGATCGGTGAGCCCGAGCGCTGCCGCCAGCAGCTGACGACCGCGGACGGCCGTCCGGACCCGCCGCCGTTGCCGCTGTATGAAACGCTCTGCTTCGAGCTACTCGTGCGCGCTGAACTCGCGCTCGGGCGTCGCGAACGGGCGGCGGAGTTGGCAGCACGCGCGGAGGAGACGGCGGAGCGGCTCGGGCTCAAACTGCCGCACGCCCAGGCTCGTCGCGCCCGTGCCGCACTATTACTTGAGCGTGGCGAGTTCCAGGTCGCCGCCGTGGAAGCGCTCGCATCCTCCGAGGCCGCAGAAGGAGTGGGCGCTCTGGTCGAGGCCGCGCGCGGCCGAATCCTCGCCGGCAGAGCCCTCGCCGCCGCAGCCAAACGCGAGGCTGCGATCAGCCAACTCGAGGTTGCTCACGAGCAACTCACGAGCTGCGGCTCCTATCGCTACGGCGACGAGGCGGCGCGTGAGCTACGCAAGCTCGGCCGTGGCGTCGCCCGCGTCGCGGGAAGGCGACTTGACGACGCCGATCCGCTTGGGCTCACCCGTCGCGAGCTTGAGGTGATGGAGCTTGTCGCAGCCGGGAAGACGAACCGCGAGATTGCCCAGGAGTTATTTCTTAGCGTGCGGACAGTCGACGGACACGTCTCGCGGATCTTCGAAAAGCTCGACGTGAGCTCACGCGCTGCCGCATCGAGCGTGTTCGAGCGCGCGCGCAGTCGGTCGGATGGCAACCCATAGTTGCTATGGCTAAACGACGTTTGGCGGTTGCCCGACGAAGCCGGGCGTTATGAGTGCCCGCATATAGGGCTAATGGCAACCCATAGTGCTTGTACCCCCTGGCGGTTCGCTAGGTCGCCTGACCTCGAGCGCAACCCATGCGCAGACTCGCCCCGACGCGACGGCGCCGCTTCCGCCTGTACATTTCGCCGCAACCACCAAGGGGGGAAGCCATGCTGCGGATAAAGGACCCGTCGAATTTCCGGAGGACCCTTGTTGGGCTATGCCTCATTGTCGCGCCGCTGATCCTCTTCGCGGCGAGTCTCATCGAGCCCACGTCGGAGGGCGACGAGGTCCGTGAGTGGCTCCCCGAGCTGGCCGAGGATCCCGGCCGCAACGACGCCGCCACCACGCTGTTCATCGTCGGCTTCGTGTTGCTCGTCCCGGCGCTGATCGGCCTGGTCCACCTGATCCGCGAGCGCGGGATCGTGCTCGGTCACATCGGTGGAGTGCTCGCCGTGCTGGGGAGCATCCTCTACCCGGTTCTCTTCTCGACGACCTTCTACGACCTGAGCCTCGCGGAGAACCTGCCGGTCGACCAGGCGGTGAAGGCGCAGGAGGGCACCGAGGACTATGTCGGCCCCTATTTCATCTTCATCCCGGCGATCTTCGGATGGACAATCGGGTTGATCCTTCTCAGCGTCGCGCTGCTCCGCGCGCGGATCGCGCCGGTGTGGTTCCTGGTCCTCGTCATCCTCGCTAACGTCGCGATCTTCGCTGGCGCCGGCGAGAGCACTATCGTCGCCGCGCTCGGCACGCTGCTGCTCTTGGTCGCGTTCGGCTCGCTCGGCCTCAAGGTCCTCGGCATGAGCGACGCCGATTGGGCCGACCCGCGCCGCCTCGGCGCGGCATCGGCGTCGGACGCGCCGCCGGGCGGGCCGCCCAGCGGCGCACCACCGCCGACGGCCTGACTGAGCTCGACGGCCCCGGGACTATGCGCTCCCGCTTCGCATGGAGGTTTCGCGCACACAGAAGTCAAGACGTCCCATTGCCCCCGCCAAGCCAATGACGTCATGAGCGCCTGCATATAGGGCCAATGGCAACTACTAGTGTCGCGGCTCCCGCGGTTGGCGCCGCTGCTGCTTTTCGCGCGCGCGAAGCAGTAGGGCGCGCGCCGGCAGGCTGCCCAGCGCTCCGCTCAGGCGTTGGCGGGGTGCTGCCGCGCCCAGGCCACGATGCTCGAAGAGCCCACGATCAGTTCCCCGTGGTCGAGAACGAGCACCGGAACCTCGCTCTTGCCCGTCAGGCGTCTCACCTCCCTGCGTCCGCGAGTGACGTCGGGCAAAGGTGCGAGGCCGTAGACCTTCGTGACCTCCGGCGAGTGACCCGCTTCCGTCAACGCGTCGAAGGCCTTCTTGCACGGATGCGCGGCCGGCCGCCAGGAGGCTCCACGCCGGGGCCACGGGACCGGGAACGTTCCCCAGCAGACATAGAGCTTCATCTTGTGAGTGTCATGTGGGGCGCCGTGCGAGGTCGACCGCGTTCCTCACCCCATCGAGCCAGGGTTCCCCGTGACCTGGCAGAACCGTGTCGGCGTTCGTCGCGGCGAGTACGGAAAGCGAGTCCATCGCCAGGTCGGGATCGGCCGTGTGCGGGCCTCGAACTATCTGTGGCCCAGAGCGCCCGCGGGGGCCACGAGCGACATCGAGGGTGACGAGCGCGTCGCCGCTGAAGAGAAGAGACTGATCCTCGACAAGCAGTGCGCAGCTGCCGGCTGTGTGGCCGGGCGCGTGGATGACGCGGGGAGAGCCGGGCACGTCCACGACCTCTCCGTCCTCGAGCTCGTCGAGCTGAGCGACCGGTGGCGTGCGTGTGATCCCCTTCGCCACGTAGCTCAGCATGTAGAACGCGTACCACGGTCGCCAGAGATACCGCACGACACCGCGGTCACTCAGATGCTCCTCGCCACGCAGGTACGGCGCATCGGCGGGGTGCGAGAAGGCTCGCGCGCCCGAAGACCGCAGGCGCTCCGCGTTGCCGGCGTGATCGCGGTGGTGGTGGGTGATCAGCACGGCGTCGATGTCGTCCGGGGTGTGGCCGAGGCCTGACAGCGCGGAGCAGAACTCGCGCCAGTCTCCCGGCAGCCCCGCGTCAAGTACGGTCAGCCGACCGCCCGCCTCGAGGAGATACCAGTTCGTGTAGACGCTCGAAAGTCGATGGACCCCTGGGGCGGGCTGGGTCAGGCGTAGCGTCATCGTGCTGGCACTCGAGGACTGTCAGGTGCGCGGACGGCGTCCGCGACGCCCACCCTCCTCGCGCTTCGCGCGCACCTGGTCTGTTTCCGCCGCCCGTAGCGCGTCAGTCCGCCCGGTTTGTACAGCCCAAGCGTCGCAACCAGGAGCAAGATCAGCACGCCGACGCCAGCGTGCTCGAGGCCGTGTGTCGCCGCGCCGCCTGGCAAATCGGCGCCTGGCTCGTGCCTCACATGATCTGCGTGCGAGCTCACCTCGCCGAGGTTGTTCACCATCACCCCGAAGGCGACGACGGTCAGTAGCAACTTGGCCACGATCCAGTAATGGCGTAGCAGCCCCCAGTTGGTGCCGAGCGCCTGGGCGACCCCCGTCACAAGCGCGGTGGCGGCCAGGGGGATGAGGGCGAAGTAGACCAGCTCCATCGCGAGGAAGGCGGCGCGCACCGTATCGTCGCTCTCGCTCGTAAGAGCGGCGACGGTCAAGGACAGGTACGCACAGGCAGCGCCGATCCAACCGACCGCGGAGATGACGTGCACGGTCAGCACGACCTTGCGCGCCCGCCGTCCCAGCATCCTCGAGCTTGCCGGCAGGCGTTCCGCCAGCGCGGAGTCGGGTTGGCTGCCGCGGTTGGTCGGTCCGACGACGATGACGTTGTCATTCATCCTGGACGCTCCCAGACGCTCGCGGCTCTGTCTCGAGCTCGGCCCGCAGTCCGCGGAAGATCAGTGCGAGCACGCGTCCGAGAAGCGCCTCCGGCGCGGACTCTTCGTCCACCAGGCGCTCGAGCGCCAAGCCGTGGCTCAAGGCCCGCACCGCCCGCGC
>Ga0190275_10002064_pt1 | contig 14577 bp, 10 predicted proteins | sample Popmic550T_FD_133745 | JGI IMG/M metagenome (GOLD analysis project Ga0190275, IMG submission 133745) | Populus adjacent soil microbial communities from riparian zone of Yellowstone River, Montana, USA - 550 T | ecosystem: Environmental > Terrestrial > Soil > Riparian zone > Trees stand | place... | reverse complement strand
GCCCGCAGCTCAGGATCGAGTACGCCGTACTGCGCGCCGAAGGCGGCCGCGGCGGCGTCGGACAGCTTGGTGGCAAGGACAGACAGAACTGCGGACATGACAACAGATCCTTAGAACGAAGCACTGGAACATGACTGAGGTGTTCAGACAGTGCTTCGTCGTCGCAGGCCGAAGCGATCGCGCGAGGCGCACACGATCATCGGGCTGGTCGACATGGTGACCATTATGCACGGCAGACGGTCACGCTGCATGACCGTTGCAGGTCAGAGCCGGTGGGGTGAGGGCGCCGGCCGGCGGTCAGCCAGCGGAGTGATCGGTGGCAGGTCGGTCTCGCCGAGGAAGATCCGGCGGACCACTCGTTCAGCCGCCCGCCCGTCGTCGAACTCGCAGAACCTCTCCCGGAACAGCTGCCGATGCTTACAAGCCTCGGCCTTCGCGAACGCGCCGGTCTGCATCGCGGTCAGAAGCTCCTCCGGCGATCGGGCTACCAGCCCGGGCGGGAACGAGGTGATGTCGAAGTACGTCCCGCGGGTGGTGTCGTAGCTGCCGAGATCGTCGACCAGCAGCACGATCGGCCGGTCCAGGTTGGCGTAGTCGAAACTGATCGACGAGTAGTCCGAGATCAGTACGTCCGCCGCCAGCATCAGGTCCTCGACCCGTGGATGGTCCGAGGCGTCCACGACTCGCCCGGATCGCGCCGCCGGTTCCTTCGACAGCGAGTAGTGCGTGCGGACCAGGACCCGCCCGTGATCGCCGGCAGCGTCGGCCAGCTGGTCCAGATCGAGATGGATCCCGTCGCCGCCGAGATCGATCAGGCCGGACGGCGTACGGACCGAGTCGACGCCGTCGCGGAAGGTCGGCGCGTAGAGCACCACCAGGTTCGAGTCGTCGAACCCGAAGGAGGCGCGGATCGCCCGGACATCCTCCACGGTCGCGGTCAGCAGCCGGTCGTTGCGGGGGTAGCCGTACTCCAGGTCCTCGAAGTGCGCCGGGTAGGTCCGTTCCCAGATCTCCGTCGAGTACCGGTTCGAGGAGAGGTTGAAGTCCCAGCGGTCGACCTGGCGCATCAGCTCGTCCAGGTCGAGGTCCTTCGCGGCCATCGGGTAGTGCCGCAGATCGGTGCCCATCGTTTTCAGCGGGGTGCCGTGCTGGGTCTGGACGTGGATCTGCCCGGGGCGCTTCTCGAGTTCGCGCGGCAGATTCATGTTGCTGACGAAGTACGTCGCCTTGCCGACCAGCTTCCCGTACGCCGGGGAGCCGGCCACGACGTACTCGACCCCCTCGGGAATCGCGTCGACGTGATCCGCGTCGATCACCCAGACACCGCGCAGCTGAGGAGCCAGCTCGGCGGCCTTCTCGTAGATCGCGCGCGGGTTGCAGGCGTACTGCTTGAACCAGTAGGCGCCGTACAGAGCCAGATTCGGGTCGAGTTCACCCCGGTGCAGCAGCTTGCCGACCGCTTTGCGCGGGCCTGCCACGTGCAGCATCTTCGAGCTGAGCTTCAGGGTCGAGTACGTCGCGTAGTCGTCGTGCACGATGAGCCACCGGCGGAAACCGCGGCGGGTCCGGTCGACGACGTAGCCCTCGGGCTTCCAGCGCTTGGCGAAGGCGGCCGCGGCGTGGAAGAACTCGGCCCGGTGGTCCGGATCGAGCCGCTCGGGCTTGTCCAGGACGGCGAGGATGTGGTCCAGCGAGCGGTCGAAGGCGAACCGTCGCCAGCCGGCCAGGTCCGGGTCGGAGGTGATGAACGCGTGCACCCGGTCGTACTGGTCGAAGATGTCGAACTGTTGCCGGGTGGCGGTGGCGTGGATGTTGCCGCCGGTCCGGTGCTGGCGGTAGTGCACGACGACCCGGTCCAGCGTCGCGATCCGCTCCGCGGTCACCATGGTCGAGTACGTCCAGGGCGCGTCCTCGTAGAAGCCGGCGGTGAAAACGAAGCCGTGCAGGGTGAGGAAGTCGCGCCGGATCGCCTTGTTCCAGACCACCTCGAGAAAGGTCAGGAAGACCGGCCGCTCGGCCGCGGTGAACACGCCGTCGCCTTCGCGGGCGAACGCGTCGTGCCGCTGGTTGCGGACCACCTTGCCGTCCCAGAAGATCCGCTCGTAGTCGAACATCAGGATGTCCGGCCGGTCGGTGGCGTCGATCCGGCCGGCGATCGCCTCCAGCGAGCCGGGCAGGTAGACGTCGTCGGCGTCGAGGAACAGCACGTAGTCGCCGCGGCACTCCTTGAGGCCGGCGTTGCGGGCCAGCCCGAGCCCGACGTTCTCGCTCAGGTGGATCACCCGCACGCGGGGATCGGCGGCGGCGTACTCGTCCAAGATCCGGTCGCTGCCGTCCGGGCTGGCGTCGTTCACACCGATGATCTCGAAGTCGGTGTACGACTGACTCAGCACCGAATCCAGGCACGGCCGCAGCCAGGCCCGTGACGCATGACACGGGACCACGATGCTGAACCGGGGGAAGTCGGTGCTGGCGGCCATGAGACTGCATCCTAGGGTGCATCTCATGAGCCCTGATGTGTTCGAACCGCTGGCCGGACTCGAAGGGGTCGGCTCGGCGGCCCGGGCGGCCCGCGATGCGGTGGATGTGCTGCTGCGCGACCGCGGGCTGCGGAAGGTCGGCGCGGACATGACCGCCGAGGCGCTGCTCCGGGGCGCCCACGCCTCCGCCGTGCTCGCGGGCAGTGCGGCGACGCTGGAGGAGGTGCGCGCGGGTGGCGGTGACGCCCTGACGGCCGGAGCTGTCCGGATGACCGGCGAGTTGATGAGCCTGGCGCCGCGGATGGACACCGCGCCGGTACAGGTCTGGACCAGACTGCACCAGTTGGCGGCGGCCGATCTCGTCGGTGAAGACCAGTTGGGCCACCTGCGGACCAGTCGGGAGCCGCTGCCGGACGACATCCCCGGGCTCCCGCCGGCGCCGCCCGCTGACGAGATGTGGGAGCGCCTCAGCGGCCTGGCCCAGGCGCTGTCCCGACCGACCAAGGCGCCGGGGCTGGTGGTGGCTGCGATCGTGCACGCGGAACTCGCGGTACTCCGGCCATTTCCGGCCGCCAACGGACTGGTCGCCCGGGCCGCCGAGCGCGCGGTCTTGGTTGCCCGGGGCATCGACCCGGTGGCGGTCACGGTGCCGGAGGCCGGTCACCTGGAGCTGGCCGGCTCGTACCCGCAGGGTTTGCGCGACTACGCCGGGCGCGGGCTGGTCGGCGTACGGGACTGGTTACTGCGCAGTTGTGAAGTGCTCGCGCTCGCGGCGGAGCGTTCGCCGCTCAACAGCTCTGCCCAGCAGCAGAAGTAGCGCTGGAGATGCGAACGGCGCTCTCCGAGGAGAGCGCCGTCGCTGGCACGTCAACCTGGTTACCAAGCGTGCACCTTGTCTGCCGCCACCACGACTTCAACGTTGGCTGAAGCCTGGGGTCATGCTGCCCGGTTGGGATGGGCTGGTCGCCGCGTGGGTGCCTGGTTGCCGTGCGATTCTCTACCGGACCCGAAGGTCCTTTGTAGTTCCTTTGTACTCCTTGGATCCCTTCAGGGGAAGGGCTTACGAGACCTTCATGAAGCTGAGAAGAACGGAGCCCGCCTCAACTTCCGGGCAGTTTGGCGCGCCGGCGGGCGGCGTACAGGAGCACTCCGGCGGCGGCCAGGCCGGCCCCGACGACGGTCGCGGCGACGGCCGGCCGGCCGGCCTCGCCGAACCTGCTGCGCTCGGCCAGCGCCACCGGTTTGCTGAAGTCGAGCACCGGCCAGTCGCGGGAGATCGCGAGCCGGCGCAGCGCCTTGTCGGGATTCACCGCGAACGGATGGCCGACCGCGGCCAGCATCGGCTCGTCGGTGATCGAGTCCGAATACCCGTAGGAATCCTGCAGGTCATAGCCTTCGGCGGCGGCCAGCGCCTCGATCGCAGTCGCCTTGTGCGGCCCGTACGCGTACTCCGAGATCTCACCCGTGTACTTGCCGTCAGCAACCACCATCCGGGTCGCGATCACCTTGTCGGCACCGACCATCGCGCCGATCGGCTCGACCACCTCGGCGCCGGACGAGGAGACGATCACCACGTCCCGCCCGGCCGCCCGGTGCTGCTCGATCAGCGTCAGCGCCTCGGCGTAGATCATCGGCTCGACGATGTGGTGCAGGGTGTCGGCGACGATCGCGCGGACCGTTTCGACATCCCAGCCTGTGCACATAGCGGACAGGTATTCGCGCATCCGCTCCATCTGGTCGTGGTCGGCGCCGCCGAGCAGGTACATGAACTGGGCATAGGCGCTGCGCAGCACGGTCCGCCGGTTGATCAGCCCGCCGGCGTAGAACGGCCGGGAGAAGGCCAGCGTGCTGGAGCGGGCGATGATGGTCTTGTCGAGATCGAAGAAGGCGGCCGATCGGGTCGTCTTCGCGGGCTCCATGGGGACGAGCATAGGAGATCTGGGCGGCGGGTCGGGAAGCGAGTGACCAGGCGATCACGAAACGCCGAGGGGCCCGGCCTTTCGTGCGGACGGGTCTCCCGTTAGACTGTTGAGCAGTGTGACAGTGACACTGGCCTGAAAGCCTCTGATCGGGGCTCAGGTGCCGGTTGGTCGGGCTCTCGGTTGCAATAAAACTGAGATGTGTGACTTCTGGATTCGGGGGGTAGATTCTCCTCGACAGTGGCAGACTGTCGCCTCCTGATCGGCCCCCGGCTCCTCCCCCCGAGCCCGTGGCCGAAGACGGCCCCGGTCACCCCCCCGCCGGGGGCCGTCGCCTTTCCTCCTTCAGGCAGATTTCTTCACTGGCTGTAAGCGTTTGCCGCTTTCCGCTTCTTTTGCCCTTCTTCGGGCAGATCCCCGTAAAACTCCGTAAAGTTTTCAGTTTCTCTGAGCGTGAGAGCGTTCCCACTTTATGTAGGGTCTTGACAATGTAGTTGACTGGTCACACTTTGTGTCACATGAACCCGCGAACCTACCGCCCCCACTCCGCGGTCATCCCAGTCCTGCTAGCCCTGTTCCTCGCCGTCGGCGGGCTGCTCCTGACCACCAGGACCAGCTCCGCGGCGACCAACCTCGTCACCAACGGGACCTTCGAGACCGGCACGCTCGCCGGCTGGTCCTGCACCGCCGGATCCGGAGCTGCCGTCAGTGGCTCGGCCCGGTCCGGCAGTTACGCGCTGCAGGGCAGCCCCACCTCCAACGACAACGCCCGCTGCAGCCAGTCCGTCTCGGTCAAGCCCAGTTCGACGTACACCCTGTCGGCCTGGGTGAAGGGCTCGAACGTGTACCTCGGCGCCGACGGCGGGACGAGTACCTGGACCTCGAGCACCGGCTGGGCCCAGCTCACCACGACGTTCACGACCAGCGCCTCGGCCAGTACGGTGACGGTCTACCTCCACGGCTGGTACGGGCTCCCGGCGTACCAGGCCGACGACGTAGTACTGGACGGACCGGGTGGTACCGGCCCGCCGCCGGACACGACGCCGCCGACGACGCCTGGTGGTCTCACGGTCGGCAGCCCGACCTCCAGCTCGCTGCGGCTGAACTGGTCGGCCGCCTCGGACGCCAACGGCGTGACCCGGTACGACGTGGTCCGCGGCTCAAACGCAGCGCAGAGCGTCGGCAACGTCACCAGCTGGACAGCGACGGGTCTCACCCCGAGTACGGCGTACAGCTTCAAGGTGCGGGCCTGCGACGCGGCCGGCAACTGCTCGCCGTACGGCGCGACGGTGTCCGGTACTACGTCCAGCGGGCCGACTGAGCCGCCGCCGGGCAACCTGCCGAAGCACATCCTCACCGGCTACTGGCAGAACTTCAACAACGGTGCGACGGTCCAGAAGATCTCGGACGTGCCCGCGGCCTACGACCTGATCGCGGTGGCCTTCGCCGACGCGGACGCGTCCCGGCCGGGTGGCATCACCTTCACCCTCGACAGTGCCGGCCTGAACGGTTACACGGTCGCGCAGTTCAAGGCGGACATCGCTGCCAAGCAGGCGGCCGGCAAGAAGGTCATCCTGTCCGTCGGTGGCGAGAAGGGCACCATCTCGGTCGCCAGCTCGACAGCTGCCGCCAACTTCGCCAGCAGTGCGCTGTCGGTCCTGCGCGAGTACGGCTTCAACGGGATCGACATCGACCTGGAGAACGGTGTCAACGCCCAGTACATGGGTCAGGCGTTGCAGAGTCTGCGGAGCAGCTTCGGCAGTGGTCTGATCATCGCGATGGCGCCGCAGACGATCGACATGCAGAGCCCGGCGTTCGAGTACTTCAAGCTGGCACTGGCCATCAAGGACATCCTGACCGTCGTCAACGTCCAGTACTACAACTCCGGCGCGATGAACGGCTGCAACGGGCAGGTGTACTCCCAGGGCACGGTCGACTTCATCACCGCGCAGGCCTGCATCATGCTGCAGGGTGGACTCCGGCCTGACCAGGTCGGGCTTGGCCTGCCGGCGTCCAGCCGGGGAGCCGGCAGTGGCTACGTGTCTCCGACGATCGTCAACAACGCGCTGGACTGCCTCACCAAGGGCACCAACTGCGGCAGCTTCAAGCCGAGCACCACCTGGCCCACGCTGCGCGGTGCGATGACCTGGTCGACCAACTGGGACGCGCTGAACGGCAACGCGTTCTCGAACCAGGTCGGCTCTCACGTCCACTCGCTGCCCTGATGCACAACTACAGACCCACGCCGGTGCTAGAGGCACTTGGGGTCTGCTCGGAGGACGAGCAGCTCTACCGGGCGCTGTTGGCCCGGCCGGAAGCCACGACGACCGAACTGGTCGCCGCCACGGGCTGGGCCACCACGCGGGTGGCCCGGCACCTCCGCTCACTCCTGACGCTGGGCCTGGCCTCCCGTACTCCGGGACGCCCGGCCCGCTACACCCCTGCTGTGCCCGATGCTGCGGTGGAGCTCCTGGCCCTCCGCAAGCAGGCGGCGATCGTACAGGCGCGACTCGGTGCGGCTGTACTCACCGAGGAGTTCCGGGCCAGACACGAGGCAGGGCCGTTCACGGTGATCCGTGGGCAGCACGCGATGGCGCAACGGTTCTACCAGGCTCAGCAGAGTGCGCAGAGCGAAGTGTTGGTGCTCGACAAGCCGCCTTTCGTTGTACTGCCGATCGAACCGCGGCGGGCTCATGGGGTTGCCTATCGGACCATCTACGACATGGCTGCACTGGTGGAGCCTGCGGAGTTGGCTGCGGCTCGTAGTGCCGGGCCTAGTTGCCGGATGCTTCGTGACGTACCGCTGAAGCTGGTGGTCGCCGACCGGCGCACAGGGCTGCTACAAACCGGGCAGGAGCTCATCGAGATCGGGCCGTCGACTTTGCTGGACGCGTTGCTGCGATTGTTCGAGCTGCTGTGGCAGCAGGCGTCTCCGCTCACACCGTCGGCTTCGGATGGTCCGTTGAGCTTCGAGGATCAACAGTTGCTGGCACTAGCTGCTGCTGGGCTCACCGATCAGGCGATAGCTCGCAGGCTCGGGGTGGCCCAGCGGACGGTCGAGCGCCGAATGCAGCGGATCCTGAAGGCTCTCGATGCCACTACCCGATTCCAGGCGGGCTTACGCGCGGGGCAGCGAGGACTACTCAACTAGTCAGCTTGGCACTGCGCCTGAGGAGCAGGGCCAAGACCAGAGTGACGAGGAGGAGTGCACCTGCTTCTCCGACGACTCCGGGCCAGGCGGCGTGGGTCCACGCAGTACCGGCGAGGCCGCCGAAGACAGACGAGCCTAGGTAGAAGGCGAAGAGGTAGAAGCTCGATGCCTGGCCGGTACCTCCGCCACCCGCGTGCGCCCGTACTGTGACCCATCCGCCTGCCACCCCGTGGACGGCGAAGAAGCCTGCTGTCATCAGTGCTAGTCCGGCGACAACCAACGGCAGCGGCGTGGCAAGGGTGAGCCCCACGCCGGCCAGTGTCACCAGACAACCGACCGGTACCACCGCGCGCCGGCCATACGTATCGGCCAGCCGGCCTGCCGTGGCCGACGCCGCGGAACCGACCAGATAGACAGCGAACACCAGCCCGGCCAGCCCGGATCCCATCCCGTACGGCGCTGCGGCGAGTCTGAAGCCGGTTGCGTTGTAGACGGCGACGAAGGCGCCCATCGCTGTTGCAGCTATGGCGTAGAGGGCAAGCAGTGCTGGGTCCTTGAGCACCCGCATCGTTTGGCGGCTGCCTGTCGTGCGGACGAAGTTCTGCGAGTCCGGCAGCAGCTTGGCGACTAGTACTGCGCAGACGACACCGAGCACAGCGATGCCGCTCATGGCAGCGCGCCAACCACCGAGGTCGGCCAGACCTCCTGCCACCAGGCGACCAGTCATCCCGCCCACAGCTGTCCCAGCGATGTACAGGCCGCTTGCCCTGGCGTGACTGCTCTCGTGGACTTCCTCGCGCAGGTACGCCATGGCGACAGCAGGTAGCCCGGCCATTGCGATCCCTTGCACGCCTCTGAGTGCAAGCAGGGTCTGCCAGTTCGGTGCGATAGCACAGAGCACAGCGATCGCGGCAGCGGCTGCTACTGACCAGCGCATCAGCTTGGTACGACCGATGACTTCAGATGCCGGTCCTGCGATCAGGAGAGCGAAACCGAGGCTCAGGGTGGCCAACGACACACTGAACGCGCTCTGGCTGGGCGATAGCTGGAAGACGCGCGCCAGCTCGGGCAATAGTGCCTGGGTGCTGTAGAGCATGGCGAAAGTCGCCAGCCCGGCGGCGAACAACGCCACTGACAGTCGGCGGTAGCCCGCCTCGCCAGGGAGGTAGCCGCGGGCGATGACTGTCTGCATGCTGCCGACGGTGCCAGAGCGTTTGACATACGTAAAATGTCTAGATCGACGGAAATCGATACGCTGACCGTATGCATGTCGAAGATCTGCGTTGGTTCGTCGTTCTCGCGGACACGGAACACCTGACCGACGCGGCCGCTCTGCTCGGGACCAGCCAGCCGACGCTGTCCAGGTCGCTCGGCCGGGTCGAGGCTGCCTTCGGGGCCCGGCTGTTCGAGCGCGAACATCGCGGCCTGCGGCTCAACCCCGCTGGACGGGTGGTTCTCGAAGCGGCTCGAGCGGGCACTGGTGCGGTCGACGCTGCCAGGTCGAGCATCGAGGCGCTGCGGGATCCGGAGTCGGGCACGGTCCGGCTCGCCTTCCTTCATTCGGTGGCCACTGGGCTGGTACCTGATCTGCTGAAGGCCTTCCGGGTGACGGCTCCCCGGATCCGCTTCGCCTTGCGGGAGGAGCCGTCGCACGAAATCATCCGCGATCTCGAATCCGGTGAAGCCGAGCTCGGGGTCACCGGTCCGCGCCCGGAGGCGGATTCCTTCGGCTGGCATCTGCTCGAACGCCAGCGGATCTGTCTCTATGTCCCACCGGACCATCCGCTGGCTGCCCGGAAGCAGGTCCGGCTGGTGGAGGCGGCCGGCGAGCCCTTCATCGGGCTCCGCCCCGGGTTCGGCTTCCGCCGGGTCAGCGACGAACTCTGCCGCGCGGCCGGCTTCACCCCAGCGATCGCCTTCGAGTCCACCGACCTCTCGACCATCGACCGCCTCGTCGGCGCCGGCCTCGGCGTCGCGGTACTACCGGCAGGCGCCGTTCGCGGGAGCGACAGCGGCGCGACCCCGGTCCCACTGGCCGGAATCAAAGCCCGCCGCGACATCGGGCTGACCTGGCGGCGGGGAAGAGAGCTGTCACCGGCTGCCGCGAGATTCCGTGCCTTCGTAGCTCTGCAGCCGTGATCGACGTCGCCTTGTAGCTCTATAAGGTCTCCTCCGTGAGGATGCTTTTGAGTGGGGCGAAACCAAATAGACGACAAGTTTTTGTAGCCGGGGCGGTGGTGGCGGCGTCGACAGTGGCGACGACCGGGACCGCGACGGCGGGAGGATATGGATCGGGAGATCTGGGCGCCTGGAAGGGCCTGACCAAGGCGGTCGCCACCGAGGCGACGATCAGGCGGGTGCTGGCCGCCAACGGGGTTTTCATCTTCGGCGACAGCATCGGTGTGCAGGACGGCAAGGCGTTGTCACTGCGGCTGCAGAGCAAGCTGAACCTGGATCTTGCCGTGAACAACTGGTCCGGCCGGCCGACGAAGGAGACGGTCGACGAACTGGCCAAGTGGAAGGCGAACTACGGACTGACCCGCCGGGTACTGATGTCCTGCGGAACCAACGACATCTTCACGCCGTCGGCGATGGCGGCACAGATCGATCGGGCGATGAGCATCGCCGGAGCCAGGACCACGGTGTTCTGGGTGAACACCCAGGCGGCCCGTACCGGGATGGGGCCCACGCTGCAATTGGCTGACCAACGCAACAGCGCCTGGGTCAACCTCCAGCTGTCCGATGCGCAGCAGCGCTATCCGAACCTGCGGATCGTCCGCTGGGCGGAGTGGCTGGCGGCCAAGCCGACCAGGCTGGCGACCCATCTGCGGCAGGGCATCCACACCTCGGTGCCCTACGGCCAGGATGCCCGCAACGAGCTGATCGTCCAGGCGATCCAGGCCGGCTGAGTCCTGTCCGGCGTACTGCGGCGGGCTCGGGTGGCCCGCCGCAGTACCGATCGTCAGAACCCTGCGGTGATCCGGGTGAACTCCCAGTCGGGCTGGGCGATACCGCTGCAGTTGGAGACAACGCCGCCGCCGGCGCAACCGCGGTCACGGTTCACCGACCAGAACGCCAGCCGGGCCAGGCCGTTGTTCTTGGCCCAGGTGGTGATGTTCTGCCAGGTCGCCGTCGTGGTCATCTCCTGCTGGTCGGACAGACCGTTCATCCCGGAGATGCCCTGGTGGGCGTAGGCCTGCGCGGTGGTCCAGCCGAAGACGGCCTTGAGCTTGTTGTTCAGGCCCTGGGACGCGCCGACCGTGTCGTTGTAGATGTTGCTGCTGCCGAAGTCGAACGGCATCAGGGTGAAGATGTCGATGTTCGCGCCCAGCGCCGCCGACCGCTCGATCAGCCGGTTGCCCCAGTAGTTCGGGCCGGTGGTCGAGGTGCCGAAGGTCAGGATCGTCTGGATCCCGGGGTTGTTCTGCTTGACGATCTTCAGCGCGGTCAGGATCCGGTCCTGGACGATCTCGCTCTCGAACTCGTCGGAGTTCTCGATGTCGACGTCGATCGCCTTGAGGTTGTAGGCGTTGATGACCTGCTGGTAGGCGCCGGCGAGTGCTTCCGGCGTACTGCAGTTCGGGCCGAGTTTGTTGCCGCTCCAGCCGCCGATCGACGGCACGATGTCGCCGCCGGCCGCGCGGATCGCTGCGATGGCGTTGGCATCCGCACTGCCTTGTAGTGGCCTGCTGCCATCCCAGGCCGCGTTGCAGCCGCCGGACGACAGGATGAAGGCCATGGTGAACCACTTGATGCCGGTGGCGTTCATAACCGTTGTCGGGTTGGGCGGATCGCCCCAGCCCATGTAGAGGTACGGCGCTGCCCGGCGGGTGCCGATGGGGTCGGTACCGCCCGTCTTGGTAGTGACGGAGATGGAGCCGCTCTTGGCTCCTTCGCCCGCACTGTTGGATCCACTGACCTGATAGCTGTATGCCGTGTTAGCTGTCAGTCCAGAGTCGGTGTAGGAGGTACCGGTCGGGGTGCCCACCTTCGTGCCGTTGCGGTAGACGTTGTAGCTGGTCGCCCCGCTAGCGGCGGACCAGGACAGGCTCACGGTCGACGCTGTCGAAGTACCGGCCAGTCCACTGGGTGCACCGGGTACTGGTCCGGTATCGCCTCCAGCGCAGGAGCCACCGTTGAGACGGCAGCCGGCGATGCCGGGGAAGTTGCCCGGGCTGCCGTTGAAGCCGAACGTGACACTGGCGCCAGGTGCGAGTGGTCCGGCCCAGCCGGGCGGGGTGAAGGTGTGGGTCTGCCCGCTGGTACTGCGGGTCGCGTCCCACGAACTGCTGATGCTGTAGCCGGACGGGAAGTCCAGCGCGACCGACCAGGTGCTGATCGAGGCGCCAGTACCGTTGGTGACGGTCACCTTGCCCTCGAAGCCGCTGCCCCAGTCGGACACTTTCGTGAAGGCAGCACTCACCGGTGCGGCCTGGGCCGTCGGTATCACGAGGACTGACATCACCACTGCTGCTATCGCCGCGATGGCGACCGAGATGTGCTTGCGTTTCATCATGCTCCGATCAGTGGGCGGTACGTGATCAGACCCGGCCCCAGAGTGCGGGGACGTTCGGCGGTTCCCAGCCGGTCAGCGAGGTGTGGCCCTGGATGCACCGGTAGGTGACGCCGTTGTAGGACACCAGCGAGCCGGTCGCGTACGCCGTGTTCGGGGCCCACGGGGTTGCCGTCGGAGGGGTGGTCGGCGGCGTGGTGGGAGGTGTCGTCGGGGGAGTCGTGGGCGGTGTTGTCGGAGGTGTTGTGGGCGGCGTCGTGGGCGGGGTGGTCGGCGGCGTTGTGGTGGGGGGACCGCTGCAGCCGGGGGTTTCCGCGTTGACCGAGTTGACGACCGCGTTGAACAGCGTGACGCCCGGGTCGAGTGCCTCGAGGGAGTACATCATCGCGCCGGCCAGCCCGTTGCAGTGCTGGTAGTCAGCCTTCTCCTTGATCGACCGGGCGTTGTCCCCGGACCAGAAGGTGCCGTTGCTGTAGAACCACGAGGCTTTGGTTGCGTCGTCGAAGTACGTCGAGCTCGGGTTGTCGACGAAGCCGGTCAGTTCCTTGTAGAACGAGACGCCGGGCACGTTGCCACTCAGCGCATGACCGTCGGCAGGGCCGGTAGCCGTCTGGTACTTACCGTTCGCGGTGGCGGGGACGCCCTTCCAACCCCTGTAATAGAAGGGATATCCGATGGTGAGCTTGTTCGCCGGGAAGCCGCCGGGAATCCCGTACGCCGGGTCGCCGGTGGTCCAGGCCTTCACGGCACCGTCGATGGAGTACTTCTTGGTGCCCGGCGGGATCGGGTTACTCGGGTCGTTCGGCGCTTCGTACAACGGGTCCTGGAAATTCGTCGGACCGGTCGCCTCCCAGCCGCCGTGCATGTCGTACGTCATCACGTTGTTGTAGTCGAGGTACTGACCGATCTTGTCGGTCTCGATCGTCGCGATCTTGTCCTGGCCGGCCGGAGTGGCCGCGGTGAGCCACATCTTCTTGCCGGTGCTGCTGCCGATGGCGTCGAGCTGGCGGCGGAACTCGGCGAGCAGCAGGGTGAAGTTCTGCTTGTCCGCCGGACTGTAATGGTTGCCGACGTGACCGCCCGGCGAGCCGGGGTACTCCCAGTCGATGTCGATGCCGTCGAAGATGCCGGCCGCGGTACCGGGACCGCCGAAGCCGTCCATCACCGGCAGGTCGCCCTTGATGAACATGTTCACGCAGGAGGTGACCAGGGCCTTGCGCTTGGCATCGGTCGCGGCCGCGTCGGAGAAGTACTTCGAGTAGGTCCAGCCGCCGAGCGAGATCAGGATCTTCAGGTTCGGCTGCTTGGCCTTCAGCTTCTTCAGCTGGTTGAAGTTGCCCTGGATCGGCTGGTTCCAGACGTCGCCGACGCCGTCCACGCTGATGTCCGCGCCGTACGACTTGCCGTAGTCCGCGAACGCGTCACCCGCGCCGTCACCGGCGTTCGGGTTGTTCTCGTCCTGGGACGCGGCCTTGTTGGCCATGAAGCAGGTGTGGCTGGTCGGGTGGATGTTGGCGAACGCGTAGTTGAGGAAGTCGAGCTTGCTCGCCACCCCGGTGGTGATCAGGTTCTTGGGGTAGAACGCGTTCTGGTAGATGCCCCACTGGGTGAAGTAGGCCGTTTTCACACCACCGCTGGTGGCGGCCTGGGCGTTGGGCAGGGTGTTCGGGGCGGGTGGTCCGGCAGTGGCTACCGAGATGCCGGCGGCGGCGATCAGGGCAGTTGCGGCCACTGAGGCCGCGGCAGCGACGCTACGCATTCGACTCATGGGGGCGGTCCTTCGGTCAGGAGCTGTTTCGATTCGGTCCCCGCCCCACCGCCCCGGTCTGGGCGGTGCACGGGTTGTCCAGCAGATGTCCACTCGTGGACGACTTAGTTAAGGACACTTCGAAACGAACCGTAGCTCTTTGCCGCGGCCTGGTCTCCGGGTCGCGCTGGCGGATTGCCGCTGGTGACGGAGATCCGACAAGTTCTCCACAGGCTTTCGATCCGTTCTCGCGCGAGGCCGAAACGACGGCACCTTCTAAGGCATGGACAACCTTTTTTCGATGCCGGCGCCGGCCGTGCTGCTGGCCACCGCCGATGAGCTGCTGTTGGACGACCTGCTCCGCCTCGCCGCCGCCGCGGAAGTCACGCCACGGGTGGAGAACGATCTGCTCGGTCTGCGCCGCAACTGGCAGACCGCTGTCCTCGTAGTGGTCGGCCACGACCTGGTCGAGCCATTAGCCCGAACTCAGCCGGTGCGCCGAGCAGGCGTGGTCGTGGCCGGCGTGGACCGAAGTGATGCCGAGGCGTATCGGCAGGCGCTCGCGATCGGCGCGGAAGGAGTGTTCGCGCTGCCGGGCGAGGAGGCGGAGTTGGGCGACAAGCTGGCCGATGCGCTGGATGGCGGGGTGCGGACGGCCGTCACTCTTGCCTTCGTCGGTGGTTGTGGCGGTGCGGGTGCGACCACTTTGGCCGCGGCCGTTGCTGTCACCGCCAGTCGGCGTGGTCTGCACTGCATGTTGATCGACG
>Ga0190275_10002063_pt1 | contig 14581 bp, 9 predicted proteins | sample Popmic550T_FD_133745 | JGI IMG/M metagenome (GOLD analysis project Ga0190275, IMG submission 133745) | Populus adjacent soil microbial communities from riparian zone of Yellowstone River, Montana, USA - 550 T | ecosystem: Environmental > Terrestrial > Soil > Riparian zone > Trees stand | place... | reverse complement strand
CGGCGGCTGGGACAACTACGCCAGCACGCCAGCGGTGAACGTCACCAATCCCGGCGGCACCACGGAGTTGTACCTGGTGTTCAAGACGTCCGGCAGCAGCTCCTACGACGTCGACTCGATGACGTTCACTGGGCCTGGCGTTGGTACGCCGGGCAATCCAGGCACGGCCAGACCGATCGTCGGGATCGGCGGCAAGTGCGTCGATGTGAACGGCAACTCCACCGCCGATGGCACCAAGGTTCAGCTCTGGACGTGTAGCGGTGGTGCGAACCAGGCGTGGACCCGCTCGGGACAGACGCTGCAGAGCATGGGCAAGTGCCTCACCGTCAACGGTGGCGGCACGGCCGACGGTACCGTCGTGCAGCTGTGGACCTGCAACGCCGGCTCCGCGCAGAACTGGTCCGTGCAGACCGACGGCACCATCCGCAACGGCACCAAGTGCCTTGACGCCAACGGCGCCAGCTCTGCCGACGGTACCCAGCTGATCATCTGGACCTGTACCGGCGGCGCAAACCAGAGGTGGAACATGTCCTGAAGCCCTTTACTCCCTCGTACTCTCCTCCTGGAGGACGATCCGAAGTGCGTGCAGACCGTAGTGCAGCCGGGAACGGACGGTGTCCCGCGGCACGTTCAGCGCTTCGGCAAGCTCGGCGATTGACTGACCCAGGTAGTAGGCACGGACCACCACCGTCCGGTGGTCCGGTGCCAGCCGGTTCAGTGCTTCGGCGACCTGCGACGGATCCATCAGTCAGGCGTGGTGGAAGGCAGGCGTGCGCTTCGCCAGGAACGCGTCCGTCCCCTCGCGCATGTCGGGGGTGGTGAACGCCTGCCGGAACGCTGCCGCCTCCACCTCGAGTCCGGTGTCGACGTCCGCACCCCGGGCGCCGTTGATCGCGGCCTTGCACAAAGCAACCGCGGCAGGTGAGTTCATCGCGATCTCGCCCAGGGTCCGGGCGGCGGCCGCGAGCATGTCCTCCCTGGAGTCGAAGACCTCGTTCACGAGTCCGATGCGCTGTGCCTGCCTGGCGTCGATCTTCCGGCCCGAGTAGATCAGCTCACGGGCCATCCCGGGGCCGACCAGTTGCTGGAGGCGCACGCAGCCGCCGAAGCCGGGAATCAGTCCGAGCAACACCTCCGGCTGCCCGAACACCGCCTTCGAGGTCGCGTAGATGAAGTCCGCGCCCATCGCCAGTTCGCAACCGCCGCCGAGCGCGTAGCCATCCACGCAGGCGATCACCGGTGCAGGCACGCTCTCCAGCAGATTCATCACGCTCTGACCGAGCCGGCCGAACTCAGCACCTTCGTCCGCGTTCATGGCTGCCATCTCGCGGATGTCCGCGCCGGCCACGAACGCGGGTCCAGGTGCGCCGGTCAGGATCATCGGTTTGGACGCGGTACGGAGGAAGTGCTGCAGTTCGGTCAGTACCCCGGCGGACAGCGCATTGCGGGCGGCCGGCCGGGTGATGGTCAGCGTCACGATGGCGCCGTCCTCGACGTGCAGGTTCAAGTAGTCCATGGTGTCCTCACGAGTCCCAGATCGCGCCGAAGGCCGGAACGCCACGGACTTCCAGCTCCTCGACGATCTGCCAGGTGGTCTTCTTATTGGATATGCAGATCACTGCCTCGGCCCCGGACTGCTCGTAGGCCTGATAGGCCAGCGCGAGCAGATCGGGTTTGCCGCCCGCATCGGTGTCCCAGATGGTCGCCTCGGGCTGAACGGCCAGGATCTCGTCGACCAAGGCATCGCCGTACGTCTGCCGCGGATGTCTGGTCGACCAGACCAGCAGCGACGGCGTATCGCCGGCGAGCAGGTGCGGCAGGCACGGGCCAATGCCGCTGCCGGTCGCCACCCAGACGACCTTGCGGAACAGCCTGTCGATGTTGCCGACGCCCGCGGTCGGAATGCCCTTGACCCAGACGTGCGTCGGCAGGTCGTCGATGAGTGCGCCGGTCCAGTCCCCGGCCCGCGAGATCGTCAACCGGAACCCGGTCTGCCCTGGCGTCGGTACGTTGGCGAAGGAATGCCATTCGAGCCAGGGACTCCGGCTCACCGCGGTGGACGAGCCGGCGAACGGTGTCACGCCGTGGTCGAACCAGACGAGCGCGACGTGCCGGGACGGGCGATCTATCCGGACGGGCACCCGGCGCAACCGCAGCCATGGCAGGGCGACGCTGAACACCACGACCGCGAGCACCCACAGACTTGTCGTACTGGCGGTCGCCATCGCGTGGAGGCCGAACAGTGCGAGGACGGACCAGCCGCCGAAACGATGGGCTCGCTCGAACCGGTCGTGCTGCCGGGCCCGGAGTGCCGGCAGTGCCAGCACGATCATCGCGATCAGCAGCGCGACGATCACCCACGTGAGGACGAGGGAGGGCGCAGTGAAGGGAAACCAGGCGGTGGCGCAGATCGTCGCGCCGACGTGCAGGCCACCGAAGTGGTACACCTTGCCCATCGTCCACCGGATCCGCAGTGGCCAGTGGGTGGGCACGCTGGTCGCCAACCAGAACAGCAGATTGATCACGTACTGCTGGCGGATCAGCACGGCAAGAGTGAAGTTGGCGAGCACCATCGACGACGCATCGACGATCGGGATCAGCGCCACGTTGAGCACGAAGACAGCGGCAGCTAGCCGGTTGTGATGAGTGAATGGACGGCGCTTGAGCCTTGCGCGCAAGGTCCGTTCGGGCGCGGGGAGGACGAGCTGCGTCGTCATGCCACGGTTTCCAGCCGGGAGACCAGGGCGCGCCGGTCGATCTTGCCGCGCTCGGTGACCGGCAGCTTGTCGACCGCCACGATCAGCGTCGGCGCGTAGTAGTACGGCAGCAGTTCCCCGACGACTCGCCGAGCCACCTCCGGTTGAACGGTCGCCGGGCTGACGAAACCGACCAGCCGGTCATCGTGCAGCACCGCCGAGGCATGCGTGCAGCCGGGAGTCTGCTCGAGCGCCGAGGTGACCGCGTCGAGTTCGACCCGGAATCCCCGGATCTTCACCTGGTCGTCGGTCCGGCCGTGGTGTTCCAGCTGACCGTCCGGAGTCCACCGGGCCAGATCCCGGGTGCGGAACATCCGGTGCGTACCACCGAGGAACGGATCCGGCCGGTACCGTTCGGCGGTCAGCGCATCGTTACCGAGGTATCCGTCGGTGACACAAGCGCCACCGGCCCACATCTCGCCGATCTCGCCGATCGGGCACGGCCGGAGCTCTTCGTCCAGGATGTACACGGTCGTGTTGGGCACTGGCCGGCCGATGGTCAGCGCGCCGTCGTAGTGCTGCATGGTGTTGACGATGGTGACCTCGGTCGGGCCACAACTGTTGTAGAAGACCGCCTGCCGCGACCATTCGGCGGCGAGGGCCTCGGGGCATCGTTCACCGGCCACGGCGACCGTACGGACGCCCCGGCAGGCTGCCGGGTCCAGGGTGGACAAGATGGTCGGCGTCGCGATGATGACGTTGAGGCTTTCCGCGGTGCTGGCCAGATCGTTGCCTCGGACAACCAGTGTGCCGCCGTGCGCGAGCGTGCCGAGGATCTCCCAGGCAGCCATGTCGAAAGCGATGTTCAGCAGCTGGCCGACGCGGTCGCCCGGCTGGATACGCAGCGAGCCGGGCTCGGTGAGCAGAAGGTTGCACAGGTTGGCGTGGGTCACCTGGACGCCGTTCGGCTGTCCGGTGGTACCGGACGTGAAGATCACCATGGCTGCGTCCCCGCTGCGCTCTGCCCGGGGTGGGACAACCTCGTCCGCGGTGGTGTCGATCGAGACGACCAGGCCGAGCTCCGCGGGGATCTCGTGGTCGTCGGTGGTGAGGATGACGCGGATGCCTGCTGTGCGGACAACGTGGTGCAGGTGGTGCGGTGGCGTGATCCGGATGTCCTGCGGCACATACGCAGCGCCGGCTTTGAGGACGGCCAGGATTCCGACCACCATCTGCGCGGATCGGGTGAGGAACAGGCCGACCCGATCGCCCGGCCGGACGCCGAGCGCGATCAGCCGGGCGGCGAGCTGTTCGGCTCGCCGGTCGAGTTCGGAGTAGGTCAGGCGAACGCCTAAGTGTTCCACCGCGGTCACTTGTGGGTGGCAGTGCGCCTGGGCTTCGACGGCGTGATGGATGCGGCGGAAGGCCGGCCGGCCGCTGCGGCTGTGACCGAAACGCTGGAAAAGGATTCGGTCGGCCGGTCCGAGCCCGCGTAATTCGGGCAGCTGGAAATGTCCTGCAGAACGCATTGATACCTCCTGGTGTAGGGCGGTTCCGCAGTCAGTGGAAACGACTGGGAATTGACACCTGGAATGATTGAAATATCAACGCTAGCATAACGAAGCATTGGCCCACCATGGCCTTGACCGGGTTTTCCCGGCATGCAGTGAGGGCAGATCGGCCGTCGCCGATCTGCCCTCTGACCTGCAGTTTTTCTGTTGCTACAATCCCCAGCCGTATCTGATCCGGTCGCGACCGGAGGAATTGCGAACGGTCAGGTTGAGGTCGGTGCCGCTACCGCTCAGGGCGAACATCGAATACCAGTCGAATCCGCCACCATTGGTGCGCTTCCCGCCGAGTGCCGGCCAATAGGTGCCGCCCATCTGATTGTCTCGCATGACCTGCGAGACGGCCCTCAAGTAACGCACGAAGTTGTCGGTGCTTCCCGAATTCGCGTAGTTGAGGCCGTTCGACATCGGCGACCCGTACTCGGTCATGACCGCGCGCGAGCCGCAGTTGCCCAGCCGGGTCTGGATGTGGCTGCGGAAGCCGTCGTAGGTCATCGGGCCGTAGAAGAAGGCGTAGTAGTGGAAGGACAGCAACGTGCCGCTGAACCGGCTGTCGTTGCAGATGTCGCGGAGGTCCTGGCTGAAGCCGGTACCACCGATGAGCACCCGGCTGGGCACCGCCGAGTAGTGGTACCTGAGCCACTCCGCCGCGACATTGCGCCACTCCGTCGAGCTGTAGCCGTGGGGCTCGTTCATCGGCTCGAAGTACACATTGGGGTTGGAGCCGTACAGGCTGGTCACCCGGGACCACATCGTGTTCCAGGCGGCGTAGTTGGTGACCTTTCCGGCCGACGCGGCGCCGTCTTCCCAGTAAGCGAGGATGACCTTGAAGCCACGCGCGGTGGCGGCGTCGATCGCGCCCCGGTAGTTGTTCCACCAGGTCGTGCCGACGGTGTGGGTGTTGATCGGCAGCCGGACGGTGTTGACTCCTATCGCCGCCATGTCGTCGTAGAGGGCATTGGCCTTGGCCCGCACGGTGGCGTTGCTGTCGGTCTGACTCAGGCCCGAGATGACGAGTGGGCCTCTGCTGAAGTTGTCGCCTAGTACAGCCCAGTTCATCCCTCGGAACTGGTTGGTAGCGGCACTGGCGGGCGGTGAGGTGACCACCGATCCACCGAGTGCGAGGGCGGTCACTACAAGGACGATCAGCGTTCTCAACTTCATGTTTTCGCCTCTCTGAGCGGGCGCGACATGTGCAAGAAATATGGCGGCCTGGTCGAGAGCGTGTCCATCAGCCGATCAGAGGTAGGCACGAACGTTCAGACTCGAACATCGCGATGAGACTGAATCATTTAAGTGCCACAGGTAGATAAGCCTGAAGCATTGCGCAGTCCGTAATGGGTCCCGTACGGTCTGCAACTGCCGCAAGTTGGGAGCGCTCCCGGATGTAGTGACTAGGAGGAAGTATGTCCCCGCAGATCCATTCCGCCCGATGGTGGCGCCGGCCAGTACTTCGGTGTGCGATCGTCTCGCTCGCCGTCACCAGCACCATGACAGTCGTTCTGACCCCGCCCGGCGCCGTCGCGACGGCCGAAGCCGCCAGCACACTCGGCGCGGCGGCAGCGCAGTCCGGCCGGTACTTCGGGGCCGCCGTCGCCGGCGGCAAGCTGAGCGATTCGCAGTACACGACCATCCTCAACCGTGAGTTCAACTCGATCACCGCCGAGAACGAGATGAAGTGGGACCACACCGAGCCGTCCCGCAACAACTTCACCTTCGGCTCGGCCGACCGGATCGCCAACCACGCACGCAGCCAGAACAAGCAGTTGCGGGGCCACACTCTGGTCTGGCACTCGCAGCTGCCCGACTGGGTCAAGGCCATCCGGGACGCGAACACGCTCCGCGGCGTGATGAACAACCACATCAACCAGGTGGCGGGTCGCTATCGCGGCCAGATCCATTCGTGGGATGTGGTGAACGAGGCCTTCGAGGACGGCGGCAGTGGCGCGCTTCGCCAGTCGGTGTTCCGCGATGTGCTCGGTAACGGGTTCATCGAGGAGGCGTTCCGGACCGCTCGTACCGCGGACCCGGCCGCCAAGCTGTGCTACAACGACTACAACATCGAGGACTGGAACGCCGCCAAGACACAGGGTGTCTATCGGCTGGTCCGCGACTTCAAGGCTCGCGGGGTACCGATCGACTGCGTCGGCCTGCAGGCCCACTTCGGCAGTGGTGGTGCGCCCGGCACCTTCCAGACCACCCTGGCCAACTTCGCCGCGCTCGGCGTTGACGTGCAACTCACCGAACTCGACATCGCGCAGGCCTCGCCGAACGCCTACGCCGGTACGGTCCGGGCGTGCTTGAACGTGCCGCGCTGCACCGGCATCACCACCTGGGGCGTGCGGGACAGCGACTCCTGGCGTGGTGGCGAAAACCCGTTGCTGTTCGACCGAAGCGGCAACAAGAAGCCGGCCTATGAGGCCGTGCTCGCCGCCTTGAACGGCGTGAGCACTGGTGGCCCGATCCAGGTCGGTGTCAACTACCGGCTGGTGGCGCAGCACAGCGGCAAGGCCGCTGACATCGCCAACGCGTCCACCTCCGCCGGCGCCGGGCTACAGCAGTGGGCAGTCTCTGGTGGGTCCAATCAGCAGTTTGACTTCCTGGACGCCGGCGGTGGCTACTACCGGATCAGGGCACGGCACAGCGGCCTTGTGCTCCAGGTGGCCAGCTCGAGCAGTGGCGCGGACGTAACGCAGCAGGCGGACACGAATGCCACGGCCCAGCAGTGGCGGGTGACCGATCACGGCAACGGCACTGTGAGTCTGGTCAACCGGCAGAGCGGCCTGGCGCTGGACGTGTGGGCCGCATCGGCCGCCGATGGCGCGCGCATTTCGCAGTGGACCTACACCGGCAATTCCAACCAGCGCTTCCAGCTCCAGCGCCCGTAGCCGAAGGAGAACGACATGCATGGCATGAAGATGACCCGGCATAGTCGGCGCCCCACGGTGCTTGCCCTGGTGATGGCACTCGTGGCTGGTTTGCTGGCAGCAGTCAGCGTGATCCCGGCGCACGCGGCGACTGTGGATCCGAACGCGTGGTACGTCATGGTCAACCGCGCAAGTGGTAAGGCCTTGGACATCTCGGGAGTGAGCACCGCCGACGGCGCCACAGCCCAGCAGTGGACGCGGCACGATGGCACCAACCAGCAGTTCCAGTTCGTGGACTCCGGTGGCGGGTACTACCGGCTGCGGGCACGGCATTCCGCCAAGGCACTCGACGTGTTCAACGCCTCGACCGCCGACGGCGCCGCCATCGTCCAGTGGACCGAACACAACGGAACGAACCAGCAGTTCCGGCTGGCCGACTCGCCCGACGGCAACGTCCGGCTGATCAACCGCAACAGCAACAAGGCTCTCGAGGTCCCCGGTGGTTCCACCGCGAACGGGACGGGGATCGTGCAGCGCTCCGACGGCGGCGGAACAAATCAGCAGTGGCAACTGGTTCCGATCGGCGGCGGCAACCCCGGCGGTCAGCTGCCCTCCACCTTCCAGTGGTCCTCCAGTGGTGTGCTGGCCGGGCCGAAGGCTGACGCGCAACACCCGAACCGCTATGCCATCAAGGACTTCTCGGTGGTCCGGCACAACAATCAGTGGTTGATCTACGCCACCACCGCAGGCGCCAACGGTTGGGGTCTGGTGAACTTCAACTTCGGCGACTGGTCACAGGCCGCGGCGGCTCCGCACACGTATCTGGATACGGCTTCAGCGATCGGGCCGGGCTACCGCGCCGCGCCGCAGTTGTTCCATTTCGCGCCGCAGAACCTGTGGTACCTGGTGTACCAGACCGCGCCTCCGACGTACTCGACCAGTACCAACCCGGCCGATCCGCGGTCGTGGTCGGCGCCGCGCACGTTCATCGCCCAGGAACCCGAGATCGTCCGGCAGAACAAGGGTGACGGGACCTGGATCGACTTCTGGGTCATCTGTGACACCGCGAACTGTTTCCTGTTCTTCAGCGACGACAACGGCCATATCTACCGGGCCCAGACCACCCTGGCCAACTACCCGAACGGCTTCGGCAACACCCAGATCGTGTTGTCGGACTCCAAGTTCGCCTTGTTCGAAGCGACCAACGTGTACAAGGTGGCCGGGTCCAACCAGTACCTGCTGATGCAGGAAGCGATCGGCGGTACCGGACGACGGTACTTCCGCTCCTTCACCTCCACGAGCCTGACCGGCAACTGGACGCCGCTGGCCGCAACGGAGAGCCAACCCTTTGCCGGACGCAACAATGTCACCTTCCCGAACGGTGCCTGGACCCAGGACATCAGCCATGGCGAGCTGGTCCGGGCCAGCAACGACCAGACACTGACGATCAATCCCTGCCGGATGCAGTTCGTCTACCAGGGCCAGGATCCCGGTGCCAGTGGTGACTACCTGAAGCTGCCCTGGCGACTGGGTCTCCTCACCCAGACGAACTCCTCCTGCTGATGAAGATGCTCAGGAGCAAGGCGATCGCGGCGGTAGTACTGGCGATGGTCCTGGCCTGCGCCACCGGGCTGCCGGTGGCGCAGGCCGCCCCCGGCAGCCCGGCATTGACACCTCCGTTGGGCTGGAACAGTTGGAACAGCTTCGGCTGTGCCGGCGTCAACGAAACAGTGATCCGGCAGGCCGCGGACACGATGGTCTCTTCGGGGATGCGGGACGCGGGCTACCAGTACGTCGTCGTCGACGACTGCTGGTTCGATCCGCAACGTGATCCGCAGGGCAACCTGCGGGCACACCCGTCGAAGTTTCCCAGCGGCATGAAGGCTTTGGGTGATTACATCCACAGCCGCGGCCTGAAGTTCGGGATCTACCAGGTACCGACCGAGCGCACCTGTGCTCAGGGCGGCGGGGCGCATCCGGGGTCCACCGGCAGCATGGGCCACGAGGTGCAGGACGCGCGCTCGTTCGCCTCCTGGGGCGTGGACTACCTGAAGTACGACTGGTGTTCCTCGAGCGGCACCCGGGATCAGCAGATCGCTCGGTTCACGATCATGCGGGACGCGTTGCGGGCGACCGGACGCCCGATCGTGTACAGCATCAACCCGAACAGCTATCACGCACCCACGGGCGACAAGTACAACTGGGGTGAGGTCGCCGATCTGTGGCGCACCACAGAGGATCTGTTGGACATCTGGCAGAACGGCAACACCAACAGCTATCCGATGGGTGTCGGCAACGTCGTCGACGTCACCGCGCCGCTGGCCGTGCAGGCCGGTCCGGGTCACTGGAACGACCCGGACATGCTGGTGGTCGGCCGTCCTGGCCTGACGCTGACCGAGTCCCGGTCGCACTTCGCGCTCTGGGCACTGATGGCAGCGCCCTTGATGGCGGGCAACGACATCCGCACGATGTCCGCCGACGTCAGCGCGATCCTGCGGAGTCCCCGGCTGCTGGCGGTGAACCAGGACCGGCTGGGTGCGGGTGGCCGCCGGGTGCGGGACGACGGGGCGACCGAGGTGTTCGCCAAGCCGCTGTCCGATGGTTCGGTCGCGGTCGGCCTGTTCAACCGCGGCAACACAACGGCCACTGTCTCCACCACGGCGGCACAGATCGGGTTGTCCGGTGGGTCGTTCACGCTGACCGACCTGTGGACCGGCGCCACGTCCAGCAGCAGCGGGCAGATCTCGGCCGGCGTACCGGCGCACGGTGTGGCGGTGTACCGGGTGTCCGGCGGTTCCCTGGTGACTGGGACGACCTCCCGGCTCCGGGGTGCCGGCTCTGGTCGCTGCCTCGACCTGAACAACTCGTCGACCGCGGCGGGTGCGCTCGTGGTGATCTGGGACTGTCACACTCCCGCCAGCCAGTCGTGGACGTCTTGGCCTGGTGGCGAGATCCGGGTGTTCGGTGACAAGTGCCTGGACGCCGAGAACTCCGGAACCAGCAATGGCACCCGGGTGGTCAGCTGGCCCTGCAACGGCCAGAACAACCAGAAATGGACGTTCCGCTCCGACGGGTCCATCGTCAACGTCCAGTCCGGGCTGTGCCTGGACGTCAACCAGGCCGCGACTGCCAGCGGCTCCCGGCTGATCCTCTGGACCTGCAACGGCCAGGCCAACCAGCAATGGGCTCGCAGCTGAGCCGCTGTCCGTCGGCCGCCCCCGGCCATCCGCCCTGAGATCGATCAATCGCGTTCGAGGTGATCTTGCTATGAGAAACCACATCAGAGCGGCGATGTCCGCCGTCCTGCTGGTGGCCGCGGGCCTGACGGCAGCCGTCGTCGCGCCCGTGTCCCCGGCCTCCGCCCATCCGGTCAACCCCGCTGACTTCCAGCAGGTCGAGTTGGCGCGTGGGGTCGCCGAGATGGGCGAACCGATGTCGCTGGCGGTGCTGCCGGACCGTTCGGTCCTGCACACCGCCCGCAACGGGACCCTGCGCCGGACGACGGCGGCGGGGGCGACCAACGTGATCGGCACGCTGCAGGTGTACTCGCACGACGAGGAGGGTCTGCAGGGCATCGCGGTCGACCCGGGGTTCGCCACCAACCGGTTCATCTATCTGTACTACTCGCCGCCGCTGTCCACACCGGGCGGTGACGCCCCGGAGAACGGGTCGGACTTCTCGGTGTGGAACGGCGTGAACCGGCTGTCGCGCTTCACCCTCAACGCCGACTTCACCCTGAACACGGGCAGCCAGGTGACCGTGCTGGATGTGGCGACCAGCCGCGGTGTCTGTTGCCACGTCGGCGGCGACATCGACTTCGATGCCGCAGGCAACTTGTACCTGTCCACCGGTGACGACTCGAACCCGTTCGCCTCGGGCGGTTACACCCCGATCGACGAGCGCACCAACCGCAATCCCGCGTTCGACGCGCAGCGCAGCTCGGGCAACACGAACGACCTGCGCGGCAAGGTCCTGCGGATCAAGGTCAACGCCAACGGGTCGTACTCGATCCCGGCCGGCAACCTGTTCCCGCCGGGCACCGCGCGGACCCGCCCGGAGATCTATGCGATGGGCTTCCGCAACCCGTTCCGGATGAACGTCGACAAGGCCACTGGTGTGGTCTACCTCGGCGACTACGGACCGGACGCCGGTACGGCGAGCAACAGCCGTGGCCCGGCCGGCCTGGTGGAGTTCAACCGGATCACCTCGGCGGGCAACTATGGCTGGCCGTACTGCGTGGGTTCAAACAACACCGCGGAAACCTATGTGGACTACACATTCCCGTCCGGTCCGTCCGGGGCCCGGTTCAACTGCGCCGCGCCGGTCAACAACTCGCCACGCAACACCGGGCTGACCAACCTGCCGGCCGCGCGCCCGGCGTGGATCAAGTACGACAACTGTTCGCTCGCGGCGTTCGGCTGCGGGTCGGAGTCCCCGATGAGCGCGCCGGTGTACCGGTACGACGCAGCCAACCCGTCGTCGGTGAAGTTCCCGCCCGCGCTGGACGGCCACGTCTTCGCCGGTGAGTTCGGCCGGCGCTGGATCAAGGTCATCGATGTGAACTCCGACGGGTCAGCCGGGCAGATCAACCCCTTCCCCTGGCGCGGTACTCAGGTGATGGATTCAACGTTCGGCCCGGACGGCGCGCTGTACGTACTGGACTACGGCACCGGCTGGGGGAGCGGTGACGCGAGCTCGGCGCTGTACCGGATCGAGTACAACCCGCAGGGCAATCAGGCGCCGGTCGCGCGGGCCAGCGCCAACCCGACCTCTGGTTCCGCACCGTTGGCCGTGAACTTCTCGTCGGCTGGCTCCTCGGACCCGGAGGGCGGCGCACTGACCTATGCGTGGAACTTCGGCGACGGAACCACTTCCACAGCGGCGAATCCGAGCCACACCTACACCGCGAACGGCCAGTACACGGCCACGCTCACCGTGACCGATCCCGCCGGCCGCCCCGGCAACGCCAGCGTGATCATCTCCGTCGGCAACACAGCGCCGACGGTCACACTGAATACACCGCTCAACGGCAGTCTGCTGACCTTCGGCGACACCAAGGCGTACACGATCACGGTGTCGGACCCGGAGGACGGCACGATCGACTGCAGCAAGGTCAAGCTGAGCTACCTGCTGGGTCATGACAGCCACGCGCACCTGATCACTTCACGCAACGGCTGCTCGGGCACCCTGCCGATCCCTGCCGACGGTGAGCACGACACCGCAGCGAATCTGTACGCGGTGTTCGACGCCGAGTACACCGACAAGGGCGCGAACGGGCAGCCGCCGGTGACCACCCACACGCAGCACGTTCTGCAGCCGCGTCATCGCCAGGCGGAGCATTACGGCACTCAGTCCGGAACTGGACTGTTCGACAAGACGGCGGCAGAGGGCGGCAAGACGGTCGGCGATATCCACAATGGCGACTGGATCGCGTTCCAGCCCTACGCGCTCGGCGGCGAGACCCGGTTCAGCGCAAGGGTTTCCTCGGGCGGCTCGGGCGGCACACTGTCCGTACGGATGGGTTCACCGACCGGCACGGTGCTCGGGACAGTGACCATTCCGAACACCGGTAGCTGGGAGACCTTCACCGAGGTTTCCACAGCTCTGTCCAACGTCCCAGGCGGAAGCGGCACGCTCTACCTGACGTTCGCCGGCAGCGGTACGGGCTATCTGTTCGACCTGGACGCCTTCACCTTCGGTACTTCGACGGGCGGCGGCGGTGCCGGGCAGATCACCGGGATCGGCGGCAAGTGCGTCGATGTCAGTGGAGCGTCCTCCACCGACGGCGCCAAACTCCAGCTCTGGACCTGCCACGGCGGTACCAACCAGCAGTGGACGCGCACCGGCAACACCTTCCAGTCACTGGGCAAGTGCATGGATGTCACCGGCGGCTCCACCGCTGATGGGACCGCGGTGCAGTTGCTCACCTGCAACGGGAGCGCCGCGCAGAACTGGTCCGTGCCGGGCGACGGCACCATCCGCAACGGCACCAAGTGCCTCGACGCCAACGGAGCCAGCTCCGCCGACGGCACCCAACTGATCATCTGGACCTGCGGCGGTGGCGCCAACCAGCGCTGGACCCAGTCATGAAAACCCTGTACAGGAAAGCGATGTGAGCTGAGATGAAGTCATCCTTCGCCCGGCGCGCGCTCGGCTTGGCAGTCACCGCGCTGGTCGTCTTCGCGGCCAACGCCGGTCCGCCGGCCAACGCCGATCCGTCGGCCAGCGCGGCCGACCCGCCGTACGACGTCCTGGTGTTCTCCAAGACCGCCGGGTTCCGGCACGACTCGATCCCGGCGGGCATCCAGATGATCCGCGAGCTGGGCTCGGCCAACAGTTTCACCGTGACAGCGACCGAGGACGCGAACGCGTTCAACGCCTCGAACCTGGCGCAGTACGAGGCGGTGGTTTTCCTCAACACCACCGGCGACGTACTCAACGCCACTCAGCAAGGCGCGTTCGAGTCCTACATCCGGGGCGGCGGCGGGTACGCCGGGATCCATTCGGCGGCTGACACCGAGCACGATTGGCCGTTCTACGGCGAACTGGTCGGCGCGTACTTCGTGTCGCATCCAGCGATCCAGCAGGCGACCGTACGAGTCGAGAACCGGGCGCACCAGGCGACCCAGCATCTCGCTCCCGCCTGGGTCCGTACCGACGAGTGGTACAACTACCGCACCAACGTCCGGTCCAGCGCCCGGGTGCTGGCCACCTTGGACGAGTCCACCTACTCCGGTGGCTCGATGGGCGCCGACCATCCGCACACCTGGTGCAAGACGGTCCAGAGTGGACGGTCGTTCTACACGGGCAGCGGCCATACCCAGTCCAGCTTCACCGAGAGCGGCTTCCGGTCCATGATCCTCGGTGGCATCCGGTACGCGGCAAACCGGACCAAGGCGGACTGCCGGCCGGAGACCGGCTACACCGCGCTGTACAACGGATCCACCACTGGCTGGTCGCAGACCGGACCGGGTGGCTTCGCCAACAGTGACGGCACGCTGACCTCCTCCGGCGGGATGGGCATGCTCTGGTACAGCGCCAAGGAGTTCCGCTCGTACTCGCTCAAGCTGGACTGGCGCATGCCCGGCGACGACAACTCCGGCGTGGTCATCGGCTTCCCGGCCGGCAGCGACGCGAACACCGCTCTCAACCAGGGGCATGAGGTGCAGATCGATGCCACTGACACGGCCGACAAGACCACCGGCTCGGTCTACGGGTTCAAGGCCGCCGACCTAGCGGCCCGCGATGCCGCGCTCAACCCGCCGGGGGAGTGGAACACCTACGAACTGCTGGTCGAGGGTGAGCGGCTGCAGGTGTTCCTGAACGGCGTGAAGATCAACGACTTCACCAACACCGACCCGGTGCGCTCGTTGACCTCCGGCCACATCGGCATTCAGAACCACGGCACCGGCGACGACGTGTCTTTCCGCAACATCCGGATCAAGGAACT
>Ga0190275_10002062_pt1 | contig 14581 bp, 14 predicted proteins | sample Popmic550T_FD_133745 | JGI IMG/M metagenome (GOLD analysis project Ga0190275, IMG submission 133745) | Populus adjacent soil microbial communities from riparian zone of Yellowstone River, Montana, USA - 550 T | ecosystem: Environmental > Terrestrial > Soil > Riparian zone > Trees stand | place... | reverse complement strand
GCGTCACCGCGACCTTGAGGGAGGCGAACAGGTAGGGCATCGCGCGCGGCAGGCCGACGTTCAGCAGGATATCGCGCTTGGTCGCCTTCAGCGTCCGCAGGACGTCTTCCAGCTCTGGTTCGGTGGTGGCGAGGCCGGTCGCCATGTTCACGACCACCGGAAAGACCGAGATGATCATGGAGGTCAGGATCGCTGGCACCGTGCCGGCCCCGAACCACAGCACGAAGATCGGCACCACGGCGACCTTGGGGATCGACGAGAAACCGACCAGCAGCGGGAATGCCACATTATAGGCGAGGCGCGAGGAGCCGATCAGCATTCCGATCAGGATACCCGCCGAAACGCCGAGCGCGAACCCGACCAGCGTGGTGTAGAGCGTCTGTACGGCATGGGGCATCAGGGCCGGCCAGCGGTCGATCAGCACCATGACGATCTGGCTTGGCCGGGGCAGGACGAACTCGCTGATGCCGAAGAGGAGGCAGGCAAGTTCCCACACCACGAAGACGCCGACGATCAGGGCGGCGGACGCCAGTTTCTCGCGGTTCAGGCGGGTCATGGGGCGGCTCCCACGGCGCTGCGTGCTTCTACGATAAGAGTGCGCAGCTTGTGCGTCAGGTTGGTGAAACCGGGTTCGAAAGTCGTGTCGATCGACCGGGGCCGGGCGAAGCCGACCGGCTCATCGACCAGGATGCGACCGGGACGGGCGCTCATCACGACGATGCGGTTGGCGAGATAGGCGCTTTCCCGCAGATCGTGGGTCACCAGCAATACCGTCGGCTTGGTGTCAATCCAGAGCGTCTGAAGGATGCCCCACAGCTCTTCCCGCGTGAACTGGTCGAGCGCGCCGAACGGCTCGTCCAGCAACAGCAGGTTGGGGTCGTGGATCAGCGCCCTGCACAGCGACGCCCGCTGCTGCATGCCGCCGGACAACTGCCACGGATACTTGCCCCCGAAGTCCTTCAGCCCGACCTTGGCGAGCAGGGCTTCAGCCCGGTCGCGGTACTCGCCCTTGCGCTTGGTGGCCCAGTGCTTCCGGAACGGCTGGACGATCTTGAGCGGCAGCATGACGTTGTCGCGGATGCTCAGCCAGGGCAGCAGGGTCGGGTTCTGGAAGGCCATGCCGATCCGCACGTCCTGCGCGCCGACTTCCCGTCCCGCCACGAAGACGTGGCCGCTGGACGCCTTCAGGAGATCGCCGACCAGCTTGAGGATGGTGGACTTGCCGCATCCCGACGGACCGACCAAGGCGATGAAGTCGCCTTCGCCGATCTGGAGCGAGATGTCGTCGAGCGCCTTGGTGGCGCTGGGACCCTTGCCGTAGGAGACGGTGACGTTCTCAAGTTCGATGAACAGGTTGGGCCGGGTTTGCGGTTCCAGTTCCGGGATGGGTACGGGTGCCGGAATGATCCGGGCGACGGGTCTCGGGTTGGTCGTCATGCGGCCTCCTGGGCGGAAGTGCCTGCTCCCCCAATATTCTTGCCGGTAATGGCGGCCGTCGTTTCCTCGACATGGCGCGGTTCGGGCGCCGGCATGTTCTGGATGCGCGTGACCGACAGTCCCCAGCCGCCGACGTCCTCGACAAGCTTGCGGTCCTTCATGACGAAGCGACCGCGCACCAGCGTATGGACGGGAGCGCCGACCGTCTCGAAACCCTCGAACGGCGTGATCTTGCCTCGGGAATGGAGATCCTTGGCCCGGATGGTTTCCCGCCGGTTCAGATCGACCAGCGCGATATCGGCATCGGCTCCCGGAACGATGGCCCCTTTGTTCGGGAACAGGCCGAACGCCTTGGCGGGGGCCGTGGAGGACATGCGGACATAGTCGATCAGCGACAGCCGACCGGCATGGACCTGGGTCAGCATCAGCGGCATCTGGGTCTCGACGCCGGGAAAGCCGCAGTCGGCGCGCCAGATATCGTCGCGCAGCTTTTCCTCGGGATCATGGGGCGCGTGGTCGGTCGCGATCATGTCGATCGTGCCATCCTTCACCCCCTGCCACAGCGCGTCCTGATGATGCTTTTCCCGGACGGGAGGGTTGACCCGGATGATCGAGCCGAGATCGGTATAGGCATGCTCGTCGAACAGCAGGTAGTGCGGGCAGGTCTCGCCGGTGATATCGACGCCGCGCGCCTTGGCTTCACGCAAGGGGCGCAGCTCGTCGCCCGACGATATGTGCAGGATATGGATGCGGGCTCCCGTCCACTCCGCCAGGATCGCGGCGCGGGCGACCGCTTCGGTTGCGACCACGGCGGGGCGGGAGGCCAGATGGGCGAGCGGGTCGCGCCGGCCCGCCGCCATCAGCTTCTTCTGCCGCAGCGCCATGATCGACGCGGTTTCCGCGTGAAGCGAGATCCGCAAGCCATGCCGGGCGATGATCTCGAACCCTTCGAGCATCGCGCCGGTGGAGGGCGACGGCAGGTTCCCGAAAGTGTTTCCCATGAAACATTTGAAGGCTGCGACGCCGCCTTTGACCAAGCCTTCGAGCTGGTCCAGGTTGTCCTCCGCCAGCAGGCCGTAGAGGCCGTAATCGACATAGGCCTTCTCCGCCGCCTTCTGCTTCAGCTTCAGCGCCTCGACCGTGCCGGTCGGCGGGTTGGTGTTGGGCATCTCGAAGACGGTGGTCACTCCTCCCATCGCGGCTGCCGCCGTACCAGTCCGCCAGTCTTCCTTATGGGTGTAGCCGGGCTCGCGAAAATGGACATGCGCGTCGATAGCGCCGGGCAGCAGGTGAAGGCCGGTCGCGTCGAAGGTTTCGCGCGCCGGCGGCATCGCTTCATCGGAGCCGACGGCGACGATCCGGCCATCCCGGATGGCGACAGCTCCCTTGAAGCTGGTCTGATCGGTGACGATGACGCCGCCCGTGATGACGAGGTCGGCCGTGGCGTGGTTCGGTTCCATATCGGTATCCATGCTTTAAAGAGAGGCCCAGCCGCCATCGACCGGGAGATCGACGCCAGTGATCTGGCGGGCGGCGTCGCTGGCGAGGAAAAGGCAGGCATTGGCCACGTCCTCCCCGGTGGAGACGCGCCGCAGCGCGTAGTCGGCGGCGTGTTTCTCGGCGGCTTCTTCTTCCGTGATACCGAGCCGTTTCGCCATTTCCGGCACGACCTTGCCCCGGAAGCGCGGTCCCTCGACCATGCCTGGGGCCACGCAGTTGACGTTGATGTTGTGGGGACCGGCCTCCAGCGCGAAGGACTTGGTGATGCCGCGCAGGCCCCACTTGGACGCCGAATACGCCATCCGCCCGGCCCGTCCGCGCATGCCGAAGGTGCCGCCGACATTGACGATCTTGCCGTAGCGCTGTTCGATCAGCACCGGCATGACGGCGCTCATCGTGTTGAAGCAGCCGGTCATGTTCAGCTCGACGATCTCGTCGAACTCCTCGCGCGTCGTTTCCCACCCGGTCTTGCCGACGGGACCCGAGCCGCCCGCGACGTTGACCAGAACGTCGATCCGGCCGAAGGCCGCGACCGTCCGCTCGGCAGCACCTTGGCACTGCATCTCGTCCGTGATATCGCAGGGAATGACGATGGCTTGCACCCCCAGCGCCCGCACCCGCTCCGCGACCGGCTCGATCGCGGCGACGTCGCGTCCGACCAGCGCCAGGCGGCAGCCCTCGGATGCGAAGGCCAGGGTCACGGCCTCACCCATCCCCTTGGCGGGGCCGGTGATGATGACGACCCGCTCTTTCAGTCCCAATTCCATGTCTTTGGCTTCTGATCTTCAATTGATGACAGTGGTCGGACGCTCGGACAGCGGCGGCAGGTACGCGTCGGTGAAGATCGCCGAGGCTTCCGGGGTGCGTTCCAGCCCGTTGGCCTTGACGACCATGTCGATGGCCCGCTTCAGCCGCTCGCCATCGACGTCGCCAAGGCCGATCTTGGCGATCTCCGGATGGTTCATTTCCATCTTCAGGGTGGCGACGGTGCGCTCGATCTCGACCTGCTTGTTGAGCAGCGGCTCGCGCTTCATCACGGTTTCGACCGAACCGGCGGGATCGGCGATCATGTCCCTGGTCGCCCGGTTGACGGCACGGACGAAGCCCTTCACCGCATCGCCGTGCTCCTTGGCGAAAGCCTGGGAGACGACGATGGCGTTGGAATAAAGGTCCATCCCGTAGTCGCCATAGTTGATGAAGCGGAAGTCTTTGTCCGGGTTCATGCCGGCGCTCTTGGCGCTGAAGGCGATCGTGTTGACGTAGCCGAAGACGCCATCGACCTGACCGCGCTGAAGCATCTGCTCGCGCAAGTTCGCCTGCATGTTGGTGACGGCGACCTTGGAGGCGTCGATCCCCGCGACTTGGGTAAAGGCCGGGAAGAGCTTCAGCGCCCCGTCGTTGGCGGGGCCGCCGATCGTCTTGCCTTCAAGGTCTTTGGCTGTCTTGATCGGGCTGTCCGCCTTGACCGCGATGGTGAAGGGCGGCGTGTTGTACATCATGTAGACGGCAACAGGCGCTTCGTCCGGCGACTTGGACGCCAGCGTGATCAGCGCGTTCACGTCGCCGAAGCCGATGTCGTAGGCTCCCGTCGCGACCTTGGTGATGGAGGCTGCCGACCCTTCGCCCTGGTCGATGGTGACGTCCAGCCCTTCCGCCTTGAAGTAACCCTTGTCCTCCGCGATGAAGAACAGCGCTTGCGGACCCTGATATTTCCAGTTGAGGACCAGCTTGACCGGCGTTTGCTGGGCCGAGGCCGTCGCGGCGAGGCTGGAAGTCCCGATCAGGACGCCCGCCAGGACGGCGGCATATTTCGCAGCACATTTCAGGGACCGCTTGCTGAAGACGCTGTTCATGGGGCGATTTTCTCCGGTGACTCTGTCGAAGCGACGATGCGACCAGAGGCTATGAGCCTTCAAAGCACTCCTCAAACGCCGTTTTCTCGCTATGGTGATGCCGGAAAGTATACACACCGGGATATGCCGACATGAGGCACATGCGCATATGGCGCTATGTCGAGGAAGCCGCGCGCTTCGGCTCGCTCCGCAAGGCGGCGGAGCACCTGAACGTCACGCCGTCGGCGCTCCAGCGCAGGATTCAGGACGTCGAGGAGGATCTGGGCGCCGCCATCTTCGAGCGCTCGGCCCAGGGCATCCGGCTGACCGCCGCCGGGGAGAGCTTCATCCGCTGGGTCCGCACCCAGGCCGCCGACCTCGACCGCGTCCGCTCCCATATCGAGGACCTGTCGGGGCTGAGGCGCGGGCATGTCAGGATCGCCTGTAGCCAGGCGCTGGTGAACTACTTCCTGCCGACGGAAATCTCGGCGTTCCGGGCACGCTTTCCGCTGGTCAGCTTCCAGATCGCCGTCGTCGATCAGGGCTCGGCGCTGCGGATGCTGCGGGAGTTCGAGACCGACCTTGCGATCATCTTCAGCCCGCGCAAGACGGCGGAATTCCAGCCGCTGATGACGCTGGGACAGCGCATCGTCGCCATCGTCGCCGCCGACCATCCGCTGGCCGGTCAGAAGGTCGTCCGGCTGCGCGATTGCGCGCAGTATCCCATCGCCCTGCCGGACGGCAGCTTCGGCACCCGTGCCATCCTCGACGACCTGCTTGCCGTCAGTTCGGCCAAGCTGTCGGTGGAGCTGGAGGCCAATTCGTTCGAGATGCTGCGCAACCTCGCCCGCTCCGGCAATGTGGTGACCTTCCAGATCGAGATCGGAGCACCGGTGCCTGAGACGGACCCCGGCCTCGTCGTGCTGCCGCTGAGCGACGTCGATCTGGCTCACGGCCCTCTTGTCCTGGGCCAGCAGCGGGGCCGCACCCTGCCCGTCGCGACCGCGAAGTTCGCCGAACAACTGGCGCGCCGCCTGGACGAGACGCGGAGGACGCCGCAGATTTCTGAGCCTGGGTGAACCCCTGGCTTAACGGACCCCTTGGTCCTTGCCGACGATCACGGCGTTGCGCAGCAGCGACATGGGCGGGGCGAGGCGAAGGCGCTTGGCCGTGTCGATGTTGATCAGATACGCATAGTCCTTGAGGCTGGCGACGGTCAGGTCTTCCGCGCGGACTCCCTCGAACAGGATCTTTTCGGCCTGACTGCCCGCCAGCAGCCCAACGACGAAGTTCGGGCTGACCACGCCCAGCAGCCCCGTCCCCTGCCGGATCGGGACTTCGCCCGCCGACGCGACCGGCAGGCCGGCCGCGACCGCAGCCTCGGTGAAGGCGGACACGTTGGACAACAGGAACGAGCTCGACCCGATATAGACGAAGTCCACCCGCGCTTCGGCCAGTTGGCCGATCACGTCGGGGATCGCCGCCGGGTCGGGCCGGCCCGATGCGTCCACCGGAACCGGCACTTCCACCAGTTCGAACTCCATCGGCCCGGCAAGGGCGCGCAGCCGCTTGACGTTGTCCACGGCATTGGGCTCGTCGGTATTGTAGGCGACACCCAGGCGGCGCATCGGCCGGTAGCGCCGGATCGCGTTGATCTGGACGTCGTCGGGGACCACGCTCATGGAGCCGGCGATCCCGGCGCGGCCCGAACCCTGGGGACCGGCGACGAGACCGGAGCCGATCGGGTCGGTGACGTTGGCGAACACGGCGGGAGCGCCGAGTGGCTGGGCGGGAGCCGTCAGGGTTCCGAGCGCCGCCAGCGAGACCGTCGTCCCCCATGTCAGCACGAGGTCCAACTCCCCGTCCCTCGCCTCCTCCACCAGGTCGGCCAGCCGGCGGCGGTCCTGCCTGGCGTCGCGCATCTCGAACGCGACGGGCAGGTGACGACGCTCGAACCAGCTCTTGAAGCCCTGGCAAAGCTCCTCGCAGCCGCGCCAGAGGAGCATCATGACCTGCTTCCGCTCGCCCGGACCGGCGGCATCCGGTGTTCCGGCAAGGCATGGACCGGCGGAGATCAGGAGCGACAGGGCCAGCAGGAAAGCCTTGACCATCTCACATCACCAGCAGGGGCTGCGGCAGGAAAGCACTTATCAGCTCTTGATACGCCGCCATATCGACCAGCTTCAGCCCGCGCGCCGCGAAGGCGTCCAGCGCCTCCCGGTTCGGGTAATAGCAGAGCTTGGCCGGCAGCACGCCCGGCTCCCGCTCGTCAAGGGCTTCTCCCCGGTCGATCCAGGCGACCAGTTCGGCCATCATGGCGGCGCCGACGCGGTGCAGGTCTATATTGGCCATATGCGCGGAAACGGCGGGATCGACCGGCACTTCGTGGACCATGACGATGGAGCCGGCGTCCAGTTCCGGCACCATGCGATGGACGGTCACGGTGAAAGCCGGGTCGCCCTGGAGCATCGCGTAGAAGTGCGGGAACAGCCCGGCCAGCCGGGGCAGCGCTCCGGGATGCATGTTGAAGGCGAGACGGGGCATCCCCGGCAAGCCCGGCCTGATCTGGAAGCTGTAGCGGATCGACAGCAGGATGTCCGGGCGCATCCGCTCGACGGTGGCGGCGAAGACGGGATCGTCGGAAGACCGCACGATATCCATTCCGACGCCACGGGCCGCCAGCCGGGGAAAGGTCATCAGGCTGCCCGGATCGGACCGGCCGCTGGAAACCAGCCGCTCGACGAAGGGCTCGACGACGCCGATCGGGAAATCCCGCTCGACGAACTTCACCTGAGCAAGCTCGGGCGTCGATTCCTCGATGGGGCGGGTCCGCTCGGCCAGCATTACGTGGACCTCGTGCCCGCGCAAGGCCGGCAGCAGGACGTTCATCGCTACCAGCGATGTGAGATCGCGCTTCGTGCAGACCAGGATCTTCATTCCGCCCCTCTCAGTTCGGCATCAATCGAGTCCCGCCGGACACCTCGAAGGACAGGCACCGCCAATGCCATCAGTCCGTGCGCCAGGGATACGACGACCACGAGCGCGCCGATGGCGCCGATGGCAGGCCCGAAGCCGATGGAAACGGCGATGGCCGCAGCTGCGGCCGGTCCGACGACGCTGCCGATCCGCTCCATCATGCGCAGCACGCCGAGCATGGTGGTCCGGCCGTGGCGTTCGGCTTCCGGCTGGCAGACCTTGGTGGCGAAGGCGACGCCAGGCGCCACGCACATCGCATGGCCGACGCCGAGGCAGGCCACGATCAGCAGGACCAGATGGGTCTCGTCGGCACCCGCCAGCAGCCACGCCCCAGCGCCGGACACGGCGCCGCCCAGGATCATTAAGGCGAAATGGGCGTTCCGGCGGTCGGCAAGGCGGGCGGCCATCGGACCCGCCGCGATGTTCATGAAGGAGTAGATGATCAGCACGCGGGCGATATCCGCCTGCCCCGCCCCGATCTCCGACAGGCGTAGCGGCACCAGATAGAACAAGATGCCGGTCAGCGCTATTTTCGACGGTATCGCCGCCAGCAGCAGGAACGCCAGGAACGCCGGGTTGAGCAGCATGTCGCGCATCGCGGCGAGCAGGCTGGACCTTCGGGTCACGGGATGGACTTCCGAGGGTGGCACCATGCGCCACGCGATGACGCCGGCCAGCGCCGCGATGGCCGCCGACGCAGCGAAGGCGGCGTTCGGCCCGACGCGATCCGCGACGATGCCGCCGATGGCGGTGCCGCAGATGCTGGCCGTCATCAGCGCGCCGATGAAGATCGTCATGGCCAGCGACCGCTTGGTCTCGCCGGCAGCCGCTATGATATGGCTCTGGCAGGCGATGGTGATGAGGGCATAGCCGAGAGCGGTCAAGCCCCGCCCGCCGATCAGCCACAGCGCGTCCTGCGCCAGCGCGCACAGGACATACCCGGCGATGGCGGGGACCAGTCCCAGGATGACCATGCGCCGCGCCCCGAACCGGTCGGCCAGACGGCCGCAGGACGGGGTGGCGAGCGCTATCACCGCCATATAGACGGTCAGCGGCAGGGCGGAGACGGTCTCCGCCGAGATCCCGAAGATGGGTTCGGCCAGCGAGCGGCTGAACAGCGGCAGGAAAGCCTTCTGCATCTCATCGGCCAGCACGAACAGCACCAGCGGCAGCCGCACGTCCCACGGCGAAATCGACTTCACCATGCGGAGCCCGCCGGCGCCGATGGCGAACCGGTCGAGCAGCTCCTGAAGCCGTGCCGACAGGCGGACCCGCGAGGCCGCGTCGCCCATCGCCGCTATCCGCTGCTTCAGAGCGGCGACGCGGTCATGAATGGAACCAATGGCGCGGTCCATCGACGCCAGCGCCGAGGATACCTCCCCCGCCCCGGTAATCTGCGTCGAGGCGCCGATATCCCCGTGCGCCACCCGCGACAGCTGGTCGACCAGCAGGGTAAGGGGCTCGGCGATGCTCCGCATGATAAGGACGAGCAGGATCTCGAAGGCGAGCAGCAGTCCGATCAGCAGCGCGGTCGCGACGTCGAGCACCAGCACTTCGAACTGGGCGTGTACGAAGGCGGGATCGTTGGCGATCAGGATGGCGGCGGCCACGGTGCCGCCTGGATCGGCGGAGGCCTTCCGGCACAGGGGAACGACGACTCCCTGGACCGGCTCGGTGACCACGACGGCGCTGGCCGAACAGGCGAGGCCGGCAGGACGCGGCGGCAGTACGCCGGGCCGGGCGTCGGCCGTCGCCGCGATCACCTTCCAGCCGTCGTCCAGCATGGCCGCATAAAGCAGGCCGCGATGGAGTTTCAGCGTGTCGTCCATGAACTCGTCCATGCCGACGAAGTCGCGGGGCTCAAGGCCCAGGTCCATCGCCTGCGTCGCCGTCGTCGTGATCGTCGATGCCGCGATCCGCGCGGTCTGAAGCAGTTCCGGTTCGAGCACGCGTTCATAGACACGCAGCGCCATCAGCCCGGCGACCACGGTGGCGATCACCAGCATGGCGATGCACAGCACGACCACGCGGCTGCGCGACGCCTTCAGCAGGCTGGTGACCTCCATGCCGGCAGCCATATCCGGCTCGGCGGCCTCGCCAGGATCGATCATGCCACCGGAGACGGTCATGTCACGCGCTCCGGACGCGAGACGGCGCCAGCGCCGGCACTGGTAACGGTGGCGGCAGCCGCTTCGATCGCGGCCAGTTCCCCGTTGATCCAGTCCAGCTTGCCCATCGCGGCGGCGCCGATCCCGCCGAGAGGATCACCGGCCGCCGTCTCCGGATTGTCCGCCATCTGGCCGATCCGCCGCAGTATCAGGGAAATTCCCCGGCAGGCGACGATCGCTCCCAGGGCGGTCACCAGGGTGGCGATCACCAGTACGATGCCCGACAGGGTAAGCACTTCGTTGAAACTGTTGCGGACCAGCATGTTCCGGTAGCTGCTGGAAGCCGCGATGCCGATATGCCCGGTCGTCCGGCCCAGCGGGTCGAGAATGGCGGTCCAGACGACCAGCATGTCGCCTGCATCGACCACCTTGCGCCGGCTGCCCTTCTTCGGATCGCCTTCGCCGCGTATGCCGCCGGCGCTCAGCCAGTCGAACGACTTGCCGGCCTTATGGAGCAGTTCTCCCTCGGCGCCGACGACCACGAGCGCCACGATCTGAGGGTCGAGCGGCAATGCGCCGTCGAGGATTTCGGAACCGTTGCCGATCTGATCGAGCGGCAGACCCAGCCGGACGGTCGCAGCGAACACGTCGCCGATATCGTCGGCCAGGGCGAAGATCCGCGATTCCGTCAGGTCCAGCAGGATATGCACGAAGGCATGGCGGCTGACGACGACGGACGTTGCGATTGACAGAGCGAGTATGAGCCCGATGCTGGCGGTTACCCTTAATGCCAAACGCAAACGTACCTCCATATGCAAATTGAATTCAGATTATGACGAATACGATCTAATTTCCATCAAAGAGATTAACACGATCGAGATTCAGCGGTCGAAGGGCACCAGCGCCATCGTCCGCATGCGCACCGTGACCCGCCGCTCCGACGGCAGCATGACCAGCCCCAGGTGGCCCAGGACACCGTTCTGGCCGGTGACGTCGTCGCCCGCGATGAAATCGGCCAGATCGCGCAGGCCCCTGACCCTGCCGCCGCCCCGCCCCTTGCGCATTTGCGCCGCCTTGGCATAGACGAAGACCGGACGCGCCGCCGCGTAGTCGCCGGAAACGACCGCCAGGACCGACGGTCCCTGCCCGTCGATCAGGACCGGCTGGAGGTCCTCGGCACTGCGCTGAAACACGGAATTACCGACCAGCCCGATCTCCCCGGCTCCCAGGTTCTTCGGGATCGACCGCTCCGCCGTCTCCATCACGACGCCGGCCCCAGCCTCGGCATCGTCGCGGACGGCGCCGCAAGCCGCCAGCCGGTCGGCAGCCTTGGGCCGGTCCCCCAGTCCGGGACGCTCGCGGCAGACCGTCATCAGCACCTGTTCGCGCACGATGCCGAAGGCGGGGTCGGTTTGCGGCGGCAGGAGGATGCGGACTTTCTCGCCGAACCGGCCGATACCCTGATCTGCCCAGCGAATCGGCCGCGAACCGCCCGCCGCAAGAAGATCGAAGATCTGATCCAGCGTCAGGTCGAGTGCAGGCCCGCCCCGGCGCGTGACGAATATGGCGGTCTCGAACCCGATCGGGATCTCGACGATGTCGCCCACGTCGGCGCGGCGGCACCGTGCCAGTTCGGCGTGGGACATGCGGCGGTTGCTGATCACCATGTCGGGCAGCGATGCCGCCTCGCGGCAGAAGCCAGCGAAGGCGGATTGGGTGGAGGTTACGGTCACCTGGGGTCCCGCAGTCTCGAAGCGCGCGGCGAAGGCGGCCGATACGGCTTCCGCCACGGCGGCCATCGGCGGAGAAGCCGCGATGGCGATCAGGTCGCGGGGTTTCTCGGCCATTTGCCGCCCGATATCCGCCGCCTGCGCCGGCAGGCAGGCCGCGACGAGCAATGCGATACCGGCGAGCAGACGCGGCCTTCTTCCGACGATGGTCATGGCTGGCCCTTCATGAGCGGCTCTCCTGCGAAGGGGCCGTTTCGGCGCTATCTGGGACTATCCATCCGAAAGGGTTAAATACAAATGTAGTTCAAAGGTCATTCGACTCCCGGTAACCGGCGAGTTCATCACATAATCAGCGAGTTAAGGCGGATACCGGCGGCCAGCGACTCGTCCGAAGGCACTCGGCGGACATGCGGCGCTTGGTTCGTAAAGTTTTAAAGGTTATCGTTTAAAAATCTTCAACGACCAGCTTGGAGGAAGCGTGCGGCAGTTATTCAGACAAGGTGCGCATGCTACCGTCACGGCAGCCCTTTTTCTGACCCTGAGCATGGCGCAAAGTCATGCCGGACGCTTTCTTGACGACCGCGACTTCGAAGAAGCCCTGTCGATGAACCGGGCCAAGCCGGTAAATCCGTATAGCGACGACAGACCCCCCGTCACGCGGACGGCGGCGCCGGTCGATCCGGCGGTCTCCGGCGAAGCTCCGGAGGACTCGGAGAACGATCCGGCAGAGGAGTTGAACCGGCTGGCTCACCAATTGAACCAGGAGGTCCGCCGCCTCGTGCTGGAACCGGTATCCGATGCCTATGTCGAGGCGACGTCCGCCCCGGTCCGGATGGGAATGTCCAATGTCTTCTCGAACCTGCGGGAGCCGGTCTGGCTGGCCGGACACGTGCTCAAGGGCGACTGGAGTGCCGCGGAAACCACGGCGGCGCGGTTCGCCATCAACACCACGGTCGGCCTGGGCGGCGTCTACGATCAGGCGGCGGAATACGGTCTTGCGGCGCGCAAGGCGACCCTGGACGAGGTCTTCTGCCACTACGGCATCGGACCCGGTCCCTATATCGTGCTTCCGGTGCTGGGACCGTCATCGGTCCGCGACGCTACCGGACGTGCCCTGACCATCATGGCGCAATACGCGGTGCTCGGCGCCTTCATCCTGCCCTACCGGGTCGTCGACGTCACGTTGCAGTACATTGAGGTCAGGGACGAACTGCGGTCTCTCGAGCAGCAGGCGCTGGATGCCTATGCGGCGGAACGCAGCGTCTTCATGCAGCTACAGAAGCTGTCGTGCGACGAGCGACTCGACATCGAGTCCCGCATGTTCGCCCAATAAGACAGGGCTGGGCGCGCGATGTTCAGCTATCCCGGAATCATCGTACGGTGGCTGATCTCGATGTTCATCGTCTTCGCCACGTTCAACCCGTCGGGCTATTCCTATATCCACTGGGTCATGGGCGGCACCGGGGAGCCATGGTCGCTCAAGATCCTGGCCGGGCTTCTGCTCGGCAGCATCGTTGCGACGTTCTTTCTCGCGACGGTGCGGTCGCTGGGCCTGCGCGGCATCCTCGCCATGGCCGGCCTGCTGATCGCCGCGACCTGGACGATGATCGACTTCGGCCTGCTCAGCAACCTGTCGAACGGCGCCTACCTCACGGTGGCGCTGGTCGCGGTCGCCAGCATTTTGGCGCTCGGCGTTTCATGGTCCAGCCTTACATTGCGCGTCACCGGTCAGGTCGACTCGAACGATGTCACGCTCCGGTAAGTCAGGCTCGGGGAGCGCCGGCATGGTCCATCATTTCCTCGATGCGCTCGACGATGCGGAAGAACGGGCGGTTGTCCACAAGACTCATGATGACCGAGTTTTCGGCCAGCATGTCGGCGATGTTGTTGCCGGTCATGGCCGGGCTGCCGGGATAGGAGAACCGGATATAGCGGAAGAACATCACGGGCACGTCGAGTTCGATGCTGGATATCTGATCGACCCGCACGGTCCGCTCGACGAATCCTCCCTCCAGGCCGAACAGGGTGACGAGATAGCCGAACCATCCGCCCCGCACGATGCGCAGCCGGTTGCCCTCGAGTTCGAGGTAGCCGCCGAACCCCTGTGCGACCAGAACAGTCCCTTCACCCCTGTCCACAGCAGCTCCCATGCCTCGACATGCCAATCATTCTCCGGCCAACCGTTCTCCAGATCATAGCGTGATGCGGTCCGGAGAGCAGCCTGCTAATACGAAAGATCGGGGATACCGGCCGTGAGCAGCGGCGGCGGGCACCATCACGCGACCATCGATCCCGGCGGGCTGATCGTCCGCCTGCTGCTGGTCGAAACCGGGACGCTGGCGGCCTGGAACCCGTCGGGCTATTCCCTGCTCGGCTGGCTCGCCACGGACGACGGCTGGAGCTTCGCCCTCAAGGTCGCGTTCCTGGTCTTCGCTCTCGTGCTGGCCGGCTGGGGCGTCCTGACCGGGCTTGCGGCACTGGGCCGGGGCGGCATCGCGGTGGCGGTGATCATTGCCGCTGTCCTGACCTGGATGATCGTCGAAGCGTCTCCACCGGACCACCGGATGACGGTGCTGTCCTGGTGGCTTCCCGTATCTATCGGGTTGCTGACCACCGGAGGGATCGTCTGGGCATCGATGGTGACCCGACTCACCGGGCAGAGCCAGAAACGCTATATCTCGGGCTACAAGAGCCGCTGATAGCCGCTGATCCCGAGAATATTCAAATATGTGAAGAGTAACGCCGCTTCTGGTAGATCGCAGCGGCCAGCAGGAACACCCAAAAATTGAGCATGTGAGCCGCCCACAGGATCAGGGAGACCAGATAGACCGTCAGGAACGCCGTGGACAGCGCCACGGCCGGGATCGCCAGGAAGATGCGCCCAAGCTCGACCCCGCGCGCCGTAATCAGGGCCACTATGCCGGCCAGCACCAGCATGCAGCCGGACGCGAGCATGAGACTGCCGAGTAGCGGGTCCGGCAGACCGACGAAGGCGCCG
>Ga0190275_10002061_pt1 | contig 14587 bp, 11 predicted proteins | sample Popmic550T_FD_133745 | JGI IMG/M metagenome (GOLD analysis project Ga0190275, IMG submission 133745) | Populus adjacent soil microbial communities from riparian zone of Yellowstone River, Montana, USA - 550 T | ecosystem: Environmental > Terrestrial > Soil > Riparian zone > Trees stand | place... | reverse complement strand
TCGTGGGCGAGATCCTCGGCGGCGCCGACGTCGCGCACGATCCGCGTCAGACCGGCGATCAGTCTGGCGGACTCGATCCGCCAGACTGCGTCAATCGCGCGATGGGTCTCCGAGGCGGTCATCCCTCCTGCGGCTGATCGCTTCCGACCATCCAGTTCGTCCCGAATTTGTCGGCCAGCATGCCGAATCCATCGGACCAGAAGGTCTTCTCGAACGGCATGTGTACCTGGCCCCCTTCGCTGAGGGCGTCGAAGATCTTCTTCGCCTCGGCGGCGGTGGGATACGACACCGAGACCGAGATCCCCTTCATGCCCGGATACGGCTCCGGCGCCATCCAGTCCGAGGCCATGAGCATCCGGCCGTCGAGATCGAGGTGGGAGTGCATGATCAGATGCTCGCTGCCCGGCGGCATCTGCTCCGCGCCCGGAGTGCCGGCCGCCGGCATGAGCTCGAGCTTCCCGCCGAACGTCTGCTCGTAGAACCGCATCGCGTCCGCGCAGTTGCCGTCGAAGAAGAGGTAGGGATCGAAAAGTGACATCGGTGCAATCTCCTTACGCCCGCATTATTGGCGAGGTGCGCGGCCGCGCGATGTCAAGAGTTCGTGCCCTTCGCGAGCTCCTCTGAGCGCGTCCGCAGCTGCTCTTCCAGTTCCCGCATCTCGGGCGAGAACGCCTCGCCGAAATCCTCCACTGTGTAGACCTGCCGAATCTCCAACTGGACGTTCCCGTGCGCATCGGAGGCGGGCCAGCGCTTCGCCCACTCGATCACCTCGTCCCTCGAATTCGCCTGGACCAGCGTGTAGCCGGCGATCAGCTCCTTTGCCTCGGTGAACGGGCCGTCGATCACCGTCGGCGCGCCGTTGTGGAATCTGATCCGCGCGGCGTTCGAAGTCGGATGCAGCCCGTCGCCGCCGATCATCATTCCGGCTTCGACCAGTTGCTCGTTGTACCGCATCATGTCCGACACGAGCTGCTCGCTCGGCATCGCCCCCGCCTCGGTCTCTTCGTCCGCTTTGCGGATGATCATGAATTTCTTCATCGGCTTTCCTTTCAGCGAGCTCCCGGGAGTTACTTCTGGTTGGCTTCCACCTGCGCGCGGAGCCGGTTTTCCTGCTCCCGCAGCTCGGGGGTGAGGGCGTCGCCGAAATCGTCGGCCTCGAAGACCTGGCGGATCTCGATCTCACCGTCGCCGCCGTCGGCGGGATTCGGCACGCGCTTCATCCACTCGATCGCCTCTTCCTTCGACTTCACCTGGATGAGCCAGAAGCCGGCAATCAGTTCCTTGGTCTCCGCGAACGGCCCGTCGATGATCGTGCGCTTGTCGCCTTCGAACCGGATCCGCACGCCCTTCGAGCTCGGATGCAGCCCCTCGCCCGCCAGCATCACGCCGGCCTTGACCAGCTCCTCGTTGAACTTTCCCATCTCGGTGAGGAGCTGCTCGCTCGGCATCTCCCCCGCTTCGGACTTCGCATTCGCCTTCACAATCACCATGAATCGCATCGTCGTTCTCCTTCGTTTTTCGTTCCGAGCTTTCGCTCTCACTGTCACGTCGAACGGGAAATGGCAAGATCGACACCGGGGCCAAATTTTTTTGAGCGCCCCCACGGTGAGCCCGCCTCTCCTGCTGCCGTAGGCAGCTAAAGATCTGTAGGCCCGGCCTTTAGGCCGGGTTCAAGCGTGGATGGATCTACGAGCTCGCGTAGCGGGCGACAGCCGAGAAACGTGCCGACGGGTCTTTTCTGCCGCCCGCTACGCGGGCTCACTTGGCGAGGGCTCGCATTACCCGGCCTAAAGGCCGGGTCTACAGATCTTCCGCCGCCTTCGGCGGCTTGACCGCGGAACTTCACCTCCAAGGTAGGGATTTCATGATCGCCGTCACACCTTGGTAGCGGCGATCCGTGTCGGGCCGCACCCCAAGGAGGAATCGTGGCCATTACCTCGGTGCGAATTCACCCTGCCATCGGCGTCGCCCGTGTCGGCAACAGCCCCGAATTCTTCCTCGGCCCCCAGGACCCGGGCGTCTGGAGCCCTCCCGCGGACGGTAAATATAAGGATGCCCTCTGCCGGGTGAAGAAGCAGGCGGCGCGGTTCCGCCTCTTCGCCTTCGACGGAAACAACTTCGTCAAGGAGCTTAAGGACGGCGATCCGGACGTCGAGAAGATTGAGTGGACCGTTCATCTCGTCAACAAAAAGGCGGCGGCCCGGAAGTTCGCGGGGCCGGCCGCTACCGATCCCACGGACGTGTATCCGGCGCCGGCCGCTACGCAGTGGCGCAACCCGGGCGAGGCGGCGCGCTCCAAGCTGGTCATCGATCCCGGCCCGAAGACCCTCGACGGGCCGAACCAGGCCGCAGCCTTCAACAACGGCAAGATCATGGACATCCCGGTGCCGCTCGGCGAGATGCGCACCGAGGCCGACGGCAGGCTGCTCGTCCTCGGAGGCTCCGGAAACGCGGCCTCCTTCGACGGTTCGGGCCTCGAGACTTTCGCCGACAACAACGGCTGGTACGACGACGTCTCGGACGGCCCGGTGAAGGCGAAGGTGACGCTGACCGGCGGAGATACGCCGCCCGTGGAGCCGGCCTGGGTGATCGTCGGCCCGCCCAAATTCGCACCCGCCATCCCGCCTGTGATCACCATGTACGACACGCTGTTGCAAGCGTGGAAGAACGCGAACCCCGGCTTCGATCCCGGCTTCTCGATCGACGCCGACGTCAAGCCCTTCTATGAACGGCTGCAGGCGCACCAGTACGTCAACGACGCCGTCCGGCAGAACCACACCTTCAACGCCACCCCGCTCCCCGGCGCCGGCACCCTGCCGGCGAAGACCCTGGCCAACTGGCTCAACGACCCGGCCGCGCCCACCAGTACCGGCCTGATGCCGCTGATCTGGTCGAGCGCGAACGATCAAAACGGCGCCGTTCACCCGCTCCAGTACGAGATGCTGAGACGCTGGGCGGATGTGGACGGCCCGCCGCTGCCGCAGTCGAGTCCTCTGCCTGCCGAATACGACCAGCTCGACCGAGCCGCACTCGAATCGTGCATCGGCGGCAATCTCTATCCCGGCATCGAGGCGAGCTGGTGGATGCTCGAGAAGTTCACCTACACCGCGCCGTTCCGCCTCAATCCCGCGTCAGTGAAGCCGGGCGACATCACCAGCCAGATGGCCGTCCCGTGGCAGAGCGATTTCACCGCCTGCCGGTTCGACGCCGGATTCGCGTGGTGGCCGGCCCAGCGTCCCGACGACGTCACCCGCAACGGCATCGAAGGGGCAAAGTGGCACCAGGACTTCGGCAGCACCCGAGAGGAGATGGTCGCCACCTGGGACCACCTCGGCTTCGTCGTTCCGGACGGCAACGCCCAGGTCGAAAAAGAACGCTTCGCCGTCTGCCTCGGCACCTTCATCGTCACCGACCGCGACGAGTTCTCCATGGACCAGGTGGCCGCGGAGCTCGACGACACCAACCCGGCCGTGTTCACCCCCTCCTTCTATGTGATCGTGGAGGGCTTCTCGCCGGATGACCTCGGATTCACGTCCCCGGATCCGCCCGGCCTCGCGGCAATCGCCCCACAGGTGAAGTTCCTGATGCCTGACAACGCCGAAGCCACGCAGATGAAAGGAAAGGTCGAGGCGCCGCCGCTGCTCCAGAGCAACGTTCTCACCCAACGCCAGCGCATCACCTTCACCTACCGCGTGGAGTTCACCGGCATCGAGGACTTCGAGGACAACGCCAACAACCCCATCGAGCTGCAGAACCTCACCCTCGAGGCCAAAGTCCAGGGCCTCACCGCCACCGCGCCGTTCCGGCTGATCAACAAGCCGAATCCCTACATGCTCGACGGGAAGACGACCTGGCTGAGCGACGACCTGCGCGTCTTCCAGATCACCCAGGATGCGATGACGCCGTTCGGGGCGATGTTCACCGGAAGCGATCCCGCCGCGGCGCGCGCGTTCGTCGCCGACCTGATCGACGACTGCAACACCACGCCGCCGGGACCGCAGCATCCGTTCGAGCAGATCGACACCGACCAGGCCACCAGCAAACTGGAGCTCTCGAAATCGGTCGGCGGCAAGCGCGTCTTCAACTTCGCCGTCGCGCGCGTCCGTTACCAGGCCAAGAGCCTCCCCGCCACCGACGTCCGGGTGTTCTTCCGCATGTTCACCACCGCGGCGACGGGACTGGAGTACCGCCCCGGCGAGACCTACCGCCGGTTCGAGTCGGGCGGCAACGCGATCTCGCTCCTCGGCGTGCAGGCGGGCGACGTCGTCACCCTGCCGTTCTTCGTGGCCGCGCGCGAGACCGCCAACCCGATGACCATGCAGTCCGATCCGAAAAACGTGCAGACCCTGGAGCCCGCCGGCGGGGAGGAGTTCCTCGCCTATTTCGGCTGCTGGCTCGACTTCAACCAAGACGACAAGCTCTACCCCATCCACCCGGCAGCGCCGGACGATCTGAACGGCCCCTACACGGTCAACAAGCTCTCGCTTCAGGAGCACATCCGCGGCAAGCACCAGTGTCTCGTCGCGGAAGTCTTCTATCTGCAGGACGAGATTCCGAACCTCGCCACGCCGGGGTCGAGCGATCAGCTCGCGCAGCGGAACCTCATGATCGTCGAATCGGACAACCCGGGCGCCGCCGACTCCCACACCGTCGCCCACCCGTTCCAGATCGGCGCGCGGCGAACCGTGCAACTCCCGCAGGTGGCGCGCACGACCTGGCGCGCCGCCATCATCGTCCCGCGTGAAGACGGCGTCGACGAGGTGATGATCCGCTGGGGCAACCTGCCGCGGAACAGCGACGTCCAGGTCTACCTCCCCGGCATCGACGCCGACGAAGTGCTTCACCAGGCCGGCCTGCTCATGGACGTCCCGCGGCTGGAGCGCGTCGACGATCACACCATCCGCCTCCTTCCCGCCGACGTCAGCTACGTCCCGATTCCGCCCGCCGCGCAGAACCGGCCCGTCGCGGGACTGCTCCGGATCGTCGTCCCGGAAGACGTGCGCGTGAAGCAGCAGTTCCGCGTCGTCATCCATCAGATGTCGCGCGCCGAGCGGCGGGTCATCGGCTCGTTCCAGCTCACCATCCCGGTCGGCCTCGGCGCGCGCCTGCTGGGCGACGAGACGCGCCTCCTGTCGGTGATGCGCCACATCGCCCGCGCCGTGCCGCGGGAGAGCGCGTGGGATTCGGTGATGAAGCGTTATCTCGACATCCTGGCGATGCGCGTCCGCGGCTTCGGCGGCGACCCGGACGGAGTCGAGCCGTCGCCCGACGGCGGCGAAGGCCCGGCGGTCTGGCAGTGGAAGCACAGCTGGCGCGCGCGGCTCTGCAAGCTGCTGCGAAAACTCTTCCGCCCGCTCTGCGCCTGGTTCAACCGCCTCTGCCGAAGACTCTGCGGACCGCCAAAGCCATGACCGCCCTCTTATTCGACGTCGTGATTGCCGGAGCCGGCCCGGCGGGAGCCACGGCCGCGCTCTGCCTGGCCCGCGCCGGCGCCGCGGTGGCGCTCGTCGACCCGTTCGCCGAGCGCGGGATCCGGGTCGGCGAGTCGCTCGCCCCCGCGATCCGTGAGCCGCTCGGACTTCTCGGCCTGTGGGACCGCTTCGCCGCCGCCGGGCACCGGCCCGCCTACGCTATCCGTTCGGCGTGGGGAAGCGCCGAGCCGCAGGACCAGGATCACATTTTCAACCCCCACGGCAACGGGTGGCACGTCGACCGCCGCGCCTTCGACCGGATGCTCGTCGAAGCCGCCGAGGAGGCGGGAGCGCACCCGATTGCCGGCACGGTCGGCAGCATGTCGCGCACGGACGGCGAATGGACGCTCTGGGCAGGCGGCTTCGAGCTCCGCGCCCGCCATGTCGTCGACGCCACCGGCCGCCCGGCCCGCATTGCCCGCCGCCTCGGCGGACGGCGCATCGCCCTCGACCGCCTCGTCGGAGCGGTCATCAGCATCCCGCGCGAACGCACGACCGCGGCCGCCGAAGGGACGACCCTCGTCGAAGCGTGCCCGGACGGCTGGTGGTACTCGGCCCGGACGCCCGACGACCGCCTGCTCCTCGCCTACATGACCGACGCCGATCTCTGGCTGCGCGCCGCCCGCCGCCGCGCCACTCTCGCCGCCGCCCTCGAGCACGCCCCGCTCACCCGCGCCCGCCTCCACTTCATCCCCGAAACGCCGCCGCGCGTCGTTGCCGCCGGCTCCGCCTACCTCCGCCCCGCCGCCGGCGCCGGCTGGCTCGCCGCCGGCGACGCCGCCATGGCCGTTGACCCCCTCTCCGGCAGCGGCGTCCTCCTCGCCTTACGTTCCGGCATCCGCGTCGCCGCCGCCATCGAGCGCGAATGGGAAAGCGACGGCTCCGCCATCCGCGACTACAACGCCGAGACCGCCCACGCCTTCGCGACCTACGCGACGGCCCGCCGCTGGTTCTACGCCCAGGAGCAGCGCTTCCCCAACTCCGAATTCTGGAAACGCCGGGAAAAACCACGGGAGGCCTCCGGCGGGCCGGCCCGGCCGGCTGCGTTGGTTGGCCTGGCCTGAACGCGCGCCTCCGGTGTTACCCGTCAGTACTGCTCCACCGGATCGACCACGTTCTCGAGCGACTCACCCGCGCGGAAGCGGCGGAGGTTCTCGAGAAAGAACTCCATCGCCCGCACGTGCGAGTCGCTCGTCTGGTCGGCGGTGTGCGGTGAGATCAGGACATTCTCCAACCGCCAGAGCGGATGCTCGGGCGGCAGCGGCTCCTCCTCGAACACATCGAGTGCCGCGCCGCGAATGCGCCGGGCCGTCAGTGCCTCCACCAGCGCCTCCTCGTCCACCGTCTTCCCGCGACCGATGTTGATGAACACACCGGCCGGCTTCATCCGGGCGATCCGCTCGCGCGACATCAGCCGGAACGTCCGCGGAGTCAGCGGCGCCGACAGCACGACATAGTCCGCCAGCGACACCACCTCGTCGATCCCCGGCTCCCCCGCCTCCTGCCGCCGCCCGACCCCCACCACCCGCATCCCCAGAGCCTGCGCGCGCTCGCCGACCGCCCTCCCGATCCCGCCGTAACCGATGATCCCCACCGTCTTCCCCGCCAGCCGTTCCACCGTATACGGCTCCCACTCCGCGATCTCCTGGTTCAACAACAGCCGCCGCAAGTCCTTCGCAAACCAGAGCATCGCCGCAACCGCGAACTCCCCCAACGCATCCGCATAAAGCCCGCGCGAGTTCGTCACCACAATGCCGCTCCCCCGCAGCAAATCGAACGGCAAAAACTCCACCCCCGCCGCGAGCGTGTGAACCCACCGCACCTTCGCCACCTCGCGCCACAACTCCGCCAGCACCGACCCGAACCGCGGCGCAATCAACACCGCATCCGCCTGGGCCGCCGCTGCCCGCAACCCCTCCGCCTCCGTTCCGAGCACCAGTTCCACATCCGGAGCCTCCCGCCGCAGCACCTCCAGCGGAGCGAAATCAGGCGGGGCGATTACGAGAAGACGCATGAAGGGGAGGATAGCGTTCTTCGGGGAGTGGGGTTTGTCCACGAATTGACAACCGCCGCGTACGCTCGTACCATCCTCAGCTCCGTCATGACCTGCTCAGCCGCCGTCCGCCGCCAGAACCCAGCCACGCTTGCCAGCGTGCCGGCCGGACGTTCGCGCGCACATACCTAGGTCGCTCTTCCTCCGCGTTCCACCGAGCGACCCTTCATCGGGTCGCTTTTTTTGCTTTCGAAGAAAGACGAAATGAACATCGCACACACACTCACTCCCGGGCAGCTCACCGACTTTCTGCTGAATGTCGCGCTGGTGCGCCCGGTCTTCATCTGGGGGGCGCCGGGGATCGGCAAGTCGTCGCTGGTGCAGGAATTTGCGAGCCAGGTCGGGCTCGATTGCGTCTCGCTGCTCGGCAGCCAGCTCGCGCCGGAGGATCTGATCGGCGTGCCGCAGATCGTCGACGGGAAGAGCCGTTTCTGTCCGCCGGCGACGATCGCGCGCGACGAGCCGTACTGCCTTTTCCTCGATGAGCTCAACGCCTGTTCGCACGAGGTGCAGAAGGCGTTCTACAGCCTGATTCACGAGCGCCGCCTCGGCGAGTACGAACTGCCGGCCGGCTCGATCGTCATCGGCGCCGGGAACCGCGCGCAGGACAGCGCCATCGTCAAGCCGATGTCGTCGGCGCTGATCAACCGCATGGTGCACGTGCAGCTCAAGGCCTCCCACCGCGACTGGATGGAGTGGGCGGGACGGAGCGCCATCCATCCGCTGGTGCTGGAGTATCTGCAGACGCGGCCGGATCATCTCTGGAGTCAGCCGCCGAAGACCGAGGAGCCGTTCTCGACGCCGCGCTCGTGGCACATCCTGAGCGATGCCATGAACGCGTACGGCGAGTCGCTCGACGGCGCCCGCATCGACGCGCTGGCGTACGGCTGTCTCACGCCGCAGCACGCGACGCAGTTCAAGGCGTTCGTGAAGCAGGTACGCAGCCGTTTCGATCTCGCGTCGATCATGAAAGGCGACCTCGCATGGCCGGACCGCCCGGAGGATCGGGACGTTCTCTACTTCCTGTCGCAGTCGTTCCGCGCCCAGCTGCTGAAGGAGCTGCCGGCCGAAAAGCCGGACGGGCGCAGCGGCTACCGCGAGCTGGCGCACCGCTCCAAGGCACTGTTGACGGAGCTGTCGTCGATCAACCTGGAGATCGCGCAGATGGTGGTGGCCACCCTGGACGACCAGCCCGCGCTGCCGTCGTGGTTTCTGGTGGAGGTCGTGCGGGATCTGCCGCGGCTCGTGGAGAGGAAAAGCAATTGAAGTCTTCATAGGTCCTATAGGTCCCATCAGTCCTATAGGTCCCATCAGTCCCATAGGTCCTATGGGACAAATAGGACAAATAGGTCCTATAGGAAACCGAACCCCATGCCCAACCGCACCCGCCCGGAACAGAAGCTCGACCCTGCGACGAAAGCCTATCTCGCGGGGGAGAAGCTCGTGCGGGCGCATCCGCTGTTTGCGCCGCTGGCGCATCGCGTTCATTTCTATCGCGAGAAGGCCGGCAACTACTGTCCGCCCGACGGGTGGGCGGTGGTGCTGGAGAACGGCATCATCCACGCCCACCCGGCGCGGCGCGGGGAGCCGGAGGAGTGGGCGTACGTGCTCGGGCATTGCCTGCTGCACCTCGGCTTCGGGCACTTCAACGTCGGCGAGAAGTCGCTCGACTGGAATGCCGGCTGCGACGTCGTGGCGGCGCGCTTTCTCGCCGACCTGAAATTCGGCCGCTGCCCCGAGGACATGCGGTGCGATCTCGCTGGCGTCCGCGGGGACGACGAGGAGAAGCTCTTCCGCCGCTTCCGCGAGCACACGCTGCCCGACGAGTTGCGCGGTCTCGGCACGGCGGGGGAGCGGAGCGGCGACATGTTCTGGGCTTCGCAACTGCCGAAGTGGCAGAGGAACCTGGCGGAGGAGTGGTCGCGCCTCTTCGCGGCCGGCCTGGTGGCCTCGGTGACGAGCGCCGTCCGCGTCGCGGGCGGTTACGCGGCCCGTCTCGGCGCGAAGGAGGAGAATCTCTCGACCGCCGAGCGCGCGCGGCGCTGGTTCGTGAACAGCTATCCGCTCCTCGGCGCGCTCGCCGCCGCGTTCACGCTCGTCGAGGACGCGCTGGTCTGCCAGCGCCTCGGCATTTCCGTCGCGGCCGTCGACGCCGAGGCAAAAGAACTGTTCGTCAGTCCGGGCGCGGCGTTGAGCTTCGAGGAGGCCAAGTTCGTCCTCGCGCACGAGCTGCTGCACGTCGGCCTGCGCCACGAGGCCCGGCGGCAGGGGCGCGATCCGCATCTCTGGAATGTCGCCTGCGACTACGTCATCAACGGCTGGCTCGTCGAAATGGGGATCGGCCACATCCCTACCTTCGGCGGCCTCCACGACGTGGAGGTCAAAGACCTCTCCGCCGAAGCGATCTATGACCGTCTGGCCGTCGACCTGCGTCGCAACCGGAAGCTGGCCACGCTCCGCGGCATCGGCGGGTGCGACATGCTCGACGGCACGACGCCCGACTGGTGGGCGCGCGACGACGCGCAGTCGCTCGACGATTTCTACCGCCGCGCACTCGCGCAGGGGCTCACGTATCACCAGGAGCAGGGGAGGGGTCTGCTGCCGGCCGCCCTATTAGAGGAGATCCGCGCGCTCGACCGTCCGCCGATCCGGTGGGACGTCGAGCTGGCGCGCTGGTTCGACGACCACTTCTCGCCGCTGGAGCGCATCCGCACGTACGCGAGGCTGAGCCGCCGCCAGAGCTCCACGCCCGACATCCCTCGTCCGCGCTACGTCCCTGCGCCCGAGGATGCGAACCGGACGTTCGGCATCGTCCTCGACACCTCGGGCTCGATGGACCGCACGCTCCTGGCGAGGTGCCTCGGCACGATCGCCAGCTACTGCACCGCGCGCGACGTCCGCCGCGTACGCCTCGTCTTCTGCGATGCCGCCGCGTACGACCAGGGCTACGTCGTCGCCGAGGAGATCGGCGAACGAATTACGGTCAAAGGCCGCGGCGGCACGGTCCTCCAGCCGGGCATCGACCTCCTCGAAAAAGCGGGCGACTTTCCGGAGAGCGGCCCGATCCTCATCATCACCGACGGCCAATGCGACCGCCTTCACATCCGCCGAGAACACGCCTTTCTCCTACCGCAGGGCCACTCGCTGCCGTTCGTGCCGAAGGGGAAAGTGTTTGCGGTGAAGTAGATAGGACCCCCCCACAGCCTCGGCTGTATGAACCTTGCATAGTTAGTATTTGACGACTCATGACGGCACCGCGAACCGATTCCTCTCACGCCTCTTCCCGTTCAGACGAATTCGCGTTGCTGATCGACGCGGTGCAGGACTACGCGATCTTCCTGCTCAGCCCGGAAGGGGAGATCCGCTCGTGGAATCGCGGCGGGACGCGGATCATGGGCTATACCGAGAAGGAGGCGGTCGGCCGCCACTTCTCCCTCTTCTACGGCCCCGAGGAGCTCGCCGCCGAAAAGCCGGCGCGCGAGCTGGAGACGGCTTTGCGCGACGGCCGCGTCGAGGATGAAGGGTGGCGCATCCGCAAGGACGGCAGCCGCTTCTGGGCGAATACCGTCATCACCCTCCTGCGCGACGAGGAGGGCAATCACCGCGGCTTCGCCAAGGTGACCCGCGACATGACCGAGCGGCGCGCGGCCGAGGAGCAACTCCGGCAGAGCACAGAGGTCTTTCAACTGCTCGTCTCGTCGGTCCGCGACTACGCGATCTTCATGCTCGATCCCGACGGCAACATCGCCACCTGGAACCAGGGGGCGCAGCGGATCAAAGGCTATCTGCCGGAGGAGATCATCGGCCGCCACTTCTCCACGTTCTACGGCGAAGAAGACCTCCGGAACGGGAAGCCGGAGCGGGAGCTCGAGATCGCGCGCGCCGAGGGGAGCGTCGAAGACGAGGGCTGGCGTTTGCGGAAGGACGGCAGCCGTTTCTGGGCGAACGTCGTCATTACCGCCCTCTACGACGAGCATCGGGAGTTGCGCGGCTTCACCAAGGTCACGCGCGACATCACCGACCGCAAAGAGGCGGAGGAGACGCAGCGGGCGCTGCTCGAGCAGCGGGAGGCGCGGCTGCACGCGGAACAGGAGCGGCGCCGCGCCGAGGATTCGTATCGCGTCGCGCAGGAAGCCAACCGCGCCAAGGACGAGTTCCTGATGACGCTCTCCCACGAGCTGCGCACCCCCATGACCGCGATCCTCGGCTGGGCGCGGCTGCTGCCGACCATGAATCCCGACGAGCCGCTCTTTCACGAGGCCGTCCGGTCGATCACCAGCGGCGCGCAGCTTCAGGCGCGTCTCATCGACGACATCCTCGACGTCTCGCGGATCGTCTCCGGAAAGATGCGCCTGGCGCCCGAGACGATCGAGATCGGGCGGGTGATCATGAACGCGGTCGATGGCGTCAATGCAACCGCGGAAGCGAAGGGCATCACCATCACGGCCTCGCTCGCGCCGGGGCTCGGGTCGATGGTCGCCGACGGGACGCGCATCCAGCAGGTGATCTGGAACCTGCTCACGAACGCCGTGAAGTTCACGCCGCGCGAAGGCGCCGTACGGATCTCGGCGCGCCGCACCGCGTCGCACGTGCAGATCGCCGTCACCGACAACGGGGAAGGGATCGACCCGCAGTTCCTGCCGCACATCTTCGAGCCCTTCCGCCAGGCCGAGTCGGCGAGCACACGCGTCCACGGCGGCCTCGGCCTCGGCCTGTCGATCGTCCGCTACATCTCCGAGGCCCACGGCGGGACTGTTTCTGCGGAGAGCGAAGGACGTGGCAAAGGATCGACGTTCACCGTCACCCTGCCGGTGCGCGCGATGGCGCCGGCCGGCACGGTACGGAACTCGATGGGCGACACCTTCCTCCACCGCGACCTCCTGCGCGGCCTCGACGTCGTCCTTCTGGACGACGATAGCGACTCCCGCAAGATGGTGACGGCCGTCCTCCACGCCGCCGGCGCGAGCGTCCGTCCGCACGAAACCGCCCTCTCCGCCCTCGCCGCGATCGACGAAAGCCAGCCCAACCTCGTCATCACCGACATCGCCATGCCCGAGATCGACGGCTACACCTTCACTCGCATGCTCCGGGAGCGCCCTTACGGCCCCGACCTCAAGGTCGTCGCCCTCTCCGCCTTCCCCGCCCGCGGCGACCAGGGCGGCACCTTCAACGCCTACCTCACCAAACCGATCGACCCCTTCCACCTCATCGACGAGATCGCGAAAGTGGCGCTGCGGGCGACGGCGTGAAGGCTGTCCGGTCCTCGCGGGGCGGGAGGGGAAACTGCCGCGGTTGACGACTTTGGCGGAACCCCTGCTGCCGTAGGTAGCAAAAGATCTGTAGACCCGGCCTTCAGGCCGGGTACACGCGTACGCATCATGTGAGCCCGCGTAGCGGGCGACAGAAAAGACGCCCGCGCACGTTTCTCGTCTGTCGCCCGCTACGCTGGCTCGAAGATTTCATCCATGCTGAACCCGGCCTAAAGGCCGGGCCTACAGATCTTTAGCTGCCTACGGCAGCAGAAAACGTGGGCGCCCCCGCCCTTCGGGCCTGATCGCTCTCCAACACCCTCCCAAAGAAAACTCTTGCAAGTGGTTAGGTGTTGTAGTTAACTACAACACCTGATCCGAACGCTCATCGCGACGATCGCCGTTACCCCGGAACTCAGAATGGAACGTGAATGGAACGACAGCCAGCCGATCTACCGTCAGCTCCGCGACCGTGTGGTCGCGCTGATTCTCGACGGAGTCCTCAACGAGGGCGATCCGCTGCCGTCCGTGCGCAACGTTGCAGCCGAGTTCCGGGTCAACCCGATCACGGTCCTGAAGGCTTATCAGGGACTGGTCGACGAGCAACTGGTCGAGAGCAAGCGGGGTCGGGGCATGTTCATCAATACCGGTGCGCGGGAGTTACTGCTGCAGGGCGAACGGCAGAAGTTTCTTGCGGAGCAGTGGCCGAGGATCTACGCAACCATTCAGCGGCTCGGGCTGACTGCGGAAGAACTGCTGGAGGCCGGCCGGCGATTGCCGCCGGATGCTGCAGCGGAGGAGCTGCAGTGACGGCAACCATCGAAGCACGCGGTCTGCGCAAGTCGTTCGGCGCGTCCGTCGCGCTGGACGGCGTCGACCTGCGCGTCGAAGAGGGCCGCATCCTCGGGCTGATCGGGCCGAACGGCGCGGGCAAGACGACCGCCCTCAATGCGATTCTCGGCCTCACTCCTTTTCAGGGAGAGCTGAAGGTCCTCGGCCGCGACCCCTGGACCGAGCGCGACCTGCTCATGCGCGACGTCGCCTTCATCGCCGACGTCGCCGTGCTGCCGCGCTGGATCCGGGTCTCCCAGGTCTTCGACTACGCCGCCGGCGTGCATCCGCGCTTCGACCGGGCGAAGGCGGAGGGGTTCCTCGCGAGGACTTCGATCCGGCGGAACAGCAAGGTCCGGGAGCTGTCGAAGGGGATGGTGACCCAGCTCCATCTCGCTCTGGTCATGGGCATCGACGCCCGCCTGCTGGTGCTGGATGAGCCGACCCTCGGTCTCGACATCCTGGTACGCAAGCAGTTCTACGACTCCCTGCTGAACGACTACTTCGACCGCCGCCGCACCATCCTCGTGACCACGCACCAGGTGGAGGAGATCCAGGACGTCCTGACGGACGTGATGTTCATCAACCGCGGCCGGATCGTCTTCAGTTGCAGCATGGAGGACTTCGAGGTCCGCTACGCCGAGGTCATGGTGAATCCCGAACACGTTGCCGCGGCCAGGGCGCTCGGGCCGATTCGCGAGCGCCAGGTGTTCGGCCGCAGCATCCTGCTGTTCGACGGGATCGACCGCCGGCAGCTCGCTGCCCTCGGCGAAGTGCGCACGCCGGGCATTGCCGACCTGTTCGTCGCCATCATGGGCAATCCTGCCAACCAGGAAGGAGCGGCCCGATGAGCACTCCCGCGAACGACGTGCAGCCGATTCCTGCCGGCCCGCAGGAGACCGCCGTCCCGGCCCAGCCGGAGACGCGGCCGTTCTACTGGTCCGTGCGGCGGGAAGTGTGGGAGAACCGGTCGATCTATCTCG
>Ga0190275_10002060_pt1 | contig 14591 bp, 14 predicted proteins | sample Popmic550T_FD_133745 | JGI IMG/M metagenome (GOLD analysis project Ga0190275, IMG submission 133745) | Populus adjacent soil microbial communities from riparian zone of Yellowstone River, Montana, USA - 550 T | ecosystem: Environmental > Terrestrial > Soil > Riparian zone > Trees stand | place... | reverse complement strand
GCTGGGTCGGGGAGAGCCCAAAGGTGGGGCTTCTCGGACACCGAGGTGATCGGCGTCACTGTAACTAGAATGCTAGTTGCGGCTATAGAAAGTCAACCCCAACCTGTCGTTTCCCTTCGTCGGAGCGAATCGGCATCGCAGCGTAGAGCGTAAAACTGGAGCATGTACTTCAAATTTGACGCGAGGGGTTGTGGTGGCCGTCACACATGTGCCATCGTTCAACTAGAACGCTAGAAGCCCACACGTCAAACCTCGGGTCGAGTCACGCTCAGGAGAACACCCATGGACCTCAACAAGGCCACCACCGCCTTCCTCGCCTGCCACTGGGAGAACGACGTCGTCGGCGCGGACGGCGCCTTTGCGCCGTTCTTCCGCGCGGAGGTCGAGCGTCGAGGCGTCATCGACGTCGCCAAGCGCGTCGTCGACGCCGCCCACGCAGCAGGCGCCCAGGTCGTCTACACCCGCGTCGCCTTCGCTGAGGGCCACTCCGACCTCGCCACCAACATCCCGCTCCTCGGCGTCGTCGCCCAACAGGGCAGCCTGCTCAACAACACCCCCGCAACCGAGATCATCGACGAGCTCAAGCCTGACGCCGCCGACTGGAACATCGCCAACCCCAAGGTGTCCGCCTTCGCCTCCAGCGACCTGGACGAGCGCCTCCGCGCAGCCGGCATCGACACCGTCGTCATCTTGGGAGTCGCCACCAACATCTCGGTCGAGTCCACCGGCCGGTCCGCCGGCGACCTCGGCTACCGCGTGGTCATCGTCGAAGACGCCTGCGCCGCCGCCGACCAGGCCACCCACGACGCCACCATCGCCAGCTTCGGCCTCCTCGGCGAAGTCGCCTCCGCCAACGACGTCATCGCCGCCCTCGCCTGACGACCACGACGTAGTCCAAGGCCCCATGGGCCACCCACACGCACAGCCGGACCGAGGTCCGGACGCTGCACTACGCCCTCAGCACGCCCAGCTCAGCCCGAATGGAGATACCCATGTCCGACATGCTCGCCGCCCGACTCCACAAGATCGGCGACCCGATGCAGCTCGAGCGGGTCCCCACCCCCGAGCCACGACCCACCGACGTCGTCATCCAGGTCACCGCCTGCAACATCGTTCCCAACCTCAAGAACGTCCTCGCCATTTACGCCGAGTGGTTCCCCTACCTCCCCCTGCCGCAGCTGCCCGCCATCTTCGGCCTCGACACAGCCGGCGTCGTCTCCCAGGTCGGTGACCTCGTCACCAACGTCAAGGCCGGCGACCGCGTCTACATCAACCCCGGCATCAGCTGCGGCGGCTGCCGCGCCTGCAAGCGTGGAGAGGCCCCGAACTGCGCCAAGTACACGTTCATGGGCTACTTCTCCTTTGGCAAGGACGGCCAGCAGCTCTTCGACGCCTACCCCTACGGCGGCCTCGGCGAGTACATGACCGCACCGCAGGAGAACTGCATCAAGCTTCCCGACACCGTCTCCTTCGAGCAGGGCGCCCGGTTCGGCTACCTCGGCACCGCGTACTCCGCGCTGAAGAAGGCCCAGGTCGGTCCCGGCAAGACCGTTCTCATCGACGGCTGCTCCGGCACCCTCGGCATCGGCGGCGTCCTCAACGCCCTGGCCATGGGAGCCACCAAGATCTTCGGCACCGGCCGCAACGCCGAGCTCCTCCAGGACGTGAAGGCCCTCGCGCCTGACCGCATCGAGGTCCACGCCGTCGGCGACGGCTCCCTCAAGGACTTCGTCCTCGAGCACAACGACGGCGGAGGCATCGACGCCGTCATCTCCACCCTCGGGCCGGGCTCCCCCAAGGAGACCCTTCTCGAGGCCCTCTCCACCCTCGCCCGCGGCGGCGTCCTCGTAGACATCGGCGGCATGATGGAGCACCCCGAGCTCGACCTGTTCCACATGATGTGTAGCCAGAACTCCGTCATCGGGAGCCTGTGGTTCACCAACGGCGAAGCCCAGGAGATGTCCGACCTCGCCGGCTCCGGCGCCCTCGACCTCTCCGTCCTGGAGCACCACGTGTTCCCGCTCGAGAAGATCAACGAAGCCCTCGACGACGGCCTCCCCGCCCGCCATGGCGGCTTCTCCAATTTCATCATCACCCCCGACCCCACCTCGCTCGGCGGATGAGCAATTGTGGTGCCCCCGCCTCATCGGTAGGTCATCAACGATCGGTGGGTTGGGTACCTCAGCCCACCCCCGAATCACCTACAAGGGCGGGTCGGTGCGATTACGACCGTGTTCCTGACTGGGCACCCTTTCGATCGGCCCCGCCAAGATGGACTACGTGGGAACTTCGAGCACGGCGACTTCAGCAGTCGTGAGTGAGCGCACCGGCTGCAACACGCCCGGAGCGGCGATGTGGAGATGGTGCATAATTCGTTCTTCGGCGGATGCTGCCAAGCCGTCGTAGATGGTCTCGAAAAGACTCCGTGCTTCCGCCAGAGGCCAATCCGTCGGAAGGAGCGCGGAGGGGAGACCGGGGTCCATGTCAGCGAGGTTGCGCCAGTCACGTAGCGCCTCGGTGCGAAGTCGAAGGGCCATCGTCGGCGACACCGCGCCGTCTTCCATCGCATCCGCGACCTCTGTGCTGCGGCTGATGAAAGCCTCGAGTGCCTCACGCAGGGCGGTCAGATCGAATGCGCGCGATGGCTCTCCCTCAGATGCGAAAGCGGTCTCACCAATCCTGCCCAAGACTGTGAGCTTCGGAACTCCCAGTTCGAGCAACCGCTGCTGATCTTCTGCGGCGAGAGGCCATGGAGAAAACCACACACCGTCGTAGAGCTGCCCGAGCTTCAACTGACGTAGGAGCTGTCGCGTCTGGTGCCGCATGTGGCGGTGCTGCTCCCCAACGGCGAACGTCACTGCCGTCCACTCGCCGTCCCAGTCGCGATGCGTTCGCCCATAGTCGACGACCTGTTTCAACCTGCGCTGCTGGCGCGCATGCGCCATGTCGCTGAGGACGTAGTGGAAGTCGCGACCCTGACGCACCGACGTCAGCAATCCCTGTCGGGCGACACGGCTAACAGCATTGCGGGTTGCTGTCTCACTCAGATCGAAGTCCCTCATGCTCGAGACGAAGAAGGCCGAGGGCAGGTCGTCTGACATGTCGAGGAAGTAGCTGGCCAACAGCGTGACGACGAGTTGTTGCGACCCGTGTACCGGTTTCATCCCTGTTGCGGTCATTGCGGCACCCCCTTTCCCTCGCCCATCCGGTGACTCGCGTCGGCTGGGACATGTTGCCACGGAACCGCGGCCACATGAGAGATCAACCGATCGTGCCCGGCCAGAAGCCAATCAATCTTCGCACATATGTTGACGATCGTCAGAGTAAGTGGCATGGTTTCTCGTGATGGCAGTCACGTCGGAGTGTCCTGAGTCCTGCCAGACCCGACGCATGGAGGAAGCACATGAGTTCGTCCGCAGGGCTGAACGAGTTCGACCCGCACTACGAAGAGACCTTCGACAACTCCCACGTTTACTACGAGGAAATGCGTCGTAGCTGTCCTGTCGCGCACAGCGAGGCATTCGGCGGGTTCTGGGCGCTCTTCAAGTACGAGGACGTTCTCCGCGTTCAGACCGATTCGAGGACCTTCTCGACGGCGGAGAAGAACGTAGTGCCGCCAGCCACCAGGAATCAGGGCCGCCGACCTCCCTTGCACTTCGACCCCCCGGAGCACGACAAGTACCGCCGGCCCATCACCCCGGTCTTCAGCAAGAGCCGGATGTTGACCCTCGAGCCAAGCTTGGCGAGGTACGCGGACGAACTCCTTACGCCGCTCGTGGAGGCCGGCCGATTCGACTTCACGCTCGACTTCGCCGAGTACTTCGCGGCGCGCGGCTTCGGCCTGGTGCTGAAGTTGCCGCAAGAGATGATGTGGCGCTCTAGAGAGGTCCAAGTCCAGTACTACAGGGCTCAGACTGCGATGGACAAGCCGCGCATCATCGAGATGAGCGACCGGCTCTACGACATCGCTCGCGAGATCGTGGCTCAGCGGAAGGCTGATCCGCAGGACCCCAAGGAAGACCTTGTTTCCGCGCTCCTGTTCGCTGGCGATAGTGGCGAGCCGATCCCAGAGGACGAGGTGGTGGGCAGCATCAGGCAGTTTCTGTCGGCTGCCCAGGCCGCCCCGGGTGCTGTTCTCGGAAGCATTGCCGTCCACCTCGCACGCGACCACTCGCTGCAGGAGCGCCTACGGCGCAATCCCGATCGCATTCCCGACGCCGTCGAGGAGTTCCTCCGCTTGTATGCGCCGTACCGGGTATTCGCCCGGACAGCCGTGGAGGACACGGAGATCGGTGGGCGACTGATTCCAGCGGGAGAGCCGATCACCATGAACTTCCCTTCGGCGAACCGAGACGCCGAGGTCTTCGTCAACCCGCACGAGTTCGACATGGACCGGACGCCCAACAAGCACATCGCCTTCGGTCGCGGAGCGCACCGCTGCCCTGCCGCCTCCCTGGCTCGCCTGGAGCTTCGCGTGGCCCTCACCGCACTGTTGTCGATGACGAGCTCGTTCGAGCTTGCAGGACCCGTGAAGATGGCCGACTGGCTCGAGTTCGGGCCATCTTCCACCCCGCTAGCTGTCGTGAGCGCCTGAATGATGACCGTAGAGAAGAGCTTGGAGGCTCCCCCTCTGGCCGCCACACAGGGCACAGAACTCGTAGAGGTTGCGCGGAAGAAGCGTGTCAACATCCGCGGGCTCATGACGTCGCTTGTTGGTTTGGGGCTGCTGGCGCTGGGCCTTGAGACCGCGAGCGTGCTTGGCCCCGACGCATGGGGCATCCCTCGGTCTCGCCGGCTGGTCGAAGGTTCCTTCGAACTGATGGCGACCGACAACTTCGCTCGCGCGGTTTTCGAGACTGTGTCGGCCGTAGTGGCGGCCACCGGGCTGGCGCTGGTCGCAGGACTAGCTGTCGGTCTACTCACCGGCTCGAGTCGCTTCCTGTCCATCACGCTGGGCGCGCCGTTGGAGATCGTTCGCTCTATTCCGGCACTGGCCCTCATCCCCGTGGCGATCTTGGCGCTGGGACAGGGGATGACTATGGAAGTGACTGTGGCTGCGTTTGCTTCCTGGTGGCCGGTCCTTTTCAACACGGCCTATGGCGTCCGCGGGATCGACTCAATGCGACTTGATGCCGCCCGGGTGATGGGGATCAACCCGATCAAGCGGGTGTGGTCGGTAGTCATACCTTCACTTACACCCTTCGTCCTTGCCGGCCTGCGGACTGCAATGCCCCTGACCTTGATCGTGGTTATCGCGGCCGAGTACCTGTCGACCGTTCAGCGCGGCCTGGGTGGGGTTCTGATCCGGGCCACAAGCACGGGGGAGATGGAAGTGCTCTGGTGCACCGCGGTGGTGGCGGGCGTGCTTGGCGTGGTCATGGGCCTTGGGCTTGAGGGCCTCCAACGCGTAGCGGTCCCCTGGGCTGAGGAGAAGAAGTCATGAGCGAACGGACACGCTCCACCTGGCAGGGACTGGCTGGCGCCGCGGTCCTCCTCGCATTCCTTGGAGGAACCTGGCAGACGTACGCGGCTAAGGCTGATCACTTCTTCCTTCCCACGCCCGAGCAGATTGGGGCGCGCCTCGCTGACGAGTGGCTGACTGTCGACGTCGCCCACCTGTTCCTCACGTCCAGTGCGCTCACAGCCATCGGTCAGACGTTCGCCACAGCCGTCGTTGCCTGGCTCATTGCAGCGTTGCTTGGAATCTGCTTGGGAGTGCTCACCGGGTCGGTGCGGCTGTTGGACGAGATCACCCAGGCGCCTTTCCTTCTGCTCAGGAGCATTCCCGGCGTCGCGCTGATCCCGATCTTCATCGCGATCCTCGGTTTGGGGTCGGACATGCGGATCGCCGTCGTGGCGATCGGCTGCGTGTGGCCGGTTCTCCTCAACACCGCGGCCGGAATCAGGCAGCTCGAGCCCCTCTACCTCGACGTCTCTCGGGTCATGAGGCAGGGGCATGCCGCACGGATCCTCACGGTCCTGCTTCCCGCGATCATGCCCAAGGTCTTCGCCGGACTGCGCGTTTCTCTTGCTTTTGCGTTGGTCATGACGGTCGCCACCGAAATGCTGGCCGGTTCCGGTGGGCTCGGCGCCCTTGCAATTCGCTACCGCTCGACGTTCGACGTCAGCGGGCTGTGGGCAACCCTCGCCGTCCTCGCCGCCTGCGGGTTGTTGCTCAACGCGGTCGTCGTTCTGTCAGAAAACTCGCTACTTAAGTGGCACAAGAAGTGGAGGTCGGCCAGTGAATAGGTCCCCAATCATCGTGGACGTGCGCCACTTGTCGCATACCTATGGGACAGGCCCCGGGAAGGTCCAAGCCGTTCTCGACGTGTCATTCGCCCTGGAGTCCGGGAAGTCCTTGGCGATCGTAGGGCCGTCGGGAGCCGGCAAGACAACCGTTCTCCGGTGCCTCACCGGACTTCTGCGACCGCAGGAGGGTGAGCTGTTCGTCGCCGGTGAACGAGTGACCGGCGTTCCGGAGGGAATCGGGGTGGTCTTCCAGGACTACAGCCGATCGCTCTATCCCTGGCTGTCGAGCGTGCGAAACGTCGGATTCCCTCTGCGTGCGAAAGGAACGTCCCGATCGGAGATGCGCCGCCGCGCGATGAACGCCTTGGACATGGTCGGGCTGGCCGACATGGGAGCGAAGTACCCGTGGCAGCTGTCGGGTGGAATGCAGCAACGCGTCGCGATTGCAAGGGCTCTGGTGACGGAACCCAGCCTCTTGGTCATGGATGAGCCATTCGCCTCCGTAGATGCCCAGACCCGGGCCGAGCTCGAGGACCTGACGCTCCGAATCAAGCAAGACACGCGCATGAGCATGATCACCGTGACCCACGACATAGACGAAAGCGTCTATCTGTCTGACCGGGTAGTCGTCCTGTCGAAGCGGCCATCCGTGGTCCTGGCAGAACTGCCGGTCGAGCTGCCCTACCCGCGCGACCAGATCTCGAGCAAGGCACACCCGTCCTTCCTCGCCGTCCGCCAACTCGTCCACCAACACATCTCCGCAGAGAAAATGAAGGAAGTTTCATGAACTCACATCGAATGCAGGCCCTCGGCTCACTTCTGATCGTCGGCCTGGCAGTTACGGTCGCCAGTTGCTCCAGCGACGGGTCGGGTGAGACTGCGGCGAGCGACGACGCGCTGCAGATCGTCGTGACTCCCGTAGTGGATGCGGCGCCGCTTTACCTGGCGCAGCAGGAAGGCATTTTCGAGGAACATGGCTTGGAGGTCGAACTGAGCGTCGGTCAGGGCGCGACCGGGGTTACCGAGGCGCTACAGACCGGGGACGCCGACCTCGCGATGATGAGCTACGTCAATCTCTTCTCCGGGCGCGTCAACGGGCTGCCCGTCAAGATCGTCTCGCCGATCACCGTGTCGGCGGCTGAGGAGGCTGGGATCTACACCGCCCCCGGCAGCGGCATCAAGGAACTGTCCGACCTCGAGGGGAAGAAGTTCGGAACACCCGCGCCGGGATCCGTGGCGGAGCTAACGGTGCGCGCCGCCCTCGACACGGTCGCCCTCGACGCGAGTTCCTACGAGCTCGTTCAGGTACCCCTGCCCAACCTCGTCTCGGCTGTGGAGTCCGGACAGGTCGACTACACCGCAATGTTCTCACCGTTCACCCTCCAAGCTGAGGACGCTGGACTCGTCCGCATCTACGACGCGTTCTCAGGGGACACTGCAGACTTTCCCAGCGCTGCGGTCGTCGCAAGCGAGGACTGGATCGACGGTAGCGAGGACGTTCAGGAAGCCTTCCGCGATGCACTGACCGAGGCCGTCGAGCTCGCCAACAGCGACGAGAACGCGGTGCGGGAGATCCTGCCGGAGTACACCGGCCTGAGCCCTGAGGCTGCAGCAACAGTCTCCATTCCGACCTTTGTGGCCGAGCTGCCCGATGAGGAGATCCAGAGAGTCCCCGACCTCATGGCCCAGTTCGGGATGCTCCCGGACGCGACAGACGTCAGCACGGCGGTTGCCTGGTGACGTTCTCCGCCCGGAGCAACTCCAACTGGAAGGGAACGTTTCGATGACTCCACGCGACGGCTCCACGGTTTCGGACGGCTCGGTGACACTCGCACTCGTGGGCGACCTGATCCTCGGGCTGGACGACGTTGAACCACATCTCGCCAGTATCCGCGACGTTATGAACGACATCGATGTCGGCGTCGGACACGTGGAATGGCCTCACACGGACCGAGGGTGGGTGTGCTCCGCAATGATCCCTGCCCCGGGATGTCCCCCGCACAACATCAAGACCGTGGCCGATGCCGGCTTCGACGTGGTGACCTTGGCGCACAACCACACCTTCGACCAGGGGCCGTACGGCATCACCGACACGATCGAGGCTGCGGAGAACAGCGGGATGGTGGCCGTCGGGGCGGGCCTGGACATCCATCAGGCTCGGAAACCAGCGATCCTCGAGGTCAACGGTGTGCGGCTGGGCTTCTTGAGCTACAACGCCGTGGGACCGTCCGAGTCCTTTGCCACGATTAGCAAGGCCGGCGCGGCACCGATCAGGGTGCACTCGCATTACGACCTGGAGCTGGCCTCGCCCGGCAGCTATGCGACCGCCTACACATTCGTGGATCCAGCGTCCCTCGATGAGATGCGTGCCGACATCAGTGATCTCAAGAGCCGCGTTGACGTCGTGTGCGTATCCGTGCACAAGGGAATGATCATCACGCGTGCCGCTCTCGCGGACTACGAAAGACCCCTGTGCTTCGCCGCCATCGATGCCGGCGCCGACATCGTCGTCGGACATCACGCCCACATGCTCCGCGGCGTCGAGGTGTACCAGGGCCGCCCGATCTTCCATGGGGTAAACCACTTCGTCACCGCCTACCCGGACAACACGGACCCGCAGAAGCCTTCTGGTCGTGCTCGCACCACTCCTCGACGTTCTCCCATCTTGGCCCAGAACGTCCCTGACGGGACCGTGCGGAACTTCCCGTTCTCAACCGAGTCCCGCATGACGATGGTGGCTCACGTCGTCGTCGGTCCGGAAGGAGTGAGGGAGGCCGGTTTCCTCCCCGCACACATCGATGAGGACGCCGTCACGCACGTCCACGGGGACGACGAGATGGGACATCAAGTAGGTCGGTACGTACGGGACATATCCACTGAGGCGGGGCTCGACACCGAGATCACATGGACGGGATCAGTCTTCCGGTTCCTTTGACCAGCACCCACACCACCCCAAGATCGTCCCGTGTTTCTCCAGCCGAGAAAGGTTCCCCGTGGGCTTACCTGTCGACGACCTCACCTCCACCCTGTGCCAGCACATCTCCCAAACGACGTTCGAGGACCTTGGTCAGGATGTGGTCGACGCCGCCACCCGCTCCCTCCTGGACGGAATCGGCGTGATGTTGGCGGCAAGCGGCATCGGCGATGGATGCGATGCCTTCGCAGAGCTCGTTCTGTCGGACGCAGGTGCGGGGCGAAGCACGGTGCTCGGGTACCGGGCGCGCGTTCCAGCCGCAAACGCCGCGCTAGCGAACGGTGCCTTTTCCCACGCTGTCGACTTCGAGGACGCGTTCGACACGGCACCATCCCATCCGAACGCTCAAGTGCTTCCCGCGGTCCTGGCCATCGCAGAGGACCTGGACGTGTCAGGGCAAGCGCTGGTGACCGCCGTGGCCGTGGGATGTGACATCACCTGCCGCCTCGGTCTCGCCGCCTGGCCGGCCATTAACGATCGCGGATGGTACGCGCCACCCCTGTTCGGCGCCATCGGAGCCACGGCCGCTTGTGCCAACCTGCTGAAGCTCGACGCACGGCAGACGGCGGATGCGTTGTCGCTGGTCATCATGCAGAACGCCGCGAGCGGTGAGATCAAGAGCAATCCTGAGTCCACTATCCGCGCCATCCGCGACTCATTTCCCGCTCAAGCAGCTGTGAGATCGGCCCAGCTGGCGGCCCGCGGCATCAGGGGATTCGACCTCCCCCTGGAGGGAACTCGCGGCTTCTTTGCGACCTTCGCTGGCAATGATTTTGACCGTGATGCCCTGACGGGCGGGCTTGGGCGTGACTTCGCGGGACCCCGTGTGAGTTTCAAACCTTGGCCGAGCTGTCGTAGCACCCACGCCTACATCGAGGCTGCCCTGGCTCTTCGCCCGGACGTGCCGCACGGTGACATCGTGCGCATCGAGCTCGACGGCGCCCCGGTGAACCTCATGTTGGCTGAGCCCAAGGAGACGAAGCGAGCGCCTCAGACCGCCATCGACGCCAAGTTCAGCATGATGTTCACGGTCGCAGCCGCGCTAGTGCGGGGCAAGGTCGATCTCGACACGTTCACCACCGCTGGGCTTGCCGATGCCGAGATCTTGAGGGTGGCCGGAGTCACCGACTTCATACCCGATCCGCAACTCATTGCGCCGAGCGACATGACCGTCGGGACAGTGAGGATCTTCACCCGCGACGGGTCAGTCGTCAGCCACTCGGTGACGTCTCCAAAGGGAAGTCCAAGCTCCCCGATGCCGACGGTCGACCTGGTCGAGAAGTTCGCCGCATGTGCGGCGAAGTCGCGCCACCCTCGCTCTGAGGAGGAAGTCCGCGAGTCCGCCCACAGCCTTCTCTCGATCGCGTCCCTGGCCGGGGTGCGGGACCTCATCGGATCGCTCTGACGTGCAGACGACCGTCACGGAAGATGCCACGAACCACAATCAGGGTGACCCCAAGCCCGAGCCAACCTCAATCGGTGCTGAGGCTCCTGAGACCGACGTGATCGTCGTAGGCCTCGGACCCTTCGGGGCGACGACCGCGCTGGCGCCGGCCACCTCGGTGCCGCGTCCACGCAGTCACCATGTTTTCGTGGGCGGCCAATTTCGTCGACCAAGTCACACATGTCCTCAACGCCATCGGCGCGGAAACTGCCTACTTCAGCGGCGAGTCGCTCGGAGGCTGTGTCACCGCCCGCTACGACGCCGTCGACTACCCCGAGGGGGTGCAAAGGATTGTCCTCAACACCATGGGCTGACCCATGGTCAGCCCGAAGGTCATGGAGCGCCTCTACATCTTGTCCATGGAGGCGGCCGAGGATCCGTCGTGGGAACGGGTCCAAGCCCGCCTGGATTGGCTGATGGCCGACCCCGCAATGGTCACGACGACCTCATCGCACCCGTCAGGCCATCTTCGAGCAGGCCGACTGGCTTAAGGCGTACCAGATGAACATGGCGCTGCAAGACTCCGAGATCCGCAAGCGCAACATGATCTAAGGCGACAACCTGCGCGCCATCCAGGCCGAGGCCCTCGTCGTGTGGACCACCAAGGACCCCCGGCCCGGTCGATGAGGGCCGCCGGAATGCCTCCCTCATCCCGAACACCTACCTGAGGTCATCGAAAACTGCGGCCACTGACCCCAGTTTAGTCACGAGGATCTCCTTGGATCAGAGACCAGGACTGTCAGCACGTCCGTCAGTTTTGAGCGCTGACGTGGCCAGAACGTAGTGGTGACCGCTAAGCACTCCGGCCACGAGCAAAGGGATACCGGTCACATATCGGCGCCAGGCACCTCAGTGGGTAGATGGGAGTCGATAGACCTGCTGCGCGGTGCCAGCCAAGACCGCAGTGGGATCGCCACTCATGCCCGCGAGGGACGTGAGAACAGCGACCATCTCGTCGTATGTCACCAGATGATCATCCATTGGAAAGTTGCTGCCCACCATGCATCGGTCGGTACCGAAAGCCTCGAAGAGGCGCTGTGTCGGAGCGGACCAGTACTCGACGAGGGTCCGCCAGTCGGAGGAATCGGCAAGTTCCTTGCGGGGGGTAAGGAACGGCATGGCCAAGCCACTGATTTTGACGCGGATGTTGCCGACATCGACGAGGGGGAGCATCCGGACCCACCACGCCTCGAGCGACTCCTGGCGTGGGGTCGCGCGGCTTCCTCGCACCGGGCCGCCCATGTGCTCGACCACGATCGGCAGTTCGGGAGCGGAGCGAGCCAGAGCGTCGAGGTTGGCGAGCCCCGCATACGGCGACCAAACCTCGAGAATTAAGCCGTGACTGTTGAGCGCCCTCGCCAGCGAGGCGAGCGTCTCGGATGAATACATGTCCGGTAGCGAGCTGCCAGCCGGGACCGACTCGGGAGTGATGCGCACACCGCGAAGGCGTCCACTTGCGGCTTCGATCTGCTTCTCGAGATCGCGCACGCAAGACTCTGGGGAACCGAGGTCCACCCCGCCCACGATGGCGTGCCGTAGCTGATGATCGCTCAACTGCTGGTCCAGCCACGCGACTTCGGCGGCGCGGTCACCAGCGACCAGACCAGTTTCGACGCAGACCGCAGCACGGTCAACGCCTGCGGCGTCCGCGTACGACCCGCCGTCGTACTTGGCGTGGAACTGCGAATCCTCCGCTAGGAGGTGGAAGTGCGCGTCAACTATCTCTGCCATCAGGCGAGCTCTCTCTCTGCTACAAGTGATGTCGATGAGAGAAGAAGACCCCGGTACACCTGGCTCGCGCATTGCGCGACGTGTCCAGCTAGGCGGTCTAGGTCGTGCGACGGCGTACCGCAAGGTGAAGCGACGGTGATGGCCGCCAAATTGACCCCCGGGACCGAGATCGCAGCGGTCACCGAGGCGCGCCCGCCAAGCACGTTTTCGCGGGGATCGATGCATGATTCCGCCACAACAGGATGCCCGATTAGAACTCGACCGGCTGCGCATCCCTCCGCGGGAATCAGATCGCCGGGACGGAAGGTAATCGGTGCTGCACGCGGGTGGGTGATGACGTCGAGAAGACGCACGGAATTGTCCTCAAGAACGCTCAACTCGACAGATCCGGAGATCGAACAGAACAACCTTGCCAGGTAAGGGCGAGTGCGCATGATCAGAGCGTTGGAGGCTTGGTCCATGGCTGCCCGTCCAAGACCGATGAGGCGGTCGCCAACGCGGTATCCGCCCGTGCACCGAACGAGGAATCTCGACTGCTCGAGCGTTCTCACGAGCCGGAAGACAGTTGACTTCGGGAGACCTGAGCGTCGAGCGAGCTCGCTTATACCTAGGGTCGAACCGCTCTCGAAGTAGCTAAGTAGCGTCATGGCCTTCACGACGGACGAGCGCTCCTCACGTGCGGGCGGGAGGGCGACAAGGGCGCTCATGGCATAACTCCCTGCACAGATGCCGGCGCGGGGAAGGTGAGGCCGATCGAGGTGTGAACCAGTTGTGCGATGAACACGTCTGGAAAGTCGTTGCGGTTGGCCAGGGTTCGCGCGACCACGGCCCCGCTTATCTGGTCAACGGCAGTGATGATGTCGAAGCCTGGGGGCAAGACACCGCGGTCGGCGGCCGTCGCCAGAATGTCCGTCATCAATCGGCGTGCGCGAGCTTCTAGGACGCCTTCAAGGCGCATGCGCTCGCGTAGTTCTGGGTCGACCGCGGCTTCGGCGGCCACCAGCAGGCGCATGCGCCCCAGTGGTCTGTCAACGAAGCGGCCGACTGCGCTCCGGACAACAGCAGTCAGGTCCTGCACCACGTCGCCGGTCACGGGCACGTCGAGAGAGTCGTCGAGGTGTTTGAGTGCGCTGACGATCAAGTCGTACTTGGTGGCCCACCGGCGGTACACGGTGGTCTTGGCGACACCTGCTCGTTCGGCGATGGCATCCACCGTGGCCCGTGCAACACCTACTTCGGCGATCACTGCGATCGTGGCATCTAGCACGTCAGATGTGGCCCGATGGTCACGGGGGCGACCGACCATGAGAGCAGCTCCTTCGTTCGAATCACGCAACGAATGGCCCGGAAGGACCACTGTGACGCATAACACTACGGTATAGTATCGGATCTAACTAGCATGTCAATCACCAAATTTCTCCGTGCCGAGGACCGGCACGCACTGTTGGGGACCGCCCTGTGGGCAACGACACTTCCGGTGTCGCCGCCTGGGCTTCGTGTCTGCGGGACCGTCCGTTGATGCGGTGCTCCGGGCCGGCGAAAGCGCAGGTCGCGGAGCAGCCTCCAGACCCCAAGAAGGAGCACCTCATGTCAATTGTCGATGCGTGGGTTAACCACAATCCGCCCCACCTCGCTGCAGGAGCGCTGCAGGCCCCCGGGGCTTCTAGCCTGTTCGACCAGTTCGGCGGCGCCGAGGCCCTGATGCTTGAGGGAGTTAGCGAGGATCAGCTGCTTGCTGAGATGGACGAGGCTGGCATCGGACAGGCCATCCTCAGCACGTTCTCGTTCGTGGAGGACTTCGCGCAACTGACCAAGGCCTGCGAATCCGTCGCCGAATTCGTGGGTCGAAAGCCGGACCGTTTTGCAGGGTCCGGACGCGTCGATGTTCTCCGTCCGACCTATCGACCGGCGGACGCGGCAAGGGCCGTCGAGGCAATGATCACGGACTACGGTTTCGTCGCGATCCGTGTCGTTCCTTGTCTGATTGGCCGGCACGCCGACGATCGCTACCTATACCCCGTGTACGCGAAGTGCGTCGAGCACGGCATCCCCGTCACCATCAATGTTGGGCAGCCGGGCTTCCTGGCGCCCATGAAGTATCAGCGACCCGATGCACTCGATCGCATCTGCCTGGACTTCCCGGATCTCGTCGTGGTGACCGCGCACATGGGATTTCCGTGGCACGACGAAATT
>Ga0190275_10002059_pt1 | contig 14593 bp, 14 predicted proteins | sample Popmic550T_FD_133745 | JGI IMG/M metagenome (GOLD analysis project Ga0190275, IMG submission 133745) | Populus adjacent soil microbial communities from riparian zone of Yellowstone River, Montana, USA - 550 T | ecosystem: Environmental > Terrestrial > Soil > Riparian zone > Trees stand | place... | reverse complement strand
GGGCCGGAAGCGGGGTACAAGTCAACGCGATCGCGCCCGGGTATATCGCGACCGACAACACAGCAGCGCTTCGCGCCGACCCAGTCCGGAGTTCCGCGATCTTGTCCCGCATACCGTCTGGCCGCTGGGGAGAACCTGACGATTTCAAAGGCGCGATCATCTTTCTGGCCTCGCGCGCTTCTGATTATGTCAACGGCTCAATTCTGGTCGTCGATGGCGGCTGGCTCGGCCGCTGAGGGAGTCTATCCCTTGAATAGGCTCTTGCCAAGAAAGAGAACATTCGCGGGCCGCTCCGCCAACCGGCGCATGAAATAGGGATACCAAGCGGCGCCATAGGGCACGTACAGTCGCAGACGGTATCCTTGCTTCACAATTCTTTGCTGCAACTCACGACGGACACCATAGAGCATCTGAAATTCGAAAGCATCCGGCCGGACTCGCCGCTCCTCCACGTACTGCAGAGTCGCCGAGATCATATTGTCGTCGTGCGTCGCGATGCCTGGATACGTGCCGCGATCGAACAGAACCTTCATCAGCTTGACGTAATTCGCGTCGACCGCCGCCTTTTCGGGGAATGCATTGTCGGAAGGCTCCTTATATGCGCCCTTGCACAACCTCACAGGTACGTGTTGATCACATAACTCGTGAATGTCCGCCTCACTTCGATAGAGGTACGCTTGAATCACCGCGCGTACGCCTCCGCCGTGTTGCTGGTGCAGCAGATGCACGATCTTCAACGTCCGCTCGGTGTAGGAAGAGTCTTCCATATCGAACTCGACACGTGTCCCTGTCTCACAGGCCAGACTCACTAGGGCGTTGGCGTTGTCCCTGCACGCCTGTTCGGAAATATCGAGGCCTAATGCCGTGAGCTTTGCCGATACGGTTCCCTGCAGCGGATAGACGGTTCGTAGAGCCGCAAGATACTCGGCGCGCGCCTGGGTGGCCTCTTCGAGTTGCTTGACATTCTCCCCAAGATAATCAAGGGAGCTCAACATGTTAGCGCGCTGCAGTTCGGATGCTGCTCGAATAGCTTCTTCCAATCGAAGACCGGCGACAAAGCGCTCGGTGAGCCTATGCGCAAGACTCGACGTCTCCATCCAGTGACGCAACTGCTTCTGGCGCGAGAGATAGAGGAACGCGCTACGAAGCGTTGGAATGAATGCGCTCACAAGACGAAACTGTCTCCCCGTGACGGGATGACAACAGGAATCCCATATTGCTGCTCAATCGCATTAGCTAGAGCTTGTTGCTGTGGGTATTCGCCGTGGACCAAGAAAATCTTCTTCAACCCCGGAACAGCCGGCTTGATCCACGTCAGCAATTCCCTTTGATCCGCATGTCCGCTGAGTTCGTTCAGCGTGACCACCTCGGCGCGTAGACGCATGGGATCGCCGAAGATCGGCACTTCACGATGACCCTCTACGATCTTGCGCCCGAGCGTATGTTCTGCCTGGAAGCCTGTAATCAACACCGTGTTGCGCGGATTCTCGATGTTGTTCCGAAGGTGGTGAAGGATGCGACCGGCCTCGCACATACCCGACGCGGAAATGACGATGAACGGCCCACGCAGATCGTTGAGGGCCTTCGATTCGTTGACATCCTGAATATAGCGAAGACGCGGGAAGCTGAAAGGATCTTTACCAAGATCGGAGAAAGCGTTTGTCTCCGCGTCGCGCGCGTCATGATGTGCCCGAAATACACTAGTCGTCTTGAAGGCCAGCGGGCTATCGATGAAGATTGGAATTAGCGGAATACGATTCTCATTTACGAGCTGGTGCAGCAACAGAACTAACTGCTGTGTCCGTCCAAGGGCGAAAGCAGGTACAACGATGCGTCCGCCACGCTCGCTGGTCCTGACGATCGCGCTGACCAACTTGTCGGCGACGCGGCCCAGATCTTTATGAAGGCGATCGCCATAAGTGCTTTCAAGAATCAAGTAATCGGCTTGCGGGCAAGGCTCCGGATCCGGAATGATGGGCAAGTTAATACGGCCAACGTCACCTGAGAAGCAGAGCCGCACCGGCTTACCGGTATCGCGGGATTCAAGAACCATACTGGTCGACCCGAGCAGGTGACCTGCATCGAAAGTTTCGTAGGTGAGATCGTCACCGACCTGCATCGGCGTGTGGAGGAGCACTCGATTAAAGAGCGTGAGAACGCGCTCCGCGTGTTCCGTGGTGTAGATGGGTTCGACTGTTTGGGAACCATTTGCCTCACCAAGCACGGACTTCCTTCGCCAGATTTGCTTATTGAGAAAGATCGCATCCTTCTCTTGAATGTTGGCTGAATCCTGCAAGAGGGGATCACATAGATCGGCGGTAGCGGGCGAGGTATAAATGGGTCCGCTGAAACCGTACTTGGTTAAAGTCGGGAGATTGCCGCTGTGATCGATGTGAGCGTGCGACAACATCACGGCGTGGATGTCGGACACCTTGAAGGGTAGCTTTGTATTTATGTCTCTAGCCGCTTGGCGTCTTCCGTGGAAAGTGCCGCAGTCGAGAAGAAATCGTTGCCCGCCCGCGTCAATTTGATGCATCGACCCAGTGACGGTTCGAGCAGCACCCCAGAAGGTGATCTTCACATCAACAGCATTGCACAGCTATTAACGGGAGCCGCCGCGGCCTTCACGTGAGCCACCACCACCGCCGCCGCCGGATCTCGCCGGTCCAGCGGCAGGAGCGCCACCGCCGACGGTCGCAGGAGCTTGATATCCACCACCCCCGGAATAGCCTCCACCAGAGGAGTTGGACATGCCTCGCGACGAGCCCATTCCCATGTATGAGTCCATCGAAGGCATCGGCTGACGGATTGCGGCCGGTGGAATCGGAGCGTAGTAGGAATGGTTCCAAGCGTTGGTATAACGTCCGCGAGCCGGGAAGTAGGTATACATTCCAAAGTAGGGATTGAAATACCAGCCGCTTGCGTTCCAACCAGGACCATAGCTGTCATACATTCGCCGAGCGGCCGAAACGTTCGCCAACGCGAGATATCCTGACCTACGGCCGGCCCATCTATAGAACGAGTCCGTATCGTCCGTCGAAAATTTCTCGACTACAGGGACGCTGGTCAGCAGTAACTGCCTGCCTTCCTTGACGTTTACCGGACGACCTGTCTCAACTAGAGTGATCTCGCCATCATAGGCTCGAACACGGGGAGGAGTGCCCGCATCGATTCGGAACACGCCTCGCTTGCGCACGTCGAGAATAGAGCCTTGAACGGTAAGTTCGATCCCATGCTCCTTCAAAACCTCGCCAGCCTCGAGCAGTACCGAGCCCTTCACAATATCGATCTGGGTATCGGTAAGCGCGTTCTTCGTCATCGCAATCTCCGAATTCTCGGACATACGCAGGAAGACACCGGGCGTCAGGAGAATTTCGGCTCGGCCCACTTCGGTTCGCAGATTTTGCCCCGTCTTCATTTCGGGATACTCACCGAATTTCTGGACGACGGCTTTGTCCGCCAGGAACACATCGCCTTCGATGTAATGAATCAAACCCGATTTCGCGGATATTACGTCCTGCCCGGAGGCGAAGCTCGCCAGGAGGCATCCCACGGCCACCGAAAATGACAGATTCTTATAACTCACGTGACACCTCCCAGTTCTAATAGTGATGCCGAACCGGATGCGCGTCAAGCAGAAGTTAGAAAACGATTTATCCACAACTTCCGCGGTACGCATGGGTTTAGATGGGCCGCGGGATGCCCTGGTTACAGGAATCGTTGTGCAGCGACATTCCTAGCGGTTCAGCGACTGAATGCGCCACATCGGTTTGGCGCTCTCCGCCGGATCCGCCTGGTATGTATGCGTGGTCTTACTTGGATCGTAATCGCGCCACAACCAGATCATTTCTTCGGCGAGTTCGGCGTGCCCGCCATTGCGGCTATGCGTGCCGTTACCCCAACTGAAGTGATAGTCGTATTCGCGCATTTTGAGCGAATTCGCCATCTGGACATTTTGTAAAGGCCAGCTTCCGTGATTGTTCTCGAGGTCACCGCTTCCATCCTGCAGCCAGACACGAATGTTCCGCTTTGGTTCCTTCCGGATCTTAAAGGGATAGACGTTGCCCCCATCGATCTTGCCCGGATGCCACTGGATGCTGGTGAAGCTGCCGATTCGCGACAGCACACGGCTGAACTCGTCCGGCATCTGCCATGCCGCGTTGAACGCGCAAATTCCTCCCGAGGAATCACCCGCTAGCGCGCGGCTGTAGCCGTCCTTGCGGATGTTGTATTTTTCGGCGACCAGCGGAAGAATTTCGTCGCGAATGAAGCGTGGGTAAGTGTCATCGACGGTGTCGTACTGGATAGATCGCATTCTGCGGCCATCCGTCATTCCGGGGGATATCAGGACCTGGATAATAACCGGGATCTTGCGTTCGTGTGTAAGGTTCTCAAAAACGACCTGAGCCCTCGACGGAAGCTCACGGTTCACGAGCACCTCGCCATCCTGCCAAACCATGACGGCAGCCGGCTTGGACGTATCGTATTGAGCAGGGGCCCAGATCCATAGGTCGCTTTTCATGCCGGGATAAATCTTGCTGGTGTGTACTATCTTCTCCGACAGTTTGCCCTTGGGCACACCCGGCTTATCGTAGCTGTAAGGCCCAAAAGCCGGCACGTCCGTCCGGCCTCCGAAAGGTTTACCATCGATGACATAAGAGAAATTGTGGGTGCGCGATGTCGGCAGAGCCGCAGTGTGAACCCACAAATTCGTCCCCGTCTTTGTCATGGCAACGGGCGAGTCTTCATTGATGACGATCTTTGGCGGCGCGGCAGAGTCGAGCGCGAAGATGAAGTTCCCGCCTTCCGCGATGACGGCTTGACCCTTTTTAAAAGACTCTTCACCGGCGGCTGCTACGACGAGTGCTCCAAGCTGTGGGGACTTTGCGTCGAGCGCCTTCCGAACGTCCTGATAGGTCGGCTGATCCGCCGCCATAGCAAAGGCGCCAATCAGAACAATTGCATAGAGTTTCATGCCTTCCATTTCCAGAAATAGAACAGCATTGATGATTTGCCGGTATTCACGATTCCATGCAGCTTATTCGCGGCGCAATACATCATCGTCCCGGGGCCGACCTGGGTTAATTTGCCGTCAACTTTCATCTCGCCCGTCCCCTCGGTAATCAGCATGAATTCTTCCTCGGGGTGTTTATGAGGAGGATGCGGAGTCGCGCCCGGGTTCAGCTTCAAGCTGCCCGCGGTCATGGCTTTGAGTTGATCTGTCGGACCGTCGTAGTAAATGCGAAGGTCTCCAAACGGCTCCTTCGTGAGTTTCGCTCCTTTCTCGTCCATCGTGCCGTCCGGAAGCTTGGAAGCGGCCGCGCCGGGCATCGAGAGAGCCATCGCGCTAAGAAGCAAGCGTCTGCGTTTCATTTTCAGTTCTCCAGTTTCGAGAGTACTTTCAGTAGAACGTTTCCGATCACCTGGAAGCTCTGCGGAGATAGCTTATCAACTGTGTCCTGCTCCGTGTGCCACCAGGAATTTTGTGGTCCATATTCGAAATCGATTAAATCGAGCGCAGGAGCGCCCGCCCGAAGAAACGGAATATGGTCATCTTCAATCGCGCCATCGAGCGTCGAAAAATGGCGCGAATATCCCAAGCCCGCCGCCGTATCCCAAACAAGCTTTCGCAACCAGGGAGTCGAATTCCACTCGTGTACCACAGCCAGATCGACATCGCCGATCATGTCTAAATTAATCACAGCTTTGACCCGGCCCAGGGTTCCATCTTCCTTCCAACGTGCGGACAGATGCCGACTTCCGTACAGGCTATCGTTCGGAGCCCAGTTCTCCATTGCTTCTTCGCCATCGAGCCATACAAGCAGAATGTCGTTTTTGGCGGGCTTATTGCACAACACCCGGGCCATCTCAAGCAGGAAGCCGGTCGACGACCCGGCATCATTTGCGCCGACAAAAACACGATTCGTCATGAGTTTTGTGTCGTAGTGGCCTGTCAAAACAACTATCTGCTTGGACTGTCCCGGTATTTTCGCGATGATATTGTTCATCGGTTTAGCGCCGATGGGGGTCTGCGCTGTAAACGTATCTTGTTCGACCGGGCAACCGAACGTCTTTAACTTCAACAAAATATACGCCTGTAGTTTTTTGTGTGCGGCGGAGTCGACGGGCCGCGGACCGAAAGCCACTGCTTGGCGCGTAAACTCGAGGGCCGAAGCGCCGGAAAAGCGCGGGCTGCGGGTGGTCGGCTCGGCCGATGCCGTCAGCGACGCCAGTATCAGAACGATGGCTTTTTTGCAGTGCATACGTGACCGAGCGTGAAATTCCGCTTCTTGTCGAGTGTATCGAGCAATGGCAGCACAAGCGCAACAGGCCCAAACGTGATGGCGGGCAGGATCGCAAACACGCCCGGGAAAAACTGCGCGGAGTTCAGCAATCGTCGAGAGAGCAGTCGAAAAAATCCTCCCACTGCCTCGATCCTCACGTCAGCAAATCCGGCTCGTCTTGTCAGATGCTCCAGTCCATAGCGCGTGTAGCGAAAGTAGTCATGTGGCTCTTGATGCTCCTCCCATTCAAGAGGAGTGATCAGCAGGAGGCGCCCACCGGGTTTCAGGCAGCGGAACAGTTCGTCAATGACACGCGCCGGGTCTGTCACATGCTCCAGCGTCACAACGTTCAGAGCCGCATCGAAGCTGCCATTCGAAAAAGGAAGAGAGAGCAAATCGGCGACCGCGTCGAGGCGTCCATAGGACCATCTTCGGTCTCCAATAGCCAGATCCACTGCCGTGTATCGGAAGGACGAGAAATAATCCGCATACTGACACTCCCCCGCCCCGGCGTCCAGGACCCTTGCGTTCTTGCCCAAACCTGACGCGAATCGTTTGACCTCGTCCTCGATGCGCGCCTCAAAATGTAGGATGTGGCGTTGCAACACATCGGGCAGGCGGTCGAGTGGAGGATTGACCTTCATGCCGGCTTGACGGCTTCGATCATGACAGTGGATCCGGATCGACAGGCAGCCTCGAGCATCGTAAACGGAAGGGCAGCCACAATCAGTCCGAAGTATGAGAGATTCTTGAACATCCGCATGCGCTCCGACTCGATGACGCCGCGAACCCGACGAGCCATGGGATCGAGGGAGGGAGCTAGACTGCTCGCGAATCCCGCCGGATTGTCGCGAAGTGAAAAATGCTTGGTTCTCTTAACGTTAAAGCCACTCTGTTCGAGTAGTGTTTGAAGGTCACCAACCCGAAAATTAATCAGGTGCCGAGGCACGTCCAAACCGTTCCAGTGATCGCCAAACAGAAGGAACTGCCAGGACGAAACATTGGGTACCTGAACGATCAGCCGACCACCCGGGCGAAGCAGATGGAACGCAGTGTGAATGTAGGAACCGGGGTCGTACAAGTGTTCAAGAACGTGAAACATCGTAATTACCGAAAAGAACTGTCGCTTAAATGGCGGATCGGAAAAAATACCAGCGACCACCGGAACACGGTTCTGCTCCCACGCTACACTTGCTGCCCGTCGCGAATAGTCCAACCCGAATACGCGGTAGCCCTTATCTGCGAGAAGGCGTCCGAATAACGCCCCGCCACATCCAACATCTAAGATTGGACCGTCGGCCGGCGCACATTCTCTGGTGACGAAATTCACATGATCGCGCAAAACGAAGCGACGGTATTCTTCTTCCAGCCGGCTTACCGAACTATCCGCAGGTGTGAACCAATACGATTCCGGATAGTAGCGTTGAAGTTCACCGACGCTAGGCCATGGATACAAACGCAAAAGCCGGCAGCCGGAACACTCGACTATCGAAAACCGCTTTTCCGTTGTTTGGTACAGGCGGTCGGCGCCACAGAAAAGAGGCCGTGATTGTCGGCTACCGCAAGCCGGACAACACTCGCCTGTAGGAGCATGAATCAAATCGCCTGCTCCGATAACTCTTTCAGGCTGATACGGTAACGCAATAATAGTTCACGAACTTGTTGGGGTGTCAGCTTACGAATTTGTCGGGTGGCGCGGCGCTTGCGAAGCGTTTCGGGAATCATCGCTATTCCTTGCATTGTTCCCTTTAGGAGCGCGATTGTGAGTCGAGCCCTGCCAGCCGACCCTTCGAAACGCGCCACCTCGCCCTTCCCCCGTAGCCCTGCCCACGCTCCTGCTATCAATCGAGCCATCCAGTAAACTCCATTGAACGAGAGCAAACTGAAAGGAAAATGCCTGACCGCCAGCAAGATGCGATTTCGCTCGATCAACTCCAGGCGACGGCTTGAAAGCAATCCTAGTGTCGATCCGCGCCGGTGCAGAACGACGGAATCGGGAACGTAGACACATTTCCAGCCGGCGATTCTGGCCCTTAATCCAAGTTCGGCGTCGTCCCCATAGGCAAACAGATCCTCATCGAAAGCGCCAATCTCATTGAGCATCGAGGCACGATACATCGCAGCGCAACCATCCGGCCACAGGACGTCCTCGACCCGGTCGAACTGCCCTCTGTCGATCTGACCCGACCCGCGCCCCCGATTTTGTCCGTCGAGATAGATCAGGTGCCCCGCTTTATCAATCTTGTGCGGATCTTCATAAACGAGAATCTTGCATGCTACCATCCCGTAGTCTGAGCGTTGCTCGATTGCGCGGAACATCGCTCCAAGCCAGTCAGGACGGGCCTCCGCATCATTGTTCAACAAGGCGATCCAAGAGCCGCGAGCTTCGGCAATTCCCTGATTATTGGCGCCGCAGAATCCGCGATTCTCAGAATTTTTAATTACGCGTAGCGGGAATGGAAAAAGAGGTTCAGCTTCCGCGAGCATCGGAATTGAACCGTCGGTAGACCCGTTATCCACGACGATTACTTCGAAGGCGGGAGCCTGTTTCTGCACTGCGAGCGAGGTAAGGCAGCACCTTAGAAGGTCTTGTCGGTTCCAATTAACGACGATTACAGAAATCAAAGGGATTGGGTCAGGCGCCAACTGTTGTATTATACTTTTGTTACTAGGACTTTCGCGAAACATGTCGTCCGCCGGGGAACTTCTTCAGAGCGAGCGTGTAAAACGAGGTCGGACCTTATCCGATCTTGCAAGTGAAACTTGCATTAGCAAGCGCTATCTCGCTGCGATCGAAGAAGATGACACCAAGACGCTGCCGGGTCACTTTTTTCATCGGAACTTCATCCGGCAGTATGCCTCAGCGCTTGGGCTGGACGATTCCGACACGAAACGAATACTTTCCCTCATCACGCCGGTCCCCGAAATCGATCCGATTCCCGCTCTTAACCTGCCAAAATACATTGCCGAGGTCGAGCAGCAATCAAAGCCGCTGGCTCGAATCCCTACTCGAGTAGCGGCTACGCTTCTGTTTTTGGTTTTGATTGGCTGTTCGGGACTTTACGCCATTTGGAGCAAATCGCAGGAGAACCTAGATATTGTTGTCGAGCCATCTGTGGCCCAAGCTGCGGGTCCGACTGCGGCTGTTACGCAACCTGTGATTCCCCAAACCAGTCCCGCAACAGAATCGGCCGCTTCCCCAAGCCCACCTGAAACTGGCCGGATCAGAGTCGACCTCTCCGCCACCGAGAAGACATGGGTTTCGGTCTCTTCGGCTGGCCGGACCGTCTTCGCCGGTGTTCTCGACCGAAGCCAGACGAAAAATTTCGCGCTCGATGAGGATGCGACGCTCTTAACCGGAAATGCTGCCGGTTTGGACGTGCGTATGAACGGCCGTCCATTGGGCCCACTCGGGCCGCGTGGCCAGACTCGAGAAGTACTGTTTACGCAGGATCAATACAAGATTTTGTCACCACGAAAGATGTAGCATTTTACGGTGATATAAAACCCCAAGACTTTAGTTTTTCATTCATACTAGAGGTTTTGCGGGTTGGCTCCGCCCTATACCGCTACAATGGGGAGGCTTGATTGTTCGAAGAACAAACCCGACCAGCTAATGTTCTGCTCGTCGAAGACAATCCCGGAGATGTGAGGCTTATGCGCGAAGCTCTCCGGAACGGTCGTTGCGGCAAGAACATGGACGCCGTCGAGAATGGGGAGGAAGCGCTTGCCTACCTTCGACGAGTGCCTCCGTATTCAGAGGTTCCAAAACCCGATCTTATTTTTCTCGATCTCAATCTTCCCAAGAAGGATGGCCGCGAAGTACTGCTGGAAATCAAACAGGACGATGCGCTTCGACGAATTCCAGTTGTCGTTCTCACGACGTCGGAGGCCGAGCGCGATATCTTGCGCGCTTACGACCTTCACGCGAATTGTTACGTAAAGAAGCCTACTGAGCTCGACGAATACATGGAAGTGATCCGAGCCTGCGAAAATTTCTGGCTCCATATAGTGCGCCTGCCGAGGTAGTTAGTTTGCAGATTGGGTCGGCGGCGTTTCGGGTTGCGGTCACCCTAGCCCTCCCTGCTTTGGCTCTGCTCGCTTGCCATTTACTCCGCCCGTGGCTAGACCCGACTTACGATCCCCTCTTCATTGCTGCCTCCGCCATCACAGCGTGGCTTTGCGGCATCCCGTACGCATTCGCTTGCGTTTTGCTCTCGGCTCTTGCGCTCGACTATTTCTTTCTAGCGCCCTACAACAGCTTTGAGCTTCTTGATGCCGGCGCTCAGACGAAATTTTTCCTTTTTCTTGGATCGAATTCAATCATCATCCTTCTGATTCACTACGCTCGAAGCGCGCGCGAAGCGCAAACCGCTTCCGAAATGCGTTATCGGAGTCTGGCTGAGTTGATTCCGTTCGGCGGATGGGTCGCCGACAGTAGCGGTAACATGACCCGGATCAGCGCGTCATTCCTGAACACTTTCAACATCACAATGGAGGAATGCCGCGGGCTCGGTTGGACCCGCCTTCTCGATGAAGCCGATCGCAAACAAGTGTTAGCAGACTGGAAGGAGTGCGTCCGCTCCGGATATTTCTGGGACTACGAATATCGTTTGCGAAATGCCGCAGGTGAACAATTCGTCGTATTGAGTCGTGGCATCCCGGTTCCTGCCGTTCGAGGCAAGCATCGGACATGGGTCGGTATTCACCTCGACATCACGGAGCGCGAACGTAGCACGGAGCAGCGTGTTCAGCAGGCGCGTGATCTTGAACGCTTTAACGCAGAATTGGAACAATTCGCGTATGTCTCGGCGCACGATCTGCAGGAACCACTGCGCATGATCGCAAGCTATCTGCAGCTTCTGTCCCGGCGCTACCAGGGCAAATTAGACGCCGAAGCGGATACTTTCATTCAATATGCCGTGGAAGGCGCCGAACGCCTAAAGTCCTTACTTCAAGATCTTCTACAGCTTCAGCAGGTTGGCAAGGCAAATCGGGTCAAAGTAAAAGCGCCCCTCACCGATGCCGCCATTGCGGCCGAAAACAACCTTTCCGTCAGGATCGCCGCTACAGGAGCTCGCATCTCGATCGAGGAACTTCCAACGGTCGAGTATGACCTGGATGCGTTCGTTAAAGTTTTCGAACACCTCTTCGAAAATGCTCTGAAGTATCACCGCGAAGGTATGACACCCGAAATCCACGTTTCCGCGGCAGCGCAGAACAAGCAGATATGGGAAGTACGTGTCAGAGACAACGGGATCGGTATCCCCGCCGAGTATCAGGAAAGAATCTTTCAGATTTTCCAACGGCTTCACCCTCGTAGCGAATATCCCGGTACAGGAATCGGACTGGCAATCTGTAAGAAAGTTGTAGAAGTCCACGGCGGTCATCTGTCCGTTCAATCGACACCCGGCGAGGGATCTGTATTTTATTTCACAATTCCTGCGATTCGTGGGCCCGGAGCGTAAACTTCAGTGTTGCGCCTTTTCCAAGCTCGGATTCGATCCATAGACGCCCACCGTGGCTTTCGATGATCTTCCGGCAGATCGCCAAGCCGATTCCCGTTCCCGGAATTTCTTTGCCGTGGAGACGCTTGAAGACCCCGAAAATCCGTTCGTGGTGCTCGGGGGCGACGCCGATACCATTGTCCTGTACGGAGAATTCGTAGAAATCCCCTTCCCGAACCGCTGAGACATGGATCACCGGCGCTTCTGCGCTTCGATACTTGATGGCGTTCCCCAGCAAATTTTGGAATACCTGCAAGAGTTGCATCTGGTCGGCTTCCACTACGGGGAGCGAACCGTACGTAATCTTGGCGCCCGCGTCCTTTGCCTGTCGATCGATATTCATCAGCGCCCACTGAAGAATATTGGGGGTCGAAGTCGGCTCGGCCGTCGTCCGATCAGAACGTCCGGCCTGCGAGTACGCCAGCAGATCTTTCAGCAACTGCGTCATTCGGCCGGCAGCATCCATCAGGAAATGAATGAACTCATCGGCATCGGGGTCCAATTTGCCGCTATAGCGCCTGCTCAGGAGTTCAGCGTAGGAACGAATTGTTCGTAAAGGCTCTTGCAGATCGTGTGAAACGGTGTATGCGAATTTCTGCAACTCCTCATTCGATTGTTCTAGTTGCTGTTCCAGTTTGCGACGCTCTGTCGCATCGCGCGTTACCTTCGCAAAACCAATGATCTTTCCGCGATGATTCCTAACTGATGTGGTGACGCCTTCCGCCCAGAAGCGCTCGCCCTTGTTGTTTATGAGCCAGCGTGTGTCATCGGCGAATTTCTCCTCCGCAGCTGTGCGCAACTCCGCCTCCGGCACTTTCTGCGCCCGATCCTCTTCTGTGTAGAACACCGAGTAGTGCTTGCCAGTGATCTCGTGGGCTTCGTAACCGTAAACTTCTATTCCGCCGGCATTCCAGGACATTATGACGCCATCGGGGTCCATCATGAACATCGAATAGTGCCGCACCGACTGCACCAGTGCATGATCGTATTTCCCTTCCAGGCGGTATAGTACGAGGCGGACAGCGTTTTCGAGTTCCTCGCCTCGCAGTGGCTCGCAAACAATCGCTTCAACGCTTGAAGTCAGGTGATGGGTGACTCCCAAACCCTCTCTCGCCAGCAAAATGACAGGCAAGCTGGCGCCGCGTTCCACCCCAAGACTGGCATCCACGATTGCAACTGCAGCGCCAGTCGGCCCGAGTGCGGTGAAGCTGTTTACCGGATCAGCAACATCAAATCCGGCGCTGCGCAATCTCTGTGCTAGCTTTTCTCCTTCATCGAGGTCAGCGTGCGCTATCGCGATATCCGAAATGTTCATGGCTGAAGTCTTTGGAGGTAGTGTGGCGCCGTTCCGTTACACACTCGCCGAAAGGAAGCATCTTCAAGCGGCATTACAGCAGCATGAAGAGGCTCCTCAGTCCTTTCCTTTGCGTTATTTCTTGCATCGGGACTCCTGGTTCTGACGACCTAGGAGCCTGAACTATTACCTGCGAGGACTGGCGCTTCGCGATTCGGCCGGATGCTCCGCTGCGCTTCCGCATTTCGAACTCGTTGTACGCCTTGCACCGAAGTATTGGGCCGCTTGGCGGCAGCTTGTCCAATGCCGGGCGCTTACGGGCTCCCAAGCCGGCAAAATCGCGGCGCTCGAAAGAGCGAGTGCGGCTAATCCGACAAACTCGGAAGCGCTCGCAGAACTGGGTCTTGCTCGACACCTGGCCGGAGATACGGCGGGAGCGCTTAGCGTTGTGGAAGACCTGGCGCAGATCGACAAGGCGGCCGCGGAGGCGCTTCAAACTAAGATCTGGCTCATCAAAATCAACTAACTACTCGAACTGCTGCTTGAAGCGTACCCATTGCTGCTCGAGGTCTTCCATTCTCTGGCGGAGACTCGCGACTTCGCCCTCGAGTTCTGTCACTCGATCTGTCTGGTCGCTTCGTGGGCGGCTGCTTGCAGCCGAAGCGCCTTCGGTCGCTTGTGGTGTGCCCGAAAGCAGAGCCCAGCGAGGTTCTTTGAGACCCGGCTGTCTCGGAAGCAAAGTCACATAGCTTTGCTCCGGACGCGCCGCTAATGTCTGAAGGCATCGCTCGACTTCGTCGGTGTCTCCGAACCGGTGCATCCTGCCTGCGCGATCACGCAATTCGCCCGCTGTTTGCGGTCCTCGTAGCAGCAGCTCACACAGCAAAGCCATTTCGCGCCGTCCCAGATTGAGGCGCTCCTGCAGGCGGTGACCGTATTTCGGAACACGGTTTCCGCCGCCCGTAAGCGTGGAAACAAGCTGTTTGGCCCTTAAGCGCTCAAGGCCTGTTGTCACATCATCATCATCGAAATTGACGAGCGGATCGCGATTTGAACGTTGATTGCAAGCGTTTACTAGGGCATTCAACGTTAGCGGATAGTATTCAGGAGTCGTGATCTCTTTCTCGATCAGACATCCGATAATTCGCGATTCGACGGCGTCGATCTCGATCATTGCCGCTTGCAGAACTGATCGAATGCAGCGGTCAAAACCTTGGCAATCTCTGGCGCTTGACGATTCTCGATTTGATGTCTCGGGAGCAGATAGACCGGCTTGCCGCCTTGGAACAGATAGACACAAGGAGACGACGGCGGCAATTGTCCAGCAATCTCGCGAACGCGTTCCGTCGCTTCCACATCACCGCCGGCGAAAACGGTCGCGACCGTATCGGGGCCAACCGGGTGCTGCAAGGCCATCGCGATGCCCGGCCGAGCCTTTCCGGCGGCGCAGCCACAAACGGAATTTACCACCATCATGACCACCGACTCGGAATTGGTCGTCAACAGGC
>Ga0190275_10002058_pt1 | contig 14598 bp, 12 predicted proteins | sample Popmic550T_FD_133745 | JGI IMG/M metagenome (GOLD analysis project Ga0190275, IMG submission 133745) | Populus adjacent soil microbial communities from riparian zone of Yellowstone River, Montana, USA - 550 T | ecosystem: Environmental > Terrestrial > Soil > Riparian zone > Trees stand | place... | reverse complement strand
CAGCGGCACCTCCAACGCCTGCGCCAGCCGATCCACCGTGCCCCCAAGGCCCAGGAAGGGCGTGTCCTGGCTCGGCGCGGCCGTCACCACCAGCGTGGCCCCTTGCTTCTTGGCGAAGTCCTGCAGCGCCGTGGCCGGCTCCCCCGTCAGCAGCATCTTCTGGACGCTGGCGCCAAGCTTCTCCAACCGCTTCGCCTCGTCGGCCAGCGCCGCCTCGGCCGCCTCCAGCAACGACTTGCCAAAGGCCTTCACGGAGTCCGTGAGCAGGACATGGACGAGCCACAGGGGCTCGCCCGCCTTCCGGGAGAGCCAAGCCGCGGCGTCACAGGCCCGGTGAGCGGCGTCGGAGAAGTTGGTGGCGCAGACGATGGGCATGGTGCCTCCGCGAAGACGAGGCCTCTTGGGCCGGATGGGACTGGTGCGACGCCCCCTTCTAGAGGACGCCCACGCGTAGTTCTACCCTGTTTATGCCCCGCCAGAGCACTATCGCGCAGGCGGGCGCAGGACCTGTTCAGCCTTCACCTCATGGAGGAGCGGCTCACCGCGCTCGAAGGCCTGAGCGCTCGCCAGTGTGGTGTCCGCGATGTTGCCCAGCGCCTCGCGCGTGAGGAAGGCCTGGTGCGAGGTGACGAGCACGTTGGGGAAGGTGAGCAGCCGTGCCAGCACGTCATCCTGCAGCACCTTCCCGCTCAGATCCTGGAAGAAGATGCCCTCCTCCTCCTCATAGACGTCCAGCCCCGCCGCGCCGATGTGGCTTCGCTTGAGAGCCTCGATGAGCGCCCGGCTGTCGATGAGCGCGCCGCGGCCGGTGTTGATGAGCACCACCCCGCGCTTCATCTTCTCCAGCGCTCCGGCGTCCACCAGGTGGTAGGTGCCCGGCGTGAGCGGCACGTGCAGGGTGATGATGTCCGCCTCGCGGTACAGGGTATCCAGCGGCACGTAGCGTGCTCCCAGCTCGCGCTCCAGCGCCGCGTCGGGCGCCGCGTCGACGCAGAGCAGCCGGCACCCGAAGCCGTGGAAGATGCGCGCCGCCGCCCGGCCGATGCGCCCCGTGCCCACCACGCCCACGGTCTTCCCGTGCAGATCGAAGCCCACCAGCCCATCCAGGGAGAAGTTCCAGTCGCGCACGCGGGCGTAGGCCTGGTGGATGCGGCGGTTGAGCGCCAGCACCAGCGCCACCGCATGCTCGGCCACCGCGTAGGGCGAGTACTCGGGGACGCGCACCACCTGGATCCCCAGCCGCCCCGCGGCCACGAGATCCACGTGGTTGTACCCGGCCGAGCGCAGCGCCACCAGCCGCGTGCCTCCGGCGGACAGCGCCTCCAGCGTGGCCGCGTCCACCTTGTCGTTGACGAACGAGCACACCCCCAGGAAGCCCTGGGCGAGCTGGGCCGTCTGCGCCGTGAGCCGAGGCTCGAAGAAGACGAGCGAATGGCCGAAGCGGGTGTTGGCCGCCTCCAGGGCCTCTCGGTCGAATCGGTGGGTGTCGAAGACAGCCAGCTGCATCTGTGCTCCCGCTCCCTGTTCCAAAGTGGTGCCCGGACCCCAGTCCCGCCATCGGTGGATGCAAGGCTCGCTCCAGCCCTCGGAGGGCATCCGGGCACGCAAGAGCTGCGCGGGTCACGTGCTCCCTGCTGATTCTGCGCGGGCATGTACAGAATTCGAGGGGTTGGCTCGGGCAACCCCCGGGCCCCTCGATGGGGCAGACGGGCGTCTTCCGATGGCCGCTTTATCTTCTTCAGAAGAGGCCTGGAGGTCACACCATGTACCGCTGCCCATCTTGTGGTGCCTTCAACCGTGTCCCCCACCCACTCCCCGCGGGCACACCCTCGTGTGGCCGCTGTCGTCGAGCGCTCGAGGTGTCGGGCAAGCCGCAGGAGGTGGACGGAGAGGCGTTGGCACGGGCTGTCGCTTCAGCTCCGGTGCCCGTGCTGCTGGACCTCTGGGCGCCCTGGTGTAGCCCCTGCCGAGCTGCCACGCCTGTGCTGGAGGCGGTGGGGCAAGCCCAGGCGGGCCGGCTCGTCATCCTCAAGCTGAACACGGAGGCGCACCCCCAGACGGCCGCGGCGCTGAAGGTGAGGGGCATCCCCACCTTCGTCGTCTACGCCCAGGGCCGCGAGGTGGCGCGCCGCAGCGGGCTCATGCCGCGGGCAGAGCTGGAGCGCTGGGTGCAGGAGGCACAAGGAGGCTCGGCGGGCATGCAGCTGTGACAGGAGAGGTGGAGGCCCAGGAGAGGTGGAGGCCCAGGAGGTGCCTCGGCCCAGGTGAAGGCTCCAGTCGGGAAGGAGGCGTGTGATGGAGGACAGCGTCGCGCTGCTCACGGACTTGTACGAGTTCACGATGGTGGACGCCTACCTCGACGAGGACCTGCACGACGAGGCAGTGTTCAGCCTCTTCGTGCGCCGTCTCCCGTCGCGCCGCAACTTCCTGCTCGCCTGCGGTCTGGAGGACGCGCTCCTCTATCTGGAGAAGCTGCGCTTCACTCCAGAGCAGCTCGACTACCTCTCCTCGCTCCACCTCTTCTCGGATCGGCTGTTGCGCTACCTCGAGCGCTTCCGCTTCTCCGGCGAGGTGTGCGCCGTGCCCGAGGGCACCCCTGTCTTCGGCGAGGAGCCGATCCTGGAGGTGGTGGCTCCACTGCCCGAGGCGCAGCTGGTCGAGACATACCTCCTCAACCAGATCCACCTGCAGACGATGGCGGCCTCCAAGGCGGTGCGCATCGTGGCGGCAGCAGCGGGGCGCTCGGTGACGGAGTTCGGCCTGCGGCGCACCCACGGCATCGACGCCGGCCTGAAGGTGGCGCGCGCGGCCTATATCGCCGGAGTGGAGGCCACCTCCAACATGCTGGCCGGACAGCGCTACCGCATGCCGGTGGCAGGCACCATGGCGCACAGCTTCGTGCAGGCGCATGACGACGAGCTGGAGGCCTTCCGCACCTTCGCGCGCTGCTTCCCGGACACCACGCTGCTGGTGGACACCTACGACACGCTGCGCGGCGTCCAGCACGTCATCCGCCTGGCGCGCGAGCTGGGAGAGGGCTTCCACGTGCGCGCGGTGAGGCTGGACTCGGGGGATCTGCTGGCGCTGTCGCGCGCGGCCCGGCAGATGCTGGACGATGCGGGGCTGCAGCGCGTGAAGATCATCGCCAGCGGCAACCTGGAGGAGGAAGCCATGGCGCGGCTGCTCTCCCAGAAGGCTCCCATCGACGGCTTCGGCGTGGGGACCGCGCTGGGGGTCTCCTCGGATGCGCCGTGCCTGGACATCGTCTACAAGCTGGTGGCGTACGCGGGCAAGGACCGCATCAAGCTGTCCACCTCCAAGGTCCTCTATCCCGGGCGCAAGCAGGTGTTCCGGGAGGAGGAGGAGGGGGTAGCGCGCAGGGATGTGCTCGCCCGACATGGCGAGCAGCTGAAGGGCCGCCCGCTGCTGCGCCCGGTGATGCGGGATGGGAAGCGGGTGGAGGGGACGTCGCCCTCGCTCTCGGAGATCCGCGAGTACACGCGACACCAGCTGGAGCGGCTGCCTCCCGAGCTGCGGCGACTGGAGCCAGTCTCCCCTCCTTACCGGGTGGAGGCGAGCCCGGTGCTGGCCTGGACGCGGGAGCAGCTGACGGAGGCGTGGGAGGCGAGCCCATGAGCTCGAGGCAAGGAGGCACGGAGATGCGGTTCCGAGATCGTGAAGAAGCAGGGCGCCTGTTGGCGGAGCGGCTGCGAGAGTATGCGGGGGAAGCGCCCGTGGTGCTCGCGCTGCCTCGTGGCGGCGTGTCCGTGGGATACGAGGTTGCCCGGGCGCTGGATGCGCCACTGGACGTGATGATGGTGCGCAAGCTGGGCGTGCCGTGGCACCCGGAGCTGGGCATGGGCGCGCTCGCCGAGGGGGGCGCCGTGTACCTCAACCGGGAGGTGCTGACGGCGGCGGACCTCGGTGACGAGGAGCTGCAGAAGGTGATCGCCGAGGAGACCCGGGAGCTCGAGCGGCGCGTGCGGCGCTACCGGGGAGGCCAGCCGCTCCCGGACGTGAAGGTGCGCACCGTCATCCTCGTGGACGACGGGCTGGCCACGGGCGGCACGGCCCGCGCGGCGGTGCGGGCGCTGCGAGGCTTTGGGGCGCGGCGCATCATCCTCGCGGTGCCGGTGGCGGCGGCCCAGACGGCGGAGCAGCTCCGCGACGAGGTGGATGTGCTCGTCAGCGTCCAGGAACCAGACAACCTCTGGGCCATCGGCACCTGGTACGACGACTTCCATCAGATGAGCGACGAAGAGGTGCTCATCCTGCTGGATCAGGCGCGCCGTAACGCGGGCGCGAGCCTCCCGAGCCCCTGAGGGACGGACCTCCGCTCGGCTCCGCCAGGCGCGGAGCCTCAATGCATGGCGTCTCCGGGCGTCCACGCGGGCGAAGACTTCGGGACGGGTGCCATGGGATGCGCGGCGGGCACGAGCGGCAACCTCACCCGGAACACGGAGCCCTGGCCCGGTTGGCTGTCCACCTCGATGCGGCCCCCATGGGCCTCGACGATGCGCCGCGCCACGGAGAGCCCCAGGCCCGCGCCCTGGGCGCGCTCACGGGCACCATGGGTGCGGTTGAAGGGCGTGAAGAGGTGGCGCCGCTCCTCGGTGGAGATGCCGATACCCTGGTCCGAGACGGAGAAGAAGGCCTCGTCGCCTTCACGGAGCACGGTCACCTCCACGCGCGTGCCTGTCGGCGAGTACTTCAGGGCATTGCTCACCAGGTTGTTGAGCACCTGCTCGATGCGGATGCCATCGCAGCGCAGGCGCACGGATGTCTCGGGGAGGCAGAGGCTCAGCTCGTGGCTCGACCCGGTGGCCTGGTACAGCTCCACCACGGCGCGCGCGAGCTCCCCTGCATCTCGATCCTCGAACTGGAGCTCCAGCTTGCCCGCCTCGATGCGGGTGGCATCGAGCAGGTCCCCCACCATCCGGTCCAGCCGGGCCACCTGCCGGCGCACGAGCGCGAGCATCTTCTGGATGCGCTCGGGCGACGCATCGCCGCGGCCGGGATCGGCCAGCGCGGTGGACATCTTCAGCGCGGAGAGGGGGTTGCGCAGGTCGTGGGCCACACCTGCCAGGAAGGTGAGCTGATCCTCCTGCTGCCGGGCGAGCGAGGCCGCCATCTCATTGAAGGTGCGGGCCATGTCGTGCAGCTCGGCGGGTCCCGTCTCGGGGGCGCGAGTGCGCTTGTGCCCGGAGCCGAAGCGGCGCATGGCCTGGCTGACCTGCATCACCGGCAGGAGCACCGCGCGCCGCACCCAGAAGAGGAGGAGCGCCAGCGCCACGAGCAGCAGCCCCGCCAGCGACATGCCACCCAGGCTGGCCAGCCGGTCCCAGCGGTTGGCCTGGGTCTGAGCCTCGCGCGCCTCTTGAACGTTGACCTCGACCAGGTGCTCCAGGGCAGCCAGGGCCTCATCCAGCAGCGGCCCCACGAGCGGGGCCACCCGGGCTGGAGGACCTTCCGTGACACTCCGGTGCGCGACGAGGTAGGCGTCCACCTTCCCGCGGATGTCCTGGATGAGCGCCCGCCCTGCGGGTGTGCCTGCCAGAGGCTGCTCCAGCTCATCGATCAGGGCATACAGCCGGGCCTCGATGATGGTGAGCGGAACGAGCTGGGAGTCGGGGAGCAGCTGAAGCTGTGCGTCTGCCTGGCGATAGTGCGTGAGCAGCTCCACCTCCAGCTCTTCGGCGAGGCGAACCTCATCGATGGAGGTACCGAGGTGGGACGTCACCCGATGCAGGTAGCTCGTGAGCAACACGAGCGAGCCGACGGCCGCCAGCACGAGCACTCCCAGGACTGCAAGGATGGCTGTCAGGACGGCCTTGAGGCGCATGGGGCGGTCGATCCCCTCCTGAAGACGGAACAGGCGCGCGCCAGGAGATCCTTTCACGCGCCTGTCTGGAGACGGAGCGAGGGGCTCAGCGCCCGAAGCCCCCCAGGGCGGTGCGGCTGAAGCTGGCCGCGCCCTGACTGACGCGGACGGCGGACTGGCTGAACACCTGGAACGCCTGGCGGATCTCCTGGGCGCTCTGGCCGGGCGTGAGGATCCACTTGTCCTCGACACCCATCTCCCGGAAGACCTTGCGGAAGTCCGTGCTGCCATCGCTGATGCCCATGGCCGCGACGATGTGGTTCTCCGCCCGCTGCAGATCCTTCACCAGCGCCGCCACCTCCTTGGCCCGGGCGTTCTGCGAGTGGCAGTCCCCGCCGTCGGTGATGATCAGGGTGACGGTGCGGGCGGACACGCCGTTGCGGGTGAACTCCTGGGACTTGGCCAGCACGGTGCCGAGCAGCACCACGGCTTGGTCGTACAGCGGCGTTCCGAGGTTGGGGTTGTAGTTCTTGTCGTGCATCCGCACCACGTCCTCGATGGGCCGGTACGGGTTGAGGACGAAGCCGTTGAGGTAGCGCGTGTGGAAGAGCACGGTGTCGCGCTGCTTGCTGGCCAGGAGCGCGTCGAGGACCTGGTTGTGCCCGTCGCACACGAGCCGGGCGTTGTTGGCGTGCTGGATGCTGCCGGAGTCATCCGGCATGACGGTGACGAGGACGACCTCGCTGGCCTGGACGTCATCCACGCTGACGCCGAGGCCCGCCTGGATCTGCGCGCCGAGGTCCACGACGGTGAGGGCCTGGAGGCCGGCGGGACTGAGGACGCCCTCTGCGTGGGCGGTCTGGAAGAGCTGCGAGACCTGGGTGCCGTTGCTGGTGCTCATGGAAGTTCTCCTTGGGTTCGTTGCAGTGCTTGTCCATCACCCGATGCGCAGGTCCGGCCAGCTCACGAGCGGGTCGGTGGACTTCACCAGGTGCATGCCCGCGTCCGCGAAGCGCTTGAGCGCGGCCTCGGCCTGCGGGGTGAAGTCGGCGGCGAAGCCTCCCTTGCCATCGGGCACGGTGACGGCCGACATGCAGTCGGTGAGCAGGTAGACCTTCCGGGCGAGCGCGGCGTCCTGGGCGACGATCTCGCTCAGCAGGTCGTCGATGGAGCTCTTCACGCAGTGGCTGGCGGCCTGGCCGGCGATGACCACGGCGTCGGCGGTGAGCAACGTCTTGAGGAACTGGGTGTTGCGCTGGGCCAGGGGCTGGCCGTCGTGGCGGCTGAGCACCTCGGGGCGCAGCACCGAGTAGTTCTCCGTGAGCGGGTTGCCACCCTTCACCTCGCACCACGACTGGGCGCCGCGGGCGAACGAGTGGAAGAGGCGGGCCTCCTGCACCACACCGGCCAGCGCGTGCCCGTCGCCGCCGAGCAGGCAGTGGGGCGGCCACAGGTAGAGGGTGTACTTGCCGGCTCGCTCCAGTTCCTCGCAGTAGTACTTCACCTGCTTGAGGAGCCACGGGTAGTTGCCGCCGCACAGCCACTTCGCCACCGCGGGGTTCGGGCGCACCTGCCCGCGCTCGATCTGCTCGCGCGTCACCTCGCGGTACGGGGTGAGCTGCTGGTCGTTCTGGTCCACCCAGAAGGACGGGAAGAAGATCTGGTAGGCGAAGTGCGTGTCGAGCGTCGTGGTGACGTTCGTGAGGGCGCCGAGGTTCTTGTAGAGGAACTCGGCGATGCGGCGGCTGTCGTCGATGGCGCCCTTGCCGCTGCGGCCCGCCACGTAGAGCGAGCCCTCGGGGAAGCAGAAGTCTTTCTGCACGTCGATGAGCAGCAGGTGCAGGTTGAACTTGTCCGTGGCGGAGGGAGTCAGGTCATGCGCCGCGCGCCACGTGGCCGCCTCCGTCTGGAGCTTCCCCGCGTTCGGGCCGTAGCCGTAGGAGCTCGCGTTGACCGGCCGGTAGAACGACGGAAGCGGAAGCTCCTTCACCTGGGTCTTCATGGCCTTCTCCTCTCGGGGCCGCCCCTTGGCGACCCTCTTAGTGTATCTTCGACACCAACATAGTGTCTTAAGTACACCATGTCAAGACGATCGGCTCGTTCCGGGGTGTGTTCGGGGTAAGCCCTCGTTTTTCCTGGGAGGGGCGTAGACTGGCGCCATGAGGGACAAGCAGAAGAAATCCGCTAAGAAATCCTTCCGTGTGCCTCCATGGGTATGGGTCTTGGGGGCCCTCGCAGTGATGGGGGTGGTGCCCTGGCTGCTGCTGGCGCCGGAGGGCGGCCAGTCCTCCGCTCCGGGAGGGATCAAGCTGGGTTCCGTGCAGTGGACCCCGTTGGTCTCACAGCAGCATGGCTTCCGCGTCTCGCTGCCGGCTCCGGCGCAGAACCTGACGCCCCCGGTGGATCTCGCCCGGGAGATCGACTCCACATGGGTGGCGGCGTTTCAGGGCGGCACGGTCGTGCTGAAAGTGGCGCGCTGCCCGGAGAAGCTGTGCACCCAGGTGCCGGACACGATCCTCGAGTCGGCGAGCAAGAGCGCCCGGGAGGAGATGGGCGGCACGCTGTTGAGCGAGAAGCGCTTGGAGGTCCCCTGCCCCCATGGCACTTGCCCCGGGCTGGAGTTCGAGGCGACGTCGGCTCAGGGCTGGCGCGTCTCGGGGTGGCTCCTCGCGACCCACGACAGGGTGTTCCAGCTGCTCAGCACCCAGCAGTTGGGCTCGGACGAGAACTTCCGGAGGGTGGTGGAGTCCTTCACCTTCCTCCAATGATTACCCGCCAGCCGCGATGTCCAGGATGCGCTCCACCCACCGCTGGGTGCTGTCATCCTGAGGGAGAACAGAAGCGAAGCGGCCCTCGCGCAGCAGTTCGACCAGCGGCAGATCCCGCGCCAGGAGGTGAGGAACATCCCAAGGGAAGGTGAGGACTGCCTCTTTTTCCTTCTTGAACTCGGGCGTCACCGCCACCTCCTCCAGAAAATGCGAGTAGGTGTCGAAGAATCGGTCCACATTCGAGGCCACGGGGTGGATGAGAGGACCCTCGAATTCATAGGTGTCCACGTGCACGACAGGCTGACGGCCCTGCACGTCTGCCAGGTCGGGGACCGTGGCGTAGGAGTAGGCCAGGAGCGGTTCCCCTCCGAAGATGAAGAGCGGCAGCGGTACGCGAGCTTGGTGGAATTCGCGCCACCAGGTGCTCTGGCTCTTCAAGCTGAACTCGCTGTCATCGTTGCCAGCCAGGACGACTCCAGCGATGTCCGTGGCAAAGGAGGCCTTGCTCCATCGGGAGTAGACGGCGGCGAGCACAGGATCGAAAGGAAGATGACCCACCAGTTCAGCGGTGGTCGGCACCGCGTGTACGGGCGGCTGCGTCCAGAGAGCGAACCCCAGGTGCCGACATACGTCCATCAACCGCTCCAAGCCGGGTAGAGTCATGACTCTTGATCACCTCACTCAAGCGCTCCGTTAGTTGGGGAACAGCCGCTCCAGTGTTTGCAGTGCAGCCCTCTCAGCATCACCCAGGGACAATGCCGCGCCCCGTGGATCGCCAGCTTGGTGGTACCAGATATGGAACCGTGCATCGATAGCCTTTGCGGCCTCCGAGACCTCTGTCGCCGTTGGGTCAGGCCGCAGTTGCTTGAACCGCGCCCAGGCGCGGTTGACGTGGCCGTGCACGGCCTGCTTCACCATAACGAGGTTGTCAGCAGCATTGATGTCTTCTGCAGGGAAGAGCTGTGCGTAGTCCAGGGGCCTCCGATGATGAATCGGAAAGGCCGCTCCTTGCTCCTCCAAGAGTTGCCTGAGTTCGGGGTGCAGCGTCTTGTAGTACTCTCGTGCCGAGTCGCGGAGTCGTTTCTTGGCCTGGATGTCGAGGCGCGTGTGGACGAGCTGCTCGACGCGCTCCATGAGCCCGCGCAGGGAAGCTTTCTCCCCGGCGGTGAGGGCACGCTCGCCCTCCAACTGCACCTTTGCCCACAGCCACTCGAATTCCCTCTTCTTGTCACCGGGCAACCGCGACAACGTGGTGCGAAGCCAACCAGTGGCCGCCTCACCACCTCGTGCCAGCGCTCGGCGCGTGGCGGAGCCGGCCCAGCGTGCCAGGTAGCCACCTCCCCGGAGGAGCACCCCACCGGCGTACCAGGTAGCCATCTCTTCGGCTCCCCGCCGGGCTATCCACTCAGCCCCCTCTCTGACCTCGTAACGCCACTTCCAGAGGAGATACTCGTGCATCGCTCGGTACTCGGCGACGAAGGCCGCGTTGGTTTCGGGCGATGACTGAGGACGCTCTATCTGGGCGAATTCCACCCAGCCGAGTGCCTCGGTGTCTTGCGCGCGGTGGGCCAATCTCAGGCGCACAAGCACGGTACGAGGGCCAACTCCCAGAGTAAATGGGAGGAGCACCTGCACAGCATAGGAAGCGAGGAGGGGAGAAACGGGCCGTGGCCGTCCTCCCCTACGAGCAAGTTGAAAGAGGCGCGGGCGCCAACCTTCGATGCGGCCATCTTCAAGTTGCACCTCGACGTCGAGCCAGATCTCACCCTCCGTGGGTACCTCCACGGCCTCGAGCATCTTGCCCAGTCTCTTGGTGCTGTCACGCACCACCTCTGCCGGAAACGCCTTCATGGGCACCGGTAGTAGGCGAGCCTCTGGTGGACGCGGCGCAGCGGAGACGTTGTAGTCCATCGCCCACTTCGCCTGTTCCCGTTGGAGCGTAAGGATGGCTTGTCCAGTATGGCGCTGGGGGTACTCGGCAAGCACGGTGGCCAGAGTGTCGTGTGTCTCGTCATCATCCAGCGCAGCGGCGGCAGGGCCGCTCACCCCTCGCGCCGAGAAGCTTATGAGCGTGAGGGCACCGCGCTCGTTCCAGAAAGTGAAGGAAAGGCGAGCACCTTGGGCATGGGTCGCGTTGGCCACGGCCATCACCTGAGTTACGAGCAGAGCGGCTTCCGCCTCGGTGGCTTCCTCCACTTCATCCACTCGCAGGCCCGGTGGGAGCCCGGTGCTGGCCGTTCCGCTGCCACCCATCTCCCCCTGTGTCGTCGCGCATCCCATGGCTCCCAAGACGAGCCATCCAGACAGCACACCCAGGGCACATCGCCACAAAAGTCCCCTCACGCTCACCACCACTCGGCACCTCCTCGAAGTCATGCCTGGAACGCGACGACGCGCGGAAACCACTACCATCCGTCAGGCGTCGTCTTCCATGCTCCCAACCGCTTGCGCTACCATCGCGCCCTATGGCACGACTTGTCTTCGGGAAGGCATTGTGGACAGAACTCCGTCATGCGGCCCGCAAGAGTCGGAGTATCGCCGCCGCTGTCGCTTTTGTCGGAAAGAACCCCGAGAAGGTTCTGAAATGGCCGAAGGGATCTCGGCTCGTGACGGCGATGACTGAGGAGCGAGTTCGGAGTGGGGCGACCTCGGCCAAAGGCGTGAAGAAGCTCGTCAACCTCGACGTTCGCGTGCGCTCGAACGCCGACCTCCATGCGAAGGTGTACGTGTTTGACCGCGTAGCCTTCGTGGGCTCGGCCAATGCCTCCGAGAGTTCAAGCCGGCTCGAAGAGGCGGCAGTCATTCTCTCGAAGCCAGCGGAGGTCGCCTCAGCCCGAGCATTCGTCAACGCCCTGTGGCACGGGGGGTCACCAACAGACCTCCGAATCCTGACCCATCTCGCGAGGCTCGAACCGAAGAGGGCGTCAGTTCCGCGCCAGCCAGTCTCACATCCGCTTTGGATCAGCGGTGTATGCCCCGGGAAGACCTCTGCACTCGTGGATAAGTTGCAGGAAGATGCCACGCGCCAATTCGTCGCGGACGAGGAAGTGCCGTCCGAGTCTGTGGTCGAGTGGACAACGCTGTCTCGTAGGAACTACCGCGTGATCCCCGAGCAGGACTGGATCTACGTCTGGTGGGCGCCTTCTCCCGGGTCACCGCGCGGACGGCTGGCGGGGCCGCTCCGTTGTCTGGGGGGTATTGACCTCGGTAAGCGCGCCGGTGACGAGCGCTACTCCCGCGCCGAGCACGCCGTCGGTTCGAAGTCCTTCGCGCTTGATGCGGCAGGGCTGAAGCTCCTTGCTCGGCTCACGCCACGCGTTCGGAAGGCCGACGGTTCATTGGCCTTTGCTCAACACCTGCACGAGCGTCTAGCCAGGGAGGACATCCGGCTAACCGACCCAGAAGATCTTCGCGCTTTCGCGCGGATGGTCGAGCGTCTGACATAGCGAACCAACGTCGTCCGCAATTGGCTCATCCCTGACGGGTGATTTTCGGCACGCCAACCCTTCATGATCTTCCCTCCTCTATTCGCAGGCATGGCACCGGCAGCCTCATGCCTCACGCCATGCGCAGGCCGGAGATGTCCTGGCGGCGCACGACGGTGAGGCCGTTGCGGGTCATGAAGAGGCGACAGTCGGCATCGACGAAGGGCTCGGCATCGGGGAACTCGCGCACGGCCTCGAGCCGCCCCTGTCGCAGCTCCACGCGGGTGAGTCCTGTCTCTGTGGCGGCGAAGAGCGCATCCCCCGCCGCACACTTGCCGCGCAGGGAGCCGAGCCACGAGCCATCCCCGGCCTCCGCATGCGCGCTGGCGCGCACAGCCCCGTCCGAGCCCACCACGACGCAGTGGTGCACCGTACGCCCGTTGCTCTCCTCCGCGAGAAAGAGCCAGGCGTTCGGCCCATCGAAGAGGCAGTCCGCGTCCACGAGCTTCCCTGCGGGCCACGGCAGCGCCAGTCCATCCTTGAGGCCAGGCCGTGTGGCGTCGAACACGAAGGCCCCGCGGAGGTTGCCGGCGCGATGGAAGCCGAGCCCGAAGCGTGGCCCCACGAAGAGCCGCGTCTGCCCCTGCAGCACGTCGCCGATGCGCTCGGCCCCGTAGGCGCCATCCCGCCACAGCCCTCCCGCATGAGCCCAGTAGCGGTGGCGCGCGTTGGCAGCGAAGGCGGGGCGGCCCTCAGGGGCATCCACGCCCAGCCGCTCGGGAGGACGGCCCGCGGCCAGCACCACCAGCTCTCCGCCGCGGCCCACCAGCGTCACCTCTCCCTGGAGGGCCCAGTGCAGCGACGGATCCAGCGGGCCATGCAGCACGGGGCGCCCGTCCTCGCGCCGGTAGGCTCCGTCCTCGTGGTAGAGCCAGCGCAGCACTCCCTCCTCGGCGCAGGCGTGGATGAGCACGCCACGCGTGGAGAACAGCCGGGTGGCGGACACCTGCCCCCTGGCTGAAGTGACGGGAGTCGAGGCCGCCGCTGCGTGAGGGCTGCACGTTGGACACGCGAGGCGCGCGTGCTCCACCCCACACGTGGCGCACACGGTGAAGCGCAGGCCGTCGAGCAGCCGCGGCGGGAAGGGTCCGCGCACATCCTCCACGAAGATCCGGTGAAGCTGGTGCAGCACATCGTCCGGGAGCGTGGCCAGCGGCAGCGCGGGCTTCGGGTACTGCACGTCCGGGTGGAAGACGGTGAGGCGCTGGTGGACTCGCACGGCGGGCGTGGCGCGCGGCGTGGGCGGCTGGGGCCGATGGACCCCTCCATAGGGCCCCACGCACAGCAGGCTCTGCATCAGCGCCACGGCGAAGGCGTACCAGTCGCTGTCTGGAGAGGCTGAGCGGCCAGGGCTCAGCGCTGTCACCGCCGTGCCCGTGAGGCGCAGCGGGTCCAGGAACCGCTCGGTGAAGACGGCCGAGAGGAACGAGCCGAACTGGAAGCTGTCCGCGTCGATGAGGTACGCGTCCACGCCGGACACGAGGACATTGAGGTCATTGAAGTCCCCCACCACCACGCCACTGCCATGGACGGCCTCGAGCGTGCGGTGCAGGCCCCGCATCACCTCGGCGACGTGCGCGGAGGTGGCTCCAGCGCGGCGGAAGACCGGGTCGCTGAAGCGGCGCAGGGGCTCGGTGTTGTCCAGCTTGCGCATGGCGTAGCCCAGCACGGTGCTCCCGCGCCGATCCAGGGCCAGCGTCTGCGGCACCACCACTCGGGCGGGCAGCACCTTCGGGAAGGCGCGCAGCTTGCGCTGGTGCTCGTCCAGGCGAGCGCGCGCCGCCGTCTGCTCCTCGGGCAGCCCCTGGTAGTCCGGGTGCTCGGGAGGCTTGAAGACCTTGAGGGCGCGCCCATCGCCCAGGTCGAACACGTCCGCCTCGCCGCCCTTGCCGAGCGCGTGCGTCGGATCCAACCGCACCTTCTTCCCCTCGAGGTAGACGTCCACGGCGTCAGGCCCTCCCCATGCGGCGGCGCAGGACGATGAGCGTGGTGTCGTCCGCGAGCAGCGACGGCGTGCGCACCAGGCGGTGCGCGGTGAAGTCAGCGCGCACGGACTCGCGGCCCAGCAGCGTGAGCCGGCGCCGGAGCGCGTCTGGGTTCTGGAAGTAGCGCTCGTCCGTCCAGTACTGCGAGAGCGGGCCCACGGGCTCGTCCCGCTCGGGCACTCGGGCCTCGGTGAGCTTCGCGAGATCCGCCGCCCCATCCGTGCCGAGCATCAGCGCCATGACTTCATCCGTCGGCACGAGCGCCTGGCGCTCCAGGGGCACGGCGCCCGAGGAGAGCAGCCCATAGGCCAGGTACGGTGGAGCGTTGTTCGGGAAGGGCCCGAGCGGGTGCACCTCTCCATTGAGTGCCCAGAGCCCATCACCCGCGGAGAAGACGAGCGTCCGCGTCGGCGTGACGGCCGCCCCCACGACGGTGAAGAGCAGGTGCTCACCCACGAGCGAGCCGCCGAGCTGCTCGGTGAGGCTGCTCAGGAACTTCAGCACGCGGCTGCGCACGGCCTCGAGGAACTCGGGGGCCT
>Ga0190275_10002057_pt1 | contig 14603 bp, 10 predicted proteins | sample Popmic550T_FD_133745 | JGI IMG/M metagenome (GOLD analysis project Ga0190275, IMG submission 133745) | Populus adjacent soil microbial communities from riparian zone of Yellowstone River, Montana, USA - 550 T | ecosystem: Environmental > Terrestrial > Soil > Riparian zone > Trees stand | place... | reverse complement strand
CCTTTTGCACCGAAGACGAACTCGGGACGGCCCGAATGATCGATGCCCTGTCCTTCCCAGATACAACCGTCGGCGGCAAATCGATCGCCGTAACGAGAGATGAGGGCCGGGAAGTTCTTCGATCCGACTTCCTCTTCGCCTTCGATCAAGAGCTTGTAGTGGAGGGGGAGCTCGCCGTTCACCTCTCGGTACGCATCGAGCGAGGCGAGGCGCGCGATCAAGTCACCTTTGTTGTCCGCGGCTCCGCGAGCGAAGAGCTTCCCGTTACGGATCTCTGGTTCGAAGGGCTGCGTGTCCCAGAGATCGATGGGATCGACGGGTTGCACGTCGTAGTGGTCGTACACGAGGACGGTGCGTTCCCCGTTGCCGCCTTCGCCCAACAGCGCGTCGGGTGCTCCGGGGACTTGGAGACGGGAAACCGAGAGGCCGAGCGAGCCCATCTTCTCTTCGAGCCACGCGGCCATCCGGGTGAGCCCTTCGGGCCGCTCCGCGAGAGAGGGGATCGAGCAAGCCTCGGTAAGCCACTCGACATAGGTGTCGGCGCGTTCGGCGATCAAGTCCCGCAGGTTCTGTGTCACACCCCAGTCATACCTTGTGTTGATGACCAAGCGCTGCGGCCGCTGCGGCCGGCACAAATCCATGGAGGAATTCGCATGGCGGCGCAAATGGAGGAATCAACGAGATAACTACTGCCGGCCGTGCCGAGCCGACTACAAGCAAGAGCATTACGCCAAGAATCGTCAGCGCTATATCGACAATGCCGCCAAACGGACCCAGAAGGTCGTCGAGGAGCGGACCCTGATGCTGCTGGAGTACTTCAGGAATCACCCTTGCGCCGACTGCGGCGAGAGGGATCCCGTGGTGTTGGAGTTCGATCACTTGGGTGAAAAGAATTTCGCTCTCTCGTATGGCATCCGCAACCACAACTGGCAACGGGTGCTAGAGGAGATCGCGCGTTGCGATGTTGTTTGCTCCAACTGCCACCGACGAAGAACGGCCCGACGAGGGGGTTTTGCGCGGACGCGTTTCTCGCTCGATTAGAGAGCGGGTGAGGGGGATTGAACCCCTGTCTTCAGATTGGAAATCTGAGGCTCTACCATTGAGCTACACCCGCGGGACCGTAACTTTATGACGCCATCCCGGGCGTTTCGGCCCTCGCACTAGACTCCTCTGGAGCCGGGGCGTAGCGCAGCTTGGTTAGCGCGCCTGCTTTGGGAGCAGGAGGTCGGCGGTTCGAATCCGCCCGCCCCGACTAGCTATTTTGAGCACCCTCGCAGCGTATGATTAAGCAAGGCAAGGATGCGTTGCGGCGAGGTTCGGATTGGGAGCCACCAGCCGTCATCCCCACTTTCGTCCGCCTAGCGCGGTTGGTGGCTCCCAACCGGAACCTCGCCGGCGCGCGTCGTCTCGGCGCAGAAAGGCGTTTCTCCCGCAAAGGAACAGTGTTGCGTCTGCCTAGAAGGTTCCACGCAGCCCCCCGGATTCCTGTCGCGTTTTCCGACGTACCCCACAGCTAGGATGCGTTTCCCATGCCCCAAACCCTCACAACGACCGCCGAGCGGATCGGCAAAGACCGGGTCAAACTTCGCATCGAAGTCGGCGAAGACGCTCTGCGTCCGGCGATCGACGCTGCGTACAGGCGCTGGTCCCAGCAGATCCGGGTTCCCGGCTTCCGCAAAGGCAAGGTGCCGCGTGCGCTGATCGACAGTCATGTCGGCCCGGGGGCGGTTCGAGCCGAGGCGATCGAGGATGCGCTTCCCGGCCTGCTCCGGGACGCACTAAAGGAGAACGACCTCGAAGCGATCGCTCCGGCCGACATCGACAACCTCGAAGGGGTCGACGGCGAGGGTCCACTCGTGTTCGAAGCAACGGTCGACGTCCGCCCCGAGATCACACTTCCCGATCTGTCTTCGATCGAGGTCGAGGCCCCCCCGTCCGAGATCACCGATGAGGACGTCGACGAACAACTCGAGCGTTTGAGAGACCGTTTCGCCGAACTCGAGTCCGTGTCGCGGGAGGCTCGCACTGGAGACTTCGTCCTTATGGACCTGAAGGGATACCGGCACGACCAACCGGTCGAGGGGGCCAGTGCGCCGGATTACCTGTACGAAGTTGGTTCGCAGACCGGCCCGCCCAAGCTCGACGCCGAGCTCGGCGGCGCCAAGGCCGGCACGATCCTCAAGTTCACCGACGAAGTTCACATCCACAGGGAGGACGAGCCCGAGCACGATCACTCCTCTATGGATGAGATCTCCTTCACCGTTCTGGTCAAAGAGGTGAAGACGAAGAAGCTGCCTCCTCTGGACGAGGATTTCGCAAAGACGGTCGGCGAGTTCGAGTCACTGGACGCCTTGAAGGACGATCTGCGAACACGCCTCGTGGATGTAAAGAAAGGGATCGTCGAACAAGAGGTCCGTTCCAAGGTCCTCGAGGCGTTCGTCGAGGCCATCGACCTGGAGCCTCCCGAGAAGCTCGTCGAGTCCGAGTTCGATCACCGGCTCGAGCATTTCGAGGACGAGCTGAAACGTTCGGGAGCCACACTGGACGACGACGCGCGACAGGCTCAACTCACGGAACTCGAGATCCGCCGCGACATCCGCGAACAGGCCGGCCGGTCGGTTAAGGCCGATCTCTTACTGGAAGAGGTAGCCCGCACCCAGGAACTAAACGTCGGTCAGGACGATCTTGCCCAGGAGATAGCGATGTTGGCCGCAAGGATGGGCCGGGACCCCAAAGAGGTAGCGGATCAATTGGTTCAAGGCGGACGTTTGAACGCCGTGGCCGCGGATGTTTTGCGGCGGAAAGCCCTGGACTGGGTTGTAGGCAATGTCAAAGTAATCGGTCTCCCCTCCGATGCGGCATAGTGAGAGACTGAACCGGAGCACCGTGCAAGGAAGGCAAACCTGATGGACGACGACAGCTACCGCAACTACCTCGTTCCGATGGTCGTCGAGCAGACGAGTCGAGGCGAGCGTGCCTTCGACATCTACTCCCGATTGCTCAAAGAGCGCATCGTGATGCTCGGTACGCCGATCGACGACCAGATCGCCAACCTGATCGTGGCGCAATTACTTCACTTGGAGTCCGAAGACCCCGATAAGGACATCAACCTCTACATCAACTCACCAGGCGGGATGGTCTACGCCGGAATGGCGATCTACGACACGATGCAGTACATCAAGCCGGACGTTTCCACGATCTGTGTCGGCATGGCCATGTCGATGGGAGCGATCCTGCTGCTTGGGGGGGCCAAGGGCAAGCGCTATGCGCTGCCGAACTCCAAGATCATGATCCACCAGGGCTCCGCCGGATTCTCGGGAACCCCTACCGACATCGAGATCCACGCCAAGGAGATCCTGTCGCTCAGGAAGCGGATGGCCGAGATCATCTCCCACCACACGTCCCAGTCTTTCGACCAGGTCGAGAAAGATATCGACCGTGACCGCTTTATGACCGCCGATGAGTCGAAGGAGTACGGCATAATCGACGAGGTCATCTCACGTCGGGAACTCGCCGAGAAGGACGACGGCGAGCTTCTTCCGGGAGAGCCAGGACGCATCGCTCGCGAGGCCGCAGAACCCGATGCGGCAGAGAAGTCGGAGTAGGGGAGGCGTAAGTGCCGAAGTTCGGTGACGGCGGCGACCTTCTCAAGTGCTCGTTCTGCGGCAAGTCGCAGAAACAAGTCAAGAAGCTCATCGCGGGTCCCGGCGTCTACATCTGTGACGAATGCATCGACCTATGTAACGAGATCATCGAGGAAGAGCTCGCCGAAACTCCCGAACTCAAGCTCGAAGAACTCCCTAAGCCCAAAGAGATCTACGAGTTCCTCAACGACTACATCGTCGGCCAAGAGCAGGCGAAGAAGGTTCTCTCCGTAGCGGTTTACAACCACTACAAGCGCATCCAGGTCGGCGTGCAGGCCGACGGCGAAGTCGAACTGGCAAAGTCCAACATCGTCTTGCTCGGGCCCACCGGCTGTGGCAAGACACTGCTCGCCCAGACTCTTGCTCGGATGCTCAACGTTCCGTTCGCGATCGCGGATGCGACGGCTCTCACTGAAGCCGGTTACGTCGGCGAGGACGTCGAGAACATCCTTCTCAAGCTGATCCAAGCTGCCGACTACGACGTCAAGCGCGCCGAGACCGGGATCATCTACATCGACGAGGTCGACAAGATCGCTCGCAAGTCCGAGAACCCCTCGATCACCCGCGATGTTTCGGGCGAGGGTGTTCAGCAGGCACTACTCAAGATCCTCGAGGGCACGACCGCTTCCGTTCCTCCGCAGGGAGGCCGCAAGCACCCACATCAGGAGTTCATCCAGATCGACACCACGAACGTGCTGTTCATCTGTGGTGGTGCGTTCGCCGGGCTCGAAAAGATCATCGAGTCACGGATCGGTCGCAAGGGGATCGGCTTCGGCGCCGATGTGCGCAGGGTCGAAGAGAAGAACGTGGGCGCCATCCTCGAGCACGTGTTGCCTGAAGACCTGCTCAAGTACGGGCTCATCCCCGAATTCATCGGTCGACTCCCGGTGATCACTCACGTGCACAACCTCGACAAGGACGCGCTCATCCAGATCCTGACCGAGCCCAAAAACGCACTCATCAAGCAATACAAGAGGTTCTTCGAGTTCGACGGAGTCGACCTCGAGTTCTCGATCGACGCCCTCGAAGCCGTGGCCGAGCAGTCCATGCTCAGAGGCACGGGTGCCCGAGGTCTGCGAGCGATCCTTGAAGAGGTCCTCCTCAACGTCATGTACGACCTCCCGTCTCGCGAGGACGTCGGTCGCTGTGTGATCACACGCGAGGTAGTACTCGAGAAGGTCAACCCCACTCTGGTGCCTCGCACCAAGGGGTCGGCAGAACGTCCGGCGCGCGGCGAGCGCGGCGAACGCTCCGCCTAACTGCAACAAGGAACTCTTCGACCCCCACCAGCCGCTCCAGCCACTAGAGTCGAATCTCATCCGACGTTCTCTCGGAGGTAGATATGAAGGCACGTTCACTCATCCTGGCCGTCGTCATGGTCGTCGTCGCGGGCGGCGCTGCGATCGGGGCGATGACTTTGCTCAGCAACGCAACCGACGATGCCGTCGAGCACGTGCCCGCCGATGCAGTCTTCTATGCGAACGTTTTCCTGGACCCCTCGGCCGAGCAGAAGATGGCCATCGAATCGCTCTTGAAGAAGTTCCCCGATGGGGGTACCCCCGAGGAAGCCGGCGACCAGATCGCTAAGTGGTTCGACGAAGCCATGAAAGAGGGCGGATTGACTTTCGAGGAAGACGTCGAGCCCTGGCTGGGGAAACAGATCGCCATCTATGTCGGCAAGCCGGCCACACCCGGTGGCGAGGAGGAGCAGGAGCTTGCTGCTTTGGTGGCGACCGAGGACGAGGGCGCAACACTTGCGGCACTCGAGAAGGCGTCGCGCTCCGAAGGTGTCGAACCGAAGGACGCGACCTACAAGGAAGTGGACTACCAAACCTTCATCCCAACCGACGCTCCGACCGAGCAAGAGGTCGCGGTCGGTGTGACGGACGGATTCCTGGTTGTGGGAAGCGAGCTTGCCTTTAAAGGAGTGGTCGACTCGTCGGGCGAGAACACGCTTGCGGAGGCGGATGTCTACAAGGAAGCGGTTGCGAAACTCTCCCCAGACCGGGTAGCTCTTTTCTTCTACAACCTCGACCAGGTCGGTGAAGCACTCGAGTCGGCCCCGGGCGCGCCCGGCGCAGCCGAGACCAAGGAGCTCCTCGATCTCACTAAGGGTCAGTCGGCAGCCGGCGCGGTCTACGCACGGGAGACCGGGATGGTGATCGAGACCTCTCAATCGATAAGCGAGGGAGAGGGCTTCGCGTCCGCATTCCAGAAGCTGTCCGATGTTGACCTTGTTCCGGAGCTGTCGTCCGACGTATGGGGCGCGATCGCGATCGGGTCGTTCGGCGATTACATCGAGCTTGCGCTCGACTCGTTCACTTCTGCCATGGCCGGGACCGCCGGCGCAGACGCGGGAGCCGTGGAGCAACAGTTCCAGGCCGCAACGGGGCTCGATCTCAAAGAAGACCTCCTTTCCTGGATAGGGGACACTGCGTTCTTCGTGCAGGGCGCGGACCTACCAAGTGTCGGCGGCGGAGTCTTGATCGAGTCCGAGTCACCGGCCAAGTCCGCAGCAGCGCTCAAGACCCTGGCGAAACGTGTAGGTGCTGAAGGCATCCCGGTTAAGCGCGTGCCGGGTGGCTATCAGGTTGCGATCCCCGGCGGCCCACCGATCAACGTGGTGGCCGCAGGCAAGAACGTCGTGATCGCCTACGGGGACGCAGCTGCTGAAGGTGCGACGGGGAGCGGCCCTCGCCTCGCCGAGGGCGAGACCTTCACCCGTGCAACCGATGCCCTCGGCCAGGGTTACTCGGTCGTGTTCTACGCCGATCTGAACGCGGCCATTACGTTCTTCGAGCAGCTGGCTCCATCTCTGCCCGAGACGTACACGGCCGAAGTCAAGCCGAATCTCGATCCACTCGACTTCCTTGTCGGGGGCCAGCGCAAAGACGGTGACATCCTTCTGACTCGCCTGGTGATCGGGGTCGAATGAGCAAGATCTCACTGGACGAGATCGAGGCCCGATGGCGCGCCTACTGGGACGAGCAGGAGACCTACCGCTGGGACCCTGATCGTGGACGCGACGAGACCTTCGTGGTCGATACGCCTCCGCCGACGGTCAGCGGGTCTCTCCACATTGGCCACGTCTGCTCTTACACACATACCGACGTCATGGTCCGCTACCAGCGGATGCTCGGGAAGAACATCTTTTATCCGATGGGGTGGGACGACAACGGTCTGCCGACGGAGCGTCGAGTGCAAAACGTTTTCAGCGTTCGGTGCGACCCGTCACTTCCTTACGACCCCGAACTGAAACTCGAATTCGGGCGGCAGGGTGACATCGTTCCGATCTCTCGCCCGAACTTCATCGAGTTGTGTGACCTGGTCGTCAAAGAAGACGAGAAGCGCTTCATGGACCTGTGGAAGCGTCTCGGTTTGTCGATCGACTGGAACGAGAATTACGCAACGATCGACGAACGGTGTCGGTATGTGAGTCAACTCTCGTTCCTAGACCTAGTGAACCAAGGCGAGGCGGAGATGCGCGACGCACCCACCATGTGGGATGTCGATTTCCAGAGCGCGGTTGCCCAGGCCGAGGTCGAGGATCGCGAGAAGGAGGGCGCCTTCTACAAGATCAGGTTCGGGGTCGATGGTGGGGGGGAGACGGTCATCGCAACTACCCGGCCCGAGCTCCTTCCTGCATGTATCGCAGTAACCGCGCATCCGGACGACAAGCGCTACAAGGACATCATCGGGAAGACCGCGATCACCCCCTTGTTCAACGCGCCCGTCCCGGTTCTGGCCGATGAGGCTGCCGACCCCGAAAAGGGAACGGGGATCTTGATGATCTGCACGTTCGGCGACGCGGCGGATGTCGAGAAATGGCGGGAGCTGGGCGTCCCCGCGCGGGAAGTGATCGGGCGCGATGGACGGATCCAGCCGGCGACGTGGGGCGAGGGGGCCTGGACGACACTCGACCCATCGGATGCCCAGAGCCACTACGACAAGATCGTCGGCTCGTCCATCAATCAGGCTCGGAGGACGGTGGCCGAGATGCTGGCCGAGGCCGGTCATACGGTCGGCGAGCCGGAGAAGATCCGCCGCCCCGTCAAGTTCTTCGAAAAGGGTGACCGGCCTCTTGAGTTCGTCGTGTCACGCCAGTGGTTCATCAAAGTGATGGACAAGAAGAAGGAATTGATCGAGCAGGGGCGCAAGATCCAGTGGCATCCCGCGATGTTCCTCAAGCGTTACGAAGATTGGGTCGAGGGTCTCAACCAGGACTGGGCCGTCAGTCGCCAGCGCTACTTCGGAGTACCCATACCCGTTTGGTACGCGGTGGATGCCGAGGGCAACACTGACTACGAGCGATTGATCCTTCCGCGCAAAGAGGATCTGCCCGTGGATCCTGCGGCCGAGGCTCCCGATGGATTCGAGGAGTCGCAGCGGGGCCGGCCGGGTGGGTTCGTGGGCGATCCCGACGTCTTCGACACCTGGGCAACCTCGTCGCTCACGCCGTTGATACCGACCGGTTGGCCCGACGATCCGGAGAGGTTGGCCAAGCTCTACCCGACGGACCTGCGCCCCCAGGCCCACGACATCATCCGTACGTGGGCGTTCACCACGATCACTCGCTCTTACCTGATGGACGGTTCGATCCCCTGGAAGCACGCGGCCATCTCGGGCTTCGTTCTCGATCCCGATCGCAAGAAGATGTCCAAATCGAAGGGCAACACCGTCGTCCCCACCGAGCCGCTGGACGAATATGGACCGGATGCAGTCCGCTACTGGGCGGCCTCATCGCGCCTCGGCGTAGATACGGCAGTCGACCCGAACGTCTATCGGGAAGGCAAGCGCTTAGTTACCAAACTGCTCAATGCAGCCCGGCTGGTTCTCGGCTACGAGGGAACTCCCGGCCCCCCCGAACACCAGCTCGATCGCGATCTGATCGGACGCTTGAAAGTTCTCGTCGGCGAGGTGACGGGACATTGGGAAGCGTGGAACCACGCAGCCGCATTGGAAGCGGTCGAAGGTTGGTTCTGGTCCGACTTCACGGACAACTATCTCGAGCTATCGAAGACTCGCGCTTACGCCGGCGACTCGAGCGCGATCGGCACGTTGCGATCGGCACTTGGAGTCGCTCTTCGCTTGTTCGCACCGTTCCTGCCGTACGTCACAGAAGAGCTCTGGCACACCCTCGATGCCGAAGCCGATTCGATCCACACTGCGGCATGGCCCACCGAGGATGAATTAGGAGATGCCGTCAACGTCGGCCACTTCGAAGCTGCTACGGACGTTCTTGCCCAGATCCGAAAGGCGAAGTCCGAAGCGAAAGTCTCGATCAAGTTCCCGGTGAAACGCATCGAGGTTCGCGGTCCGAAGAAACGTCTCACCGATCTGCTGGAACCAGTCATCGACGATGTGCGAGCGACCGGCAACGTCGAAACGATCGATCTTGTGCCGGATGACTCCGAGCAAGAGCTGACGGTTGCCGTCGAGTTGGCCGAAGCAGCAAGCTGAGAACTTGAGCTATTCCGAAGCGGTTGCGCACCTCGACGCTCTTGGCGTTGACGCGATGAAAGCGATGTCTCCGTCCCTCGATCGGATGCGGGCCCTGTGTGATGCGATGGGAAACCCTCAACACCAATTCCCTTCGATCCACATCACCGGTACGAATGGCAAAACATCCGTTGCGCGTATAACCACGAGCCTCGTGCAAGAGCTTGGCCTAACGGTTGGAACATTCACGTCTCCCCATCTCCACACCGTCAGGGAACGCATCGCCCTCGGTGGGGAACCGGTGACGGAGGCGGTGTTCGGCGATGCCTTCGCCCATCTGAAGCCGTACCTGGATCACGTCGAGAACAAGCTCGACGAGCCGCTCACCTACTTCGAGGTTCTGACCGGGATGTTCTTCCTATGGGCGTCCGATCAGCCGGTCGATGTGGCGGTTGTCGAGGTGGGGCTCGGGGGCATGTGGGACGCCACGAACGTGATGGACGGATCGATCGCCGTACTGACGAATATCGACCTGGATCACACCTCCATGCTGGGCATGGACCGCCTGACGATCGCCAAGGAAAAGGTCGGGATCATCAAGGATGGATCGACGGTGGTGACCGGCGAGCGCTTAGTCGATGTATTGAAGGAGATATCGGATGCCGCCGACGCGGCTAAGGCATCATTGAGCGTTCTCGACCGGGATTTCGGACTCGTCGAGAATCGGCTGGCGGTCGATGGGCGATTGATCTCTGTGCGAACCCATGCGCGCGACTACGACGATGTGTTCCTTCCCTTGCACGGGGTGCATCAGGGAACCAACGCCGCGATCTCACTAGAGGCCGTGACATCGTTCTTGCCGGAGGAGTCTCTCGAGGACGACGTAGTCGCAGCAGGTCTCGCTAACGCGCAAGTGCCCGGGCGGATGGAACGGATCAACAAGGTTCTGTTCGACGTAGCTCACAACCCGAGCGGGATGTCGGCATTCGTCACGAGCATCCAGGAAGAGTTTGCGCCGGAGGAGGCGATCTTTGTTGTTGGTTTCCTATCGGACAAGGATTACAAGGGGATGTTGCGTGAGATCGCAAGAACACCTTGTCGTGGATTGATCGCGACGCGGCCCGACAGCCCGAGGGCCGTGGATCCCAAGGAAGTGCAGACGTTCGCTGAAGAACTGGAATTCGAGTGTTCGGTGGAAGAGAACGTTGCTGCAGCGTTGGACGCCGCGGTGGCTCAGGCTGAGGGGCAGCGGCTCGTAAGCGTCACCGGCTCGCACTACGTCGTGGGCGAAGCACGCGAGTATTGGCTCAAAGCAACCAACTAAGAACGGAGACCTGATGCCCGACAAACAGCAGACATTGATATTGGTGAAGCCCGACGGCGTGAAGCGCAAGCTCGTCGGTGAGGTGATCTCGCGCATCGAGGCGCGCGGGTATGACATCAAAGAGTTGCGCATGGCAACGATCGAGGAATCACTGGCGCAGAAGCACTATGCCGAGCACGTCGATAAGCCGTTTTTCGACGAGCTCGTCTCGTTCATCACCTCCGGTCCCCTCGTTGCGATGGTTGTGGAGGGCATCGACGCGATTGCCGGGATGCGCCAGATAATGGGAGCCACGAACCCGCTGGAGGCGGCCCCGGGGTCGATCCGGGGCGACTTCGCAACGATCATCGGCGAGAACATCGTGCACGGTTCGGACTCGCCCGAGTCGGCCGAGAGAGAGGTCAACCTCTTCTTCGGCTAAACTGTGGGTCTGGCGCACTAGATGTGGCGCCCTTTTTCTTTTATGTCTTTCGAGGAGTAACAGATGCAAAACATGTTCCAGGTGATCGGCCGCGATATGGCCGTCGACCTCGGCACCGCCAACACGCTCGTCTACGTTCGCGGACGGGGGATCGTGCTGAACGAACCATCGGTCGTGGCGATCAACACCAAGACGGGCGCCATCCTTGCCGTGGGATCCGAGGCCAAGCGGATGATCGGCCGTACACCTGCCCACATCGTCGCGATCCGCCCTCTGAAGGATGGGGTCATCGCCGACTTCGACGTCACTGAGAAGATGCTCCGTTACTTCATCCAGAAAGTTCACAAGCGTTCGTTCTTGGCAAAGCCACGAGTCGTCGTTTGCGTTCCCTCCGGGATCACCGGCGTCGAGCAACGTGCGGTCGAGGAAGCCACCATCTCTGCTGGTGCGCGCAGTGCGTACATCATCGAAGAGCCGATGGCGGCAGCGATCGGTGCCGGCCTTCCGGTTCACGAGCCGACCGGCAACATGATCGTCGACATCGGTGGAGGCACTACCGAGGTTGCGGTCGTTTCTCTCGGCGGCATCGTGACGAGCCAGTCCATCCGCATCGGCGGTGACGAGCTCGACGAGTCGATCATCAACTACATCAAGAAGGAGTACTCGTTGATGCTCGGCGAGCGCACGGCAGAAGAGATCAAGATGGCGATCGCTTCGGCGTTCCCGATGCCGGACGAGCAGAACGCCGAGATCCGGGGTCGCGATCTCGTGACCGGTTTGCCCAAGACGATCGTCGTCGCCGCGGAGGAGATCCGTCGAGCTATCGAAGAACCCGTGAATGCGATCGTCGACGCGGTCAAGAACACCTTGGACAAGACACCCCCCGAGCTCGCTGCCGACATCATGGACAAGGGGATCGTCCTGGCCGGTGGAGGCTCGATGCTGAAGGGGCTCGACGAGCGCCTCAAGCATGAGACGGGGATGCCCATTCACATCGCCGAGGACCCGCTTTTCGCCGTAGCCGTGGGCTCGGGTAAGTGCCTAGAGGAGTTCGAGGCCTTAAAACGGGTCCTCATCAGCTCCACCCGCCACTGACCGAAGGTTTCTAGGGCCGGAGCGCCCCTACGACCAGCTCCAACCACAGGGCATATTCGAAGCTGAGCCCGACATCCTGGATGACTAGCTCCTCCTTGGGGGGCGGCCACGACCATCGGCCGTTCCTACGTTGTCTGCCGGCGATGTATCCGCCGGCCGCGAGAGATATCCGGGCGTGGAGCGGTTCACGCGTCTCGGCGTAAAGCTCGGCTGCGGCGGCCGTCGTCTTCCCGGAGTCCATCGTGTAGTAGCGATCGACGGCCTTGCCCTTGTGGATCAGCTCCGTGTAGGACGCGGCCAGATCGAGATGGGCGATGTCCCCGGTCTCCTTGTACAGGCGAGTCAGGAACCAGGTAGGCATGCTGAACATCGACCAGTTGCGTGCCGTCTTCCTGATGTCCAGTGCTCGATATGCCTCGAGCGTGGGGTCGGTCACGAGCTGTCCGTCTTCACCGACTGTGGTGAAGAGCATCGATCGCGGTGACGGCTGCGACTCAAACACCGAGCGCAAGAAGTCCGCAGTGCGCTCGGCCCCCGCGCGGTCGCTTCGACGTAACAACGCGAGCCCGCCGATGGCGGAGGTAGCGGTGTCCATCCACCGACCAGGCATCTCCTGTGGTCCGCACCAGAATCCTCCGGTGCGCGGATCCTGGTTGGACGCAACGAAGTCCCCGAGGATCTCGAACAATTTGTCGTGTCCCGCCGCGGCGGCCCCGAGTACGAGGAAACTCTGGTGATAGATGTACTGACGTGGTCCCTGGTCGTATCCGAGGATCGCTCCTTCGGCGGAGATGGCGGGGGACAGCCGCTCGAGGAGCGCGAACGCGTCGGAGGTTCGCCCCGCGAGCGCGAGGCCCAAAGGACCCTTGTAACAAGGGGAGATCATCTGTCCGGCCGGCCAGGAGTGACGCTTCAGTTGCTCGAGCGACCATTCGATCCCACTCTCTGCCGCAAGATCGAAGCGCGAGAGCCTGCGAGCCACACCGGCTACGTCTTTATCGGGATCCAGGAAGCGCACCGTCCAGTCCTGGTGTCGATAGATGCGAGCTCGCCTAGCGGCTTTCAGCCGTCCACTCTTCACACGCAAACGCACCTGCCGCTGCAGTTTCCGCCCTGAGTGCTTCACCGAGAGAGGGACCAACTGCTTGATCCCGCCCCCGGGGGATCGGTTACCTCTAGGCGGGGCCATGCCCCAAGTCTGCCCTGTGTTTGCCCCCAGCTCGGCGAGCCGAATGTGAGAAGCCGTTAAGGTGGGCGAATCGGGCTATAGCCCCCAAGTTTTGGAAGTCTTTTAGAAGGTCTCTATAGGTATGTACCGCCGAGCAGGGCGCGGGCGCCTCTTGCTGTTCGCCTTTCTTGCCCTTTGCATAGTCGTCATCACTCTCGATTTCCGTCAGAACGCCGACGGTCCTCTAGAGCGAGGCAAGGACATCGCTTCCGCGGTCGTCGCCCCTCTCCAACGTGGGTTCACCGCCGTCACTCGTCCCGTGGGCAATTTCTTCTCGTCCCTCGGTGACCTTGGCCGCCTTCGTACCGAGAACACCGAGCTGAAGGCTTCCGTGGAGGAGATGGAGGGCCGCTTGACCGAGGCCCTCTCTCTGACGGACGAGAACGAGCGATTGCGCAATCTCCTCGAGCTCGAGGAGTCGTGGGCGTCGATGGATCGAACTTCGGCCGAGGTCATCGGCTATGCGCCCGCCAACTACAAGTGGGCCGTGTTCATAGACAAGGGTCGCAACGACGGGGTCGAGAACGACATGTCGGTCGTTAACAGCGAAGGACTCGTCGGAAAAGTGATCCGAGTCGAAGCAGCCACGTCAACTGTTCTGCTGTTGATCGATCCGCAAGCCGGGGCCCGTGCGCGCACGGAGGATCGCGGGCAGGTCGGCGTCATCCATGGCAACGGCGAGGCGGACAGACTTCTGCTGGAGCGGATCGACACCGATGCACAGATCTCTGTAGGGCAGGATGTCGTCACCGCCGGCTACGACCAGGGCATCTTTCCACCGTCCATCCCGATCGGCGAGGTCATGGCTGTGAGCACGCAGGGTGCCGCCCTCCACCAAGAGGTCGAGGTTCGCCCGTGGGTGGATTTCGACTCGCTCGATTTCGTTTCGGTCCTCCTGGAAAGTGGTCCCCGCCTCGACCGGGGTGAGGATTGATGGCGGTGGCTCCTCGACGGGGATCCACTTTTCTCGCCGATATCGGTGCCGGACGCGTCTTGGCCATCGCTCTGCTCGTGGTTCTCGCCTTGGCGCTGCAGTCGACCGTCCTGGCCCACCTGACTTTGCTCGGTGTGCGCCCCCAACTGGTCCTAGTGGTGGTCGTGTGCCTTGCCTACCTAGACGGGGAGAGGGTGGGACTCGTCGTCGGTTTCGCCGGAGGCTTGATGCAGGATCTGTTATTGCCCCTGTCGATCGTTGGCCTGACGGCGCTCGTCTACACCTTGATCGCATACGGGGTCGGGTACCTGAGGCAGTACGCAACCGCAGAATCGGTATGGACGCCGGTGTTCGCGGTCGCACTCGCATCCGTCATCGCCGAGCTCTCGTACGCGTTGCTGGCGATCCTCCTTGGTCAGTCATGGGTTTCTCTCACGATGACTCTGCAGAGAACCGGCCTAATCGTCCTCTACGACACCTTGCTCACGCCGTTCGTTTTCCCAGTGGTTAGGCGGGTT
>Ga0190275_10002056_pt1 | contig 14607 bp, 11 predicted proteins | sample Popmic550T_FD_133745 | JGI IMG/M metagenome (GOLD analysis project Ga0190275, IMG submission 133745) | Populus adjacent soil microbial communities from riparian zone of Yellowstone River, Montana, USA - 550 T | ecosystem: Environmental > Terrestrial > Soil > Riparian zone > Trees stand | place... | reverse complement strand
CTCGTAATGCGTAGGTCCGGGGTTCGATTCCCCGAGGCGGCTCCGAAGCGTTTGGCCTAGCCAAAGACTGTTTCAGTTTGCGCTATTGCATAGCAGTGCTAAGCAAATTCGACCTACGCACTCGTTTTCGTGCCTCCGAAATGCCTCCGGAACCTCTATTCCCCCTTGTCAAAGGCCTAATTTCGCGAACCGATGAACCTGTTTCGGCCACCTGCGTGCCACCGGAGACTCTCGTACTTCGGCAGCATCGGGACTTCTCAGCGGCGGCCGTGTCGGCCTTGACGCGTCCAAGTCGGTTCGGCTAACGCCCGCGACGACCTACGCATCTGGCGTGTCATGTCTAGCCAGCGGCCAGTTTGGACGTCCAGAAATGCCCCCGAGCTTCGGTGAGGCCTGCGTCTCGTCAGATTTTCAAGATCAACAGAGGCCCACGCGCTGTCCTGTTCGGCATGCAAGGTCTACCCGGCAAGCAGTCGGCCCGCAGCGCTGTCCGCGCCGGCGGCCACGCACACCGCTGACCCGTTGCCTACGCCCCGGGACCTTCGACACCGCCGCCTTCAACGAAGCGACGGACGGCTGGACCAGCGGCTGGACAGAGGGCGCCTCTCCGGTGTCGACCGAGAATCGCCGCTCCATTTGACCTTGCATTCGGCGACCTGCGTTGCTGACTTCGACGCCAAAATCTGGCGAAGGCATACGGCCTTGAATCAGGAACTGAGCCTCAATAGGCGTTCGCACGCTGGGCTCACTCAGCGTCCCCAATGCCAGCCGTGAGAAGCGGAAGTTGCATGAGCTGGATCGCGAGAGTCGGGTTTTGCTCGACCTCCCTACCCAGCCGCTGGATGGCATCGGCCGCAGCGTTGACTGAGGCCAGCACATCCGGATGCTGGAGGACAAGGGCATCGCCCTGCATCGCGTGTGGTACCAATGCGCCGAACCAGTCCACGAAGCCCGACATTCCGGATTGCCATGTCAGCACGACTGGGAAGGCAGGGAAGCGAGTGCTCAGTGTCCGCAGGTGATCACGGACAGGTGGCAGGGTCGCCAGCACGGCGTTTCCATCCGGGTCGAGCTCTTCCGGTGCGAGCAGAGCCACACGACCCCAGATCCGTGCGAGCTCACGCCCAGATGTTTCGGAATGGGACGCCGGATCGGATAGCCATAGCAGCCGACTGTGGTCGTGTTCAGCTATCTGCCCAGCGTCGAGCCGCATCAGGATTGGGCGCCGGTCCCAGCGAAGCCAGTCGAGCTCGTCGAGAGCCTGCTTACCCCGCTCGCGCGACTTGGCCTCGATGCTGCGGGTGAGTTGGCCGAGCAACGCGGCCATCGTCAGGTATGCCAACCCGCTGACTTGGTCCATGTCGGGCGGGAGCTGCGCTGCAAAGCCTTGGGGGTCGACAGGCCGGAGAAACACGGGCACGTAGAGATGGGGGACCAGCCGTTCTAGCTCCTCGTGGGGCGCCGCGTATGCCCAGCTGGGGTCAAAATCCTGGCGGCTGAAGGCCTTGTTTGCAGCGTCCACCAGCCTGAGGACTGGCGCGCCGCCTTCCCCTCGTGCCCGGGCGACTTGGCCGGCGCTGCCGATCAGCTCGCTATCGACGATGTCAGCGAGATCGCGCTGTGCTTGCAGGGCGTTCTCCGGTGTGGGCTTATCAGGCAGGTACCCGGGTTCGGCCGCAAGTGTCAACAGGAGATGATTGAAGGACATGGCGGGTCGCTCGGTACACAGGGCGACTGAGCAGACCAGCGGGAACCAGGCGTACGCCACCTCCGGGCCGACCGCCAATTGAAGGGCATCGAACGCCGCACGGTACTCGGGAGCCGGGGCGTCCGCTAGGTGCCAGGCAAGGTCAGCGAACCCGTCAATCTCAAAGTTGATGCGCCGTTGCACCACATGGGCATGTGACTCCAGGAGACTTCGAGTCGTGATTCCCGCTGGGCAGGGGTCATCGAGCAGATCGAAGTGAGCGGTGATGGCTTCGACCTCATCGGATGTGAACGCAGCCTCACCAAGCTTGATCGCGTCGAGGAGGGGCCCAAAGTCCTCGGGCGCGTGGCCGGCCCGCAGCCGAACCACGGCCGGTGTAACCAGCTCGAATAGTTCAGCGGCCCATCGATACGGGAACCCGTGGAGGGCTAGCTGCAGCACGTGAACCATCTCGTGGGTATAAGTGGCGATCGCTGCCTTCTTCTCAACGGTGCCAGCATCCTTCATCGAATCGTAAGATTCCTTTGACACATTCAGGCTCAGGACCCCTGTCGTCCATTCCAGGCGACCGAGCGCGTCTCCAAGTACCAGCGGCCAAAGGATCTCTCTGTAGGACGCGTCGCGTGACTTGATTGGGCTCACGGCCAATCCAGCTTCTCTGCGACACTGTGCCGGACCTCGTCGATGGTCCAGATCGCTGACACCTCGTAGATGCCGGAGATGGCCAAGGGAAAGGTGGTGTCCCAACTACCGTTGGCCACGGGGACGACACGTTCAGTCAGCCCGCCCTTTGGATCGACCAACCGCACCGTTACTTGCTTCACCTCGTCTACTTGGCCACCAGCCAGAATCCGTGTGTCGCTGATATTGAAGACAGCGACGTCAGTACGGTCTTGGCCGCGGGTGACGGCGATCAGCGACACGGCGGCCGCCACCGATAGCGCCGCAAGGGCAGCCAGCACCGCGCTAATTTCGATCCGTCGCCTCCGACGTTTCATGACAAGTTCGTGGGCCGCCTTGATCGAGTCCGGGGCGCGATCGTCAAAATTGACCTGAATCGGCAGTGTCGCAAAGGTGGCGCTCAGGTAGGCCGCAAAGACCAACACGGCCGGAACTGCCACTACAACTGCGGTGCCGACACCGTTGATCCCATCGGTCCCCGTCACAACAACGAGAGCTACAGCGGCGTACGCGGTCCAGAACCAGGCCATCGCGTCCGCGAGTCGACGCGCGGCGTTGTCCAGGGCCGCAGCCGTTCCGGTGACAATTGCTCCCGCGCGCTGGAGCCAGAAGAGGTCATCCTCGGGAGCCAGAACCGCCTCAGTCATCGGTTACGACCATTTGATAGCGGTGCAAATGGTCGTTGCCGCAGCGGAGGTAGTGGATCCTGGGCCTAGTCACGTCGCCGACGAGCAGCGCGCCAAAGTTTTGATGGCGTGGGTCGTCGGGATCGAAGATGACTACTGAGTTGCAGTTGGGCTCCTTGCATTTCTCCTGGTGCGCCACGGCCACCGCCTTCCCCGAAGCTAAGCTACCCACGTTCAAGGGTCGTGGTCCAGAGACCCCAAGGCCAACGCCGGCGAGACCCGTGCAGAACCCTTCGCTGTCCACCAGCGATGAACGGGGATGAAAGCACCGCAGCTTTGCGCATGGATTGGCTGGTCCAGACCTCGGTGGTCAGTCAAGCAGATCGCCCCGCCGGCCTGGCAATCCGGCATCCTCGAGCCGCCTCAAGAGTCACCAGGGGCGGGGATCTCCACGGCGCCGTATTTTGGACACTCGCGGACTGCGCCCAGATAGGCATGCACGACCTTCGCAATGTGGGGTCAACGCCCTGGCGAGTCAGTAGTTACCCACTGAGTGATGCAACCTCGACAATCGGTCTACCAGATCGAGGATGGGGCAACAGCGCCCGAGACGCAGTATTTCTTGGGAGATCAATCTTGGCGCTATCAACCGGAAGTTTTCTCGAAGCCGCCCAATATTCGTGATGGTCAGTTGTCCGGCCGGACCCACCGAGACAATGTCCCGACCAGCGAAACTTCCTGAAATCGATGAAATGCCAGCGGAAGGCGGCGAGCCGCAGATCGACCATGCCGACCAACACCCGCGGTCATGCCGGGCAGGGAGGTGGGTTTGGCGGTGACGCTGGGAATGCCGTCGAGGCCACCGCACGCGCGGGTTCGTTTGACGAGGATCCGCGCAGGTACGTGCGGGTCGGAGTTCCATGATCATCCTGACAACCGACGGAAGCATCAGCTCAGGGCACAGACGCGCTGCCCGATCTCGTAGCCCCGCCGGCTGGGGCGCTGCCGCCTGAGGCCCCGCCTCCTGGGGCGCTGCCGCCTGAGGCCAGGCCTCCTGGGGCGCTGCCTCCTGGGGTGCTGCCGCCTGGGGCGCCGCCACTGGGTGCGGCGGCTGAGCCGGATCGCGAAGGAGCGGGGGCAGGAGCGGGCGCAGCCGGTGTACGCAATGCGCTGTCGAGCCGCTCGGCGCGGGTCTTCCGCTCGGCGGTCCGCGCCGTGGCCTGAGTCTCCCGTTCGCGGGCAATGCGATCCGCCTCGGCCTGGGGGTTGATCGTGTTGACCCGAATACGGTTTGCGTCGGCGCCGGTCGCCAGCCGGTCGAGCGGGACGTAGTCGGTGCGGAAGATCAGCTCGACGCCGCTGTCGAGATCGACAGAGGTGTTCAGCTCCTCACTGGTGCTGGTCCGGTCGGTGGTGACGTAGCCGATGGTGTTCTGCACCTTCGCCTCGACGCCCCACGGTCCGAATTTCGCGCCGACTCCGCCCTCGACCGTGTTGCGCATGTCGAACGTCGATCCCTTGTCATTCTCGGCAACGCTGCTGGCATCGATGTGAAAGCGCATCGAGGCATTGAGCCGCCCGCTCTCGATGACGATGCGCTGCATACCCATCTGCACCATGGTGGCGAGCAACTGCTGCCGGTTGCGGGCCAGAACCTGCCGAGCGAAGGGCACCAGGGCCTCGGGATCTCCGGCGGCGATGAACTCGCCCTCAGGCACGCCGAGCGCCGCACGCAGTGCTGCCTCGCTGGGCGGGCTGGCGCCGGGTCGCAGGACCAGCCGGGTCGCCGCGTCGCGTTCGGCTTGCATCTCCGCTTCGCGTTCCCTCCGCTCGGCGGGGTCGAGGCCGGCCAGGTCGTCCGCGGAGTCCTCCTCGTCGGCACCTTCGATCACGAAGCTGCCGGGGAAGCGCTCGGCCAGCCATTCCCGCGCGCCGGCAACCCCGACATTGGCATCGGCGAACCCTTCGGTCGTCTGCGCGACGTTGCGGAGCAAGTCGACGAAGGCGGTCAGCTGCTGCTGATTGGAGTCGTTCATCGCCTTGAAGACGCCGGTGATGAGCTCGGTGACGAAGCGCGGAAAAGAGACGGCGTTGAGCACGTCGCGCGTCGTTCGCGCGAGGCGGTCGGTGGCCACGCCGGAGAACTCAGAACCTGCGTTCTGGGCCCGCGCCAGCACCGGGCGCGGACGCTCGCCGGCCGCCTCCGCGTTGTCGAGCGCCACCGATCCGATCCGCGCCAGCGCCCCGGCCAACTCTCGCCTGGTGCCGTCGTCCAACGCCGCGAACCCCTGCTGGGGCGACAGCAGGCTGCGCACCCCGTGGCGTGCATCCTGGCGGGGAACCCGACCGGCCGACCCGGTTGTAGCCGGTGGCCGAATCCCGGCCGTCACGGCCACGTCAGGCTCCCAGCGCCGACCAAGGCGAGATGGCTGGGGACAGCCGGGGCGGCGCCACTGGTGCGGTAGGTGCCGATCGCACCGTCGGCGCCGTTGGGGCGATCGCCTCGCCGATGTCCAGGGTCGCCTCGATCCACTCGATCGCCGAGCCGACCACCGGGTGGCCGATGGCGACCAGCGCCCCACCCGGGCTGCCGAGCTGACCCGACACCTCAGCGAGCCAGGCGATAACAGTCATTCCCGCCTTGCCGCGCCGGACGTACGGGCCGGGCGGATCGAACCGAACGCGGGCCTGGCGCGCGATGCCGGAAACGACCCCCCAGATGTCGCGGGCCGTGAAGGCCCCACGCAGGTCCGGATGAGAGATGATGGCGAAGGCCTGCTGGAGCGCGGCAATGACCTCGGCCGCCACGAAGGCCGTGATCCCCCCACCGGCTTCGCCCAGGTTCTGGGTCAGCGCCCGGGCAGACCGGCGTACGCGGGCCTGCTGCATGCTGCCGCCCCAAGGATCGCCGGTCGGTATCTCATCCAGCTTGTACAGCGCTTCGCAAAGCTCTAGCATCCGGTCTTCGAACGAGACGTTGCGGTTGACGTCGGCGGCCACCGGGCCGGACGCGGTCCCGAACAGGCGCGAGAAGAAGGCATGGCGCTCCGCGGCGCTCAACCGATCGTGACGCCGCCGCCACCAGTCAGCGATGAGCGGCGCCGCCCCGCCGGGATCGATGCTGGTCGCGCCGGTCGACCCCAAACCCGCCAACGCCTCGACCGAAGCGATGATGCCCGCCGACTCGAGGTCGGCGGCGAGATAGAGCGTCGCGAGGGCCCGCAGTTGTGCTTGGTCAATGCGCGCCGCAGCCGGCTCGGGAATGTCGATGTCGCCCAATTGATCGAGCGCGAAGACAAGACCGTACGCCGTCGCCCGGTCCATCAGCCGGCCGCCCGCCGACAACGCCGAACCGAGCAGCGCGTCGGCGACCGGCACGATTGCCGCCGCGGCCATCGCTCACCCCGTCCCGCTGCCCTGAGCGGGCGGATTGTTGGGGTTGTAGGGAGTGCTGTTGCCCTGGATGACCGACATCATCTCCGGCGTCGCCATCTTGTCGAGCGGCAGATAGTCACTCTTGAAGTTGACCCGAACATCTCCGGAAAGCTTCGCCTTCACCTCAGCCTTGGACTCACTGCTCTCGTCCACCGCAGAGCCCACGGTGGCGACATGCTCCTGCTCGCCCTCGAAGGAGGCGCTGGCTGAATACGGGGTGTACCAACTGCCGTATTCGGCCTTCACGCTCTCCTTGTAGCGCTGCGCCTCGCGGTCGTGCATCGAGGCGGTGTAGTTGCGCTTCGCCTTGTCGCTCGCGCGCATGTCGAACACGACCTTGGCGTTGATCGAGCCGTCGGTGATGACGATGCGGTTGATCCCCAGCATCACCATCGACGACAGGAGTTGCTGGCGGGACTTCGCCATCTGCAACCGGGCCGCCGTCACCAGTCGGAGCTCAGCATTGGCCTCTGACAGATCGGTGACCGGTGGGTTGACGTTCATCTCCCGGCTGATCTCGGCCAGTCGCACGGCAGCGTTCTCGCCATTGGCCTCCAGCCGGGAAGTCGGCTGGTCGGCTTCGTCGCCGACCGCGAAACTATCCGCAGTCGTGCCCGTGCCGACCGAGAGCGCGTCAGGATAGGCATCGGCGAGGTAGTCCCGGCCTGCGGACTCGCCGATATTGTCGCGCATGAATTGGTCGGTGGTCTTGGCGACATTGGCGATGAGCTCGCCGTAGGCGCGCATCTGCTCGATGGAGCTTTCGACGATGGCCTGGAAGACGTTCTTGATCAGCCCGCCCACGAACTTCGGGAAGTCGACCTTCTGCACCATCTCGCCGAACTGCTCAACGCCTTGGCGGACAGCGCCGGCCTGGAAATCCTTGCCGGCAAAGCCCGGGCTCTCCGAGAGCTGGCGCTTGGTCGCCTCGACGGGGTCATCCGCCAGGGCGCCCGCGACCGGCGGAGCCTGAGCCACCGGTGAGGAGGCGAGCGCGCCCGAGCGGGGGAGATCTCCGCTCGCCTCGCGGGTCGCGATCTCGCTGTTCACGCCGTTGGGATCGGTCATGTATGAGAGCACCCGGACGGTGTCGCCGGCGATCCGGCGGCGCTCCTCCTCGGGCAGACCGAGGAAGGCCGGCGTATGCATCAACAGTTGGAAGACCTCTGGCCGGGCCGCATGGATAGCGGCGGTGCTGGTAGGCGGGGGCGCGGCCACGCTGCGGCCGGGCGGGCGTTCGGCGATCCTGGCGTCCATCACCGCTCTCCTCAGCCCGCCGGCTGCGCGGCGGGGGACGTGGCCGTCCCCGGAGCAGGCGCAACGGTGCCGGCGGGTGCGGGCGCGGCGGCCGCCGGGGCTCTGGGGCTTGGCACGACGTTCGGATCCGCCGGCGTGGCGTTGCCCTGGATGGTGGCGATCATCTGCGGCGTGGCCATCCGATCCAGCGGTAGGTAGTCGCTCTTGAAGTTGACGTCGACTGCGCCAGTCAGCGAGATCTTGGTCTGCAGCGACGCATCGTTTGTCTCCGAAGCTGAGGTCTGGGCGGTGATGATCGGCTTGTTCTCGTACTTGTACTCGCCCTTGGCGAAGTATTCGGCGTCGTACTCGACGGTGTCTTTGGTCTTGCTCCGGCTCCTGGTGCCGCCCTGGTCGTACTTGCCTTCGCCCGCGTACGTGGTCTGGACCCGGCCCTCCTTGTCGCGCGCCATGTCCACCGCGCTCGCGCTGCGTCGTCTGGTCAGGCGGTCCTGGGCGCGCACGTCGTAGATGATCTTGGCCGAGATGCGCCCGTCGGTGACCACAATGCGATTGATACCCATCAGGACCAGGCTGGCCATGAGTTGCTGGCGCTGGCGAGCGAGCTGGATGCGGCTGTTCTCGATCAGCGCCTTTTCCACGTTCTCATCCGAAAGGTCGAGGCTCTTGAGCGCGCCGTTCTCGAACTCCAACTTGTTGTTGACCCGCTGCAGCGCCTCCTGCTCGTCGACGTCTTCCCGCAGCTTGAGCCGCGGCTCCCCGCCGTCGCCCCATTCGTCGGTGCCGATCTCGAAGAGGTCGGGAAACTGGTCGACCATGTTGTCCCGCCCCTGATTGGGCGAAACGTGATCATCCATGAACTGGCGCAGTGACTGGGCGACGGACGCGATCATTTCCTGGTAGGCGCGCATCTGGTCGATCGAACTCTTGACGATGGAGCCGAACACGCCCTCGATGAGGCCGGCAACAAATTGCGGGAACTGGACTTCGTTGAGCAGCAGGCCGGCGACGGCGGCGCCTTCCCGGGCCGCGCTCCCCGCGAATGGTCCTTTCCCGATGTCGTCGACGGCCGCCCGCCGCTGATCCCAGCTCGCCTCGGCCGCCGACTTGTCCCCCTCGTCGGCCAGCGTTCGCGCGGCGTTGCCGAGGCCGTTGGCGATCCGACCGTCGACGCCTTCCGGCCGGGCCAGGTAGTCGGTGATCAGGGCGGTGTTCTTGGCAATTGACTTCTGGTCCTCCGCCGGCAATGCGCGGAACGCCTCCGACTGGGTGAGCAGCTGCGCGATGCCATGCCGGACGACTGGATCCGGAGTGGGCGGATTAGGAGTGGTCGGGGCGAACCGTTGCGGTGGCGGCGGGGCGGGAGTGGCAGGGACGGACATGATGACGGCCTTTCACGGCTCGAAGATGAGGGTCACACGGCCTGCGCCAGCTGCGGCTGCGGCAACTCGAATTCGATCGGCCGCAGATAGAGGCTGACGCGCGGCGGGAGCTGGGCATCGGTGCGCAGGCTGATGATGGAGAACCGGCCCGGCCAGTGCTCGTCCTCGGGGGTGAAGGCTCCCATCCAGCGCTCCAGCGCCGCCAGCCCCCGTGGTCGCTCGGCGAGCCCCATCGTCAGCAGACTGAGGAAGCTGGGCGGCACGTCGGGTATCGCCGACAACAGCACGTAGATCTCGAACTCCGGACCCGTCGGACCCTCGCCGAACGCGAGCAGGGCGCTGTGCGCGGGCAGGTCGAAACGGCCGCCCAGCACCAGCCCGAACAGCTGCATCATCCCCGGCAATCGATGGCCCAGGCCCAGCGCGTCCAGCACCGGCTGCAGGTCGGCGAGACGCAGCGGCTGGGTGCTCGCGAAGGTGAGCCGCTGCCCGCCCAGCTCACGCTGGGCGGCCAGCGTGCTGAACAACGGGCGCAGCCCGGGCACCAGCTCGAGGGCCGCCGAGACGATCCGCTGCAGCCCGAACGGCAGGTTGTCGATCGCTCCGCGGCCGTTGGGCAGCTCGTAGAAGACCTTCGAGGCATAAAGCCCGTCCCGGTCGTAACTGGAGCCGAAAAAGGCCCCGTAGTCGAGCTTCCGATCTTGGGTGAAGCCCCGAAACGGCTCGCTGGCCTGGTCGAACCAGTGCAGCGCATCGCCGCCCGCGAAGTCACGGATCAGCCGACGCATCTCTCGGGTGGACTCGTCACGCCGGTCGACCGGGCCGGCGTCCGGCGGCAACGGCTGGATCGTGAAGCGCAGCTTGCCCGGTTGGGATTCGGAAAAGCTGGGCTCGAACGGCGCCGCCATCGGCATCAAGGCGTTGTCGCTGTAGGCGGCGGCCGGGTACTGGAAGGTCCGCATGAACAGGTCGCGGGACGGCGCGTACGGGTCGGCAGTGCCCAGTGAACGGGCGGCCGTCTTCAGCCGTCGCTCGACCTTGGCGACCAATGGCTCATTGGCTGGATCGAATGTCATCATTCCCTCTCCTGGGGCGTACGGATCGGAAGGCGCTGCGGCCCTCAGTACGGCCGGGCGTACCCGTTGGCGCCGCTATGAGCCGGCCGGGCCGGCGCGTAACCATGACCGAGCCCGATGCCGATGTTGCCCAAGTCGTCGAGCATCTCCCGGGCCATCGCTGGGATCGGGATCGGCTTCGACGTCATGGTTGGGCTGTTTCTCGGCTCCTGAGCCAGCCTCTCGATCTCGCTGTCTGACGTCGCGGTGTCGGCCAGCCAGAGTTCGCAGGCGTTGACCAGGTCGTAGTCGTTCGGGTGCTTGGTCGCTTTGTGACTGGACGCCACCGGCGGGTTGCGAACGATGTCGATGTTGATCAACGGACCACCGTCCGGCCGGTTGATCCGGTTCACGTTGTCGGCCAGCCAGGCGGTGATAATCGTGCCGCAGGTGGCCAGCGTGCGATAGCGCGAGCCGGTCCGGGCGCCGCCCAGGTCGTAGGTCGCAACCTGGTCGATGACCTGCCACATGTCCCGCGCGCCGTAGCAGCCGCGGATCTCGGGATCCTGCAGCAGCTTGATCATCCGCTTGACCTGATCCTGCACCTCGCGCGCGGCGTAGTGGGCCATGCCGTAACCGTGCAGGGAGAGATTGGAAGCAAGATCGCGCGCCGCCTTGCGGACCTGCTGGTGGCTGATCGGACTCGGCATTCCCGAGCGCAGCAACGAGTCCACCTCGTTCTGCCGGATGAAGGAGGACACCGACGAGACAAAGCGGATCCACAGGTCGTTGAAGTCCCGGTTCACCATGCCGGCGGGATCACCGCCGGGAATTCCGAGGGTAATCGCCTGGAAGTCGCGCCGTTCCTGCTCGCTGATCCGGTTAGGGGCTTCGCGCCAATACTGGTAGAGCAGCTTGCCCGCCTCGCCCGGCCCGATCGGCAGCAGGCCGTGCTGGAACTGCTCCACGATGCGATCGACGACCTGGAAGACCTTGAGTTCCTCGAACATGGCCGACACGATCATCGGCCCCATCGCCCGGACGTTGTCGGCGACGATGTTCTCGTCCTGGATCTCCTCCAGATCGGGAAGCTCGATGTCGAGGTCGGCGATCCGGTCGTCGGAGCCGACGTTTTGGACCGTGTTCAGCATCTCGTTGACCCGGCGGCGCAGCTGCGGCTCGTTCGCACCGACCTTCGCCAGGGCAAGCTGGCGCATGACCCTGGCGAATTCCTCGCACCGGACGGTCGGGGTCGCGCCGCCGAGTCCGTCGGGATCGCCTTCAAGGCCCAACAGCGCAAGAACCTTTTCGGCCAGCGGACCGTAGCCGCGCGCCTCGCCCACGGCACGGAAGAACTCGCGGGTAAACGTGCCCCACTGGAAATGGTCTACGTCGGGGTAGAGGGTCTTGGGGCCGGACTTAGGATTGGCGGGGTCAATCGTCCCCGTGCTGGTCCCGAGTTGCGGCACCACTTTCACCGGTGGCGCTGCTACCGCGTCGGTGATCAACAACCCCAGGGTCAGCGTGGTCGTGGTGATTGGGAGATCGCCGGTCGGTGGCGTTGCCGAACTCAACGCCACGACGAACGCGGCGAAGCTGGCGTACGGGTCGAAGACGAGCACGCCGTCCTCGTGGGTACGCAGTTCGGGGCTGATGAGCGTTTGCTCATTCAACAGCGTCCGGGTCGCGACGAAGAGCGGGTCGCAGACGTCATCGGCCTTCTTCTTGTCTTTGCGGCTCCCGGCAAGTTCAGCGAGAACGGCCACGGACAGATCGAGTTCAGCTTGTTCGGCGGTGCTGAGCGCTCGCTTGAGCTTGACCTGGTTGAAGCGCGCAACAGTGTTCACATGGGCATCTTTGGCCCGGGTTTCGCGCTCGGCGAGATCGGCGAAGCGGGTGGCTGGGTCGATAATTATCACGGTTTCGTTTCCTCCATTCGTAGTGATTCCTTTGAAATTCAGTGCGGATGTATGCGGTCAGCCGTCATCGGCACCTCCATCGGCTTCAGCCTGGTGTCCCAGGGCGCTGTCGAGTTCCTCCTCGAGCGCGGCGAGTGCGGCGGCCGCATCCAGAACTCCCGTCCCGCAGCCGGTCTGCGCGCCCGCCGAGAAGGGCTGAGCGGTGCGCATCAGGATGCGGCGGACGGTTTCCGCGTCGATCGGTCTGGCCCGGCGGTGGCTGCGTGCGACCAGCAGTGCGGCAGCTCCGGCGGCGAACGGGGCGGCGAAGCTGGTCCCGGTGGCGTACTGATAGCCGTTGCCGATGCTGGTGGTGAGCACCTGCTCGCCCGGCGCGCAGAGCGCGACGTGCTCACCGCGGGTCGAGAAGGCCGCCGGGAGCCCGTCGCCCCCGACCGCCCCGACCGCGATGACGCCCGGGTAGGCGGCGGGCCAGAAGCGGGTCTCGCGCCCGTTGTTGCCGCTGGCTGCGATCAGGATGCAGCCCCGGGCCAGCGCGTACGAGATGACGTCGGCGTGCGGCTTCGGACTGTTCGGGGCCAGCGCGGCGTCATCGGTGCCGAAGCTCATGTTGATGATCTTCGCGCCAAGGTTGACGGCGAGGTTCACGGCGAGATCGAGGTCGCTGAGCAGGCCGAGCCCGACGGCGGCGGTCTTGCCCGGCAGCCGCACCGCGGCCAGCCCGCGCATCGGAATGATCCGGCAGGCGCCGCCGAGCCCGCGCGGCATCGCTTGGCCGTCCGCGGCGATGATCCCGGCGCATCCCATCCCGTGGCCGACGAACCGGTCCTCGGGATTGCCGTCGTCGAGGCTGTGATCTCCGAGCAGTTCGATGCCCGGAGCGACATCCGCGCTTTCCAGCCGGACCGTGTCGAAGCCGGCCCGGAACGTGCGCGCGAGTTCGACATGGCGCTTGCTGATCCCGCTGTCGACCAGACCCACCACCACGCCGTCGTCACCGGGCTCGATGGCGTGCGCCTCGGCCATCCGCACCTGCTGCCGTGTCGCCCAGCCATCGTCGGCCTTCGGCGCACTGGCTGAGGTGAGGAGATCGAACGGCGTTACCGAGACATAGTTGGGGCTGGCGCTCTCGACGGCAGGAATCTGCGCCAGCGTTTCGCACAGCGGCCCGACCGGGGTCCCGGACGGCACGCGCAGAATGAGCGTACGCGCCACGCCCGTTGCCTGCTCGACGCTGTCGTAACCGATATGGCCGCAGCCCGGTCGACCAGGACCACCGGCAGCGTTGAACAGCCTCGCCGCGCGGAACACCCCGGCCTTCTCGCCGATGATCCGGTCGATCGCGCCGCCGTCGATCGAACGGGACGCCGGCTGCGCACCGCGTACGACATCGCGTACGGCCGGAACCTGCTCGGGCGCCTCGCCGAGAGCGAGCTTGACCAGCAGGCTGGTCGGCAGGCTGTACTGGCGATCTCCGGGCGCCGCCCAGGGCGTGGCCAGCTGGCGGATCGTCATGACCGCGTCTCCCCCGGTACGGCGGCAATCTCGGTCGAGCCGGGCCCGGGGCGGAATGCATCGAGGTCAAAGCTCATCGCGGTCGACAGCGTGGGCGCCGATCGGAGGGTGAGCTCGCCGGCCCACTGGTCGTGGTCCGGCGCCAACAGCAGCTCATCGGGAGCGGACTTGAGGATGGAGACCGGCCGAGCGCCGATCCGCACCTGCGGGAAAGTGCCGTTGCGGACGAGGTTGCGACCCGTCACGCGCAGCAGCGGCCGCTCCGGGACACCGCCGCCGGCCTCGGGCGTCACCGGCTCCACCCGGTGGACCAGCGGCGTCGAGGCCCGCTCCAACGCCTTGCGCAGCCGCTCGACCGGAAGGTTGGTGACGCGCCCGATCGTGTGCACCGCGCCGCGCTCTTCGGCCTCCTGAAACTGCTTGACCGTACGCACACCCGCCCATTCGAGCCGCTTGCGCTCGTCGGTGGTCAGATCGTCGCCGAGCTCCTCGAGCGGCTGGTCGTCATCGTCGGTGGAGAAGCTGATCGCGTTCTCCTCGATCGCGGGGCGGGTGATCGCGGTGAAGACCAGGCGGAAGGTGCTGGCCTCCTTCTCGCCGGCGCCCGCGGGCCGGATCCGAATCTCACTATCGGTGAACTCGACATGCGCGCGCAGGTCGAGGTTGATGTCCTTGATCGCGAAGGTCAGTGAGAGATTCTGGTTGCGCGCTTTGATGGCCATTGCCGCTTGAGCGTTGTCGAGCTGGCTTTGCACGGCCTGGATGAAGTCCTCGAGCCGCAGGGCCTCGCTGCTCACGACGCGTCCGCCGTCGGGTGGGGAACGGCGTGCCAATTGACTTCGAGGCGGGCCGGGTCGGGGTCGAAGTCGGTCCGGGTGAGGAAGAGCGGCACGTCACCGATGACTTCCAGCCCCTGGTCGGTAGCGGCCAGGCGCAGGTCGATCGGCAGGCTGAGGGAGAGTGAGCGCGCCCGGACCGGGGATTCTGCGGAGACTCCGGCAAAGGCCGAGGCACTGTCGGCCAGCTCGG
>Ga0190275_10002055_pt1 | contig 14619 bp, 10 predicted proteins | sample Popmic550T_FD_133745 | JGI IMG/M metagenome (GOLD analysis project Ga0190275, IMG submission 133745) | Populus adjacent soil microbial communities from riparian zone of Yellowstone River, Montana, USA - 550 T | ecosystem: Environmental > Terrestrial > Soil > Riparian zone > Trees stand | place... | reverse complement strand
GACCAGGCGATGCTCGTCATCCGCAACCGCATCGACAAGTGGGGCGTGGCCGAGCTCGATGTCCGCAAGCTGGGCACGGACTCGATCCAGATCTCGCTGCCGGGCCGCTCGGATCCGGAGCAGGCCAAGGAGCTGGTGGGCACCACGGCGCAGCTCGAGTTCCGGATGGTGGATGACACCAACGCGGCCTTCTTCCAGGAGATGCTCCAGAAGACCCCTCCGCCCGAGGGCAGCACCATCACCGTCACGGATGAAGAGGGCTTCCCGCAGCTCAAGGGCCCCAACCGCGAGGCGATGCTGGCCTACGTGAAGGACAAGGTGCCGGAGGGCCGCGAGGTGCTGCTGGAGTGCGTGGCCAACCCGCTGAAGAAGAACGAGTGCCTGGCCTACCGCTCCTACCTGGTGCATCGCGAGGTGCCGCTGACGGGCGAGAGCGTGGAGAGCGCCAACGCCAACATCAGCCAGATCAACGAGCCCGAGGTGAACATCACCTTCGACGCGGTGGGTGCGCGCGAGTTCGAGCGGCTCACCGAGGCGGGCGTGGGCAGGCGGATGGCCATCGTGCTGGATGAGTACGTGCAGTCGGCGCCGCGCATCAACGAGAAGATCGGCGGCGGCAGCGCGCGCATCACCATGGGCCGCGCGGGCGCCAAGTCGTTCGATGAGTGGTTCCAGGATGCGCAGACGCTGGCGCTGGTGCTGAAGGCAGGCGCGCTGCCGGCGCCGGTGACGGTGGGCGAGATCCGGCAGGTGGGGGCCTCGCTGGGCGAGGAGCTCATCAAGAAGGGCAGCCTGGCGGCGCTGGTGGGCGTGCTGATGGTGATCATCTTCATGGCCATCTACTACCGGAAGTCGGGCCTCATCGCGGACGTGGCGTTGTTGCTCAACGGCCTGCTCATCCTGGCAGGGCTGTCGCTGTTCAACGCCACGCTGACGCTGCCGGGCATCGCGGGGTTCGTGCTGACGCTGGGCGTCGCGGTGGACGCCAACGTGCTCATCAACGAGCGCATCCGCGAGGAGCTGGACCACGGGAAGACGGCGCGGCAGGCGGTGGATCAGGGGTACGACCGCGCGTTCTGGACCATCTTCGACGCACACGTGACCATGCTGATTGCCGGCTTCATCCTCTTTGCCACCGGCACGGGGCCGATCCGCGGGTTCGCGACGACGCTCATCATCGGTCTGGTGGCGTCGCTGTTCACTTCCATCATGGTGACGCGCGTCATCATCACCTACTTCGTCCACGGCCGGAACGCCCAGACGGTGTCGGTCTGAGAAAGAGCCGCCATGCGCATCCTCAAGAACAAGACAAACATCGACTTCATCAGCAAGCGCCGCATCGCCGTCTACATCTCGATGATGGTCAACCTGGCCATCCTGGTGGGCATCGCCACGGTGGGCTTCAACCTGGGCGTGGACTTCGCGGGCGGCACGGTGGTGGAGCTGAAGTTCAACCAGCCCATCAGCGCGGCCGAGGTGCGCAAGCGCGCGGAGGCGGGTGGGCTGCATGAGGTGTCCGTCCAGAACATCGGCAGCGAGGCGGAGAACACCTTCCTGCTGCGCATGGGCGGCGTCACGCAGCTCAACGAGGCGAGCTCCGAGAAGGCCAAGGCCGCCATCAACGGGCTGGGCAACGTCAAGAGCATCTACGTGGACATGCCCAACGGCATCATCAACCTCCGCTCGACCGCCCCGCTGACGACGGGCTCCATCAAGCAGACGGTGGAGGCCTCGGGCACGGGTGTTCAGGAGGTGCGCGAGCTGGGGGAAGCGCAGGGCGGCGGGTTCGACTACCAGGTAGTCGCCAGCGGCATGGCGGACAAGGTGCAGGTCGCGCTGGCTCAGGGCCAGCCGCAGCCGGACTTCGAGACGCGCCGCGTGGACTACGTGGGCCCGCAGGTCGGCAAGCAGCTGCGCAACAAGGGCATCGCGGCGATGCTGTACACCATGGTGGCCATCCTCGTTTACATCGCGTTCCGGTTTGACTTCAAGTTCGGCCCGGGCGCGCTGGCGGCCATGCTCCACGACGTGGTGATGGTGTCCGGCTTCTATCTGGTGAGCCGGCGCGAGTTCAATCTCACCTCCATCGCGGCGCTGCTGACGATCATCGGCTACTCGGTCAACGACACGATCGTGATCTACGACCGCATCCGTGAGGACATGGGTAAGTTCAAGGGCAAGCCGCTGCCCGAGGTCATCAACATCGCCATCAACGACACGCTGGCCCGTACGTTCCTCACCTCATTCACCACGGCGCTGTCGCTGGTGGGCCTGCTCATCTTCGGCGTCGGCGAGATCTGGGACTTCGCCATGGCGATGCTCGTGGGCATCGTCGTGGGCACCTACTCGTCCATCTACATCGCCAGCCCGCTCACCATCTGGCTGGATGAGCGCGCCGCCGCGCGCGAGGGTCGCGCCAAGGGTGGCATGAAGCCGAAGACGGCCTGACTGGAGCAGGGGAGGGCCGAGAGCTCCTCCCGTGCTCCCTGGAACCGTCGCTGTGATTGGGGCCCTCCTCCCACCGTGGGAGCGAGGGCCCTGGCTTTTCTGAGGGCCCCTCCTGTCGAGAGCTGGATGGACGCGCGGGTGGGGCGTTGCCTCGCTTCCTGGCTCGCAGGACGATGAGGCCGATGGACACCCAAGGCTGGAGGTTCGTGCTGGGCATGCTCGGGGGGCTCCTGGGAGTGGCTTGCGCCCACCCGGAGCCGACAGCTCGGAGCTCGCTGGCCGCGCAGGTCCGGCCGGCGGGGGCTCCTCGGGAATCCTCCGGGGCTTCCCTGGCGCCAGCGCCCATGCCTCCCTCATCCCAGGGGCCCCGCTTCGCGCAGGTTCGAGAGGAGCGCGGACGCGCCTGGAAGCAGGAGTGGAACGTGGTCATCGGTGAGGCCCTGGACGACATCGGCCAGCCGTTGCTCGAGGACGACAAGGTGCCCGCCGAGGAGGTGCGGGCGCTGTGCCCCAGCTATTTCGACGCCTCCCGCGAGGAGCGGAAGGCCTTCTGGGCCCTGCTGCTCGCCTCCATCGCTCGGCTGGAGTCCGGGTTCGATCCGGAGCGCACGTTCCTGGAGCCCCGGCCGCTGCGGACGCTCAGCGTGGGGCTGCTCCAGGTCAGCTATGGGGACCAGGAGCGGCACGCCGGGTGCCCGCTGAATCCCCTGGACGCGAACATCACCGATCCAGCGGTGAACCTGCGCTGCGGTGTCGCCATCCTCCGCAATCAGCTCGCCAGGAGGAACACCCTGTTCCCTCCGCGCTACTACTACTGGTCCGTGCTGACGCGGAAGCGCGGGCAGATCGAGCGCGACTTCATGCAGCACCGGGGCCAGCTCGGGTTCTGCCAGCCAGAGGCCACAATCCAGTAGGATGGCACCGCGATGACCCAGGCTCCGACCCACGTCACCGACTGTCCGCTCGATCGTGTCCGCCCTCCAGATCCCTCCACGCGCAGTGTCGGACCCGTCATTGCCATCGATCTGGGCACCACGAACTGCCGCGTCGCCGCCATCCACCAGGGAAATCCCGTCTGCATCCCCTCGGAGCGCATGGAGGGGGCGCCGGCCGTCGTTGCCCTGGGGCCTGGAGGCCGGATCCTCACGGGCCATCCTGCACGCGGGCAGCAGGCCGCCAACCCCGCGCTGGCGGTGTGGGGCATCAAGGGCCTGATCTCCGCGCCCTATGGCGACCGGAAGGTGAAGTGGCTGTACGACCAGCTCCGCTGCAAGGTGGTCCGAGGCAGCGATGGGCTGCCCGCGGTGGTGCTCGGGGACCGGACCTTCTCCGCGCAGCAGCTGGCGGCGCTGATCTTCATCGAGGCGCGCGAGCGGGCGCAGAACTTCCTGCGCCAGCCCGTCCACCGTGCGGTGCTCACCCTGCCGCCGTTCCGGAAGGATGACCCGCTGCCGCAGACGATGACCGCGGCGGCCGCGCTGGCCGGGCTGCACGTCGAGCGCAACATCTCCGAGACCACGGCTGTGGCGCTGGGGGCCTTCTCGCGGCGGCGGGGCAAGCCGGAGCGTACGGCCATGGTGTGCGCCTGGGGCGGAGGCAGCTTCCAGGCCTCGCTCGTGCGCTATGCGGCGCGGCAGTGCCAGGTGCTCAGCTCGGAGGGCAACGTGGCCCTGTGCGGCGCCGAGCTGGACAAGCGCGTGCTGGATCTGCTGATGCGCAAGCTGCCCTCGGGGGTGAGGGTGGCCGGGGACGCGAACAACCCCGCGGCCCTCTACCGCGTGGCGGGCGCCGCCGAGTTCGCGAAGATCCAGCTCTCCGAGCAGACGGAGGCGCGCGTGCGCGTGCCCTTCGCCGTCACCCAAGGCAGCCAGCTCGGGGACTTCGACGTGGTCCTCACCCGAAGAGAGCTGGAGGAGCTGGCCAAGCCCCTGATCGACTCGGGCCTGAAGATGTGCGAGCAGGTGCTGGAGCAGAGGTCGATGTTCCCCGGCGACGTGGACGAGGTGCTGCTGGTGGGCGAGCAGTGCCGGATGCCGCTGTTCCGGCAGCGCATCGAGCAGTTCTTCGTCCAAGTGCCTACCTACCTGGACGAGCCCGGGCTCTCCGTGGTGCTCGGGGCGTCGCGGCTGAGCACCTCTGCCAGCACCCCGCCGCCCTCCAGCTCTGGAGCGCCCCCCGCGCGGCGCTAGCGGAGCTGCACGGGCGCAGCTGACATAGGCAAAAGCTATGGCAGCCATAGCCTCCCCTGGCGTTTCGCGCTGGGGAGGCGCTCGCTATTCATTTGCGCGCCTTCGATGAACTCCTGTCGAGGCATCGGGGGGCTCGTGCATTCGCACGCTGAAAGGAACCTGCCATGTCTGGCTTTCGCACCGTGATCCACATCTTGGTCTTCTCCATCCTCGGCGTCTGTGGGCTGTCCGCCTGCACCGAAGCCGGCCAGACCCCCTCCGCCCATCCCGTGGCGGGGGTGGCCTTGCCGCTGACCTTCAGCAGCGTCAGCTTCGAGGAATCGAGCAACGTCCCCAAAGAGCACTGCCGCTTCACCGCCGCCCGTCGCGACACGTTCGGTGCGGGCCGCCAGGTGCTCATCCACACGGGCTCGACGCTGCCGAGCCAGACCACGGGCTTGTGCACCGTGGATGAGGGGGAGCACACGGGCAACGACAGCCTGGTGCTCGTGCACGAGGACATCATCACCGGCGCGCTGGAGGCCGCCGCGGGCACGGTGGTGAGCGGGTCGGTCACCAACGAGCACCCCCTCGCCAGCGCCGAGGGCTTCGTCGCCGAGCCTCTCACTCCGCTGGCCACTCGCATCTCCAACGGCGTAGGACTGGGCGAGTACTGGAGGCTCCCCGCGGCGCCCGCGGTGCCGACCGTGGCCTGGGCCGCGCCCCACGGCGGCGAGATCGAGCCGGGGACGGACGAGGAGCTCGCTGCTCTGAACATCAGCGCGACGGACACCCGCAACGCGTACTGGGGGGTGATCGGCGACATGGAGCCCAATGGTGCGGCCGACCACTGGCACATCACCGCGGGTGATGTCTCCGAGTTCAGCTTCGAGGGGCTGCAGCGGCTGCGGGCCCACAGCTACACCTACGCCGTGTCCTTCCACGGGTTCACCAACTCGCAGATCCCCGAGCCGGTGCTGGTGGGCGGGGCTGAGGCGCTCGAGTTCCGTCAGTCGGTGGCGAGCGTCCTCGAGCACGAGGTGCGCGTGCGGCACAACGGCACCTTCCTCGATGCGCTGGCCATGGATCTGCGCGACTGCGATGCCAACTCCAACCACGCGAGCTGCAAGTACAAGAAGTACGGGGGCCGTGACGAGGACAACTTCGTCAATGAGCTGCCCACCTCGGGGCGGGGGCTGCAGCTCGAGCAGACGACCACGGCCCGGAATACGTACGGCGGCACCCTGGCGCGCGGTGTGAAGTCGGTGCTGGATTGCCTCCTGGATGCTCCGGACCGGGCGTTCCAGAACTCCAACCCGGCCGCGACGAGCATGAGCGTGGACGACACGGGGCTCATTCTCACGACGGGGGCTTGCCCATACTTCGTGGGGGAGCTGGAGGTGCTCCATGGGGCCGCGCAGCGCTGGGCCTTCCGCACCTCGGTCTCCTGCGGGACGGGGAGCTGCACCGGGCTCCTCGGCCGCGTCGACGCCTACGGCAACAACGCGGATGGAACGTGGACGTGGGTGGGTGGCGGGGAGCTCTCGTCCACGATCGTGTCGGGCAGCAGCCGGCTCGTGAGTGACACCACCCTGGATCACCCGGCCAGCACCTCGCGGCGCTACCGCTTCGTGGTGAGGGCCTCGAACAAGGTCAGTCCTCCCGCGGCTCCGGTCCTGCAGCGAGGCATCTCCGTCACCGGCACGCTCCAGTAATCCAGCTCGCGGCGGCCTCCACGTCGCCAACCCGGTGAGGCAGACGCCTCCTGTCCGAAGAGGGCAGGGGGCGTTTTTCTTGGAGTCGCGACCACCGCGGGGCCCACGCGGAGGCGCTCTCGGGTTCTCGCCCGCTCGCACAACCCGTGAGGCCTCCTCTTGACAGGACGCGCAGGGCATGTCAGATCCGAGAACGATAATGATAACCATTCTCAATTCGTTGGCGCACGTCGGGGTGTGCCGCCGCTTTGGTCGCGCTGCCCGCAGGAGAGGGCCGTGACGACCTCCTCCCTGCCGAGGCACGAGCGTTCTCTGCTCTGGCTCCTGGCCGCCGTTCAGTTCAGCCACGTCCTGGACTTCATGATTGTGATGCCGCTGGGGCCGGAGCTCATGCGGCGGTTTGGCCTCTCGGCCGCGCAGTTCGGGGCGCTGGTCTCGGCGTACACGCTGGCCTCGGCGGCGATGGGCCTGCTGGGCGGGTTCTGGCTGGATCGGTTCGATCGGAAGCGCGCGCTGTTGCTGCTCTATGCGGGGTTCATCGCCGCCACGCTGGCGTGCGGAGCGGCGTGGACTCACGGGGGGTTGCTCCTGGCCCGAGCGGTGGCAGGCGCCTGCGCGGGGCTGATGGGGGCCGTCGTCATGGCCATCATCGGCGATGTGGTGCCCGTTGAGCGCCGTGGCCGTGCCATCGGCACCGTGATGACGGCGTACGGTCTGTCCGCGGTGGCGGGAGTGCCGCTGGGCCTGGGACTCGCCAATGTTCTGGGCTGGCGAGCGCCGTTCTGGGCGATCTGTGTGCTCGCGGGCACCGTGTGGCTCTGCCTGCTGAGAGCCATGCCTGCGGTCGATCGTCACCGGGCTGAGTCCCAAGGAGGCAGCGGCGGTGCTTCGCTCGCGCCGGTCTGGACGTCGGGCCTGGCGTTGGGCTGGCTGCTGACCTTTGGGGTGGTGTTCTCCGGTTTCCTGCTGATCCCGTACCTGAGCGCCTACATGGTGGGGAATCTAGGCCTGGGCATGGCCGAGCTCCCGTGGGTGTACCTGTGCGGCGGCGCGGCGACGCTGCTGAGCTCGCGCGGGATTGGCTACCTGACCGACCGTCACGGGGCGGCCCGGGTCCTGGCATGGCTGCTGGTCGGCACGGTGGGCCCGTATCTGGTGTTCACGCGGCTGGCGCCCTCGCCACTGCCCGTGGTGACCGGGGTCTTCGTCCTGTTCATGACCCTGACCTCCGGCCGGCAGATTCCCACCATCGCCCTCATCGCGGCTCGAGTGCCGCCAGCGCTGCGCGGGCGCTACATGGCCGTCAACATGGCGGCGAGCGATGGCGCCTCCGGACTCGCGGCGTGGGCGAGCGGGATGCTGATCGCGGCCGCTCCGAATGGCGCGCTGATCGGCTTTGGCCAGGTGGGTTGGATCGCGGTGGGGGTCACGCTCCTGGCGCTCTGGACTCTGTGGGTGCTCGGGCGAAGCGCCGCCCGGCTGAGCGCCGCACCGGCCTGAGCGCTCTTCTCCGTCTTCTTGGTGCAACGCAGTCATCGATGACAAAGGACGCACGATGGATACGCCGACAAGGAAGCACCCGTCTCTGCCCATCCCCATCCAGGGAGAGATGAGGCTCGATCGCTCGAACCACCTGCTGGCCGAAGCCAGCAGGCTGGTCCCCGGCGTCACCCAGTCGATGATGAAGCGGCCGGAGCAGTTCGCTCCCGGCGCCTTCCCGGTCTTCCTCGCCAAGGGGCAGGGCGCGCTGGTGGCCGATGTCGATGGCCAGCAATACATCGACTTCATCTGCGGGCTCGGAGCCAACATGCTCGGCCACAATCATCCCGCGGTCGTGGAGTCCATCCGCCAGCACCTGGAGGAGGGCGTCCTCCACTCCCTGCCTACGCCCGTGGAGGTCAGCGCCGCGCAGGTGCTGGTCGACATCATCCCCGGCGCGGAGATGGTGCGCTTCTTCAAGACCGGAGCGGATGCCACCTCGGCTGCGGTGAGGCTGGCGCGCCACATCACCCGCAAGGAGCGCATCATCACGGTGGGCTACAACGGTTGGCACGATCACTTCATGTTCGACACACCCGGCGTCCCCGCCGCGCTGGCCCAGCACACGCTGCGCATGCCGCTCTTCACCGAGCCGGACGAGGCTGCGCTGCTGGCCAGCATCGAGCAGAACGGCCGGCAGCTCGCGATGGTGCTGCTGTCGGTGCCCTACAACCGCTGCCTGAGCCGTGAGTTCATGCAGCAGCTGCGCGCCACCTGCACCGCGCATGAGGTGCTCCTGGTGCTGGACGAGGTGGTCACGGGCTTCCGCCTGGCCTTGGGAGGCGCACAGGAGTTCTTCGGCGTGAAGGCCGACTTCGTCTGCGTGTCCAAGGCCCTTGCCGCAGGGATGCCGCTCTCGGCAGTGGCCGGGCCGGCCAAGCACCTGTGCAGGCTCGCTGAGCTGCAGGTGTCGACCACGTTTGGTGGGGAGCTGCTGTCGCTGGCGGTGTGCGAGGCCGTGCTCACCGAGTACCGCAAGGGCAACTACATCCAGCACATCACGGCCCTGGGCCAGCGGCTCCGCACTGGCATCAACGCCAGGGCCGAGCGAGTCGGCTCTTCGCTGCGTGTGAGCGGCTACGATTCCATTCCCTTCTTCAGCTTCTCCAAGCACCCCGCGGACCACGTCCGGCTGATGCTGCCGTTCCAGGGCGGCATGGCTCGCCGCGGTGTCCTGCTGCGCCGCGACCTCAACTTCATCTGCGCGCCCCATACCGAGGAACAGATCGATCACACGATCGACATGGCCGAGGAAGTGATGCGCACGCTCGCCATGACCGCCGGCACGGTCTGATCGGAGGGGGATCAGATGCGAACGACCCAGAAGGTGGCCCTGGTGACAGGGGCCGCGCAGGGCATCGGAGCGGCCGTGGCGCGTGTGCTGGCTGAAGGCGCGTCGATCGCGGCGCTCGACATCCAGGGGGAGGGGTTGGCCTCACTGGTGGCGGAGCTGCGCGAGCGTGGGGGCCGCGCCGCCGCCTTTCGAGCCGATGTGAGCGACAGCGCCTCGGTCGAGAGGGTCGTCGAGGCAGTCGAGCGAGAGCTGGGACCGATCGACATCCTGGTCAACGTGGCCGGTGTGCTCCGAGTCGCTCCAGCCGTGTCGCTCACTGACGAGGACTGGACGGTCACCTTCGCGGTCAACACCCTGGGGGTGTTCCATGTCTCCCGAGCTGTCGCCAGACGCATGGTGCCGCGCCGGTCCGGCGCCATCGTCACCGTGGGCTCGAACGCCGCGGGCGTGCCGCGGATGCAGATGGCCGCCTACTCTGCCTCCAAGGCCGCGTCGACCATGTTCACCAAGTGCCTGGGGCTGGAGCTGGCCCAGGACAACATCCGCTGCAACGTGGTGTCTCCCGGCTCGACCGACACCCCCATGCAGCGCGCGCTGTGGGCCGACGAGCACGGGGCGCAGGCAGTGATCGCAGGCTCGCCCGAGTCCTTCCGTCTGGGCATTCCGCTGCGCCGGCTGGCCACTCCAGCGGACGTCGCCGAGGCCGTGGCCTTCCTCGTCTCCGACCGGGCGCGCCACATCACCATGCACGATCTGTATGTCGACGGCGGCGCGACCTTGGGTGCTAATTGATAACCATTATCATTGTCAATATCAATGGCGGCGATCATGACTGAACATTCCGTAGGGCCTCAGAGGCTGGCTGCGCAGCTGCTCGAGAGCTACGAGGCCGGCTCATCATTCTTCTTTGCCTCGCCCCGGCGCACGTTGTTGGCGCGCGGCACGTTCGCCACCGTTCCACACCCGGGAGGCGCGAACTCGCTGGAGCGCCTGCCTCAGCGCGTGGCGGAGGTGCTCAGCAAGGTGAGGGACGCCGACCACGATATTCCCGTGGCGGTCGGGGCGGTGCCCTTCGACGGCAGGGTCTCCGCCCAGCTGGTGGTGCCGATGACGATCCAGCGGGCAGGGCCGCTGGTGTTCGAGACGGCCGCTCCCGCTCAGCTCCCGCCGGTGGCGCGGTACACGGTCCAGCCCGTACCCGAGCCCTCCGCCTATCTCCACGGGGTGGTGCAGGCATTGAAGCTGATGCAAAGCGGTCCGCTGCGCAAGGTGGTGCTGTCCCGGTCGCTGCATCTCAGCGCCGCCACGCCGATCGACCTGCGAGAGCTGCTGCGCAACCTGGCTCGGCGTAACGCCACCGGCTACACCTTCGCGGCGGATCTGCCTCCGCAGCCCACCGCCGCGGGTGGGGCCGGGACGCGCACCCTGATCGGGGCCAGCCCGGAGCTGCTGGTCTCGCGAGCAGGGCTGCAGGTGCTCGCCAACCCCCTGGCGGGCTCGGTGCCGCGCAGCGCCGATCCGATCGAAGATCAAGCACGGGCCGCCGCTCTGTTGACGTCGACCAAGGATCTTCACGAGCACGCCGTGGTGATCGAGGCAGTCGTGAAGGCCCTGCGTCCGTACTGCAAGACACTGGAGGTCCCTCCTGGGCCGTCGCTTGGCAGCACGCCCACCCTGTGGCATCTGTCGAGCCGGATCACCGGCGAGCTGGCGGACCCGTCGATCACATCGCTCGCGCTGGCCGTCGCGCTGCACCCCACGCCCGCGGTGTGCGGCTACCCGACCGAGCTGGCCCAGGAGGCCATCGGCTCGATCGAGTCATTTCAGCGTGGCTTCTACACAGGCACGGTGGGCTGGTGCGATGCGAACGGCGACGGCCAGTGGGCCGTGACCATCCGCTGCGCCGAGGCCTTCGAGCGATCGCTGCGGTTGTTCGCGGGGGCGGGGATCGTGATCGGCTCCAAGCCTGAGTCCGAGCTTGCTGAGACCGAGGCGAAGTTCCGCACCATGCTCCAGGCAATGGGGCTGGGCCAGGGCGTGGAGGTGCAGCCGTGAGCGCTGCGGACCTTCAGCAGGAAGTGATCCCACTGCCCGGCTGCCCCTCCTGGCCCGAGGCGTTTGCCACGCGCTACCGGCAGGCCGGCTACTGGCGGGGAGAGACCTTCGGGCAGATGCTCCGCGAGCGGGCCGAGCGCCACGGTGAGCGCACCGCGCTCGTCGCCGGGGCAGAGCGCTGGAGCTACCGCGAGCTGGACGCGCGAGTGGACAGGCTGGCCGCTGGGTTCTGGGCCCTGGGCATCAGGCCTCGGGATCGAGTAGTGGTCCAGCTGCCCAACATCGCCGCCTTCTTCGAGGTGTGCTTCGCCCTATTCCGGCTGGGAGCGCTGCCGGTGTTCGCGCTTCCAGCGCACCGCAGTGCGGAGATCGGCTACTTCTGCGAGTTCACCGAGGCGGTCGCCTACATCATCCCTGGCAGGCACGCTGGCTTCGATTACCGCACGCTGGCCGAGAAGGTCCGCCAGAAGGTGCCGACCCTGCGGCAGGTGATTGTCGTCGGCGAGGCTGGCCCATTTATCTCGCTGGAAGGGCTGTACGCCGCCGCTCCACTGACGCTGCCGGAACCCCGTGCAAGCGACGTGGCCTTCTTCCAGCTGTCGGGCGGGAGCACCGGTGCTCCCAAGCTCATTCCGCGCACCCACGACGACTACCTCTACAGCCTTCGCGCGAGCGCCGAGATCTGCCAGCTTGATGGGACGAGCGTGTACCTGTGCGCCTTGCCAGCCGCGCACAACTTCCCTCTCAGCTCGCCGGGTGTGCTGGGCACCCTGTACGCGGGTGGCACGGCGGTGCTGGCGCTGCACCCCAGCCCTGAAGAGGCATTCCCGTTGATCGAGCGAGAGCGCGTCACGATCACCGCGCTGGTGCCTCCGCTGGCGATGGTCTGGCTGGAGGCCGCCAAGGCCCGGCGCCACGACCTGTCGAGCCTGCGCGTGCTGCAGGTCGGAGGGGCCCGGCTCAGCGAAGAGATTGCCCGGCGGGTGCGCCCGACGCTGGGCTGCACGCTCCAGCAGGTCTACGGAATGGCCGAGGGACTGGTCAACTACACCCGGTTCGGGGATCCCGAGGAGCTCATCGCCACCACTCAGGGCAGGCCCATCTCTCCCGACGATGAGCTTCGCGTGGTCGACGAGGAAGGTCGCGAAGTGGCCCCAGGGGAGATCGGTCAGCTCCTGACGCGAGGCCCCTACACCATCCGCGGCTACTACAACGCCGAGGCTCACAACGCGCGGGCCTTCACTCCCGACGGGTTCTACTGCACCGGCGATCTGGTGCGGGTGACTCCAGAGGGCTACCTGGTGGTGGAGGGGCGCGCGAAGGATCAGATCAACCGCGGCGGTGACAAGGTCGCGGCGGAGGAGATCGAGAACCACCTGCTGGCCCATCCTGTCGTCCAGGATGCAGCGGTGGTGGCCCTCCCGGATCCGTTCCTCGGCGAGCGCACCTGCGCGTTCGTCATCCCCCGCGGAGCGCCACCGCCTCCGGCCACGCTCACCACGTTCCTTCGTGAGCGGGGGCTCGCGGCCTACAAGATCCCGGATCGGGTCGAGTTCGTCACCGCGTTCCCCCAGACCGCCGTCGGCAAGGTCAGCAAGAAGGCCCTGCGCGAGGCGCTCATGCCCCCTCCCCGCAACGCTGCTGTCACACCCTCGAGGTGAACGGAGTCACTCCATGGCGCTTCCCTCCATTGCCCCTTATCCCATGCCCGGCGCCGCCGACCTTCCCAAGAACAAGGTGTCGTGGCTCCCCGAACCTCGGCGTGCGGTGCTGCTCATTCACGACATGCAGCGCTACTTCGTGGAGGCCTTCACGAGCGGCAAGTCGCCCGTGACGGAGCTGCTGGCAAACATCCGGCTGCTGCGGCAGCACTGCTCCGCGCTGGGCATTCCGGTGGTGTACTCGGCCCAGCCCGGCGGGCAGACACCCGAGCAGCGAGGCCTTCTGCTGGACTTCTGGGGGCCCGGCATCAACGGGGGGCTGCACCAGAAGCAGATTGTCGACGCGCTGACTCCGGAGGCAGGTGACGTCCTCCTCACCAAGTGGCGCTACAGCGCGTTTCGCAAGACGGGGCTGCTGGACTTCCTGCGCGATCAAGGGCGCGACCAGCTGATCATCTGCGGGATCTACGCCCACATTGGCTGCCTTCAGACTGCCAGCGATGCCTTCATGAACGATGTGCAACCCTTCCTGGTCGCCGATGCGCTGGGCGACTTCTCGTGGAACCATCACCAGCTGGCGCTGAACTACGCGGCGCAGCTGTGCGCGGTCACCACCACGGCGCAGCAGATCATCGATGAGCTGCGGCCACGAACAGCACAGGGGAGCCTGAGCCGCCAGCAGCTCCGCGCCGATGTCGCCGAGGTGCTGCTCGAGCCTCCATCGGCCATCGGCGATGACGACAACCTGCTCGAGAGAGGGCTCGACTCGATCAGGCTCATGAGCCTGGTCGAGCGCTGGCGGAGCGCCGGTGCGGAGCTCACCTTCGTGGAGCTGGCCGAGCGTCCCACACTCACCGATTGGTACGTGCTGCTGTTCTCGGGCGCACGGCCACCCGAGGGAGCGGTGGCGGCGCCTCGGAGTGATTCACACCCCTCGTCGTAGCCGGCAGAGCGCGGGGCCTCCTCCGCGCCGGGCACTTTTCCCCTGAGGTAGTGCGAGCGATGAGCGATTCACAGGATGCCTACTGGCCGCTGTCGGCAGCCCAGCACGGAATCTGGCTGGGCCAGCAGCTCGATCTCCAGAGCCCGGTGTACAACGCTGGCGAGTGCATCGAGATACGCGGCGCCGTCGACCCGGCGCTGTTCGAGGCTGCGGTGCGGCAGGCCGTCCGAGAGGCCGAGGTGCTGCATGCGCGCTTCGTGTCCGTCGCGGACGGACCCAAGCAGCTCCTAGGGCAGGAGCTGGACTGGGCCCTGCACGTGGCCGACCTTAGCGGGACTCCCGATCCGTGGGAGACCGCGCAGGCGTGGATGAGGGAGGATCTGGCTCGGACGGTCGACCTCAGCCGAGGCCCGCTCTTCGCCGAGGCGCTGTTCAAGGCCGCTCCCGAGCGCTTCTTTTGGTACCAGCGTGTCCACCATATCGCCCTGGATGGGTATGGCTTCTCGCTCCTGGCGCGGCGCGTGGCAGAGCACTACACCGCGCTGGCCTCCGGGCGGCCGACCACGGGCGGGTTCGGCCCGCTGCGCTCTGTGCTGGCCGAGGATGCGGCCTACCAGGCTGGGGAGCACTCTGCGCTCGACCGAGCCTTCTGGCTGGAGCGCTTCGCGGACCGTCCTACGCCGGTGACCCTGGCGGAACCTGCACCCATGTCGGCCAGCTTCGTTCGTCACACAAGCTTCCTGCCTCCCGATGACGTGGAGCGACTGACGGCGAGCGCGCGCCAAGCCCACCTGAG
>Ga0190275_10002054_pt1 | contig 14620 bp, 15 predicted proteins | sample Popmic550T_FD_133745 | JGI IMG/M metagenome (GOLD analysis project Ga0190275, IMG submission 133745) | Populus adjacent soil microbial communities from riparian zone of Yellowstone River, Montana, USA - 550 T | ecosystem: Environmental > Terrestrial > Soil > Riparian zone > Trees stand | place... | reverse complement strand
GTCATATAGAGCGGCGGCCCCCTGTTGCGATGGGGCCGCTTTTAGGCCGTGGGCGGGGGGATGCAAGGCCGGCGGCGCGCATGTCGAAAAGCGGGCCTTCAGCGCCCATCTCCTAACGCCTCTTTAACCAATCCGGCCGTACCACCTCCTCATGAGACTGTATTGGCGCGAGAGGGATAAAGCGTGATGGCTGGCGAGATGGCCCAAGGCGACGGGATCGAGCTCAAGCGGCGGATCGGCTTTTACGATGCCGACGGCCGGCTCGAGGCGCAGTGCCTGGAGATCTGGGCGCTGATCGAGCCGGACAAAAGGCGGATCGCGCGGGCCTATTGGGAGCGCTATGCCCGCTCCGACGAGATCGACCGCGAGATCAGCCCCGCCAAGATCGAGGAGCTGACCGACCGCATCGTCCCGCATATCGAGGCCAAGCATGGCGCGCTTTCCGATCCGCGCTGGTTCGAGATGGCGCGCGCTTATGTCGATGCTGCGACCAAGGCCAATGTCTCGCTGACCACGCTCTATTCGGGGATCACCGCCTGCGGCCAGGCCGTGCAGGACGCGCTCGCCCGCCAGCTGCCCCGCGATCCCGAGCGCTTGCTGCGGCTGACCAAGGCGGTGATCGCCTTGACCGCGCTCGAGATCGACGTCTTTTCCCATCATTATGACGCGCTGCGCACCCGCGACGAGCGCCTGCGCCGCGCCGCCCAGGGCGCCGAATTCAACAAGGAGATCGTCTCGGTCGTCGAAAGCGCCTCTTCGGGCAGCCGCAAGGTCCGCGCCCAGGCGGCGGACGCGAGCGAGGCCGCGCGCTCGATGCTCGGCAAGACCAGCGAAGTCGCCGCCGCCGCCGAACAGAGCGCGGTGGCGATGCGCGAGGCGGCGCAGACCGCGGCCGGGCTGATCATGGCGATCGAGGAGGCCCGCAGCGAAGTCGAGGTCGCCGCCGGGGTGGCGGTGCGCGCGGGCGATCAGGCCTCCGAAGCGGTGAAGGTGAGCCAGGCGCTCAACGCCCATGTCGAAGCGATCGAATCGATCCTCGGCCTGATCCGCGAAATCGCCGGGCAGACCAATTTGCTGGCGCTGAATGCCACCATCGAGGCCGCCCGGGCGGGCGATGCCGGGCGCGGCTTCGCGGTCGTGGCGCAGGAGGTCAAGAGCCTCGCCAGCCAGACCGCGCGGGCGACCGACGACATCACCCTCAAGATTTCGGCGATCCAGACCGCGACCAAGCAGACGGTCACCGCCAATGACAGCATCTCCACCACGGTAAGCGAGGTGCAGGTCAGCGCCGACCGCATCCGCAAGGCGATGGAGATGCAGGCGCAGACCGTGACGATGATCACCGCCGCCGTCGACGAAACCGCGCTCGCCGCCGATTCGATGTCCTCGACGATCGCCGCGATCCGCGCCGGCACCGAGAACGTCGCCAGCGAGATCGACGAGGTCGAGAAGAATTTCTCCGAGGTCGACGAGCAGATGGCCAAGTTCAAGGTCACCGCCGGACGCTTTGTGCAGAGCTTCGCCGGCTGATCCCCCTTTCCTGACGGGAGCGGCGCGCCTATCGCCCGCTCATGGGTGAACAGCTTCACATTCTCGTCACCGGCAGCAGCCGGGGGATCGGCGCTTCGATCGCGTCGGCGCTCACCGGCCATCGCGTCGTCGGCCATTCCAGCAGCGGGGGCGATGCGCGAATCGCCGCAGATCTGGCGACGCCCGAAGGCGCGACCGCCTTGTGGTGGGAGGCGATGGCCGCGCTGGACGGGCGCATCGACGTGCTGATCAACAATGCCGGCACTTTCGAGGCGGCGCCGATCGGCTCGCCGGACGCGGAGTGGCAGGCGCAGTGGGAACGCACCCTGCGCGTCAACCTGCGCGCCTCTGCGGACCTCTGCCGCGTCGCCGTGCTGCATTTCCGCGAGCGCGGGAGCGGCGGGCGGATCGTCAATATCGCCAGCCGCGCCGCCTATCGCGGCGACAGCCCGGATCACTGGCATTATGCCGCGTCCAAGGGCGGCATGGTGGCGATGACCAAGACCATCGCCCGGGCCTATGCCGGCGAGGGCATTTACGCCTTCGCGGTCTGCCCGGGCTTCACCGTCACCGGCATGGTCGAGGAATATCTGGAGAGCCGCGGCGGGATCGCTGCTTTGGGCGAGCTCCCGATCGGCCGGCCGGCGACCACCGCCGAAGTGGCGGAGACGGTGCGCTGGCTGGCGGTGGACGCGCCGCCGTCGGCGACCGGCACGGTGATCGACGTCAACGGGGCCAGCTTTGTTCGCTAGCCTCGCTTTGCTGCTCGCCGCCGCCCAGCCGCAGGCCGATGCCGTGGCGCTGGTGTCGGCCTGCGCAGGCAAAGACGGCTGGGACGAGCCGGCACCGCCCGCCCGGATTCACGGCAGCACTTATTATGTCGGCACCTGCGGGATCAGCGCGATCCTGATTACGAGCCCGCGCGGCCATGTCCTGATCGACGGCGGGACGGAGCGCGCCGCGCCGCTGATCGCGGCCAATGTCGAGCGGCTGGGCTTTCGAATGCGCGACGTGCGGCTGATTCTCAACAGCCACGAGCATCACGACCATGCCGGCGGGATCGGCGCGCTTCAGCGGCTGAGCGGGGCCGCTGTGCGGGTCCGGGCGGCGGCGCGCGCCGCCTTCGCCGGCGGCCGGCCGCAAGCGGGCGATCCGCAATATGGCGTGCTCGAGCCTTTCCCCGCCGCGACCCTTGGCCGGCCGCTGCGGGACAGCGAGGTCGTCCGCGTCGGCCCGATCCGCCTCACCGCGCATGCGACGCCGGGCCACAGTCCGGGCAGCACGAGCTGGCGCTGGCGCTCGTGCGAGGGGCGCGTTTGCCACGACATCGTCTACGCCGACAGCATCAGCGCGATCAGCGCCGAGGGCTACCGTTTCTCCGACCATCCGGCCTATGTCGCGACCTTCCGCCGCAGCCTGGCGCGGATTGGCGGCCTGCGCTGCGATCTGCTGCTGACCCCGCACCCTTCCGCGAGCCGATTGTTCGAGCGGCTGGCGAGCGGCCGGCTGAGCGATGCCGCCGCCTGCCGCGATTATGCTGTGGGAGGGGTCGCCCGGCTCGATGCGCGGCTGGCCCGGGAGGCCGCGCGTTGAGCTGGAAGGTCACTTTGCCCTGCACCAGGGCCGAGGCCGAGGCGCTGGCGGAAGACATCGCCCAGTTCGCGATGCTCGACAGCCCGCCTGTGCTGATGACCAGCGAGGCAGATGGCGAGGCCTGGCGGCTCGACGCCTATTTCGAGGAGGAGCCGGGGCCGGGCGACGTCGAATTGCTGCAAAGCCTGGTGCCGAGCGCGGCGGGCGCGGCGCCGTCCGTGGAGCGGATCGAGGACGAGGATTGGGTAACGCTGTCGCAGGCCGGGCTCGAACCGATCCGCGCCGGGCGCTTCTTCGTCCACACCCCCGCGCACCGCGACGCCGTCCCGCCCGGCGCCATCGCCTTCGAGATCGACGCGGGCCGCGCCTTCGGCACCGGCCAGCACGAAACCACGACCGGCTGCCTGATCGCGCTCGACCGGCTCAAGGCAACCGGCGCGAGCTTCGCCAATCTGCTCGACCTTGGCACCGGCACCGGCCTGCTCGCCTTCGCGGGCATGCGGCTGTGGCCGGCGGCCAAGGCGGCCGCGTCCGACATCGACCCGGTCGCGATCGAGGTCGCCCGCGACAATGCCGCGCTCAACCGCATCGCGCTCGGGCGGGCGCGGGGCCAGTGCGAACTGATCGTCGCCACCGGCATGGAGCATCTGCGCCTCAAGGCGCGCGCGCCCTACGATCTGATCATCGCCAACATCCTCGCCGGTCCGCTGATCGAACTGGCGCCCGCGGTGGCGAGTGCGCTGGCGCCGGGCGGGCGGCTGATCCTCGCGGGCCTGCTCGACACCCAGGCCGAAGCGGTCGCCGCGGCCTATCGGCGGCACGGGATGATGGCGGGGCTCACGATCGAGCGCGGCGATTGGCCAACCTTGGTGATGCGCAAGCGCAAGAGCACCGGCTGGCGCTAGCGGCGCTGGCGGGTTTCCTCGAACGCGCCGATCCCTTCGCGAACGATCACCGGCTCGACGCAGCCATTGACCTCGCGCTGGACCGCCAGGCTGAGGTCGCCCGCGGGCAGCTCGCCGAGGCGCTGCGGGCGGGAGGATTGCTCGCGAAGCACCACGCCATCCTGGCGCTGGGCCTGTTCGACCCGGGCGAAGGGGCTGCAGGCCGCCGCTTGCCCGGCCTGCGTGGATTGCGGCGCGGCCGAAGCCCGCGGCGCGCGCTGCGCCTCGGGCCCCGGCGTCGCGGCGCCGGCCGAGAGCGGGAGAAAGATCAGGGTCACTGCGACAATCCTGCGCATCACGCGTCTCCTTCAAGAGCCCGCCGCATAAATAACATTGCCCGCGTTGAAAGTCAGCCGTCCGCGCCGCGCACGATCTCCAGCCAATCGGCCTCGCTGATCACCTCGATGCCGAGCTCCTCGGCTTTCTTGAGCTTCGAGCCCGCGCCGGGGCCGGCGACGACGAGGTCGGTCTTGGCCGAAACCGAGCCCGCGGCCTTGGCGCCGAGGCTTTCGGCTTGCGCCTTGGCTTCGTCCCGCGAGAGTTCTTCGAGGCTGCCGGTGAAGACGATGGTCTTGCCGGTGACCGGGGATTCGCGGACCTCGTGGACAACGTCGGCGGGGGCGACGCCGGCAGCGAAGAGCGCGGCGATCACCTCGCGATTGTGCGCCTCTTCGAAGAAATCGAGCAGCGCGTTGGCGACCTCGGGGCCGATATTGGGCGTGGCCACCGCTTCGACCGCGGCCTTGCCGCGGCGAGCGAGGAATTTGCGCTCCTCCTCCCCCTCCAGCGGTTCGGTTTCGCGGCGCAAGGCGAGCGCGCCGTCGATCATCGCCTCGAACGCGGACCAGCTGCGGTAGCGGCGGGCGAGATCGCGGGCGGTGACTTCGCCGACGTGGCGGATGCCGAGCGCGAACAGGAAGCGGTCGAGCGGGGGCGAGCGCTTCGCGTCGATCGCCGCGATCAGGTTGCGGGCCGAAATCTCCGCCCAGCGCTCGCGGCTGAGCAAAGTCTCTTTGGTCAGCGTGAAGATCTCCGCCGGCGATTGCAGCAGGCCGTCGTGGAAGAAGCTTTCGATATGGGTGATGCCCAGCCCCTCGATGTCGAGCGCGTGGCGGCTGACGAAATGGCGGAGGCGCTCGACCCGCTGGGCCGGGCAGATCAGGCCGCCGGTGCAGCGCACGTCCACTTCGCCCTCCTCGCGCACCGCGTCCGAGCCGCATTGCGGGCAGGTGTCGGGGAATTGGTAGGCCGGCCGGTCCTCATCCGGCGTGAGGTTCTCCAGCACTTGCGGGATCACGTCCCCGGCGCGCTGGATGCGGACGCGGTCGCCGACGCGAACCCCGAGCCGGGCGATCTCGTCGGCATTGTGCAGCGTGGCGTTGGTGACGGTGACCCCGCCGACGCCGACCGGCTTGAGCCGCGCGACCGGGGTGAGCTTGCCGGTACGGCCGACCTGGATGTCGATCGCCAGCAGCTGCGTCTCCGCTTTCTCGGCTGGGAATTTGTGGGCGAGCGCCCAGCGCGGCGCTTTGGAGACGAAGCCCAGCCGCTCCTGCCAATCGAGCCGGTCGACCTTGTAGACGACGCCATCGATGTCGAACGGCAGATCGGCGCGCTTCGCCTCGATCGTGCGATAATGGGCGATGATCCCGGCGAGATCGGTGGCGCGCTCCAGATTCTTGGCGATCGGCACGCCCCAGCCGGCGATCGCCCGCATCACGCCGAGCTGGCTGTCGGCCGGCAGCGCCGAAACCTCGCCCCAGCCATGCGCGTAGAAGCGCAGCGGCCGCGAGGCGGTCACCGCCGCGTCCTTCTGGCGCAGCGAGCCGGCGGCGGCGTTGCGGGGATTGGCGAACTGGCGGGCCTTGTCGGGATCGTCGGCCTCGGCGAGCAGGCGCGCGTTCAAGGCCGCGAAATCGGCTTTGGCCATATAGACCTCGCCGCGAATCTCGAAAATGCCGGGGACGTCGCCCGAGAGGCGCTGCGGGATATCGGGGATCGTCGCGACATTGGCGGTGACCAGTTCGCCCGTGGTGCCGTCGCCGCGGGTGGCGGCCTGCGTCAGCACGCCCTGCTCATAGCGCAGCGAGCAGGAGAGGCCGTCGATCTTGGGCTCGGCGGTGAGCGCGAGTTCGGCCTCCCCGGGCAGACTCAGGAAGCGGCGGACGCGGGCGAGGAATTCGCCGACCTCCGCCTCGGCGAAGGCGTTTTCCAGGCTGAGCATCGGCAGCTTGTGGCGAACCTTGGAAAGATGCGCCGCGGGCGCCGCGCCGACCCGGGCGGCGGGGCTGTCGGCGCGCACCAGCTGCGGAAACTCCGCCTCCAGCGCCGCATTCTCTCGGACCAGCGCGTCATAATCGGCGTCCGATATCTCGGGCGCGTCCTCGCTGTGGTAGAGCGCATTGTGCCGCGCGATCTCGCCGGCGAGGAATTCCAGGCGCTCGGCGGCTTGGGCTTCGGTCATGCGGGGAGCCAGAAAGGCGGGAAGGCGAAGAAGGTGACGATTGCCACCAGCAGCAAACGGGCGAGACGCCCCACGCTCGGTTCGTCCATCGTCTCCAACCCGCTCACCACGACATAAAGAGCGGCAAGGAACGCCGCCGGGAACCAGAGCAACGCGATCCAGCGCGCCACCCCGCTCCCCGACCACAGCTCGGCGAAGTTGAAGCCGACGATCACCATCGTCGCCGGCAGCAGGAAGAGGATGGCGAGCCCCGCCAGCAAGGCGATCAGCGCGGCCAAAGCGATCAGGACCATCGCACCGAGCGTTCCCGCCCAGCCGCGCGACGTTTCGGCGGTCATGCCGCCTCCAGCAGGCGCCCCGCCTGGGCGCGGGCTTCGTCGGTGACTTCGGCGCCGGAGAGCATCCGGGCGATCTCTTCGCGGCGGCGGCCCTCGTCGAGGCGGTGGACGCCGGTGCGCGAGACCAGCCCGTCATGGCTCTTTTCGATCAGCAAATGGGTGGCGCCGCGGGCCGCGACCTGGGGGCTGTGGGTGACGACGAGGACCTGGCCGGTTTCGGCAAGGCGGTGCAGCCGCTCGCCGATCGCGCTGGCGACGGCGCCGCCGACGCCGCGGTCGATCTCGTCGAAGATCATCGTCGTCGCCCCGCCCTCCTCGGCCAGCGCGACCTTCAGCGCGAGGATGAAGCGGCTGAGTTCGCCGCCCGAGGCGATGCGGACCAGCGGCCCGAACGGGGCGCCGGGATTGGTCGAGATTTCGAACTCCACCCGGTCGCGCCCGGCCGCGCCCGGATCGGCGGGGCCGAGCATCGTGCGGAAGCGCGCCTGATCGAGCTTCAGCGGCGCCAGCTCGGCCGCGACCGCGGCGTCGAGCCGGCCGGCGGCGGCGCGGCGCGCCTCAGTCAATGCGTCCGCCGCTTCGTCATAAGCCGCGCAGGCGGCGGCGAGCGTGGCGCCCAGCGCCTCGATCCGGTCGGCGCCGGCTTCGAGCGCGCCGAGCCTGGCCTTGAGTTCGTCGCGCAGGGCGGGGAGCGCGTCCGCCTCGACCCGGTGCTTGCGCGCCGCCGCCCGGATCTCGAAGAGCCGCGCCTCGGCCTCGTCCAGCCGCTGCGGATCGAAGCTCAGCGCGTCGGTCGCCCGGGCCAGCGCCTCCTCGCTCTCGCCCGCCTCGATCACCGCCCGGTCGAGCGCGGCCAGCGCTTCGGCCAACAGCGCATGCTCGGGCGCGATCCGATCGAGCCGCCGCGCCGCCTGGCGCAATTGGGCGAGCCCGCCTTCGGAGCCCTGCAGCAGCGTCGCGATCACCGCCAGTTCGTCGCCCAGCCGGCTGCCCGCCTGCATGGTCGCGCGCAAAGTGGCGAGACTCTCCTCCTCCCCGGGCTCGGGAGCAAGGCTAGTCAGCTCCTCGACGGCATGCTCGAGCCATTCGCGGTCCCGCTCGGCCCCGGCCGCGGCTTCGCGGGCCTCGGCGAGCTGCTCCTCGAGGTCGCGAACCTGTGCCCAGGCCGAGGCCGCCTCGCCCCGGTCGATCCGGCCATAATCGTCGAGCAGCGCGCGGTGGCCGCGCGGGTTGAGCAGGCCGCGATCGTCATGCTGACCGTGAATTTCGACGAGCACGGCGCCAAGCTCGCGAAGCAGCCCGGCCGAAACCGGCTGGTCGTTGACGAAGGCGCGGCTGCCGCCGTCCGCCTTGACCGTGCGGCGGACGACCAAAGGCTCGCCGGGCTCTTCGGCGAGGCCGTTCTCGGCGAGCAGGGCGTGCGCCGCGTGGTCCCCGGACAGCTCGAAGGCAACGCTGACCACCGCCTGCGGCTGTCCAGTGCGAACCAGACCGCTGTCGGCGCGCATGCCGAGCGCCAGGCCGAGCGCGTCGAGCAGAATCGACTTGCCCGCGCCGGTCTCCCCGGTGAGCACGCCCAGACCCTGCCCGAACTCGAGTTCGAGCGTGTCGATCAACACGACGTCGCGGATCGAAAGGCCGGTCAGCATGGAGTCGTCCATGCCACCGCCGGGCTCAGCGGATCAAGACGCCGAGGGCGCCGCAGCGGCCTGGGGGGCGTGGCGGTTCATCAGATTGTAGGCGCGCTGATACCATTGGGTTTCGGGATAGTTGGCGCCGAGCACCGCGGCGGCGCGGCGCGCTTCTTCTGGAACGCCGAGCGCCAGATAGGATTCGGTGAGCCGCATCAGCGCTTCGGGCGCGTGGCTGGTGGTCTGGTAGGTATCGACCACGGTGCGGAACCGGATCACCGCGGCCAGCCACTGCCGGCGGCGCTGGTAGAAGCGGCCAACCTCCATCTCCTTGCCGGCGAGGTGATCGCGGACCAGATCGATCTTCAACCGCGCATCGCGGGCATAAGCCGAATCGGGATAGCGGCGCACGACCTCGCCCAGCGAATCCATCGCCTGGCGGGTGATCGCCTGATCGCGGGTCACGTCGCTGATCTGCTCGTAATAATTGAGCGCGATCAGATAGAGCGCATAAGGCGCGTCCCGATTGCCGGGGTGAATGGAGAGGAACCGCCGCGCGGAATCGATCGATTTGGTGTGATCGCGCGCGGCATAATAGTTGAACGAGCTCATCAGCTGCGCCCGCCGGGCCCAGACCGAATAAGGATGCTGACGCTCGACCTCGTCGAAGATCAACGCCGCCTGCGCATAACTGCGCCGCCGCATCCGGTCCCAGCCGGCATTGTAAAGCGTGTTGACGTCGCGTGCGACGTAGCGGGTATCCGCCTTGCTACGGCCACCCCCGCCAAGCATGGCGCAGCCGGAAAGCGGAACAAGGCTCACGGCGACGGCGGCGAGCAGAAGCTGACGGGTAATCTTGGGCATGGCGGGCTTCTTAGCGGAGGGTTTGGCACAGGCCAAGCGGCGTCTCGCATCAGCGGCATCGCCGATGAACCGCGCTTTAATGACGCGCCCTTAACCGGCCTTTGCTAAGGCTCGGCCGATGCTCCGGGTGCTGACCCTTGCGACCTTGTTCCCGAACGGCGCGCGCCCCGAACAGGGCGTGTTCGTCGCCCGGCAGACGCACGCGCTCGCCCGGCAGGGCGGAGTCGCGGTCGAAGTGGTCGCGCCGCTCGGCCTTCCGCTCTGGCCGCTGTCGCTGCATCCGCGCTACGCGCCCTTGCGCGCTCTGCCTCGGCGGGAAGACGTCGACGGCCTGACCGTCCACCGCCCGCGCTACCGGGTCTGGCCCGGGCTGGGACAGGCCAAGACGGCGGCCCGGATGGCGGCCACATTACTGCCGCTCCTGCACGAGATTCGCGAGCGATTCGAATTCGACGTGATCGACGCCGAATATTTCTGGCCGGACGGGCCGGCGGCGATGCGGCTCGCCGAGGCGCTTGGCGTGCCCTTTTCGATCAAGGCGCGCGGCAGCGACGTGCATTTTTGGGCCGCGCAAGCAGAGATAGGCGCGCAGATCGTCGCCGCCGGTCGCGCCGCCGCGGGCCTGCTCGCGGTCAGCGGCGCGCTCAAGGCGGATATGGCCGCGCTCGGCATGCCGGTCGCCAACATCCGGGTCCATCATACCGGGATTGAACTGGACCGCTTCAAGCCCGACCCCGCCCACTGGCCGGGTAAGGCGCTGATCTGCGTCGGCCATCTGCTCCCGCGCAAGGGACAGGACATCGCGCTGGCCGCTCTCGCCAAGCTGCCGGAGGCGACTTTGACCCTGGTCGGCGATGGCCCCGACCGTGCCCGACTCGAGACGCTCGCGCGCACGCTCGGCGTCGCGGAACGGGTTCGAGTCCTCGGGGCCCGGCCTCATGCCGAACTGCCCAGCCTGCTTGCCGCGGCCGACCTGCTGATCCTGCCGACCGCGTCCGAAGGGCTCGCCAACGTCTGGGTGGAGGCGCTCGCCTGCGGCACGCCGGTGGTGACCTGCGACGTCGGCGGCGCGCGCGAGGCAATCGACCGGCCCGAAGCGGGCCGATTGGTTGCCCGCGAGCCCGAAGCCTTCGCGCAGGCGGTGCGCGATCTCCTCGCGGCGCCGCCGGAACGGGCGCTGGTGCGCAAGGCGGCGGAGCGGTTCAGCTGGGAGCGCAACGCCACCGAGCTGGCGGCGCACCTCAAAGCGCTGGTCCGCTAGAGCGGCATCAGAGCGGCGACGATCCAGCGGCCCTCGCCGCGCAGCATGTTCCAGGCGCGTGCCGCGGCGCGGCTGTCCATCGCCTCGACGCCCATCCCCTTCTCCTCGAGCGCGGCGACGAAGGCGCGCGACGCGAAGGCCTGGGTCGGCCCCGTGCCCAGCAAGAGGAATTCCGGGGGCGGATCCAGCGCCAGGAGCGGCGCGAGATGCTCGGTTGTCAGCATGGCGAGCGGCGGCGGCGTCCAGGCCGTGGCGTGCTCGGGGGTCAGCAACGCGCTTTCATAGACCCCGTCGTCGATCCGGAAGCCGCCCGCGGCGAAGCCCCTGAGCTGCGGCCCGCCCGCGTTCGGCGCCGCTTCAAACCTGGGCGCCGTCATAGCCCTCGTTGCGCGAACGCTCGGCCCGCGACAGCGGATCGCTGGGCACGAAGCTGTCCGGCCCGACGCCGAGCGGGACGAGCAGGAAGCGGGCGACGTAGATCGAGGAATAGGTGCCGATCAGGACGCCGACGAAAATGCCGATGGTGAGATCGTAGATCACGTCCGGGCCGAGCAGCAGCAAAGCGGTGATCGCGACCAGCACGGCAGTGTTGGTGTTGATCGTGCGCGACAGCGTCTCGTTCACCGAGAGGTTGAGCAGCGGCTCGATCTCCATCTTGCGATATTTGCGCAGATTTTCGCGAATCCGGTCGTAGACGACGACGGTATCGTTCAGCGAATAGCCGATCAGGGTCAGCAAGGCGGCGATTGCGTTGAGGCTGAAATCGATCTGGCTGATCGAATAGAAGCCCAGCACGAAGATGAAATCGTGGACGAGGCTGACCAAGCCACCGATCCCGAACTGCCATTCGAAGCGGATCCAGATATAGGCCGCGACCCCGAGCATGGCGAGCAGCAGCGCCATGGCGCCGTCCCAGGCCAGCTCCTGAGAAATCTTGCCGGTGACGGTTTCGACCGAATCGATCCGCGACCCCGGATAATTCTCCGCGATCGAGGTGCGCACCCGGCTGGCGATCGCATTGGCCTGCTCGACCGTCTCGTCCTCGGCGCGCGGAATCCGGATCGAGATTTCGGTCGGGCTGCCGAACTCCTGGATCGTCGGATCGCCGACGTCGAGCCCCGAAATCCGCTCGCGCAGCTCGTCCAGCTGCGGCGGCTGCTGGAAGGTCACATGGACCATCTGGCCGCCGGAAAAATCGACCCCGAAATTGAGGCCGCGCGTCGCCAGGAAGAAGATCGAGGTGGCCATCAGCACCGTCGAGATGGCGATCGCGAACCAGCGCCAGCGCAGGAAATCGATATTCGTATTGTCGGGAACGAGCTTCAGCAGCCGCATGGGGAAATGTCCTTGCGCATCACAGCACCAGCGTCTTGGGCCGGGTGCGGCGCGCCCAGATCGCGACCATCATCCGGGCGACGGTGATCGCGGTGAAGGCCGAGGTGATGATGCCGATCACCAGCACGACCGCGAAGCCGCGGATCGGCCCCGAGCCGAAATAGAACATCAAGGCGCCGGCGATCGTGTTGGTGACGTTGGCGTCGAGAATCGCGGTGCTCGCTTCCTTCCAGCCATTGTCGATCGCATCGAAGACCTTGCGGCCGCGCCGCAATTCTTCGCGAATGCGCTCGTTGATGATGACATTGGCATCGACCGCGGCGCCGATCGTCAGCACGAAGCCGGCGATGCCCGGCAGGGTCAGGGTCGCGTTGAAGAAGGCCATGATGCCGATGATCATCAGCCCGTTCAGGACCAAGGCCGCATTGGCGAACATCCCGAACCAGCCATAGGTCAGGAACATGAAGATCACGACGACGGCGGCGGCCGCGGTGGAGGCGATGATCCCGAGCCGGATCGAATCGGCGCCAAGCTCGGGGCCGACGGTCCGCTCTTCGACCACGCGCAGCTCGACCGGGAGCCGGCCGGCGCTCAAGGACACGGCGAGCTCGTTCGCGGTTTCGACCGTGAAGCTGCCCGAAATCTGCGCGTTGCCGCCCAGGATCGGCTCGTTGATCACCGGCGCGGAGAGCACGACATTGTCGAGAATGATGGCGAAGCGCTTGCGGACGTTCGCCTGGGTGACCCGGGCGAAGGCCTGGCTGCCGGCGCTGTCGAAGACGATGGTGACCGCCGGAAGCCCGTTCTCGTCGAAGGCCTGGCGGGCGTCGGCGATCCGGTCGCCGGTGACCATCGCCCGGCGCTGGACCGCAATCCGGGCGCCCTCGCCGCCCTCGGCAAATGGCAGAACCTGGGTGCCGATCGGCGGACGGCCGGCCAGCGCCGTCTCCTGATCCTCGGCAAGCAGCTTGAATTCGAGCCGGACGGTGCGGCCGATCAGCCGCTTCAGCGCCTCGGGATCCTCGATCCCCGGCACCTGCACGACGATCCGGTTGGAGCCCTGCAGGATGATCGTCGGTTCGAGCGTGCCGGACAGGTTGATCCGCCGGTCGATCACGTCGCGGGCGCTGCCCATCGCATTCTCGATCGCCTGCTCGATCCCGGCCTCGGTCTGGCTCATCACGATCCGGTTGCCGCCCTCGACCCGCACCTGCCAGTCGGGCGCCTGGGTGAAGCCGACCGACTGCGCCTGATTGCCCGCGATCCGCGAGGCCTCGCCCGCCTGAGCCGGGTTGCGGACCGCAAAGCTCAGCTGGCCGCCCTCGGTGGAAAGCCCGCTGATCTGGACACCGGCGCGGCGCATCTCGGTGCGGATCAGATCTTCCATCGATTCGAGCCGCTGGCGGGCGACATCGTCGGTCTGCGCCTCGAGCAGCAAGTGGCTGCCGCCGGCGAGATCGAGGCCGAGATTGATGTGGATCGCCTGCGCCCAGGCCGGCAGCCAGGCCTCGGCCCGCGCCGGCAGCAGGCTCGGCAGCCCCAACAGCACGCAGACCGCGCAAATCAGGCCGATCCCCCAAATCTTCCAGCGCGGGAAGAACATCTCAGTCGTTCGCCGCCTTGGCGCCGTGCGGACGGACGTCGCTCAGCAGCGACTTGACGACGCGGACCTTGACGCCCTGCGCGATCTCCATCTCGATCTCATTGTCCTCGACCTTGGTAACCTTGCCGATCAGCCCGCCCGAGGTGATCGCGGTGTCGCGCGGCTTGACGTCCATCACCATCGCCTGGTGCGCCTTCATCCGCTTCTGCTGCGGACGGATCAGCAGGAAATAGAAGATGATGAAGATCAGGACGAGCGGGAAGATCGAGACGAGGAAACCGGGACCCGTGGTCGCGGCTGCGCCGTCTTGAGCCGTTGCGGCAAAGGCTGGAGACAGAAACATCTTATCCTACCTGGAAAGGGTGGCGGCGCGAATGCGCCCGCCTTTGAAAGCGCGGTGCGACTATCATGGGGATGGGGGATGGGCAAGGGAAGTGGGGCAGCGGGCAGCGTGGAATTCGCGGCATCCGCTTTCGACCGGTTGCGGACCTTAGCGCATCGTCGGCCAAACCTGCGCTCGGAGACCAACGGAGGCCGCCTCGGCAGCGGCACGCCAGTCTGACGGGAAGCATGAAAGATGCGTCCCCAACGCCTGCTCTGCCTCGGCGAAGCCTTCATCCAACTCGCCGCAGGTGATGGCATCACCCGACTGGTCTCGCAAGATCAGGAACACTTCATCGTAGGTGACTTTGCCGACCTTTTCGGCAGCGACTTCAACAATGTCGGCGAACCGAACCGTGCCGCCACCGCGACCGCTGACGACGAGACGGTCCTCTTCAACAGCAATCTTCATCGTCCCTGGATACGGCGTCTGCTGTCCACGATCCACCCATTGCGGCCGAGCCGCTCGACCCATTGCGGCCGAGCCGCTCGCCCCATTGCGGAAAGCAACATCCCGGCTCAGATGACGATGAAGTCGCTGGCGGTGAGGATTGGATTGCCGCTCAGCGTCGCGAACAGCACCTGCGCGCCGGCGCCGTTGCCGTCGGCGTCGTAGTAGAGCTGCCCGGTCGCCTGGTTGTAGACGATGCGGTCGTCGGCGTCCTGGGCGGCGGTG
>Ga0190275_10002053_pt1 | contig 14622 bp, 9 predicted proteins | sample Popmic550T_FD_133745 | JGI IMG/M metagenome (GOLD analysis project Ga0190275, IMG submission 133745) | Populus adjacent soil microbial communities from riparian zone of Yellowstone River, Montana, USA - 550 T | ecosystem: Environmental > Terrestrial > Soil > Riparian zone > Trees stand | place... | reverse complement strand
GAACGCCGTCCGCACGCCGGCGTGGATGGCGCCGACGGCGATCACGCGGCGCGTGGGCGGGACGCCGCTGGCCGCCGCGCAGGCGTCGGTGGTGACGGCGCTGCTGGACGCGCGGCGGCTGGACCGGATGGCGCTGGGCCAGGAGATGGACCCGGGGGCGGGGTACGCGCCGGCGGAGTACCTGGCCGACGTGCGCCGCGCCGTGTGGAGCACGGCCGCGCCCGACGCCAACCTGCGCGGGCTGCACCGCGTGTACCTGGACCGTTTGGCCGCGCTGGTGTCGCCGCCCCCCGCGGGCCCCGCCGCGGGTGGCGGTGAGGCCGGCGAGGGCCCGCCGTCGCCGCTGCTGGCGCCGCTGAACGTGCCCCGCAGCGACCTGCCGGCCCTGGCCCGCAGCGAGCTGACGGCCATCCGGGCACAGGCGCGCCGCGCCACCGCCTCGGCCCCCGAGGGTGTGCAGCGCGCCCACTGGGCGGACGTGGCCGCGCGCGTGGACGAGATCCTGGACCCCGCCGGCCGCGGCACGTCAGCCTCGCGCTGACGGCGACCACGCGTCCGGCCAGCATGATCGAGCGGCCCCCGCGGCGGATGCGCCGCGGGGGTCGCATCCTTCACCCAACGCTTGCAAAGGTAAAAGCGTACGCGGCATGATCCAGGAATCCGTGCGGGAGATGAACGCGGAGGAGCGGGTGTGGCTGCAGAAGGCCATGCAGCCGCATCCGCCCGGTGTCGGGCATTCCGACGAATCGCGCGAGACGTGGGGATTGGCGGCCGTGTGGATCCTCACCATGGTGGTGGTCACGGTGTTCGGCCGGGTGAACATCGGGGGGATCGTGGCCGCGGGGGCCCTGGGAGCGATCCTGGTCGGTTACCGGCTCGTCCGCGCGGCCGCCCGGAACGCCCAGCGCCGAAAGTTTTTCGAGCAACGCGACGCGCACAGAAACCGTGAGCTCGCCCGTGTGCTGGAGGACGGCCGCGTCACGGTGAAGCGCGTCCGTGCGGTCGCGGTGGTGGAGATCGAGCCGGTGGAGGATGAAGGCACCGGGTACGTCTTCGACCTGGGCGACGGCCGCGTGCTGTTCATCAAGGGGGACTATTTTCCGGCCGACATCGATGCGCCGTGGCCGAACACGGCGTTCGAGATCGTCCGCACGGCCGCGGACGGCGAGATTCTCGACGTGCGCTGCCATGGGACGGCGCTCCCCCCGCTCCGCGTCGTGCCGAGGAATGACGTCGATCCCGCGACCGGGTGGGACGCGCGCGAGGAGGTGCTGCACATGAGCCTGGACGACGCGGTGCGGACCGTCCTACGCAAACCCTGACCGACGCTCCTTCCACGGAAATTCCGCCACTTGTTGATACCGGCATACGGTCGATATTTTTACCGTCTCGCCGCGGATTTCCGGCGCGGCGCGGTTCCATCATCAACCCCATGACGTACCGATGACGCAACAGGAGGATAGCGTGACCGAGCAGGCCGAGCAGTTCGCCTTCCAGGCCGAGGTGCAGCGGCTCCTCGACCTGGTGATCCACTCGCTCTACACCGACAAGGAGATCTTCCTCCGCGAGCTGGTCTCCAACGCGTCCGACGCCATCGACCGGCTCCGCTTCGAGGCGCTCACCAACCCCGGCCTCCTCCCCGAAGGCCACGAGCCGAAGATCCGGCTGTTCCCGGACAAGGAGGCGCGCACCCTCACGATCGAGGACGACGGGATCGGGATGACGCGCGACGAGGTGGTGCAGAACATCGGCACCATCGCCCGCTCGGGGACGCGCGAGGCGCTGGAGCAGCTCAAGGAGAAGGCCACCGAGGGCGCCGCGCAGCTCATCGGCCAGTTCGGCGTGGGCTTCTACTCGTCGTTCATGGTGGCCGAGCGGGTGGAGCTGGTCACGCGCAAGGCGGGCACCGACGAGGCCGTGCGCTGGGAATCGTCGGGCGGTGGATCGTTCACGGTGGCCGAGGCGGAGCGCGACCGGCCGGGGACCACCATCACCCTGCACCTGAAGGCGGTGGACTCGGAGAACGGGATCGAGGACTACACCGACCGCTGGGTCCTCTCCCGCATCGTGCGCCAGCACGCCGACTTCATCACCTACCCGATCATCCTTCCCGGCGAGAAGCCGGAAGAGGTGCCGGAGGGCGACACGCCCGAGCCCGAGAAGGCGCTCAACTCGATGAAGCCGATCTGGGCGCGGCCGCCGTCGGAGGTGAGCAAGGAGGAGTACAACGACTTCTACCGGCAGATCTCGCACGACTGGACGGACCCGGTGGAGACGATCCACACCCGCGGCGAGGGGCTGGTGGAGTTCCAGGCGGTGCTCTTCCTTCCCTCCAAGGGTGGGGTGGACCTGTACTACCCGGGCTTCAAGCCCAACCTGCGCCTGTACGTGAAGCGCATGCTGGTGCGCGAGAACAGCGAGGAGCTCCTTCCCCGCTGGCTGCGCTGGGTGCGCGGCGCGGTGGACAGCCCCGACCTGCCGCTGAACGTGAGCCGCGAGATGCTGCAGAGCGACCGCCACGTCAAGCAGATCCGCAAGACGCTGACGAAGAAGGTGATCGACGCGCTCAAGCGGATGCTGGAGGCCGACCGGGCCAAGTACGAGACATTCTGGCGCGAGCTGGGGCGCGCGGTGAAGGAGGGGGTGGACAGCGACTACGACAACCGCGAGTCGCTGCTGAACCTGCTCCTCTTCGGCAGCTCGCGCGACGCCGACTCGCTCACCACGCTCAAGGAGTACGTGGAGCGGATGCCCGAGGGGCAGTCCGACATCTGGTACCTCACCGGCGCCACCCGCGAGCAGATCGAGAACTCGCCCGCGCTGGAGACGTTCCGCGACCGCGGCTGGGAGGTGCTGTACCTCACCGAGCCGGTGGACGAGCTGGTGGTGCAGAGCGTGACCGAGTTCGACGGCAAGCGCCTGCGCTCGGCCGGCAAGGGCGCGGTGGAGCTGGACGAGGGGGAGAAGAAGGAAGCGGGTGACGAGAAGAAGAAGGAGTTCGAGCCGTTCCTGGGCGCGATCCAGAAGCGCCTGGAGAAGTGGGTGAAGGACGTGCGCCTCTCGGGCCGCCTCACCCGCTCGCCCGCGGTGCTGGTGGTGAGCGAGCACGACTACTCGCCGCAGCTCGAGCGCCTGCTCTCGCAGGGCCGCGACGGCACCCGCCAGCGCCGCATCCTGGAGCTGAACGCCGGGCACGCGCTGGTGCAGGGCCTTCGCCGCCGCTTCGACGCCAACCCCAACGACGCGGTGGTGGGCGACTACGCCGAGCTGCTGCTGGGCTGGTCGCTCCTGGCCGAGGGCTCCGAGCCCCACGACCCCGTCCGCTTCACCCAGCTCGTCGCCGGCCTGATGGAGACGGGGCTGGACTCCGCCCCTGCCGCGCCGGCGGCTGCGTCGGACGCGTCCGATACGGCGTCGTCGTCGGGAGAGGCGTCCTCGTCGGAGTCGACCGGGTCGAACGAGGCTCCGGACACGCCGGAAGCGTCCGCGGAGCCGGATGCCGTGTCATCCGAATCCACCGCCGAGCCGTCGGAGCCGAAGACGGAGGAAGCCGCGGCGAACGCGGACTGATACCGGTTTTTGCGGAGGTCGGTTCGGGACCAGCATGGTTGAAGATCTCACGCAGAGCAGCAGAGAAGCAGAGAACGTCCACGAACCTCTCTGCTTCTCTGCTCCTCTGCGTGAGCCACGTCATCTGATTTTTCTCGTGAACGATACTCGGTGATCGGGTACGACACCGGCGCTCGCCATGATGGCACGACAGCACGAAGCCCTCCCCCGACGCGATTGGGAGAGGGCTTCGTCTGCATGCGTGACGGCGCGTTGCGCTATCCGCCGGTTCTGCGCAGGCGTGCGACGACCTGGGTGCCCGCGTACAGCACGAGCTGGTCGCCGGAGACCGTGAAGCGCGTGGTGGATTCCAGCGCCCGCAGGTACGCGGTCTCCTGCGCGTTGGCCGCATCGTCCGTGCACGCGCGGCGCGTGGATGCCAGCGGACCCAGGCGCAGCGACGCGTCGGTCTGCGTGAACGAGCCGTTGAACATGTTGCAGCCGCCGTTGCCGCTGGCGCGCGGCTCATCCGCCGCGAACGTCAGCGTGGGGACGCCGCCGCCGGGCACGGCGACCGCCGGCCGCCCGCCGAGCTCCTCCAGCCGCCACGAGGTCCCCGCCAGCCCCTCCGCCGCGCCGCCCGCGCGAGCCGTCTGCGTACCCATGCAACCTCCGAGTGCGAGGCCGGCCGCCACCCACACGAGGCCTGCGCGCAATGTCGGTGCTCTCATCTCCCTCCTTCCGGAACGTGCCTGTTCGAGTCGAATCGACTCCGTTGCCAATCCCGTACCCGCAGACCCGCGCATCGCTCCGCGGCGCGGCCGGGGGGTGGAGCTTCTCCCGTTTACCGGAAGGTCCCCGGGCTCACGTCGTAGACCAGGTGGTGCTGGCCGGTGTCGTCGTCGGGGCCCCAGAGGCCGAGCTGCTCGGCCCAGCGCACCGACTGCAGGCGGCGGCCCCCCAGCGTGAGGAAGCCCGCCGCGCGCGTGGTCACCACGCCCAGGCCGCGCAGGTCGGCGAGGGAGCGCAGCACGGCCGTGCCGCGCTCCGCCACGATCCGCTTCGCCGAGCCGGGGCCGATGCCGGGGACGCGCACCAGCTCCTCGTACGCGGCCGTCTTGATCTCGACCGGAAAACGCTCGGGGTGCGCCAACGCCCAGGTGGTCTTGGGATCGTTGGCCAGCGGCAGGTTCCCGCCGCCGTCGTACACCACCTCGTCGCGCTTGAAGCCGTACTGGCGCAGCAGGTAGTCGGCCTGGTACAGCCGCACCTCGCGCAGGGCGGGGGCGGGCGCCGCCTCCTCCATCGGCGTGTCGCGGATGGGACGGAAGGCGCTGAAGTGGGCGTGGTGGATCCCGCCGCCGTCGTACAGCTCGCCCACCTTCTCCACGATGGCGCGGTCGCTGTCGGGCGTGGCGCCCACCACGAACTGCATCGTCATCCCCGACGTGCCGCCGGGGTGCAGCAGGTCGCGCGGGCGGCCGGCCAGGTTCTCCTCCCGCTGCCGCAGCACCGTCTTGCGCGCCAGGTTCAGCCCGGCGAGCGCGGTGTCCAGGCTCTTCTCGGGCGCGATCCGCACCAGGTGCTGGCCGCAGGGCGCCTCCAGGTTCAGCGACACGCGGCTGGCGAGCGAGGTCAGCCGCTCGATCTGCGCGGGCTCGGCGCCGGGGACCATCTTCACGTGCACGTAGCCGGTGAAGCGGTGCTTCTCGCGCAGCAGCTCCAGCACGGTGATCAGGTCGTCCATCACCTTCACCGGCCGGCCGGGGATGCCTGTGGTCAGGAACAGCCCGCTGCACCATCCCTTGTGATGGGCGGTGAGGAAGATGCGGACGAGCTCCTCGGGCTTCAGCAGCGTGCGCGGCATGCCGCGGTCGCGCCGCATGGGGCAGTAGTGGCAGTTGAAGCTGCACGCGTTGGTCATCAGGATGCGCATCAGCGCCACCTTGCCCACCGACGTGCGGAGCTGGCGGATGTTCAGCGGCCGCAGCGCGCCCACGTCCTTCGCGTGGCGCAGCCGCGGCGGCAGCACGCGCGCCTTGCCGCCGGCGCCCTCGTGGTCGTCGCCCGCCAGGTCCATCAGGATGTCGAGCTTCCGCTCCAGCGGCATGTCCGCGTCCATCTGCCCTCCTTCGTCTTCCGTGCTTCGGCACCTGTTCGGTATCCGAATAGATGCCGAATCCGTGCCGCGCGCGCAAGGCCCAGGTCGCGACCGTCCTTCACGGGGCGATTGCCAGCTGAAAGCCAGGCTCTTATTAAAAGAGCTGGTTTAAGCGTGGCAGCGTTGATCTTGGAGGGATACTTGAATGAACAAACGTGCCAGTCAGCCAAAACCCCTTCCTCCCGAAGGGGACAACATGCAGCTTGCTAGAGAACTCGTTCGGAAGTTGAACGCAGATCCGGCGAAAAAACGTCGCATCAGCGCAAACAAGTTTGGGGATCTTTTCGCATTTGGTGATGAACTCCGTCAACTCCGCACCTTCCAGGAACTTATCTCCTCGTATCTTCTTCAGGAGAAGCCGAAGCGGCCGCTGTGTTTGGCTGTATTCGGCCCGCCGGGGAGTGGAAAGTCGTTCGCGGTCAAGCAGGTTCTAGCCGGCGTCGCGAAGCCGAAGTCGGATATGCAGCTTCCACTCGTTGAGGTAAACCTGACCCAAGCTCCACACCCTGACGAGGTCGGAAGGGTGCTTGCCAGGCTTTCTGGCGAACAGAACGAAACCACGGTCCCGCTGGTATTCTTCGACGAGTTCGATGCTGCGCGCGATGGTGCTCGATTTGGTTGGCTGGGCTGGTTTCTCGCACCGATGAACGACGGTACGTTCATCCATGAGGGGGCGCTCGTCCGCTTCCAACGCGCGGTGTACGTGTTTGCTGGCGGAACGGCCGAAACGCTGCGCGAGTTCGCGGAACCGGCAGCGGCGGACGTGTTTCGCTTTGCGAAAGGGCCAGATTTCGTCAGCAGGTTGCGCGGGGTGCTGGAAGTACAGGGCCCGAACAATCCGCCCCGCCTTATTCGTCGCGCGCTGATCCTCCGGCATGAACTGAGAGGCCGCGTACCAAAACGCCAGCGTGGATCCTTCCACATCGAGGGCGAGCTTCTCGATTCTCTGTTGGATGGCGGCCGATACCGTCATGGTGCACGCTCGGTTGCGGCGATTGTGGAGATGAGCAGGTTGGAACCTGGACGTTTTGTCCGGGCAAATCTCCCGAGCGAGGATTTTCTCGCCATGCACGTGGACCGCGGCCCCCTGGACCCTCGCCGCATCGAAGGCGCGATCGCATTCAGCGGTAAATCGCCAGAGGAAGGTGACGACGAGGCGTTCGAGGAATGCTGGAGTGAACTCGCGCATTGCTTGTGGGATGAAGGTGCGACGCTCGCCTATGCCGGACGGTGGGATACGTATCCCGAGGAGTCACTCACAGCCAAGCTGTTTCGTAACCTGCTTTCGCGTGCGGCCGAACTTCGGTCGGCTGATCCGCCGCAGAGCAGTGCCGGTATGGACCATCAACCTCGACTCAGAACGTTCGAAGTAACTCCCGAAACGAGCCCCGACGAGTTCACCGATATACGAGATATCATGCATGTCCACCCGGTAATCGTGGCTCAGACAGGTTTTGATGAAACGATGCATCGTGAGATCGTGGCCGATTTCCGCCGCCGCCTGGAGAGCACTGAGTGTTCGGTCGCCCGCGTGGTGGTTGGCGGCAAGCGGCAAGACTACCACGGACGAATGCCGGGTATCGTCGAAGAAGTGATGCTCTCGCTCGCGAAGCGTCACCCTGTCTACATCGTGGGCGGCTTTGGAGGGGCAGCAGAAGATGTTGGCATGCTTCTGGGTCTGGCGCGCGAACGATCTGGAGGTATCCCCGCAGCGATGCAACATGAACCACCCGTGGACCTTGGGCCGATTGAGCGCGAATTGAGAGCGCCGCCGCTGCTCGATGCACCATTGACCGGGCGAGATGCGGCTGAATTTCTACGTAAGCGCGCATTCGGTGGAGACTGTTGGCCAGAGAACGGCTTGACCCGGGACGAGAACCGTTCCCTGTTCCAAACTCGTGACCTGAAGCTGATCAGAAAGTTGATCGTCAAGGGATTGCGGAAGCGATTCGGCCCGCTCGAGGAGCGTACTGGCTCACAGGGCACGGCCACGAGCGGAGAACGCCCCCACCGTCATTCCATTCAGCAAGGCTGAAACCGAGCGGCCGGCAGACAGAATGAGGCGGATCATCCAGCCGGAACCCTCACCCTTGTTGCCGTCCGGGAAATCGCGGGATCGTGAGACGTGAGCTCGGTAGCATCCTGCTCGGCCATGACGTGCGTTCCCAGTGGTGACCGTCACCACTGGGCGGGGCTAGAGGCCACCGTCCAGTTCCAGCAAAAGCCGCTCGCCGGCGCACCGGCGTCCGCTCGGGTCCGGTGACGGCCCCACGCCTGACTCCCGACTTCGGGCCCAAACCCGAGAGAACGGGTAAAGGTGAGGTGCGGCCGGGCATTTGTCCGCACCTTGCAATCTTGTGTGCCAGCCGTCTATCCAGTATGTCAACAAAATATTTGACATATTGGTGTATGTACCCCCATACTGTTCATGCGATGGCACACTGAACGGTGGAGGGAGCGATGGGAGAGGAACCGCGGGACATCAAGGGACCGGACCTGACGCTGGGAATTCCGCTCGGCACCCTGGCCGACGGCGGGATCGTGCAGGGGCAGGCGGACGGGCAGGCGGTGGTGATGGTGCGCGTGGACGGCGAGGTGTACGCGGTGGACGCGGGGTGCACGCACTACGGCGTGACGCTGGGCGGCGGCGTGGTGGTGGGGCACACGCTGCGCTGCCCCGCGCACCACTCGCGCTTCGACGTGCGCACCGGCGAGGCGGTGGCGGCGCCGGCGCTGAAGCCGCTGGGGTGCTGGGGGGTGGAGGTGCGCGACGGGCGGGCGTTCGTCACCGGCCGCCGCGAGCCCGCCAACCCGCCGCCCGCGCCGCTCCCGGCGGACGTGCCGAACCGCGTCGTCATCGTGGGCGCGGGCGCGGCGGGGAGCGCGTGCGCCGAGATGCTGCGGCGCGAGGGGTTCGCCGGCACCGTCACCCTCATCGACGCCGGCGCGGACGGCCCGGTGGACCGGCCCAACCTCTCCAAGGACTACCTGGCCGGCAACGCGCCCGAGGCGTGGATCCCCCTCTTCCCCGCGGAGTGGTACGCGGAGAACCGCGTCGACCTGGTGCTGGGCGCGCGCGTGGTGGGGATCGACCCGGCCGAGCGGCGGGTGCGGGTGATCGACGGCCGCGCGTTCGAGTACGACGCGCTGCTGCTGGCCACCGGCAGCGAGCCCGTGCGCCTCCCCATCCACACGCGCCAGCCGAACGTGTTCTACCTGCGCACCCTGGCCGACAGCCGCGCCATCATCCGCGCCGCGGAGAGCGCGAAGCGGGCGGTGGTGGTGGGCTCCAGCTTCATCGGGCTGGAGGTGGCGGCGTCGTTGCGCGCCCGCGGGCTCGACGTGGCGGTGGTGAGCCACGACGCGCTCCCGCTCTCCCACGTCCTCGGCCCCGAGCTGGGGTGGATGCTGCAGCGGCTGCACCAGGACAACGGCGTCCGCTTCCACCTCAAGGACGGCGTGGCCGCGCTGGACGAAGGGAAGGTGACGCTCAGGAGCGGCGTCACCCTCGACGCGGACCTGGTGGTGGTGGGGATCGGCGTGCGCCCGGGCGTGGCGCTGGCCTCGTGGGCGCGGCTGAAGGTGGAGAACGGCGTGGTGGTGGACGAGTACCTCCAAACCAGCGCGCCAGGCATCTGGGCCGCGGGCGACGTGTGCCGCTGGCCCGACCCGTGGACGGGGCAGGCGATCCGCAGCGAGCACTGGGTGGTGGGCCAGCGGCAGGGGCAGACCGCCGCGCGCAACATGCTGGGCCGCCGCGAGCGCTTCAGCGCCGCGCCGTTCTTCTGGAGCACGCACTACGGCGTGACGGTGAGCTACGTGGGCCACGCCGAGACGTGGGACGCCATCGAGATCGACGGCGACCCGCGCGACCACGACTGCACGGCCGTCTACCGCAAGGCCGGCAAGCCGCTCGCCGTGGCCACCGTCGCCGCCGACCGTGCCAGCCTCTGCGCCGCCGCGGCGATGGAAGCGGGCGACGTGGCCGCGGTGGAGGCGGCGATCCGGGGCGGCATCTCGGCCGGTGCCGCGTCCGCTTGATCCGTCGAAGCCGAGGACGGTGGATCCTCTGAATCCTGAACCGAGGGGTGATGATGACGATGGGAGTGGCGTCGCTGGCGGAGCGGCGGGAGCACGACGGCGCCCGCGGGCCGCGGATCTACGACGTGGACGCGGCGCTGGGGGAGATGGGCGGCCTCGTCCGCCGGCAGCTCGCGCTGCTGGGCGAGGATCCCGATCGCGAAGGGCTGCAGCGCACGCCCGAGCGCGTGGCGAAGTCGCTCGCCTGGCTCACCAGCGGCTACGCGACCGACGTCGCCGACGTGGTGGGCGAGGGCGTCTTCGCCGAGGACCACGACCAGATGGTGATGGTGCGCGACATCGAGATGTATTCGCTCTGCGAGCACCACCTCCTCCCGTTCTTCGGCAAGGTGCACGTGGCCTACGTGCCCAACGGCAGGATCATCGGGCTCAGCAAGCTGCCGCGCATCGTGGAGGTGTTCGCGCGGCGGCTGCAGGTGCAGGAGCGGCTCACGCAGCAGATCGCCGACGCCATCCGCGACGTGCTCCGGCCGCGCGGCGTGGGCGTGGTGATCGAGGCCGCGCACCTGTGCATGATGATGCGCGGCGTGGAGAAGCAGAACTCGTCCACCATCACCAGCGCCCTCCGCGGCGTCTTCCGCGACGACGCGCGGACGCGGGAGGAGTTCCTGCGCCTGGCGCACCGCTAGAGTTCGCGGAGGCCGTAGAGCAGGCGGATCTGAAGGGGCCGCTGCGCCTCGTGCCTCCAGTCAATCGCCGTCGCGGCGCCGCGCCAGGTGGGTGACAGGCTCGCGGTTCATCGGGAAAGCCTTGGCGGGCACGGAGCGAACGAACACCCCGTCGCCCACGAATGACCATGGCGGCAGGTAATGGGTCGTATTGCCTCCTCGTGCCCCAGCCATTGGCGCTGTGGCGATCGGCTCGGCGATCGGTATGCCGCACTCGATCATCCGCAGCAGCTTGCGCGTGAACACGCCCACACCCGACATCACCGCGAGAGAGCCGTTGCTGGCGCGCGGTCCCGGCGCGGTCTCGGATGGCTCTACCGGCACGTCCAGATTCAGCTTCGGCCACTTATGCGCAGTGCCGATGCAAAGCACCCCCCACACCACATCAGGCGCACGCCCCGGCACGTGCAATGGTAACGCGTAGAGCACCGAGTGCGTCAGGCTACCGGCGACCGGCACGTAGATGGGGAGCTCGGGGTCGAGCCACTGGTTGGCCGGCCGCCGCCGCCGCTTCCCGGACTCGGGCCCGAAGTACCGAACCTGCGCATTGAGGGCATACGCCCGACCCACGATCCCCTTGCCAGCCCGAAGTGATGCCTTCCAGCGCGGGTCGTCTGCCGAGAAGTTGGCCATCGCGGGCCGCAGCGTGGGCGCCGGGACCTCGTCCATCCCTTCGTCGGGCACGCGGCTGATGATGGGAGTCTGCGGCACGAACACCGCCCACTCGGGCTGGTCGGCGTTCGACAGCCCGTCGGCCTCCACCAGTTGCGCGAACAGCGCGTCCATCACCCGGCGGAACTCCGCGGTCACGCTGTCGGGCGCGTCGCGTTCGAGGAGCAGCGTCTTGCGGATCTCCTCCGCCACGTCCAGCGCGTCAAGGAATCCCTCGTCCATCTGCCCCAACGACACCGTGGGGGTGAACTCGGGCAGCTCCCAGCGGAGCAGGTATCCCACGCCCACGATGGGGTGCGATACGCTTGCGCGGATGCAGCGGGCGTTCACGTTTCGCTCGACCCTCGGGTCGGAGAAGGCCTCCAGCTGCGGCGCCAGGTCCAGCTCACCGCCATCCCGCTCTACTACACTTACCAGCTCCACCCGCGTGCTGCCGGACGGGAAGGGCAGGTGCACCGCCATGTCCAGGCGGTCGGCGGGCTCGCGCATGATGTGCAGCAACCCTTCCCAGCCGTACGGAAGCGGCTGAACTGCACGCGGTACGCCGGCCACGGCGCGCTGGTGGTACTTGGACACCGCATAGGTGCCGTTCACGAACGAACGCTCCATGAAGCTGACGGACTGCGCGGGCGCATCGCTGTCCGCGATAACCGCCACCCGGATCCGGTACGCCCGGTTGGAGACGCGTAACATCTTTTGGTCCAACCCTACCACCACGATCGCCGCGTTGTCGGTGAGCGGGGCCACCAGCGGCGGCGAGGCCACATCGTCGTCGGCCGCCTGCACACGTTCGAACTCGCGTACCAGCACCCCCTTTTCCCGCTTCCACCCGGGGCACGGCCGCCCGCCCTCGCTCACTGGCACATCGCAGAACTCGTAGTCCAGCCGGCTGTCGCCGTTCGCGTTGATGCGCTCGGTCACCCGGATCAGCCCGATCGGCGACCGATTGCGTGGAGGTACGGTGAACAGGCGCGAACCCACCCGGCGCGGAGCGTAGCCCGCGTAGCTATGCGCCTCCACCCGCAGCCGCGCCTCGCCGGTCAGGGGCGACACCGCGTAGCGGATCACTGTGAACCAGGTGTCGCCGGTGGAGCCAAACGCGCCGCCGCCCACCACCAGCACTTCTTCGGCTAGGTCTTCCTGTCCCAGGTACCAGGACTCGCGCACGGTGACAGGGATGTGCTTGTGCCCGTGCATGAACACGCGGAATCCCTTGCGGAACAGCTGACGCTTGGCCTGGGCCGACGCGATCGGGATTTCGAAGGGCTTGACCTCGGCGGTGGCCGAGGGCGTCACGGTGGGCGGGTGGTGCGCCACCACCAGCCCCAGCATTCCCTGCGGCACGGCCTCGTCGGAGTCGGAAAGGCCCAGCCGCTTCACTGCGCGGGTGATCTCGCTCAGCGCGTACGCGGCGGCATCCACCTGCACAGGGAGCCCTTTGGCGATCCGGTGGAACTCGGTGCCGCCCAGGAACGCGGTGTCGAGCGCCAGGATGGCCAGTCCGGCTTTCTCCAGGCGCACCAGCGGGACGTCGGACATCGGCGACAGGAACTCGTTCAGGGTGGTGCCGAAAGAGTCGAGCGAGTGCTTGGGGTCGGAAACCGCCACGGCCCAGTCTACGTCGTGATTGCCGGGGCATACCACGACGTGCGTGGCCCAGTCCTCGTCGGCAATCCCCAGCTTCGAGGCGAGTGTGCGTAGGAACTTCGCCGCGTACAGGAACGCGTCTCTGCGCGGCGTGTTCTGGGCCGAAAGGTCGGCGTAGGGGTTAGGTGCATTGGACGCCGGCTGCGCGGCCAGCGCGGTGCGGTCGGGCGTGCGCACCGCCGTCGCCTCCACGAAGTCGCCGCTGGCCACCAGTACCGTGGCGGGGTTCTCGGCGGCGTATTCGTAGAGCTTCTGGAACACGTCGGTCTCGAACAGCCCCCCGGGCGCCCCCGATTTGTCGTCCGGCGAGCCCGGGAGCGCGCCGGGGTTGAAGTGCAGGTCGGTCAGGTGCCAGATGGTCCCGGTAATCGGCGGAATGACGGTGGGGAGAGAGGGATCGGGCGTGCTCATGATGTCCTCGCATGGTCAGGGCGCTGCCGCTGCCGCTCGATAGGGATAATCTACGGCGTCGCACCCCGTAAAAAAGAGTGTTCGATGCGCATCGCGCCGAGTCGGCCATCGGGTGGGGTCATCCGACTTGTGGGACGCGGCGGTGTACCGCGCCGACCGCCAATGCCTCGACCCAGCCCGCTTCAACGCCAGCGACGCCCGGACGCGGGAGGAGTTCCTGCGCCTGGCGCACCGCTAGGCTTCTGCGAGGATTGGGGGGATTAACCGCCCGGTTCGGGCGTGTCCCTCCGCTGCGCTCCGGGCCGGGCTGCGCGCGCGGTAGGCAACGATACCGCCGTTGCCAACCGCGCCGGGCCACCGCCGCGCCCGGCCTTCCAGCTTGATCCTCCGGATCCGTCACGCGCGGCGGCGTCCCGGCCCTCCGGGCGCGCATCCCTCACGCAACCCTCGCTGGCCACTGCGGTTACATCCCCCGGTCGCACTCCCGAGCGCCTCTCCGTATCCCCCCGCCCAGTAAGCCACGTCGCGATCTCGATCGAAGCGGAGAACTGACTCAATCTGCCCCGTCATCATCGATGAATGACGATATTCGCATGGGGATATGCCAATAATCACAATGCAATAGCGCCACCTGCACTTACGGCCGATGCTTCCTCGCGAGGCACCGCGCTTGCAGCCTCCCCCAGCGCGGCGCACGGGCGCGCCGGCACCGAGTCCACCCCGGCGCGTGACAGCATGATCAACCGGCGAGTCGCGGCGGTGGTCGCGGCATGCGTGATCGGCGTGGCGATCGGGCTGGGGTCGTTCACCTTCGTCTACGCGCGCGGCTCGTCGTACCTCACCAACGAGCCGGGGGCGTGCGCCAACTGCCACGTGATGCGCGAGCACTTCCAGGCGTGGCAGCGCTCCAGCCATCACAACGTGGCCGTCTGCAACGACTGCCACGCGCCGCACAACCTGGTGGGGAAGTACTACACCAAGGGGCTCAACGGCTTCTGGCACTCGTTCTACTTCACCACCGGCGGCTACCCCTATCCCCTGCGGATGACCGAGCGCAACCGCAAGGTCACCGAGGGCGCCTGCCGCTACTGCCACGAAGACATCACCGACGCCATCGAGCACGGCGCCGCCGCGCCCGTCCCCTCCGGGGAGGGCTCGCCCGACCGCCTCGCGTGCACGCGCTGCCACAGCGACGTAGGCCACTGGGTCCGCTGACCCGCACCCCAGGACAGCCGGTACGACGATGACCGACCCGACCGCTCCCGTCCCCGAGCCGCCGCCCGCGCGCCGCCGCTGGTCCGCCCGCTGGCTGGTCGCTGCCGCGGTGGCGGCCAGCGTGGTCACCCTGGGCCTGGCGGCGCTGCTGACGAACATCTTCGAGCGGCGGCAGGAGGCGCGGAACCCGTTCTACCG
>Ga0190275_10002052_pt1 | contig 14624 bp, 9 predicted proteins | sample Popmic550T_FD_133745 | JGI IMG/M metagenome (GOLD analysis project Ga0190275, IMG submission 133745) | Populus adjacent soil microbial communities from riparian zone of Yellowstone River, Montana, USA - 550 T | ecosystem: Environmental > Terrestrial > Soil > Riparian zone > Trees stand | place... | reverse complement strand
TGGGGACAGCGCGGAACCTTACTCGTTATGTTCCAACCCGACCAATGAACGCCCAGCTCCTCCAGACCGTCCAGCTTGTCTGGTCCCCAAGCCTGCGGGTGACCCGCGCCGAGGGGGACTGCTCCACCGTGCTCCACCGCTCCGTCTCGGAGCTGGCGGATGCGCCGCTGCACGTGGTGCTCGGCACCACCCCCGAGCGGGCCCGGGAGCTGGACGCCCGCGCCCGGGAGGACCGCCGCGCCGTGGAGTTCGTCTCCTCCCGGGTCGGCACGGACGAGCCCACCCCCCTGCGCCTGGTGCTGGGCCTGGAGGCAGGCGAGGCCACTGCCGCCATCCAGGACCTGGACGCCCTGCTGGACGGCGCCCCGCCCGTGCAGATCTCCCGCCTCTCCTCCTCCCTCAGCCATGAGATCCGCAACCCGCTCAGCTCCGTCAAGATGGCGGTGCAGACGCTGCAGCGGAACACGACCCTGTCGGACCGGGACAAGCGCCGGCTGACCATCGCCAACCGGGAGATCCGCACCATGGAGCGGATGCTCTGGCTGCTCTCCGAGTACGGGCGTGACAGCGTGCCCCACCTGGAGCAGCAGCCGCTGCGCAACATCCTCCAGGAGGCCCACGGCATGGTGGCGCCCGAGCTGGCCGAGCGCCGCATCGAGCTGAGCGTGGTGGAGGATCCGGAGCTGCCCCGGGTGTCGGTAGACACCGCGCGGCTGCGGCCCGTGCTCGCCCAGCTCCTGCTCAACATCGCCATGGGCCTGCCCGAGGACTCTCACGTCGACGTCCAGCTCCTCCAGGGCCCCGCGGGCCGGGCGCGCATGGTGCTCAAGGACCCTACCGCCGCCCTTCCTCCGGAGGAGCGTGGCACGCTCTTCGAGCCCTTCGGCTCCCGCCTGGCACGGGGGGCGGGCCTCTCCCTCGCGGCGCTCCGGCGTGTCATGCTCAACCAGGCAGGAGATATCACGGCCGAGGGAAGTGCCGAGCCCGGCATGGTGTTCACACTCACCTTCGCCGTGTGAGTGAGCCCCATGGAGACCCTTCTCATCATCGATGACGACGTGGGGCTCCTGGAGAACCTCCAGATGCACTTCGAGGAGATCCTCCAGGATGGCGCACCGCGCTATCACGTGGTGACGGCCACCAATGCCGCTGCGGGCCTCAGGGCCGCCCAGGAGTCCATGCCCAGCGTGGTCATCCTGGACATGATGCTGCCGGACCGCAGCGGCTTGGAGATCATCGACGAGCTGAAGACGCTGTGTGGCGACGCGCGCATCATCCTCGTCACCGCGCACCACGACATGGAGACGACGATCCGGGCCATGAAGGCCGGGGCATTCGACTACATCCACAAGCCCTTCCCAGAGCCGGCCGCGCTGGATCTGGTGGTGGACCGGGCGCTGGAGTACCGGCAGCTGTCTCGCCGCGCCGCCTCGGTGAACGTGGAGAACGCGGCGGCGCGCCTGGGCGACATCGTCGGAACCAGCCCGCTCATGCAGCAGCTGGTGAAGGAGATCGGCAAGGTCACCAGCAGCCACGCCACCGTGCTGATCAACGGTGAGAGCGGCACGGGCAAGGAGCTGTTTGCCCGCGTCATCCACAACTACTCGTACGACGAGCCCAAGCCCTTCATCGGCATCAACTGCTCGGCCATCGTGGACACGCTCCTGGAGAGCGAGCTGTTCGGCCACGAGAAGGGCTCCTTCACCGGCGCCACCAACACCAAGCAGGGCAAGTTCGAGGTGGCCGAGGACGGCACCGTCTTCCTGGATGAGATCGGCGACATGTCGCTGATGCTCCAGTCCAAGCTGCTGCGCGTGCTGCAGGAGCGCGAGTTCGAGCGCGTGGGTGGCGTCAAGAAGATCAAGCTGCGCGCCCGGGTCATCGCCGCCACGCACCGCCACCTGTCCGACGAGGTGGCGGCCGGACGCTTCCGCGAGGATCTCTACCAGCGCCTCAAGGTGATCACCCTCCAGATCCCTCCCCTGCGCGAGCGGCGCGAGGACATTCCCCCGCTGATCCACCACCTGCTGGAGCGCATCAACGAGAAGGTGCACAAGCGGGTGACGCGCGTGCCCCCAGAGGTGCTCGAGCACCTCACCCGTCTGCCCTGGCGGGGCAACGTGCGCGAGCTGGAGAACGTGCTCACCCGCGCTGTGGTGCTGGCCCCGGGCGAGGTGCTGCTCGGCGATGATCTGCCCGCTCTGGAGCCTGGAGCCCCTGAGCCGGGCCAGACCGGGCGCACGGCCACCCCCGTTCCCCTGCTCGCCGCCCCGCCCGTGGACGACGCCAGTCAGATTCCCACCCTGGAAGAGGCCGAGCGCATGCTGATCCAGCGCGCCATGGCCGTCACCAAGGGGCACAAGGGCAAGGTCTGCCAGATCCTCGGCATCAGCCGGCCCACCCTGGAGCGCAAGCTCCAGAAATACGGGCTCTCCCCGTCAGTCCCTTCGTTGCTGGGCGGACAGGGTTAGCGTCCCGTGTAGGTCCCGTCCCCTTCCGGACAGTGTCGTGCCCCCGACAGTGGGCTCGCCGAATTGAACGTTTTGTTCACGTTGATCAGACTGTTTGAACGTTCTGTTTCAGGTTTCGAACACAGCGCCGCCAGGAAATGGAAGCTGTATCGCTAAGTACCCGGCATTCCTCGGTTTGTTACCTCGGCGGCATTTCATTCCTGCGTGGCACATTCCTTGGAAAGGAGGTCCTGCGTTCGTTCTCGGGATTCAGCCCCGCCCCACCCACTGCTTGCAGGAGTGAACTCAATGCACGGCTTCAACCGCCCTCTCGGCCCCATCGGCTCCAACGTCGTCGCCCCCCTGCAGACCACCAGCTCCGGGATGATGGTGACGGCGAACAAGATCGTCCCCGGCCAGGAGGCGATCGACTTCAAGGGCTACTTCAAGGTCGAGTCCTTCCCGCACAACTCGGTCATCTACCGCTACGGCGACACGACGGACCGCGTGTACCTGCTGAAGTCGGGCCGCGTGCGGCTGATGCGGGTGGGCAAGAACGGCACCCGCTCGGTGGTGAGCATCCTGCGCCCTGGGGAGATCTTCGGCGAGGTGTTCCGTCCGGAGGGCACGTCCATCGAGGAGATGGCGATCGCGTCGGGTGAGGCGGAGGTGTGGTCCATCGAGGGCCGTGACTTCCGCGCGCAGCTCGAGGCGCGGCCGGCGCTGGCGCTGGACGTGGTGCGCGCCTACGCGGAGCGCGTGCGTGCGCTGCGCAAGCGCGTGCTGGGCCTGACGTTCAAGGAAGTCCCCGCGCGGCTGGCGGACACGCTGCTGACGCTGGTGGAGGCGCACGGCGAGCGCTGCCCGCACGGCGGCGAGACCGACCTGCGCGGCATTACGCAGCAGGATCTGGCGGACCTGGTGGGCGCTTCCCGCTCCTTCGTGTCCACGCTCATCAACGAGATGAAGCGCGAGGGCGTGCTGGGCAACGTGGGCCGCATCCTCTGCGTGCGCGACCAGAAGGCGCTGCGGAAGATCGCTGGCAAGGAGAAGTAGACCCCTCCTCTCCCGAGACTGAACGAACAAACGGGCTCGGCCGCGAAGCGGTCGGGCCCGTTGTCGTTGCGGGCTCCTGTCGTTGCGGGCTCCTGTCGTTGCGGGCTCCTTGAGTGGGCTCGTGCAGACGATTCCCCCACGAAGCCTCGGGCGCCGTTATCCTCCCGGCCCCTGCCACCTCCACCGGGAACCATGACCTCCTCCGCCGAGACCACCCCGCTCCGCACCTATACCGAGCGCCGCGCCACCGCCCAGGCGAAGCTGGTAGAGCTGGATCGGGTCAGCGCGCGCTACGCGAACCTGAGGGGGCTCACCTTCCTGGCGGCGGCGGGACTGGCGGGCCTCATCGCCTTCGGGCGCCTGCCGAAGCCCTACTGGTGGGCGGTAGCGGGCGCAGGGGTCCTCTACATCACGCTCGCCGTGCTGCACCACTACGTGTTCCGACGCGAGGCACGGGCGCGGCTGTACGACTTGTTGAACGAGCGCGGGCTGGCCCGGCTGAGCGGGGCGTGGCGTGAGTTCACCGAGCGGGGCGAGCGCTTCCTGTCTCCGGCCCACCTCTACACTCCGGACCTGGACGTCTTTGGCCAGGCCAGCCTCTTCCAGCTGCTGAACGAGACAGCGACACGCTCAGGCGAGGAGCGGCTCGCGTCCTGGCTGTCCGGCCCTGCTCCTGCCGAGGAGGTGGTGGCGAGGCAGGGTGCTGCGCGCGAGCTGGCCCCGCTCGTCGACTTCCGGCAGGACGTGTGCGTCGAGGCCCGGAGCGTGTCCCGCGAGAAGGCGGATCCCGGCCTCTTCATCCATTGGGCGGAGGCGGGCCCCTCGCTCGACGCCATCCGCTGGTCACGGCCGGTGGCTGTGATCCTGCCGCTCGTCACGCTGGCGCTCTACGTGCTCGCCCAGTTCGAACTCGTGCCGCGCTGGCTGTGGTGGGTGGGCCTCTTCGTGCAGCTCGGGGTGGCGGTGATCACGCGCCGGGCACTCCGACTGATGGAGGAGGCCATGTCCGCTGGGGAGCACGGCTTCGTGCGCTACGCACCCATCTTCGAGCGCATCGAGCGCCAGGAGGTGCGCCACCCGCTGCTCCAGCGGCTCCAGTCCGGGCTGCAGCGCGCGGGAGAGCCCCCGGTCTCGACGCACTTCCACCGCTTCAGCCGGCTCTACTCCTTCGTCGAGTTCAAGCGGCACCAGTTCCACCCAGTGGTGCACCTGTTCACGCTCTGGGACATCCACGCCCTCTTCGCGCTGGAGAGCTGGCGGGCCCGGCATGGGAGGGAGGTGCGCCGCTGGTTCGAGGCGCTCGCGGAGCTGGAGGCGCTCTCGTGCCTGGCGGGCTTCGCGCACGATCGGCCGGGTTTCGTCTGGCCCACGCTGGTGCCCGAGGGGCCGCGGGTGGAGGCGAAGGAGCTGGGTCACCCGCTGCTGGACGAACCTGTCCCCAATGACGTGTCCCTGCCCGGACCGAGGCACGCGCTGCTCATCACCGGCTCCAACATGTCCGGGAAGACGACGCTGATGCGAGCGCTGGGCGCCAACGTGGTGCTGGCGCTGGCGGGGGCGCCCGTCCACGCTCGGGAGTTCACCCTGTCACCGCTCGAGGTGCTCACGAGCATGCGCGTGAAGGACTCGCTGGAGCGCGGCGTGTCCTACTTCTACGCGGAGGTGCAGCGCATCAAGGCCGTGCTGGACGCGGCCCAGGCGGCGCAGGGCAAGTGTCTCTTCCTGCTCGACGAGATCCTCCTGGGCACCAACACGCGCGAGCGCCAGATCGCCTCACGCGAGGTGCTGCGGCTATTGCTGGGGACGGGCGCCTGCGGGGCGGTGACGACGCATGATCTGTCCCTGGCGGTGCTGGCGGACGAGCCGGGCGCGCACGTGGTGAACGTCCATTTCCGCGATCACCTCGAGCACGAGAAGATGGTGTTCGACTACAAGCTGCGCCCAGGCGTGGTGGACACCACCAACGCCCTCCGGGTGCTGCGGATGGCGGGGGTCCCCGTCTCGGATGCGGAGCAGCCACCGGCAACACCGACGACGGCCAGGGCCTGAAGGAGTCCCAGGTCCTTTCAGTCCCATGCCGAGCGGATGATCGTTTCGGACTCGACGAGCAGGGCCCGCACGAGCTCCGAGGCGGACAGCTCACGAGAGAGGCCAGCGCCCTGGCCTGCCCAGAGCGCCATGAGCCGGGTGTCTCCCTGACGCGCCGCGGCCCCTCTCAGGGCGATCGTGGCGTAGTGCTGCGCCGGAAACGGGAGCACGGCCTCGCTGCCTTCGAGCGCTGTAATGAACTCGTTGGCGATCATGCGGCCGGGGCGCCCCGTGAACGCTCGCGTGATCCGTGTCGCATCGTCGCGAGCCGTGCGCAGTGAGGCCTTGTGGGCGGCAGCAGTCCCCGCCTCTCGACACGTCATGAAGGCGGTGCCCAGCTGCACACCGCTCGCGCCGAGCATGCGCGCGGCCGCGACACCCCGGCCATCCATGATGCCTCCGCTCGCGATGACCGGGAGCTGCACCGCATCGACGATCTGGGGGACGAGCGCCATCGTCCCGACCATCCCCGCCTCGAAGGGTCCGGCGAACGAGCCCCGGTGGCCTCCCGCCTCCGAGCCCTGAGCAACGATGAGGTCCACCCCCGCCGCCTCGAGCTGCCGCGCCTCTCGGACGGTCGTGGCCGTGCCCGCGAGCAGGACTCCACGTGACCTGAATGACTCGAGCACGTGGGCCGGTGGAATGCCGAACGTGAAGCTGAAGACGGCTGGAGCACTCGCGAGCACGGCCTCGACCTGCCCAAGGAAGTCAGGGAGGCGGGTCTCCGCCGCCTGGGGCGAGGGCAACCCGAGCTGGTGGTGATAACGCGCCAGGATCGCCAGCATGGGCGCCGGGTTGGTGCTCGCTGGCGCGGGAAGAGGCGAGAACAGGTTGATGGCAAACGGCCCCTGAGTGAGGGCCCGCACCGCTTGCGCCTGCCGGGCGATGTCCTCGGGCGGCAGATAGGACGCACCGATAGACCCCAGCCCCCCGGCATTCGACACCGCCGCGACCAGCTCCGGCGTGGTGATGCCTCCTCCCATGGGCGCCTGGATGATGGGGTGCTCCACTCCGAGCTTCGCCGCGAGCCGGCGCCACGCACTTGAACCCATGACAGCTCACCTCCCGCTTTCCGCACGGAGAACGGTGCGCCCGACGGTGTGTCCGCGGAAGCGAATTGTTTTGATGCCCCCCTATCCAGCAGCCAACCGGGCAATGAGGCCGGCTCCTGTGGCATCCTCACGTCACCTACATGGCCACCCCCGTCCCCACCGCACAACATTGGGTGCTGCGTCTGTTCTTCGTCTCGGGACTCTCGGGGATCCTCTTCGAGGTCCTCTGGGTGCGGATCTTCACGTACCTGCTCGGGGGCACCACCCACAGCGTCACCGCCGTCATCACGGCGTTCATGCTTGGGCTCGGGCTGGGCTCGTACCTCCTCGGCAGGGTCGCGGACCGTCACGCCCGGCCGCTGCGCGTCTATGGGCTGCTGGAGCTGGGCGTCGCCTTCAGCGGACTCGTCGCGTTCTACGCCTTCCATCACATCGAGTCGCTCTACTCAGCCCTGTATGCCTGGGCGCCGCAGGCGACGATCAAGTGGCTCGTCTTCCTCATCGCCTTCGTCTTCGTCTCCCTCTCCGCGACCCTCATTGGTGGCACCCTGCCCGTGCTCGCCCGGTACGTGGTGGATCGAGACGAGGGGCTGAAGGCCGCGCTGGGCCGGCTCTACTCCATCAACACCCTGGGCGCGGCCGCCGGCTCCGTCCTCATGATCGGGCTGGTGTGGGTGCTGGGGTACGAGGCCGGCTACCACTTGGCGCTCGCGCTCAATGCCGCCACGGGCGCGGCGGCGCTGCTCCTGTCCCGCCGCGAGAGCTCCGTGCCGCGCTCCGAGGCCCCGGCTGCGTCTCCCTCCCCCTCCCCTAACGAGCCCCGGGAGACACTGGACGGCCGCATCCTCCTGCCCGCCTTTGCGGTCTCCGGCTTCTGCGCGCTCGCCTACGAGGTCCTCTGGTTCCGCCTGCTCGACTTCCTGCTGCTGGGCCGGCTGACCACCTTCGCCTGTGTCCTCTCCGTGTACCTGCTGGGCATCAGCCTGGGCAGCGTCGCGTTCAGCCGCTGGAGCCCCAAGGGCCTGAGCGATCTCAAGCTGTTCGTGGCCTTCGAGGCGCTGCTGGGGCTGATCGGGCTCGTCAGCCTGCCGCTGCTGTCCCTGATCAGCGGGTGGGGCTCACGGCCGCTCACCATTGGCGCTGGCTTTCTTCTCCTCTTCGCCATGACCCTGCTGCTGGGGGGACTGTTCCCTCTGGCTGGCAAGCTGTACGCCGGGCCGCTGCGCTTGCTCGGGAGGACGGTGGGGAACCTCTACTCGGCCAACACCGTGGGCTCGGTGCTGGGCTCGTTCCTGGCGGGCTTCGTCCTCATCCCCACCATCGGCACCTCGGCCGCGCTCCTGCTCGTCGCGGTGCTCAACCTCCTCATCGCCGCGAGCGTGGCGGGCCTCTCGCTCCGGCCTCTGAACACGCGGTGGGTAGGCACGGGCGTGGCGCTCGCGGCGGTGGGGCTGGTGGGCTGGTTCAGCGCGGACTGGCTCACGCGCTACTACGAGCACGTCAGCCTCCGCCCGGGGTTCCGGGTGATCGCCCAGCGGGAGAGCAGCCTGCAGCCCGTGCTGGTGGCCGAGAACGCGCAGGGAGATCGGATCCTCCTGGGAGGCCCCTTCCAGTCCGGCGAGACGGTGCCCGCGCGGCGGCAGACCCAGAAGCTCCAGGCCCACCTGCCCATGCTCGTCCACCCCAACCCGCAGCGGGTGCTGGAGATCGGCTACGGCGTGGGCGAGCTCGCGCGCACCCTGCTGCTGTACCAGCCGGAGCTGCTGCACCTCGTCGAGCTCGACGATCACATGATCCCGATGGCCGAGGAGCACTTCGGGGCGCTCAACGAGCACGCGAGCCGCAAGCCCAACGTGCGCGTGGACGTGATGGACGGGCGGCACTTCCTGAAGATGAGCGAGGAGCAGTTCGACGTCATCATGTCGGACTCGATGATCCTCGCCAGCGAGGGCAGCCTCCGGCTCTACACGGCGGAGCACTTCCGGGAGGCGCGGCGGCACCTGCGGCCCGGGGGTGTAGCGCTCGCGTGGCTGCCGCTCAATGCGGGCGTCAGCAAGGCCATGGTCATCCTGAAGACCTTCCAGGAGGTCTTCCCCCAGAGCCTGCTGTGGCTGCCGCTGGGGCTGAACACCCAGGAGGCCTTCCTCATTGGCTTCCGCGACGAGGCGCAGATCGACTGGAAGGCCTGGCGCGAGAAGTACGAGCGGGTGGCCAGCGAGGATCTGCGCGCCTTCGGCTGGGACGCTCCGGGGCTCTTCTTCGCCAGCTTCCGCGCCGGGCCGGAGCAGCTGAGCCAGATCGCCGCGCGCGTCCCCCTGATCAACCGGGACATGAACCCGGTGCTGGACTTCCTGCCACAGGAGACGCCCGCCGAGATCGACGCGGCCGTCCGCCAGCTCATCGCGTACCCGCCGGGAGCTGTCTTCGCGCACGTGCGAGAGGGCCCCGAGCCAGATCCGGCGCTCGAGGCTCTCCGAACAGAGGTCCAGCGCGTCCACGAGGCGGACCAGCTCTTCTTCCAGGGAGTCGAGGCCCTGGAGCGGTTCGGCGCCCGTCCTCCGGCGGAGGTGCTGGCGAACGCCGACAGCCTCACGGCGGGTTTCCGCCAGGCGCTCGAGGTGTACCCGCGCCACCACGCCGCCGCCGTGTGGATGGCGCAGGTGCTGGGGCTGGCGGCAAAGGTGCAGCCTCCGCTGGAGCCCGATAAGGTCCGAGGGCTCCTGGAGGAAGCCTTGCGCTACAGCCCATCGGATCTCGCCGTGGCCGAGGCGCTCGCGCGCCTGGCGCTCCAGCGAGGTGACAAGGACGAGGCACACAAGTACATCCAGCGGGTTCGCGCGCTCGCTCCCTACTCCCGGCTCGCTGCCACCGAGATGCCATGACCGACTCTCCCGCCACGCTCAGCCGCGCTCGCTTCCGTTTCCTGTGTGGGCTCCTGTTCTGCACGGGGATGACGTCGCTCATCTTCCAGATCATCTGGCTGCGAGGCTTCAGCATCATCCTCGGGAGCACCATCTACTCGATGGCTTCCGTCATCACCGTGTTCATGCTCGGGCTGGCGCTGGGCAGCCTCGCCATGTCCCGGCTGCTGAAGAAGGGCGGCTGGCTGGCGGAGCGTCCGCTGGCGGCCTACGGCACGGTGGAGCTGCTGGTGGGGCTCAGCGCGCTGGTCATCACCTGGACGCTCTTTACCCACCAGGACTTCTATCTCTCCCTGTCCGGCTCGCCGACGGCGCCGCTGCTGTCACGGCTGGCCGCGCAGCTCTCCGTGTGCCTGGCGCTGATTGGCGTTCCCACCGTGCTCATGGGCATGACGCTGCCGCTGCTGAGCCAGCTCGTCGTGGATCGCCGGCAGGTGTCGGCCCTCTATGGCGTCAACACCATCGGCGCCGCGACGGGGTGCATCATCGCGAGCTTCGTCCTCATCTATTATTTCGGGTGCATCCGAGCCGGAGCGATCACCGCCGCGATCAACGCCTTCATCTTCGCGGTGGCCCTGGTGAGCAACCGCTTCTTCCCGCCGGCCAGGGAGGCCGCCGTGGAGGAGCCGCCGGCAGCCGCCAGCACTCCCGAGGGGCGGATGCTGAGCCGCCCGCTGATGCTGACGCTCGCGGTCTTCTCTGGGTTCGTGGTGCTGTCCTGCGAGATCACCTGGACGCGGTTCCTGTCGCTGTGCTTCGGCAACCGCATCTACGTGACGAGCATCGCGCTGGCCATCATCCTGCTCTTCATGGGCCAGGCGGCGCGCATGAGCAGCGCCATGTTGCGCGGGACGACTCCGCTGTGGCGCATCCTCCTGTACGCGTGCTCGCTGACGTTGATCTCCTTCGCCGCCGCGCTCTTGCTGGAGCGGTCGGCCTTCCAGCCGACGGAGCCGGGCCTCGTGGTCCTCTTCATCCTGTTGATGGTGGTGTTCCCGGCGACGGCGCTCGGGTTGATCTTCCCGCTGACGCTCGCGGCCCGGCCCCCGGGCGTGACGAACGGGGCGAGCTGGGTGGGGCTGGTGTACGGGATGAACACGCTGGCCAGCCTGGTGGGCTCACTGGCCAGCGGGTACGTGCTCATCAACCTGATCGGCTCGAATGGCCTCATCGCCTTCAACTCGGTGCTGTTGCTGGTGGCTCTGGGGGCGCTGGCGTACGCCTTCCGCTCGCACTTCAAGCTCTCGGACCACGTGCTGGGAGGGGTGGCGGTCGTGGGCTTCCTGGCGATCATCGCGCCGCGCAGCCTCGATGTGCCCCCGGTGGTGGACGCCGATCGCGCGATCGTCCGGACCGAGGACGCGCATGGCATCTTCAGCGTGGTGCGGATGGACGAGGGCAGGCTCCGGGTGCTCAACAACCGGACGGACCTCGTCTACTTGTATGGGGAACCGAGCACGCAGTACGTGCAGGAGTCCCAGGCGTTCCTGCCGATCCTCTATGCGCCGAAGCTGGAGAAGGTGCTGAACATCGGCTCGGGGTACGGCATCACGGCGGGGGCCTTCTCGCGGGTGGCGGAGGTGGGGAGCATCGAGGCGGTGGAGATCGTCCCGGCGCTGGTCGAGCACGCGAAGCTGTTCAGCCCAGGCAACCGCGACTACTTCTCCAACCCCCGGGTGCGGATCCACATCACGGACGGGCGCCACTTCCTGGCGACGGCGAAGGAGCGCTACGACGTCATCTCGATCAATGTCTCGGATCCGTACCTGCCGGGCTCGTCGAGCCTCTTCAGCCACGAGTTCTACGAGCTGACGCGCTCCCGGCTAGCGCCTGGTGGAGTGATGGCGCAGCACATCTTCGGGCCGGACATGGCGACGCTGTACCACGGCATCCGCGAGGTGTTCCCCCACGTGAAGGCCATCCCGTCATACGGGAACGGACTGACGGTGATCGCCTCCATGGAGCCACTGCAGCCACACCAGCGGCAGCTGTTCCAGCAGCGCTACGACGAGGGCCGCGCGCTGCTGGGGAGCATCGGCATCCAGGATGGGCTGCCGGGCTTCGAGAAGCTGATCGCGCTGGGAGATGAGACCCTGAAGGAGCTGTCCTCTCGGGCGCCGGCGTTCCGCAACAGCGATGACATGCCGACGCTGGAGTTCCGCCGCCTGCCAGGCCAGCTGGGGCTCTTCTACTCGAACAACTGAAGCGGGCCGCCGGGCAGGCGGCCTCCCGATCATTCGGCTCCTGACGCCATCTCCTCCACACAGGGGGCACTCGGAGGTTGACGGCGGGGAGGGCGCACCGCAGGCTTTCCTCCATGGCACGGCAGGACACGAGCAATGCCACAGGTTTTCCCCAGGCGCCCTCTCAGCAGGAGTGGGATGCCATGAGTCCCGCGGAGCGGGAACGGGTGCTGGCAGCTCTGCCCGGCGAGGTGACGGACGCGGAGATGTCTCCGCCGGAGGGGGACAGGCACTTCCGGGCCAAGGTGCGAGCGCTGGATGCGCTCCGCGGCTACTTCACTCGTCAGCGGAGACGCGTGTACCTGGCGGCAGAGCTGCCGGTCTACTACCCGGCGGAGAGACGCTTCGCGCCGGATCTGCTCGCAGTGCTGGATGTCGAGACCCACGAGCGGGACAGGTGGGTGGTGAGCGCGGAGGGCAAGGGGCTGAACTTCGTGCTCGAAGTCCATGTGGGGGGAGACAGGAAGAAGGACGCCGAACAGAACGTGGAGCGGTATGCGCGGCTCGGAATCCCCGAGTACTTCATCTATGACCGGGGCCGGCAACGGCTGCTGGGGTGGAGATTGCCCGCGCCCGATGCCAAGGTCTATGCCCCCATCCTGCCCCAGCACGGACGTTATGCCTCAGAGCATCTCGGACTGGAGCTCCAGGTGGAAGACGGACGCCTGCGCTTCTGGGCGGGCCACGCTCCACTGCTGGAGTCCGAGGAGTTCATCACCCGCCTGGAGGAGTTGATGGCCGGGCTGCAGCAACGGGCGGACGAAGAGGCTCGGCGCGCTCAAGAGGAAGCTCAGCGCGCCCAAGAGGAAGCTCGGCGCGCTCAAGAGGAAGCTCAGCGCGCACGGGAAGCAGAGCAGCGCCAGTACGAGCTGGAGCTCCGGCTGGCAGAGGAGACGCGGCGCCGCGAGGAGGCAGAGCGCCGCCTGGCCGAGCTGCAGACCGAGCTGGGACGTCGCGAGAAGTCCCGGAGCTAATAGGACCCACCTCTCCCTGCTCGCCGCCGACGACCCACTGAAACATTCCCTCGTGGCTACTGCGGGATCCATTGCGAGCGCTTCTGCTCGAAGTCGCTCTGGGTCGTCGCCGTCACTTCGTGCTTCAGGGTGAACTGGAGCGCGTCTCCGTTCTTGAACTTCATGTCCACGCTCACCTGGTCCTCGCTAATGGTGCTCGTGCTCTCGAGCTTCAGGCCGTTCGGCAGCGCTCCATAGGCCGTCCACTCACTCCACTTCCACGGGTCGCCCTGGAGCTCGCCCGTGAACCCCGTGGCAGTGTCCTGAAAAGTCGCGCCCGTCACAGCGAACGTCAAGGTGTTCTCTTGGACGCCCTGCTGGGCGTCCTTGGTGAGCACGTGCTCGATGATCTGGCTGTTGGGACCATCGAACACCCGGCGCAGCAGCGTCTCGCCCATCCCCATCACCTGCCCGTCCGGAGAGCGCGTCGTGTTGGTGCCGTTGTAGTAGTAGGTCTTCGTCTCCTGGGCCGGATCCCCACCGCATCCCAAGGCCGCTACGCATCCGACAACCCAGGCTGTCACTGTCACCAGCTGCCGTATCCGCATCGACGTTCCCTCCTGAAACGAACGACTCTTCCTAAAGAAGGGAGCGTCCGTGCCAGAAGAGTACCGATTGCCTCCGGTCGTAGAAAGCACCCTCCCCGAAGTCCCCGGGAGGAACGAATGAAGCGTGCGCTGCTCGTCATTGACATCCAGAAGCTCCTCTCTCTGCGCGGATAGAGAAACGGCCCCTCCCTGCAGCAGGGAGAGGCCGAGCCCAGGAGAGCAGCACTCGCCAGCGGCGTTACTTCGCCAGCTCCACGAGCGCCGCAGCACCCATGCCGCCACCGATGCACATGGTGACGACGCCGTAGCGGCCGTTACGCCGCTTCAGCTCGTACAGGATGGTGCCCACCATGCGCGCACCGGACACGCCCAGCGGGTGGCCCAGCGCGATGGCGCCGCCGTTCGGGTTCGCCTTGTCCAGCGGGATGCCCAGCTCGCGGATGCAGTGCAGCGCCTGGGCCGCGAATGCCTCGTTCAGCTCGAAGACGTCGATGTCCTCGACCTTCAGCTTGTTCTTCGCCAGCAGCTTCTTCACCGCCGGAATGGGCCCGATGCCCATGATCTCCGGCGGCACGCCCGCCACCTGGAAGTCGATGAAGTAGCCCAGCGGCTTCACGCCGAGCGCCTTCGCCTTCTCCTCGCTCATCACCACCGTCGCCGCCGCGCCGTCCGTCAGCGGCGACGCGTTGCCCGCCGTCACCACGCCCTTCGCGTTGAAGGCCGGCTTCAGCTTCGTCAGGCCCTCCAGCGTCGTGTCCGGCCGCAGGATCGTGTCGAACGTCACCGTCACCTGCTTCGCCTTGCCGTCCTCGTCGTACACCGTCGTGGTGACGGGGAGGATCTCCTCTTTGAACTTCCCCTGCTCACGGGCCGTGGCCGCCCGGCGCTGGGACTCGTAGGCGAACTTGTCCGCGTCCTCACGCGACACGCTGTACCGGCTGGCGATGTTCTCCGCCGTCGCGCCCATGGAGGTGTAGACCTCCGGGTGCTTCGCCATGATCTCCGGGTTGGCGCTCACCTTGTTGCCGCCCATGGGCACCATCGTCATGGACTCGGTGCCGCCAGCGACCGCCACCTGGGTCATCCCCGCCTGGATCGCCTGCGCCGCCTGGGCAATGGACTGCGTGCCCGACGAGCAGAAGCGGTTGATCGTCATCGCCGGCACGCTGTCCGGCAGGCCTGCCAGCAGCGAGGCCTGGCGAGCGACGTTCATCCCCTGCTCGCCCTCCGGCATGGCACAGCCGAGGATCACG
>Ga0190275_10002051_pt1 | contig 14645 bp, 7 predicted proteins | sample Popmic550T_FD_133745 | JGI IMG/M metagenome (GOLD analysis project Ga0190275, IMG submission 133745) | Populus adjacent soil microbial communities from riparian zone of Yellowstone River, Montana, USA - 550 T | ecosystem: Environmental > Terrestrial > Soil > Riparian zone > Trees stand | place... | reverse complement strand
CCGACCTCGAAGAGCAGAATCACGCTGGTATTGTTCAAAGCCTTGTCGAGAATTCGCACGATGCTCAACAACTGATCGCCTTGCAGCCGGTCCGCGCGATCGATTAGCCATTTGGTTTGCATGGGCCAGTTGCTTACGGTCTTAGCTCGGGGGAACAGGATGGTAGCGCCCGCCGCTTGTGAAGGAGAGGCCACAGCCATTAGGCTCCAGAACTGAAGAAAGTGCCAGAACTCGTCCTTGTCGGTCGATCGCTGCTTGAGTATGGTTTCGGTCTGGAAAAGGTCGGGCGGCCCAAGGATATGAACCTTGACTCCGGGCAGAAGTTGTTCGAGGCTGGTCTTGTCGCCGGCGCGAACGTACTCGGCGTTGCCTGCCTTGCCCATCCGTGCCAGCCGTTCGACAGCTTCCCGATTGGCGATGTTGTTGTCGGCGATAAATTTTAGTTTGCTCCGGTTTGGGACCGCCCTGGCTTCGTCCGACGCAGCCAGCAACGCAGCCTCGCTAAAGGCGCTCATGTTGTCGAGGGCCATATAGTAATGCTGCTGCATCGCGGACAAATGTTTGGGAGCGGAGTCCATTGCACCCCTTTTTGAAGTCGCTTGCCGGGCGTCCTTTTGTGCCTTTGGATCTTCGGTCCACGGCTGGAGAACGAGTTGGGGCGCGAGGCTCTCGATAGTGTCGCCCGTGCCATCCGCGAATCCACCGATGTGATCTTTGTGCCTATGCGTGGCCACTACGGCATGCAGAAGTCCAGCACAGTTGACGTTGACGAAGTCGTGGATGTCATTGGCGATCAACTCCATCCGCTTCGGCCCGCTGTCCTTGGGCAGACCTGTGCTGCCAAAATCGATCAGAACGCTGCGATTCTCCGCCGGATAGTGGAAGGTAAGCAGAAAGCAATCGCCGAAGCCAACTTCATAGGCGCGGATGCTTACAGATATCGGTTTCACCAGGAAATCTCCTTGCGCGATGCCAAGTAAGGCAGGCTCGTAGCGCGGGCGAGATGCATCCGGCTAAATCGCGTTTCGTTACTCGCGACGAAGTAGCCGAGGTCCCATAATTCGGCCAGCCGCTTTGTGTCACTATCCGGTTCGATGACAGGATTGTGGGCGTGGTACTTCAACCGGCCGTACTCGTCGAAAATCAGTGCACCTCCGCCGTAGAGCTTTACGGTGGCGTCTTCGTCGCTGTTGGCAGGCAGGTCGCGTTTCAACTTCAGAGCAAGCTCGCCGATCGGTATGTAGGCGATTTGGATGTATTCTGCAACGGTCTCGCGGAGATAGAAGCCTTCCGGGCTTAGCCGCATGCAGGGCCGGACCGAAATGACTTTCGTGAAAGCCTGCTCGTGGATTTTGAGAAGCCGGCGGTTTTCCCAGATGAAGCGGAAGACCTCGTCCTCATCGCGGCAAAGCGATTCAAAACGCGAGCGGCGGTAGTTGATGGCATTCTGTTCGGCCTCCGGGAGCAGCCACTGGTTTCGTAACCGCTCGATGCCAAATGCGCCGAAACTCTCCTTTAGCCCATCCCGATAATGGTGCTGACTGTCGTCGGGCTGAATTTCTTCATCCGCAATCAAAAGCGCGGTCAGGAATTGATTGAACCTGAGCGCGGTGGGCGGACAGTAATCAAGCGCCCGGATGGCCATCGTCATCAAGTGTTTGGCGGCGCGGGCGCCATCCTCGATCACTCGGTCCAGATGCAGCAGCCCGGGCTGCACTTCTCCGAGCGTTTCAAGCCGGTTGCGCCATACCTTGACAAACGCCCTCATCATGCAGGCGACAAATACTTCACCGCGGCGATGGGGCTCGATGAATTCCTCTTGATCGAGCAGTGTCGGATCCGCCTCGAGTTCGACAGACCGGCGCAGTGCGTCGCCACGGGACATAGGCATGGCGCGCCCCATCTGTTCACCTAAACCGAGCAACGCCGACTTTATCAAGACGGCTTCGGTGGTCTGGTCCTTCGCAATGAGTTTCTTTTTTGCGAGCTTGCTGTCGGAGCTGAGCAGGGCGCTTACGACTTCGGGCAATGAGAAAACCGAGAGCATGGCGACCACGTCGGCAAAACCCTCGTGGAAGCCAACCTGATCGATCGACGACGGGTCAGTATATCGCTCGCGCAGACCGTCGAGCAGGGCATGGGTCGTCTCATGCGCGATTATGTCGTGGGAGAGCGACGTGAATACGCGTGTGCCATCGGAAGTGAAGTAGCCAAACATCAAGGCTTGATCGCGTCTTGAATAGAACGCGTTCGCAATCGAAAACGCGTGAGGCGACACTTGCAGTTGGTGGCTTTGAAAGGCCCAGCCGATGCGGCGGCCAAGGGCAAACTCGAACGCCGCCAAGGTACGCATGACAATGGCGTAAACGTTTTGCGCATGAAAGCCCGGATCGTTGAGCAAAGCCCGGTTGGGAGCTTTCTCATATGGATCCGTTTTCGCATCCGGATACTCTTTCGGTTCATAGAGAGTTTTCGAGGAGGCGTCGTAGTCGATTACATGGACCCGATAACCGCGTGGACCGGGAGCAAGATTTTCCACCGGCACGTCGACCGAGGCGGTAAGAATGCAGGGCTTTCCCTTTGAGTCGCGGACAAGAATCGAAGGATCCTGCGCAATTATTTTGAGACGCCGCGAGGGCGATTCCCGAACGGGCTCCAGGATGCGAATGCGTTCCAGGTCACGCTTGGTCCGTTGCGGCGGCAGTCCGGATTTCTTGGGCACTCTCTCTCCTTTTCAGGCGCACGCACATTCGCCTGTTGCCACTGCTTCGGGAAAGTCCTTTCTGCAATGGTGCTAAGCGATAGTAGCGAAATTGGTTTGGGATTGGGGACACGCCAAATCACACCACTCCCGCCAGCAATACCTTCGGCGTCTCGACTTCAACGAGTAATTAGGCTGAGGAAACGGCATGACGCCCTACTTTTAACCCTCTGGCCACACATGTTGTAAGGCGGAGAGTCTGCAGATTTTCGCCTCCCAATAGTTGGACGACCCACGAGAGGCTAGTTAACTATAGTTCTTTTACGTTGCCGCATTTACAGCCAATCAGACCGTTGCAGCTAATTCACCCGCGAGGAACCACTCTGTGAGATAGAACTCTCACGTGAACGCTGGCCACAGTGCGTCCTCTGGGAGCTTACTTCGAATCTCTAAGCGGTTCCTTATTCAGCGCCGTTCAGTCTGAGCGATTCCTGCGCGCATTCTGATCCTCTCTAACGCAACTGATTGCTTAGAGCCAAGACTTGGCGAATTCGTCTCGACGTACGGCCTCGTTCGAATGAACGGGGTTACCGACTAAGCGCGCCGCTCATCGCTGGACCGCCCAGAGATTCGCGAGCAGATCCTCGATTCTTGTCGAGAGCTTGCGGGACTCCGCGACCTGTACTAGGCGTCTGTTCGGCGGCCAAGCGTTGTGTAGGCACAAGCCGAAGCCCGTTTCCGCGCTATCAATGTCTGGCCGCTAGAGAGGAGGCAACATGTTTCGAGCGCCAGCTGCGTCAGAGCGGTCACGCGCATCATCTCCCATGATTCCCGTGACAAGAAACGACCAGTCGACGCTTAGCTGTAGCGCTCGTCGTCATCGAGTTCGACGGTTTGAACAAGGCTTGGATTCGGACCTACCGAGACGTTGAAGCACCTGGGGTTCGTCTGGCGCGAGGGAATCGTATTCGGGATATGACCGGATCGCTGCGCGCTCGCTAACCTCAGCCATCCTGTTTCGGATCGACGGTAGGCAGCCCTGCACGGTCACGAATCGCCCCTTCGGCCAAACGAAGCAAGACTACAGCTTGGAAGGACTTCATCCGCGGGCCACATGGATGTGCTCGCCGGAATTGTCCTACAATGTTTTCCCACCCAGAATGGCGCCGGTAAACTGAGCGGTCACCATTTCGGCAGGTTCGTCGCGGAGCGCCGCATAGTTTCTCAATGGGCGGGTGGAACCCTAGATTCCTGATCGGGTGTCACAACGAGTCTACGAACTGGCACGCGTCTACTAAGACGTCAGCGATCATGAGCGGTTGCGGAGGATCCATTGTTCTCAGTGCTGAACGGACACAAATAATTCAACAACCGCTCCAGGTGACGATGTACTTCGCGCCTGCGGCGACAGGATCGAACCCGGTCGCGAGTTGTATAACGCGACGTCTGTTTTTGAGCTTGAGAAGCAGCCGGTAAAGTGCAAGATTTCGCCGCTTAGTCAGCCGCCATCGCATCGCCGGTTAGAGCCGTGATCGAATCTGGATTCGTCAACTTGACTTTCCGGAATCACGGCCGGACGGCTTATGGGATGACTACCAACAAACTTAGCGACGATCGAAGCCCGATCGCATTCGTACAAAAGGCGGGCTAAAATCCTCTAAATCATTGATAAAGGTGGCTCCCCGGCATGGACTCGAACTACGAAAAAACGAGTTCCTGGCGAATCAGCCTCGGCGCTCACGAGAAGTTACCCACCCCTGCTCAGATAGAGTTGACCACACCGAAAACAGATCAGCCACGTGGCACGGTTCGTAACCGAGACGGCGGTAGCTTCATCATCCACGCCGCAGGCGTGTAAGTCTTTGAGGAATCGTGCGGCAACATTATCATCCGCGTGGGCAAAGCCGCGTGGCGCGGGCTAGAGACGGTCGCCGACGTGGCGCAATGGGATACCTTTGGTGGCAATTTTCGGTGAGCAGGGGTGGATAACTTCTCGCCGGTGCCGAAGCGAATCAGTAAATTACTGATTCCACAATCTTCCGCATCTCAGGAATCTCACAAAACTGACCCCATTCGTACAGCATTCGTACGAGGTGGAACGCGCAACCCCGTGGTGCGCCTTCCCGCCCTGTAACAAAGCTCGAGATGAGTGACCGCTTCTGGCCCGAGCCGCTCAGGACGTACTTCTCACCGGGCCCATGTACGACACGGCGACTACCCCTCCCTGTGCCACCCAACACGCAATCACAAGAAGCGTTTGTCGTCCCTAATCCCTTCAGAACGCCATCTTGCGCTCAAACAACCTGCCCTTGGCATCGAATTCACGTGACGTGCGTCGTCAGGCGTAACAAGCCGAGAAGCAACTCTGCACTGATATGTTCAACGTAAGCGTACGGCAAAACCATCTTAAGCGAAGAGGCGAATGCTGCTGAGATTGCGGCATGAAGCAAAAGCGGACGCCGGAGCAGGTGCAGCAGGCGTTGCAGGAATACCGAGAGCGCGAAACCATGACAGGGCGGCGTTCTGAGAAAGCAGGGGCGTTTCGGCGGGGATGTTGGACTATTGTCTCCGCAGGAGAGGCGAAGCCAGCGACGAAACTGCCCAAGTGGAAGCGAAGTAGCCACAGTTGTGCGATCGGGCGATTCACTTTGGTTTTGGGCAATGAACGGCGCATCGGCGCATCGAATGCGACGAAGGAGATCTGGCGCGGCTGATCCGCATCGCCGAGCTGGCCTGAGGTGTTGGGGCGGGGCACCGCTCACGCTTCCGCGAGCATACGTTCAACACGGCCTTCGACAGGCTGCCGCTTGGGCGTGCACGCTCCAACAGGGGCCGCGAACCGAGTTGGACGCGAATCGTTGTGCGTAAGAAACTGTCGACGCGACAAGCGGCGGTCTTCTATTGAACCTTACCTTACAGCGGCGATGGAAATCAGCAGCCATGCGATCTCAGGACCCGTAATGTCATTGTGGTCAAGGATCGTTGCCGAAGCGTCAACGTTGTAGATGTGCCCGCGTTCGAAGGAATACGGTATGCCAACGGGTTGGAGCGGCACCTCAAGGGCCTGGATTCCTTTCGCACCGGCAGATCCGAGCGGCTTATAGTCTCCGCGATAGCCCGGGACATCGTCGTCCGTAGCCACTAGCCGCATCGCCACGGCGTGGGCATTAGCCGTATTGGAGTCGCGGCTGGAATACGTGACGATCACTGGACCATCGACCCTTGGCAATGCCTTCCAAAACGCTCCTTCTTGGGGTGGTTCCGTTGTTAGGTGCGCCGCGAACACATGGTCGGAAACAGTCGCTTGCAACAGGGTCAACGACTGGATCTGCGACGCCTCTAAAAGTGCATGGCACGCGAGCCTCGCACCCATGCTGTGCGCCACCAAGTGGACGCGTAAATGAGGCGCAGTTGACGATAGTCCCTTGACGAGCGGTGCAAGTCCTCGCGTACCGATATTTGCCGCCCGAGTCCTCATCACGAAGTAGGAGCTAGTGCGGAGTACGCTCTTAGTGGCTTGCCACAAGCCGCCCAGAGCTCCGGACACTCCGATCGGCGGTACTGCGGCTGTGTGGCGTTCAGATTCTGTGCCCTGGCCTTCCCTTGAATCTTCGCCGGCTGCTTCCCCGGCATCTGTCGAATGTTCCAGGAGGTCTTCCTTAGATTCCACAGACTCTTCATCCTCAGCCCACTGCGACGGCCAAAGCACACCTAAGATACCGAGCCGCTGCGAACGAGAACTACTCACCTCTTGCACCCGAGCGCTCACCCGCTCTAAAAGCGCTCTTGCACTCGTTCGATCCCGATTCCACCCATGCACAAACACCAAAACATCGTTGATCCCTCGCCTCTCCAATTCCGAGTAGAAGCGCTCATCGAGTGCCGGCCCGGTAACGTTGCCGTCCTTGTCGAAAATCACTAACCATAACGGAAATTCCTTGTTCTCGCGCACTTCTTGAAAACGTGTCGCGGGAATCGCACTAATCAACTGCCTGCAGAAAGCATCGAGCCAGATAAGATCGTCTCGGTTGAGTGCGTCGGCACGTGGCATCTCTATATTCACTACTCCGACTACCGAACCTCCCTCTCGGAACGGAACAGCTAACTCTGAGCGCGTGGATGGCTCAGCGGCGATGTAATCGACGTTCTTGCGGACATCGGGAACCCATAGGAGTTTGCCGGAAGTGGCAGCTTGGCCGATAACACCCTTCCAACTCGCGACTGCGTAGCGGCTGCTTTCGTCGTCAACGATATCGGCAACTACGCGAAGCTCTCTTCCAATCCGCAGGATCAGTTGTGTGACCGTCGAGGCGGCGTAAGCGCGTATGAGCTTAAGGCAGTTTTTATAACCTTCGTCGGGACTTTGCGTGGCTTGCAGCGCGAAGTCGGCGAGGGCGGTCGGTGCCGCTTCCATAAGGCCAGCAGGCGCTCGTAACTCGCGTAAAACGGCCAAGATGCGGCGGGCACGGATATCCCCTGGATATGTCGATCCGTGACGAGAGGAAACGGCGTCGCGAACGAGATCTCTCAGTTCCGAGTACACTTTCGTATATCCGAACGCACCCTCGCCCAATATTTCTTGTACGCGATTCGCGGCAAACCGGCCAGAGAAGATGACGACTGGGCTTGCGATGCGTCGCGATTGCATCGCACGTAGTAGACTTATGCCCGCTTGTCTGTCGTTCCCGCGCTTCATGTCGGAAATGACTACGTCATACGCGGCATGCTCCAAAAATTTCATTGCTACGTCTTCTAGTATGACTTCATCTATTTCCGCGCCCCTGCCGCGCAGATCGTTGGCGAAGCTGGCGATTCTGTCCGGGTGATCGTCAACCCACAAGATGTGAACGCCCAACAGCGGCTGCTTCGAAACGATTTCGGAAAGCAAAGGCTCTATGCCCGGCAGGAAGCGAAAGGTTCCGTCGCCATACTGCCGAACCAGCCCGTCGCGTTCAAGCGATCGCGAAAGTTCCGTCCCGATGGTGTTCGCAGCAAACTTCTCGCCGCCCGTAGAAGCAGCGAGCCTTGCGACGCGGCCGACGTCCCGTTTTGGGTAGGCGGATACAAAGGCTTTGACCGAATCCTGCGGGGAGGCAGCGCGGTCGACCGACAGCAGCCGGCAATCCGGCACTCGGCTATAAAGGACGGGCATCCACCAGTCGGCGGCCCCTGCTTCACGCAACTCCTGCCGCGCGGTCGTCACCGCGTAGTCAACCAGGCCCGTCTCAAATAGAGCACGGTAGAAGGCTTGGCCGATCTGCCTACCGCTATTCGGGGCTATCTGATCCTGCAACGCCAGTACGGCAGACGCACCCGCACGGACAAGCGCTGCGGGCAATTCATGAAACGCCCGCTTTTCCCCCGTTCTCCAGGGCAGGCAAACGGTAACAAGGGCCGGTAGCCGAGGACCGGCGGTGCGCACAATCTCCGAATCAAGAGACCAGGCCCCTGATCCCGTTTTGAGATCCAGAGACAAGCCTTGCACCCCGGAACCCGACCCGGGTGCATCAATATGCACAATATCGTCAACAGCAAGTCGCGCTATGATCGCATTCAAAGTGGTGGGGCCGTCGACGATGCGCCATCCAGCCCGCTCGACGTCGGATCGCAGCGCGTCCGATAGGCTGGTATGCCCGGTGAGGAGCGTGACGTCGAGATTCCCAGCGATGGCTGCTGCCGAAAGCGTGGCCATTAGCGAAGTTAACTCTAGAGCAACCTCCGTCGACGTGGGGCGGTCGATGCAGATACTCATGCGGATCCGGCGGGCAGTCAGTGGCTGCGGAACGGATGCACCAGTAGGAATGTATCGGGAAAAGGGCATGATGCTAGGCATTCCGTCCGGCAGGGTCATCCGCTCCCACGCGATGCCATGCAACAGTCCTAGTCCTTGATCGATCTCGAGCCGGATCCTACCCTTGCCGTTGCTGGACGCCGGGCGTTTCATTGCCTCATCGAGAGCGCTCAAAACGGGTCCAAAGAGAATCGCGCGGTCTAACTCTTGCCCATACGTCGCGTCTTCGGGTTTCAAGCGCTCCAGCAGACTCATGTCTAACTTGAGATGCGCACGGGCAGACGGCGCTCCGGAATTGATAATTGCTTCGACTATCTGATTTCCGTCACTGGAAGCAACAATACGTATTAGCAGATCCGTATACGCCTGACTTGCTTCAGCCTTTACCTTTCGCCCAGGCAATCCGAGTAGCGCCACGCTGAGTCGTGCGAACGATTGCGCCCATGCCGGCAACTCGTACTCACCGTTCTCGTCCGGCACCAGTCCCTGAAACGTGATAGTTCTTCCGTAGACCTTTTCAATGTATTGTGAAACGCATGTCTCAAGCCCTTCGGCGATGCGCTCTGCATCCGCCTCGCGCAATGACCGCAGCAGAATGGCGCGAGCTTCGGGCTTGAACTCGTAATAAACCAGGTTTGGATCTACAGCGAGAGCCGTCGTTTGCGGGCTTGTGACCTGTCCGCTCAAGAGCACATCCGCGAGATGCGACTGATCCGCCGCGTCACCGAACATAGCTTCCTGAACGATTCGCGCAACCGGAAGCGTAAAGGGACCACCGGCCAGGTACACCGCGAGCTGATAGGACAAAGGCGCGGACTCGCGAAGCAGCGCCAGCGTGCGTTCGGCATCGGGCGATGGCACCGGCAGGAACTGCATCTCGTCGGCATCCAGTTCCGAGGTGTCCAGCAGCAAGAGGGGACACCGTCGGCCGCGCGCCATTTGCATGTACGCAAATTCGCTCATCGCGGCCGATTCCAAAGGAACAACGGGCAATCCGATGACCCGCTCGTCATCGGCAGATAGAAAGCTCCACCAGTTCGGTTCCAATTGCAAGCGAGCTGAGGAGACTCCGGGCTGTAGCGCCGTGCAGACACCCTGCGGTTCGCCGAGCACCGTCCACTTCCAGCGGCGAGGCGGCTGCATTTGTAGGATGGCCACCGAACATGTGCCCATCCACGGCTCGATTAGGCGCGCATATCTACCGTCTGCCCACTTTGAAGACGAGCCGTGCGTCGCAAAAAACACGAGCCGGCGCGCACCACCGCCTGAAAGTGAACTGGCTCGCGACCTTGCCCCGCCTGGGACTGATTCCAGGAACGGTTTCGGGTCCATGCGCAAGCGCAACCGGCGAACATCGCGGAAGGCTCCAGTGTGCCGCAGCATCTGGCAAAAATCGCGCAGCACGTCCTGCCAGATTTCAATAGCGGGGTCATCTTCCATGACGACCACGGCGTCGTACCAGCGCTCCGCTCGTGGACGGAAAACGGGGTACATCCCGCCGAGATCCGCCGAGATATCGACGGTGCGGTCTTCATCGATCTCGCGATCGGTCCGGGAGGCCCAGCGGCGGCGGAAAGGGCGCAAGGCTCGGCCTAAAGCTAAGCGCTTGGATAAAGCATGACCCGCAGGAACCACTACGGGAGAAGCCCTAAATGTCTTGTCCGCCGCACCGGCTGGGCCTGCCGAGTATACGGGTGCTGAGTCCGGTGGATCCGTCACGGGTGGTTGGGCAGGAGGCTCCGTTGGGGGTTCCACCGATTGCTGGTCAGACACGGGCGGCGTCACATCACCGTCGGGTTTGAACGAAGGTTGACCACCTGGGGCGGTGTCGCGCATCGCATGGCGCGCAATCGATCTGCGCGCGGAAAGGGTCCGGTCCACTTGGGCAAGCCAAAGTGTGTCGAGCAGCCCTTCGACGTGCAGATCGAGTCCGGCACTATCCAGTGCACGGACGAATTCCTCCAAAGTCACGCGCTCGGTCCGCTCAAGGGCCGCATCAGCGCCTGCTCCAGCGCTTCAATCTCTTTTTCATCGAACTTCCTATCTTCCTCTTCCCCGCGCACGGCAATGGTCAGAAAGACGGCATTAAGAAGCTGGTCGGTGGAGACCTCCTGGTTCTCTGTTTGAAGTCCGTCGAACTTCTCAACCAGTGTCTTGATTTTGGACCAATTGAGCTTCCCCTCGTGTTGGGCCAGATGTGACTCGACAATCGCAGTCAGCTTTGGAATATCGGGCGGCATCACGGTGAGTCTTACGCAACGTCGCAGGAAAGGAGCCGGGAATTCTCGCTCGGCATTAGATGTCATGACCACGAATGGGAACTGTTCTGACTGTAGACGGCCCCCAGGAATATCGACTTTCTGGCCGAAATAATCGCAAACGGACCGGGCGTCGGGACCTAGCCGCTGCAACTCAGGAATGTCGTACTCGCCTTCCTCGATGACGTTCAGCAGGTCGTTTGCGAAATCAAGGTCCGATTTGTCGATTTCATCGATCAGCAGGGGCCGAGGCCAAGTCTTCGCTAGCAAGGCCGTTCCTAGGGGACCAAGCGTCAAGTACTGTTCCACTGGAGGATCTCCGGACTTGCTGGCCTGAAGCCGCCCCACAGCATCATATTCGTAAACGCCGCTCCTCACCGTGGAACGCGACGTAATGGGCCAGCGGATAACGGGACCGAACATCAACTCGTGCGCCACTTTGTAAATCAGCGTCGATTTACCGATGCCGGGTTTGCCGGTGATCAACAGTGGCCTGCGCAGGTACAACGCGCTGTTGACCGCCAGGATCATTTCTTCCGTGGCTTTGAACGGAGCGGCGCGTTTCGCATCCTTGTCTAAGTCCAGGTCTGCCGGGAGCTCTAATTTTGACGGTTCGCGCGAGAATCGCCATGGCGGGGGTTCCGGCAACGACAACAGGCCATCATGCTGGCCACCGTCTCCCAGGAAAACCTTCCAATCTTTCGGTTCATGCTTGTGCTCAGCGTTTGCAGTGATCATCGGAGTGGATTTTGTAAAGGGTCATCCCAAAGCAGGGTCGTCTCACGAGCTAAGGAATTGCCAGTCATGCGTTTTTCGAGGAACGTGTCCGGGATCGCATCGATCGTTCCGGCATCATCGAGACACCCCTTGAGCAGGTCGTTGAATTCGGCCCAGGACACGGGCGGGGGGCGGTGGATCCAGCACAGGAATGGCACGCCTCCTCCCAACTGTTGTTTGAGTAATTCTTTCTCTTTCGACGCCACGCGGGCGCCGGTTAGGCAGGCCGCAATCGGCGAGTTTAGATAGCAGAAGCCTCGTGCTTTTGAGGTGGGCGATTCGGGAGGCAATGCAAGTATTACAATATCCTTCGGATCCATCGCGCGCAACGCGTCGACGTAGGCCGACCACTGCTTGAGAAGGCGTGGATTCGTCCATAGCAGCCTTTCCCGGTATCGTGTGGTGACGACGTACCGCTGGCCGATCACGCCGCCCCCGGGTGCCGGTATCGTATGAAATGGCCGATCGAATAACGGCGGGTTCACGATGAACTGTATTTGATCGATGCTGTCTCGACCGAGCATGTCGATCAGATCCGTGATCCCTCGTTCGCACTGGGACCAGTCGCTAACTTGGCGCTGGCCCAGTGCCGGGTCCGTGAGCGGCTTAAGGTTCCCGGTTCGGAGATATGGTGTGAACCCGGTGATTGCCTCTGCAGAATCGTGCTCCATTTCGATAAGGAGGATGCGCGCTCGGTTCTCTTCATCCAGTTCGGCGCGGAGGGTTGCCACGACGGTGGCCTGATTTAGTGCAGTCTTCTCAAGCCAGTCGTTTACCGGCTGCGCCAGCTCCGGTACTTGGGTCAAGCGGACAAGGAACTCCAACAGCGCTCGCGGCGCAACTCCGCCGGATTCCGCGTCCTTAAGAGAAGAAAGCTCGCGAAGCATCCCAATTAGACCTTGAGCACTATTTAATGCTGGATTCACCAATTTCGCCGCCGTTCTCACATAGTGGCGGCGAAAGATGTCTACTTGGAGACCGCTCTTGTCTAACATGGCGAACACCGATTCGAAGATCGGAGTTCCAGTGGGAGTTCCGATTATGCGAGACTGCGTCCGGACCTCGTCATCGAACGCTTCGAATCGGAACGGCGTTTCATTGCTCGACCGCAGCTTGCCGTCAAGGGCCGTCGCAAACGTTCTGAGCTCCGGCCACGCATTGACCTCGCGCAAAGCTGCCAAAGCGGTTTCCGTAAAGCGACCTCTTCCTTCCGTCCCGTAGGCATACTTACCTTCTGGGCTGGCGAAGAAAGCAAGTTGGCGCCGGTCGCCCCCTCCTGGCGGGGTCTCGCGAGGGTCTCGAATCGAAAATGGGGAAGGCGGCGCGCATGCATCCGCAAGCAACAGAGTTTCGGAGAAACAATGGAACGTCGGCGTGCGCAGACTACGCAGAAACTTTGAGGCGTTGAAAACTCGATTATTAAAATTAGGACTGGTGAAGTCCGAGCACATAAAAAAGCGTTCACCATCTGGATTCGTATATCCATGACCGGACCAGAAGATCAGGAGGCGTGACCCGGCAGGTCGCGCCAAAACTAGCTCCTCGAAGCAGAATTCATCGATACGTTCCCATTCAGCGTTCTCTCTTACTATGGCCTTGCGCGACTGCAAACTATCAATGGCCGCCTTCATTTCTTCCTGCGGTTGCAAGTATACGTACACGCCATCGAAATTTGCCGTCAGCGCCCAATCTGCAATGGCAATAGCGTTGCTGCACGGACCGGACGTGTTCCAACCCTGCTGTCTGTACTTATCGATTCCGACAATGAATGCATACGTCATTGTGATGTGAATGCGGCGATTCGCTTCCACACATCTGGATCACCGAAGTAGGCTCCGTGCGAATCGGCAAACGGTTGTCCAGAACGCATTTCAACGTCCTCGACTTCGGGAAATACACGATGAGCGACATAGCTCAGGAAATCGTCCCGGTCGAAGAAATTAAGCCACGGCGGGAACCCTTCGGGCAGGCCTTCTGGGGGTTTGCGAGAGTGCAGCGCCCCTATTTCATAGAGCAGGGGTGCCTGCGATCCGGCGGTCACCATGTGGTTCACCTTCGGCGGATTCGGCGACGCTAGCAGATCGACGCAGGCGATGCCTCCCAAGCTATGCGCCACCAAGGTCACTGGCGGCTCGGCATTCTCAATTTTGTACCGGATGAAATCACGGACCCCTTCACCTCGGGACTGATACAGCAAAATATCCCCAATGGGCAAGGCGGCTCCTGCGCTGAAGCTAGCGCGATGGTGGCGCACGACTGTGGTGGCCGCACGTTTGAACAGGTTTGCCAGAAATGTGCCCAGGCCGAAGACCCGCTGATCCCAATCTACGATCATGCGCTCTACCAACGCGTCGCGCACGGTTCGGCTAGGGCCCGGCTTACCGGCGGCAAGCGCTCGCACATGTAACTCGGCGACCAACGCCCGCGCTAGCGCCCGGCACGCATCAGGCAACTCGTGCGCGGATGCTTCAAACGCCTGTTTGGGTACCGGCGAGCCTTCAACGACGGCTGACCATGCCGCCGGCCACACTTGCTCAAGGTCGCTGCGCTTCAGCAATATTCCGAGTTCGAGCGATCCCCGGTAGCTCTCCACTTTCTCCCACAATATCAGCCAGGGGGGTTTAATACCTGGAGGTGGGATGGACTTATCGACGCTCGACGTGTCGCGAATGGTGAGCTTATCTAATTCGAATAGAGGATCGTCGAACAGCCAACTCCAGCGCGCGAACTCTTCTGCACGCGCCGCTTTTTGCGCGGCGGGGGGCTCATCTGGAAGACTTAACCCTTCGAATTCAACGCCGAGCGGGTCTCCCCAGGCACACTCCACCAGGTTCTGCGCGATACCGTTCGCAGCCGCGAGTTTCACGACGGTGTCGAACGTCGACTGATAGTCCTTGAGTCTGGCTCCGGTTCCGTGAACGAAGACAATGCTACCGGTGGGCATGTTGGGGGAGTGTATCACGCCTGCGTCGATGACGTCCTGCACGGCGAAATACTGTCGCAGCGAAGTAGAAATGTCCTAATCGAGCGAAGTAGGAATGTCCTGTTGACAGACTCAGGTCTGGATGCAAGAGGACAGGTTCGAGATGGGCCAGAAGGAACGGGATCGGCTGAAGGT
>Ga0190275_10002050_pt1 | contig 14650 bp, 11 predicted proteins | sample Popmic550T_FD_133745 | JGI IMG/M metagenome (GOLD analysis project Ga0190275, IMG submission 133745) | Populus adjacent soil microbial communities from riparian zone of Yellowstone River, Montana, USA - 550 T | ecosystem: Environmental > Terrestrial > Soil > Riparian zone > Trees stand | place... | reverse complement strand
TCGCCGCGGCCGTCGTCGAGTCGAGTCCCTCGAGGTCCACGGCGACCTCGCGCACCAGCTCACCGGTGAGCGCGAGGATGTAGCGATCGAGGACGTTCGTCGAGTCGGTGCGCCAGGTCGCCTCGTACCCCGTCTCGGGGTTGGCTGCGTCAGCGGCCGTCGCGGCATTCGCATACGTGGAGAAGAAGTACCAGGCGTTCCACAGCGGGAGCATGAACTCGCGCACGCCGGCACGAATCCCCTCCTCCGTGACGACGAGGTTCCCGCCGCGCAGCACCGAACTCGCCATGAGGAACCAGCGCATCGCGTCGGAGCCGTCACGGTCGAAGACCTCCGACACGTCGGGATAGTTGCGCAGGGACTTCGACATCTTCTGCCCGTCGCTGCCCAGCACGATGCCGTGGCAGCTCACGCCCGTGAAGGCCGGCCGGTCGAACAGCGCGGTCGAGAGGACATGCATGACGTAGAACCATCCGCGGGTCTGCCCGATGTACTCCACGATGAAATCCGCCGGGGAGTGCTCGTCGAACCACTCGTGGTTCTCGAAGGGATAGTGCACCTGCGCGTACGGCATCGAGGCGGAGTCGAACCAGACATCGAGCACGTCTTCGATGCGGCGCATCGTGCTGCGCCCGGTCGGATCGTCGGGGTTGGGGCGGGTCAGCTCGTCGATGTACGGCCGGTGCAGGTCGACCTCGCCCGCGGAGTTGCGCGGCAGGCGCCCGAAATCGCGCTCCATCTCGGCCAGCGAGCCGTACGCGTCGACGCGGGGGTACTCGGGGTCGTCGCTCGTCCAGACCGGGATCGGCGAGCCCCAGTAGCGGTTGCGGCTGATCGACCAGTCGCGCGCGCCCTCGAGCCACTTGCCGAACTGGCCGTGCTTGACGTTCTCGGGAACCCACGTGATCTGCTCGTTGTTCTCGATCAGCCGGTCTTTGATCTCGGTGACGCGCACGAACCAGCTCGAGACGGCTTTGTAGATCAGCGGATTGCGGCAGCGCCAGCAGTGCGGGTAGGAGTGCTCGTAGCTCGCCAGGCGAAGCAGCCGACCGTCCTGGCGGAGGATGCGGATGAGCGGGGTGTTCGCGTCCATCCACAGCTCGCCGGCGACATCGGTCACCGCGGGCAGGAACCGGCCGCCGTCGTCGAGGCTGAGGATCGTCGGGATGCCGGCGGCCTCGGCGACCCGCTGGTCGTCCTCACCGAATGCGGGGGCCTGATGCACGATGCCGGTGCCGTCGCTCGTCGTGACGTAGTCGTCGACGAGGATGCGCCAGGCGTGCTGGGTGCCCCACGTCTCGGCATCCGCGTAGTAGTCGAACAGGCGGTCGTAGTGCACGTCGGCGAGGTCGGCGCCGAGATGAACGGCATCGACGGCGGCGACGGCATCCGCTGCCGTCTCGTAGCCGAGATCCTTGGCGTAATTCGGCAGCAGGTCCTCGGCCAGGAGGTACCGGTGCGACTCGGCCTCGGCGGGCTCGTTGGCCGGGCCCACGGTCCCTGAGCCTGTCGAAGGGCCGTGATGCACATCTGCAGAACCCAGCGGACCGCCGGGGACGACGACGTAGCGGATGCCGGGACCCACCGCCAGCGCGAGGTTGGTGGGCAGCGTCCACGGCGTGGTGGTCCACGCCAGCGCACGGACGGCGGTGAGCCCGAGAGCCTCGGCCTTGACACCGACGAGCGGGAAGGTGACAGTCACAGACGGGTCCTGACGCATCTTGTAGACGTCGTCGTCCATGCGCAGTTCGTGCGTGGAGAGCGGGGTCTGGTCGCGCCAGCAGTACGGGAGCACCCGGTAGCCCTCGTAGGCGAGGCCCTTGTCGTAGAGCGTCTTGAACGCCCAGAGCACGCTCTCCATGTAGTCCGTGTCGAGCGTCTTGTAGCCGCGCTCGAAGTCGACCCAGCGGGCTTGGCGGGTGACGTAGTCCTCCCACTCGCGGGTGTACGCGAGCACGGACTCCCGGGCCTTCGCGTTGAAGGTCGCCACCCCCATCCGCTCGATCTCGTCCTTCTCGGTGATGCCGAGCTGCTTCATCGCCTCGAGCTCGGCGGGAAGTCCGTGCGTGTCCCAGCCGAACACGCGATCCACGCGGTGGCCGCGCATCGTCTGGAACCGCGGGAAGAGGTCCTTCGCGTAGCCGGTGAGGAGATGCCCGTAGTGCGGCAGGCCGTTCGCGAAGGGCGGGCCGTCGTAGAAGACCCACTCCGGGGCGCCCTCACGGTTCTCGATCGACGCGCGGAACGTGTCGTCGGACTTCCAGAAGTCGATGACCTCGCGCTCGACCGCGGGGAACCGCGGGCTCGGCGGGACGTCGGGTCCGGTCTTGGGGTAGGTCATGTCACTCCAGCAGGTCGCGATGCTTCCTGCGAGGACGACCCTCCCGGACGGGAGAACCGCGGTACCACCCCGCGTTGCCCCGGTTCTGCAACCGGCGCCCCTCTCACTGCGGCTGTGACGGGCCTGCCCCGTCCGGTTCTACTGAGGGCGTGGGCCCTGTTCTTCCGGAAGCTCCCCGGTGATGCCGGATCGACGCTGGTCCGTCGATTCTACGCGCTGATGCCGGCGCCGGGCGATCAGGGCCGACAGCCGATCGAGTCCGATCACGCCCACGGCGATCACCGCGTTGGCGAGCACCACCTCGAGCAAGCCGAGTGCCACTCCGCCCCACCCCGAGATCGTCGGATCGAAGAACGGGTACGGGAAGCGATCGGAGACGTGCGGGAACCACTGTCCGCGCAGGATCGAGATCACGCCGTAGGCGAGGGGGAACAGCAGCCACCACAGCGCGTCGCGCAATCGCACGATCCCGTGCGGGCCGAAGACGATCCAGTCGATGAGCACCATCGCCGGGATCACATAGTGCATGACGAACCGCGACCGGTACTCGACCGCGACGGCGGGATCGGAATCCGTCATCCCCGGAAGAGGGCTCGCGCCACCCTCCACGATCACGTGCGAAATGAGCGCGGTCGTGACGATCCACAGCGTGATGCCGCCGCGCAGCCTCGGCGCCACGGGATCGGCGGTTCCCCGGTGGATCATCTCGTACACGACGATGGAGAAGTAGCCGAGTACGGCCAGCACGCTGAGCGTCGTGAAGAACGCCAGTCGCCACTCCTGGCTCATGATCCCGAAGACGCAGGCCAGGACGATGGCGGTTCGCCACCACAGCGCCGGCTTCGTGAAGACCGTGGCCGTGCGGCCCGCGTCCTCCATCGCGATCCCCTTCCGCTCGTGTGCTCGGAGCGTATCGTCCGCGTAGCGTGGAGGGATGGTCCGCAACTCCGAGCCACCCGCACCGCGCCTGTCGGCACCTGATCTCCCTCCGCACCTCGAGAGCGGGCCGTCGCCCAGCCGCGGCGGCGACTACTTCTGCGTGCGCTGGTCGGCGCTCGATCCCCTGACGGATGCCGCGCACGCCACGATCACCGAGTGCGCAGTCCTCGAGGCATCCGTCGAGCGCCTCGAACTGACCGGGGCGACGCTTGTGGACGTCGACGTGCGCGACCTCCGCGCCACCACGATCACGGGCCGGGCAGCGCGTCTGCGCCGCGTACGGATCACCGGCGGAAGAATCGGCACGCTCGACCTGGCAGAGGCGGAGCTGGACGAGGTGGAGCTGCGCGGCGTCCGGATCGACTACCTGTCGCTGGCCGCGGGGCGCATCACCGACCTTCTGATCGCCGACTGCACGATCGGAACGCTCGACATGCCGCAGGCGACGGTGACCCGGGTCGGATTCGAGAACTCCCGCGCGGACGATGTCGACACCCGCGGCCTGCGCGCGACAGACCTCGACCTGCGCGGTCTCGAAGCGGTGTCGTACCTCGATGCCGCCTCGCTGCGCGGTGCGATCCTGTCGCCGCGCCAGGTGGAGTACCTCGCGCCGGCGATGGCCGATGCCCTCGGCATCCGCGTCCTGGTCTGAGCCGGACCGCTGCGACTCAGCGGCACCCGGGTAGAATCGACGGACATCCCACATTCAGGCACGCTCACACAGTGCCGCACATATCGCACAGGAGACCTCATGGCTGCCCTTCGACCGGTTCAGGACGCAATTCCGGACAAGCCCGCCCTCGAGGGTCTCGAAGCGAAGTGGTCGGGGCGGTGGGATGCCGAGGGCACGTACCTCTTCGATCGCCTGCGCGCAGTCGAGGTCGGCCGCGCGGGGATCTACTCCGTCGACACCCCCCCGCCCACCGCCAGCGGGAGTCTGCACATCGGGCACGTGTTCTCCTTCACGCACACCGACATCAAGGTGCGGTACGAGCGGATGCGCGGCAAGTCCGTGTTCTACCCGATGGGCTGGGACGACAACGGCTTGCCCACCGAGCGCCGCGTCCAGAACTACTACGGCGTGCGGTGCGACCCGTCCCTTCCCTACGACCCCGGCTTCACGCCTCCCTACGAGGGCGGCGACAACAAGAGCTCGCGCGCCGCCGATCAGGTGCCGATCAGCCGCCGTAACTTCATCGAGCTGTGCGAGACGCTGACCGTGCAGGACGAGGTCACCTTCGAGGCGCTCTTCCGCCAGCTCGGGCTCAGCGTCGACTGGACGCAGACCTACCGCACGATCTCCGATGACACCATGCGCACCAGTCAGCGGGCGTTCCTGCGCAACCTGGAGCGCGGTGAGGCATACCAGGCCATGGCCCCGACCCTGTGGGACATCGACTTCCGCTCGGCGATCGCCCAGGCCGAGCTCGAGGACCGCGAGCAGCCGGCGGCGTACCATCGCGTCGCGTTTCCCCTGCAGGACGGCAGCGGCACGATCGACATCGAGACGACGCGGCCCGAGCTCCTGCCGTCGTGCGTGGCTCTCGTCACACACCCCGATGGTCCGCTCAAGCACCTCATCGGCACCAAGGTCTGGACGCCGTACTTCACAGCGCCGATCGAGGTGCACGGGCACCATCTCGCGCAGGCTGACAAGGGCACCGGCGTGGCGATGGTCTGCACATTCGGCGACGTCACGGACATCGTGTGGTGGCGCGAGCTGCGCAACAGCGACGGCTCGGACCTCCCCAACCTCACGACCCTCGGCCTCGACGGCCGATTCCTCCCCGAGGCGCCCGAGGGCATCTCCAACCAGGAGGCGGTCACCTGGTACGAGGCCGAAATGGCGGGCAAGACGGTCTTCAGCGGTCGCAAGGCCATCGTGGAGAAGCTCCAGGAGACCGGCGACATCCTCGAGGTGTCCAAGCCCTTCACCCACGTCGTGAAGTTCTACGAGAAGGGCGATCGCCCGCTCGAGATCGTCTCGACGCGACAGTGGTACATCCGCAACGGCGCACGCGACGAGCAGCTCCGCGAGAAGCTCATCGCGCTCGGCCGCGAGGTGTCGTGGCATCCCGATTTCATGCGGGTGCGCTACGAGAACTGGACGAACGGCCTGACCGGCGACTGGCTCGTCTCACGCCAGCGGTTCTTCGGCGTTCCGATTCCGGTCTGGTACGGACTCGACGCGAACGGCGATCGGGATTACTCGCGCGTGCTCACCGCGGATGCCGCTCAGCTTCCGGTCGATCCGACCAGCGACGTGCCCCCCGGGTACACCGAGGCGCAGCGGGGAATCGCCGGCGGCTTCGAAGGCGAGCAGGACATCTTCGACACGTGGGCTACCTCGTCTCTGACCCCGCAGCTCGCCGGTGGCTGGGAGCGTGACGCCGAGCTGTGGAACCTGGTCGCGCCATTCGACGTGCGCCCGCAGGGCCAGGACATCATCCGCACCTGGCTGTTCTCCACACTGCTGCGCAGCGCCGTCGAGGACCACCGCGCACCGTGGACGGATGCCGCGATCTCGGGCTTCATCGTCGATCCCGACCGCAAGAAGATGTCCAAGTCGAAGGGCAACGTCGTCACGCCCGCCGACATCCTCTCCCAGCACGGCTCGGACGCCGTGCGCTACTGGGCGGCGTCGTCTCGACTGGGCACGGACGCCGCGTTCGATCCGCAGAATCCGACCCAGATCAAGATCGGGCGACGCCTCGCGATCAAGATCCTCAACGCCGCGAAGTTCGTGCTGTCGTTCCCCGTCCCTGAAGGTGCGGAGGTGACGCACGCACTCGATGCGTCCATGCTCGCCACGCTCGACGGCGTGGTGCGCGAAGCGACGAAGGCGCTGGAGGCCTACGACCACGCACGCGCGCTCGAGCTGACCGAGTCGTTCTTCTGGACGTTCTGCGATGACTACCTCGAGCTCGTGAAGGAGCGCGCCTACGACCGTTCCGATATCGGGCAGCCCTCGGCAGCGCTCGCACTGCGGATCGCGATCGCGACGCTGCTGCGCCTCTTCGCCCCGGTGCTGTCGTTCGCCTCGGAAGAGGCCTGGTCGTGGTTCAACGAGGGCTCGGTCCACACCGCCGATTGGCCTCGGCCGCTCGGCATCGACGGCGATCCCGCTGTGCTCACCGCGGTCGGCGAGGCGCTGATCGGAATCCGCCGCGCCAAGACCGAGGCGAAGGCCTCGCAGAAGACACCCGTCACGCGTATGACGATCGCCGCACCCGCGGCATCCGTCGCCCTCCTCGAGGTCGCCGAGGAAGACCTGAGAGCGGTCGGGCGCATCGCCGAGATCCACTATGCGGATGCCGGCACCTTCGCCGTCACGGAAATCGAACTCGCCCCGCAGGAGGCCTGACATGCAACTCGGCACACGTTGGACCGCCGGCGGCGATCCGCCCGCATCACTCCCGGAGGCGCTGCGCCTGCAGATCGCCGCCGTGGAAGCGGTGATCCCGTCAGACCAACTCGGTCAGCCGGCACCGCGGTGGACCCTGACCTGGCTCGAGGGCAAGCCGATCGCCGAGCTGGACACGGGGGTGATCGTGAGCCTCGACGACGACGGCGAGGCTGTCGTGCACCACGACAGCGGCGGGTTCGCCGAGGCCTAATCCGCCGCCGCATCCGCTTCGGCTCCGGCGCGTCGAGTCCCGACGATCAGGAGCCGGCTGGCGACGAGTGCCGCAACGACCACCACGCCCGCCGCCAGCAGGAACGGGAGCCTCAGGTCGATCCGGGCGACCCAGCCGCCGAGCAGCGTCGCGATCGGGAACAGACCCCACGTCAGCATGCGGATGATGCCGAGCACCCGACCGAACAGCGGGGCCGGCACGATCTGCTGGCGCAGTGCGCCCCACGGAACGTTCCAGGTGGAGACGGCGAACGCGAACAGGGCGTAGGCGAGCACCGCGGTCACGAGGTTCGGCGCCAAGCCGATGAGCAGCATCGCCACTGCGGCCACGAAGTTCGCCGAGAACATCACCCACCCCCGGCCGACGCGCGCGACGATCGCGGGCGCGACGAGCGAGCCGATCAGCGCACCCGCGCCGATCCCCGCGGTCACGAAGCCGATCGCGGCCGGTGCGACGTGCTGCTCGTCCAGGAAGTACAGAACCGTCCCCGCCTGCGCGAACGAGAACGCCGACCCCACCAGCGAGGTGAACAGCACCATCGCCCGGAGGTAGTGGTTGCCCCAGAGGTACGCGACCGCCTCGCGTGCCGGCACCTTGGTCTGCGCGAGCGGCGTCGCGACCGGCTCGGGTGCGGGACCGGAGACCTCGATGTCGGGAGCATCCCGATCGGGCACCACGTCACGGTCGCGCAGCGGTCGCGCGGCGGACAGCGGAAGCAGGAGGGCGAGGACGACCGGAACCAGGTAGCCCACCGAACCGACCCAGAGGGGCAGCGCGAGCGACACCGCGAAGAGCACCCCCGCGATCGGGGTCGCGATGAAGCTGTCGATCGTGACCTGAGCAGCCTGCATCCTGCCGTTCGCGCGATCGAGCTGACGCCGTGTGACGACGCCCGGGATCACCGCGTTCGTCGCATTGTCGAAGAGTGTTTCACCGAGGCCGAAGACGAGCGTGCCGACGAACAGGGTCCAGAGACTGATCTGACCGGTCGCGGTGAGGATCGCAAGCCAGAGTGCGACAGAGCAGCGGATGCCGTTCGCCGCCGCCATGATCACCCGGCGGTCGAACTTGTCGACCAGCATGCCGGCCGGTAACCCGAAGACGAGCCACGGGAGGAAGGAGAGGGCGCCGATCACCGAGATCATGAGCGGGTCCCGGGTGAGGGTGGTGGCGATCAGGGGAACGGCGGTGCGGCCGACGCCGTCGGCGAGGTTGCTGAAGGCCGCGGCTGTCCAGAGCTTGCCGAAGTCGCGGCCGAGCGGGTCCTCGCGAGGCCGCCCGGCCGTCGTCTTCGACGACGCGGTCGCTTCTCCGGAGTCGGGCGAGACGTCCGCGTCGATCGCCTCGGTCATCGTGGAAGGATGCCGATGGCACCGCGTGCCTCGGCGGCACCGCGAGCGCCGAGCCCGGTCGTCCGCGTCTCGGCAGCACGACGGTAGGCGGGGCCGCCGCGTCTCTCGAGGCGAGCCGCCACGAAGAGGTCGAGTGCGGACGCCGCGTGCAGCAGCAAGCTCTCGAACGGCGTCACGGCGGCGCGGGCTACGGAAACGGTGGTCATGACCGTCCTCCCAGTTCGGGGAGCGGGAACACGTCGGCCCGGATGGTCACGGGCCGCACATCCTCGCCGGTCTGATCGCGGTAGGCGTCCACGGCGTCGTCGATCAACGCCATGATGCGGGTGGAGAGCTCCTTGCTCTGCGCAGGGGTGAGCCGAGCGGTGGCCGTGGAGATCAGCGTTCCGCTGTGCCACGTCTCTCCCGCGCTCGAGAGGCCGTCGTTGACGAAGTCCATCAGCTGCTCGTGACGGTTGCGGAAGAACTCGTTCATGACGATCTGCGTGGCGGCGCGTCCGGCCGGAGTCTTCATCGCATCGGCGTTGGCGAACGAGATGCCGCCGATCGGGCGCTCCCACCATCGCTCCCTGGCCGTGCCACGATCGGTGCACTCGCGGATGAGGTCGTGCTTCGCCAGAGCGCGCAGGTGGTAGCTCGTCGAGCCGCTGGACTCGCCGAGCTTCTCTGCCAGCGAGCTTGCGGTCTGCGGGCCGTACTGGCTCAGGATGTCGTAGATCCGAACGCGCAGCGGGTGGGCCAGTGCTCGGAGCGCACCGGTGTCGAGCACACGGTCTTCGGAGTGTCGCTGCTCGACGCGGGTCGCGACATCCGGCATCTCCTGCGTCTGCTCGTCCATGTATGACAGAGTAACAATGCAAAGCGTTCTTTGCAAGGACTTATTTGCAACCCCCTGTTTGCAAACGATTCGCGGCATCCATAGCGGCACTGGGTAGGCTGACGACATGCTCTCCGAGAACCCGCTCCTATCCCCCAGCACCCTCGCATACGGTCTTCCGAACTATGCGGCAATCCGCCCGGAACACTATCTGCCCGCGTTCGAGCAGGCGTTCGCCGAGCAGATGCAGGAGATCGGCGCGATCACGCGTGTGCGCTCGATGCCCACGTTCGAGAACACGCTCGTGCCACTGGAGAGCAGTGGGAAAGTGCTGGGTGATGTCTCCCGCACCTTTTACACGGTCTCCTCCGCGGATGCCACACCCGAGATCCAGGAGATCGAAGAACGGCTGGCACCGCTGATGTCGGCACATCAGGACTCGATCGAGCTCGACTCCACCCTGTACTGGCGCATCAAGACTCTCCACGAGCAGCTCGACGATCTCGACCTCTCTTCGGAGCAGCGGTATCTGGTGCAGCGGCGGTTTCGCGAGATGTCTCACGCGGGTGCAGGTCTCGACGACGCGGCCAAAGAGCAGTTGACCGCCCTCAATCAACGGCTGTCCACCCTCACGACCACGTTCGAGAAGAACCTCCTGCGCGACACGAACGACCTCGCCGTCGTTTTCGACGACATCGCCGAACTCGACGGACTCGCCGAGGGTGAGCTGTCGGCGGCGGCGCAGGCTGCCGCCAACCGTGGCCTGGACGGCAAGTGGGTCATCACGCTCACCCTCTTCACCGGACACCCCTACCTTGCGTCTCTGACGAACCGCGACAGCCGCAAGCGCATCCTCGACGCGTCGCGGGCTCGTGGCTCGCGCGGCGGCGAGAACGACAATCGCGCCGTCCTGCGGGAGATCGTGCAGTTGCGCGCGGAACGGGCTGCTCTGCTCGGGTACGACTCGCATGCCGCCTACATCACGTCGGACGAGACAGCGGGCTCCCCCGAGGCGGTGCACGACCTCCTGCGACGGCTCGCGGTCCCCGCCGCGCGGAACGCCGCAAGAGAGCAGTCGGCGTTACAGGCGATCATCGACGACGAGCCGGAGCCGTTCGCACTCGAGGCGCACGACTGGGCGTTCTACACCGAGAAGGTGCGCGCGGCCGAATACGACCTCGACCGCTCCGCCCTGCGTCCGTGGTTCGAAGCCGAGCGCGTCCTGCATGACGGCGTCTTCCACGCCGCGACCGAGCTCTATGGCGTGACGTTCGCGGAACGCGGCGACCTCGGCGCGTACCATCCCGATGCACGGGTGTTCGAGGTGCACAACGCCGACGGGTCGCCGGTCGGACTCTTCGTTCTCGACCTGTACACGCGCGACACGAAGCGCGGCGGGGCGTGGATGAACTCGATCGTTTCGCAGTCGCGCCTGCGGGGCACCCAGCCGATCGTGGTCAACAACCTCAATGTGCCCAAGCCGGCCGCGGGCAAGCCCACGCTGCTCACGCTCGATGAGGTCACCACCCTGTTCCACGAGTTCGGACATGCGCTGCACGGGATGTTCGCCACCGTCACCTACCCGCACTTCGCCGGGACCAACGTCTTCCGCGATTTCGTCGAGTTCCCCAGCCAGGTCAACGAGATGTGGATCTACTGGCCGGAGATCCTGGACACATACGCCCGCCACGTCGAGACGGGCGAGCCGCTCCCCCGCGATGTGGTCGAGAAGCTGCGCGCATCCGAGGCGTTCAACCAGGGCTTCGCCACAAGCGAGTATCTCGCAGCCTCGTGGCTCGACCAGGCCTGGCACTCACTGAGCGCCGAGGCCGCGGCATCCGAGATCGATGTGGCCGAGTTCGAAGCGGCGGCCCTCGCCGACATCGGGCTCGACAACCCGGCTGTGCCCACCCGCTATTCTTCGACGTATTTCGCGCACGTGTTCTCGGGTGGCTACAGCGCGGGTTACTACTCCTACATCTGGAGCGAAGTCCTCGACGCAGACACGGTCGAGTGGTTCCGCGACAACGGCGGGCTGACGCGGGAGAACGGAGACCGGTTCCGCGAACGTCTGCTGGGGGTCGGCGGCTCAAAGGATCCGCTCGAGGCGTATAGGGACTTCCGCGGGCGGGATGCCGATATCCAGCCACTCCTGGAGCGTCGCGGCCTCGCCGCCTGATCCGCGGCTGTCAGAGGAGGCCGAGGTCTTCGGCGAACGCCCTCGTGCGCGCCGCCATCTCCGCGGGGACCTCGCCGACCGTGAAGTGACCGCCCGTATCGAGCCGCTCGAAAACGCGCAGGTCGCGGTAGAAGTCATGCGCGAGGGACACCGGGTAGTCCCCCTCATGGCGCTGGATGAACACGGCCGCCGGCAGCGGCACCGGTGGAATCGGTCCCGGCGTGTCGGCGCCCTCGTAATACGGGCGGAAGGACGAGCCGATGCTCTGGGTGACCCAGTAGATCATCGCTTCGGTGAGGAGCCGGTCGCGGGAGATCCGCCGCTCGATGGACGAGGGATCGCCGGCGGGGGTGTCGCTCCATTCGACCAGCTTTTCGACGAGCCATGCCAGCAGACCCGCGGGCGAGTCATTGAGTCCGACGGCCAGAGTGTCGGGCCGAGTCGCCTGCACATGGCCGTACGCGCCATCCGTCTGGTGCTTCGCCGCCAGTCGATCGAAGAATGCCCGTTCGTCGGGAAGACGCACATCGCGGCGCTGCTCACCGGTCGGGAAGTGCGCGTGCGTCACGAGGATGCCGGCCACCGCGTCCCGGTGAGTCGCTGCGATCAGGTCGTTCACGTTCGCCGAGACATCCTCGCCATAGGTCAGGTAGCGGTCGTAGCCGAGCACCTCCGTCATGAGCCGGTGCATCGTGGCCGCCAGCCGCGTCTCGGTGATCGGACCGGCGGAATACGGCGTCGAGAAGGCGAATCCCGGCAGGCTGGCCACCACGACATGGAAGTCCGGAAGCAGATCGGCGTAGTCCAGCTGGAGGCTGAACAGATGCGGCCAGCCGTGCATCACCAGCAGGGCGGGCGCATCGTCGCTGTCAGCACGCTGGTGGACGAAGTGGATCGTCGTGTCGCCGACGTCTGCGAGGAACTGCGGATGCCGATTCAGCCAGGCCTCGCGCCGGCGCCAGTCGAACACGGCCCACGACGCGACGAGTTCACGCAGATAGCCGGACGACATCCCGGACGGCGGTCGGTTCGGGGAGTCTTCGAGCAGACGTGCCGCCGCCAGGCGGGCTCGGAGGTCTTCGATCACGGCATCCGGCACATCGATGCGGAAAGGGCGCATCGCCCGAGGCTACGCCGCGGGTCGGACAGCGCCGGTCAGGCGCTCTTGCGAGCCTGCCGCTTGATGAATGTAGGCGCCGCGCCGGTCTCGACCGCGTCGCGCGTGACGATGACCTTCTCGACGTCGTCGTTCGACGGGATGTCGAACATGATCGGACCGAGGACGTCTTCGAGGATCGCCCGCAGGCCGCGAGCGCCCGTCTTGCGGTCGACAGCGAGGTCGGCGATGGCCTCCAGCGCCTCCGCGTCGAACTCCAGACCGACGCCGTCGAGTTCGAACATGCGCTGGTACTGCTTGACCAGCGCGTTCTTCGGCTCGGTGAGGATCTCCATCAGCGCGACCTGGTCGAGCGGCGTGACGGAGGCCACGACCGGAAGCCGCCCGATGAACTCGGGGATCAGGCCGAACTTGTGCAGGTCTTCGGGGCGAACCTCGCTGAACAGGCTGAGGTCGTCGCCCTTGGTGTGCAGCGGGGCACCGAAGCCGATTCCATGCTTGCCGACCCGGCTCGAGATGATGTCCTCCAGTCCCGCGAAGGCGCCCGCCACGATGAACAGCACGTTCGTCGTGTCGATCTGGATGAACTCCTGGTGCGGGTGCTTGCGGCCGCCCTGCGGCGGAACAGAGGCTACGGTGCCCTCGAGGATCTTCAGGAGTGCCTGCTGCACCCCTTCGCCCGACACGTCGCGCGTGATCGACGGGTTCTCGGCCTTGCGGGCGATCTTGTCGACCTCGTCGATGTAGATGATTCCCGTCTCAGCGCGCTTGGTGTCGAAGTCGGCGGCCTGGATGAGCTTGAGGAGGATGTTCTCGACGTCCTCACCGACGTAGCCGGCCTCGGTCAGTGCGGTTGCGTCCGCGACGGCGAACGGAACGTTGAGCCGCTTGGCGAGCGTCTGGGCGAGATAGGTCTTGCCGCAGCCGGTCGGGCCGATGAGCAGGATGTTGCTCTTGGCGATCTCGACCTCGTCGGCGCGCTGTTCGGCGCTCTGGATGGTGCCGTGCGCGCGAATGCGCTTGTAGTGGTTGTATACCGCGACGGACAGGGCACGTTTGGCGGCCTCCTGCCCCACCACGTACTCCTCGAGGAAAGCGAAGATCTCACGAGGCTTGGGGAGGTCGAAGTCCGAGACGACACCGGTCGAGGACTCGGCCATCCGCTCTTCGATGATCTCGTTGCACAGCTCGACGCACTCGTCGCAGATGTACACGCCGGGACCGGCGATCAGCTGCTGGACCTGCTTCTGGCTCTTCCCGCAGAAGGAGCACTTGAACAGGTCGGCACTCTCACCGATGCGCGCCATCAGGCTCTCCTCCTTGCGTGCGGGGACGAGGCCCCAATGCGACGGGACGTGGCCCGGCTGTTCTCCGAGCCTAACCGCTGAGGCCGACATGCGCCGGGATTGCGACGCGCATTGTGGATGCCTCCGCGAGCGTTCTGCTGACGGCGGAACGTACCGCACGACGACGCCCCGCCACCTTCGGGAAGAAGGCGACGGGGCGTCGAGGGACGCGGGCTACTTGGTGAGAGCGGCCGGCACGCGCTTGCGGGTGGTCAGCACCTGGTCGACCAGACCGTAATCGACCGCCTGCCTGCCGTCGAGGATCTTGTCGCGGTCGATGTCACGGTTGACCTCGTCGACGGTGCGGTTCGTGTGCTTGGCAAGCGTCTCCTCGAGCCAGGTGCGCATGCGGAGGATCTCCGCGGCCTGGATCTCGATGTCGGACGCCTGGCCGTGGCCCGCCTCCCCCATCGCGGGCTGGTGGATCAGCACGCGCGCATTCGGCAGCGCGAGGCGCTTTCCGGGCGCACCCGCCGCGAGCAGCACGGCAGCGGCGGAGGCCGCCTGTCCGAGGACGACCGTCTGGATCTGGGGCGAGATGTACTGCATGGTGTCGTAGATCGCCGTCATCGCGGTGAAGGATCCACCGGGTGAGTTGATGTACATGATGATGTCGCGGTCGGGATCCTGGCTCTCGAGGACCAGCAGCTGGGCCATGACGTCGTCGGCCGACGCATCGTCGACCTGAACCCCGAGGAAGATCACGCGATCCTCGAACAGCTTGTTGTAGGGGTCCTGGCGCTTGTAGCCGTACGCCGTGCGCTCCTCGAACTGGGGCAGGATGTACCTGCTGGAGGGCATCGCCAGGCCGTTGCCTGCCGTGCCGCCGAAGGTGGGGATGCTCATTTCGCTGTTGTTCCTTCTCATTCGCCTTCGGTCAGTCCTGGTCGGTTCCGCCGCCGCCGACGACATCGCCCAGGT